>Ga0187894_10005075_pt1 | contig 13721 bp, 12 predicted proteins | sample GBC1701081metaG_FD_136650 | JGI IMG/M metagenome (GOLD analysis project Ga0187894, IMG submission 136650) | White microbial mat communities from a lava cave in the Kipuka Kanohina Cave System on the Island of Hawaii, USA - GBC170108-1 metaG ...
GTGCGAAGGCTGCCGTCCATAGGCTTGGCGACGGATGGCATTACATATCCGATGCGAATCCCGAGTGGCTCCGGCTGGCAGGCCAGCCTTGATTCGCCGAGCGAAGCGAGTGCGAAGGCTGCCGTCCATAGGCTTGGCGACGGACGGCATTACATCCTCGATTCGAGTCCCAGGTGGCTCCGGCTGGCAGGCCAGCCTTGCCCATTGTCCGGCGGTGAGCCACGTATTGGGGGCGGTTTTTCTCTTCCCATGCCAACAGCAGGGCCAGTCCTTCTTTCGCCGACGAATATCGCCGAGGATCCGCGGTTCCTCGAGGAGCAGTTGATCACCTACATCGGCAACAAGCGCGCGCTGCTGCCCTTCCTCGGCGAGGCGATCACGCTGGTGCGAAAACGGCTGGGTGAGCGGAAGCTCGCGACGCTCGACCTGTTCTCGGGCTCGGGCGTGGTGGCGCGCTACCTGAAGCAGGATTCGCACACGCTCATTGCCAACGACCTCGAGTCCTACAGCCGGGTCGTCAACGAGTGCCACCTCGCCAATTCCACGGAATACGACCTCGCGGAGCTGGCGCGCACGCTGGCGGCGCTCGAGAAGGAGATCGCGAAGGACAGTGCCCGGGGATTCATCACGGAGCTCTATGCGCCGAAGAACGAGCGGCGCATCACGAAGCGTGATCGCGTCTTCTACACCCGCCGGAACGCGCTCTATCTCGACGCCGCGCGGCGCGCCATCGGCCGGTTGCCGGCGGAGCTGCAGAAGTTTTTTCTCGGGCCGCTGCTGTCGGAGGCATCGGTCCACGCCAACACCTCGGGCGTGTTCAAGGGCTTCTACAAAAACGCGGCGGGAGTGGGGCAGTTCGGCGGCGACGGAAAGGACGCGCTGATCCGCATTCTCGGCGGGATCCGGCTGGAGCTGCCGGTGTTCTCGCGGTTCGATTGCGAGGTGCGGGTGCATCAGCGCGACGCCAACGCGCTGCTCGACGAGCTGCCGGAGGTGGACCTCGCCTATATCGATCCACCCTACAACCAGCATCCGTATGGCTCGAATTACTTCATGCTGAACCTGCTGGTGGATTACCGCGAGCCGCGCGAGGTCAGCCGGGTCTCGGGCATCCCGGTGGACTGGAACCGCTCGCGCTACAACAAGCGGCCGGAGGCGGAGGCGGCGCTCTTCGACACCATCGGCCGTTGCCGGGCGAAATACATCCTGCTTTCCTACAACTCGGAGGGCTTCGTCCCGCACGGGGATCTGCTCGCCTTCCTCGCGAAGTGCGGGCGGCATAGGGTGATGTCCACGCCCTACAACACGTTCCGGGGCAGCCGCAACCTCGGCGGCCGCGCGCGGCACGTCACGGAGTATCTCTACCTGCTGGAGAAGTGAGCGCTGTCGGGGCGCGGCCGGTTTTGGCGAGCAGCCCGAGCAGCGCCTCCGCGATCCGGTCCTGCTGCTCCTCCCGCGTGATGCGGGCGAAACGGTCGCCGAACTGGAAGCCGTAGTGGCCGAACTGCGAATGGTTGCCGCCCTCGATCCGGACCCAACTCGTGGCGGCGGGCAGGTTGCGGGCGGTGGATTCGAGCCGGTCGGTCGAGGCGATGGGGTCACGCGTCGCGGAAACCCGCAGCACCGGCAGGGTCAGGGCGGCGAGGGAGAAATCCTTGGGATGCGACGAGCCGAGCAGGGCCAATCCCTGCCAGTGTTCGGGCGAACGCTCGACGCAGCGCGCGGCAAAGAGCGCGCCCTTGGAGTGTCCCGCTGCGAGCCAGCGGGCGATGCCAGGAGAACGCTCGCGGACGGACAGCGCGATGGCGGCGACCTCGGCCTCGGTTGCAGCCGAGGAGAACGCGCCGCGCAGCGGGATTTTCACGACGACAACCGGATGACCGGCGGCGGCGAGGCGATGGGCGAGGGGTGCGTAGGCGCGTGGATCAACCAGGCCGCCCGGAAAGAACACCATGCCAGTCGAGGCGTGAGTGTCCGCAGGCCTGAAAAACAGGGCGTCGTCGGTCTCCTCGAACTTCACCGCGGGAGAGTCGGCGAGGATGCCAGGCGGCACGCCCCAATCCTGAAACGCCCAGAGATTCCAAACAAGGAACACGGAGAGCGCCGTGCAGCCGAAGAGCAGATAGGCCCGGCGCAGCCGACGGAGGAGCGAGCCCTTCTCCCGCCCCGGGCTCACGAGCTGGCGGCGGTCTTCCGCCTTCCGCCGCCCTTGGCGGTGGACTCGCGATACTCGCCGAGCGCGCGATAGCGTTCGTAACGCAGGTCGAGGAGCTGGTCGATCGGCAGCGCGAGCAGGTCGTTGAGGTGCGTTTGCACGGCGTATTTGAGCGCGGCGGCGGCCTGCTCGGGGTCGTTGTGCGCGCCACCGAGCGGCTCGGGGATGACCTCGTCGACGACGCCGAGCTGCTGGAGGTTGGCGGCGTTGAGCTTGAGGGCCGCGGCGGCTTGGGGGGCGTTGGCGCGATCCTTCCAGAGGATGGCGGCGCAGCCTTCGGGCGAGATGACGGAGTAATAGGCGTTTTCGAAGACGAGCACGCGGTCGGTGACGCCGATGCCGAGCGCGCCGCCGGAGCCGCCCTCGCCGACGATGACAGCGATGGAGGGGACCTCGAGGAGCGCCATCTCGCGGAGGTTGACGGCGATGGCCTCGGAGACGTGGCGGGCCTCGGACTCGACGCCGGGGTAGGCGCCGGGGGTGTCGATGAAGGTGAGGACGGGCAGGCCGAATTTCTCGGCGAGTTTCATCAGGCGGAGGGCCTTGCGGTAGCCCTCGGGCTGGGGCATGCCGAAATTGCGGATGATGTTCTCCTTGGTGTCGCGGCCCTTCTGCTGGGCGATGATCATGACGGCGCGGCCGTCGAGGAAGGCGGTGCCGCCGATGAGGGCCTGGTCGTCGTTGAACTGGCGGTCGCCGTGCAGCTCCTGGAAGTCGGTGCAGAGGGCGGCGACGTGGTCGAGGGCGTAGGGGCGGCGCGGATGGCGGGCGACCTGGACGCGCTGCCACGGGGTCAGGTCCGAGTAAATGTCGCGGCGGGTCTGCGCGAGCTTCTCCTCGATGGCGGCCAGCTCGGAGGACACGTCGATGTTGTTCTCGAGGGATTGCTGGTGGAGCGATTCGAGCTGTTTCTCGAGTTCGCGGAGGGGCCTCTCGAATTCGAGAAGATAGACGGGTCTCTCCATATGGGAACGGGGACGGAGAGGCTAGGGGGTGGGCGCGGCGCGTGTCAACGGGCGGCATAAATTTCGTCCGGCCGACAGCAATTTGATGGCTTCGGAAGGAACGCACGTCCATAAGTCGCTGCGTTTTGTAATATCGCATTCCGGACAAACCATTAAACTGCGCGGCGAGTTATGAACACCCTGGCGTTCATCGATCAAATCGGCGGCTGGTGGAATGAGCTTTCGCTCGCCAAGCAGCTCTTCTACGGACTCGGACTCCTGGCCGGGCTGGTTTCCATCGTGCTCGCCATCCTGGCGTTCATCGGAATGGAACACGCGGACGGGGCCGATGCGATTGATGCGGCGGGTCCGGGCGGCGGAGTGTTTTCCATCAAACCGCTGACCGGCTTCTTTCTCGGGTTTGGCTGGGCCGGCGGCATCGCCATGGACAACGGCTTTACGTTGGGCGCTGCGCTCCTCATGGCCTTTGCGGCCGGCGGCGGCGTCATGGCGATAATTGTCGCGATGATCCGCGCGATCTACTCGTTCAAGAGCGACGGGACGGTGCAGATCGAGGAAGCCCTCGGTGCCGTGGGCACGGTCTACGTCACCGTGCCGCCGCGCAAGACCGGCGGCGGGCAGGTGGTGGTGACATTCAGCGGACGGCAGGAGACGCTGGCGGCGCTCAGCAGCTCCGAGCAACCGATCGCCAGCGGCGAAAAGGTGAAGGTCGTCAGCATCGTGGACGGGCGCACCGTGCTGGTCGAATCGCTCTGAAAGAGCGGCGCATCCGGGCTGCATTTATTTCGGGCCAAAACCAACCCACCCAGACAACATCCATGATCCAAATCATCGCCGGTTCGTTCCTCGTCGTATTTTTCCTCATCGTCGTGATAACGCTGATCTCGCGTTATCGGATGTGCCCGCCGGACCGCATCCTGGTGGTCTATGGCAAGCTCGCCGAGGGCACCTCCTCGAAGTGCATCCACGGTGGTTCGACATTCGTGATGCCCTTCTTCCAGAGCTACGGCTATCTCGATCTGACGCCGATCAACATCGAGATCGAGCTGAAGGGCGCGCTCTCCAGCCAGAACATCCGCATCGACGCGCCGGCTTCCTTCACCATCGGCATCTCCACCGAGCCCGAGGTCATGCAGAATGCCGCCACCCGCCTGCTCGGACGCACGCTGGATGAGATCCAGCAGCTCGCTTCCGAGATCATCATGGGCCAGATGCGCGTGGTGTTCGCCTCGATGAGCATCGAGGAGATCAACACCGACCGCGAGAAACTCATCGCCCTCATCACCAAGGGTGTCGAAGTCGAGCTGCACAAGGTCGGCCTGCGGATGATCAACGGCAATATCCGTGATATCAAGGACCACTCCGGCTACATTGACGCGCTGGGCAAGGAGGCGGCGGCCAAGGCCATCAACGATGCGCAGATCCGCGTCGCCCAGGAAAATCAGCGTGGCGCCGTCGGCAAGGCCGAGGCCGAGCGGGAACAGGCTATCCGGGTCGCCACGGCCCAAGCCGAGGCGCGCAAGGGCGAAAACACCGCGCAGGTCGTCATCGCCAAATCAGACGCCGATCTCGCCCAAGAACAGGCCGAGGCCAAGCGCCGCACCGAGGCCGCGCAAAAGGTCGCCGAGGCCCGAGCTTTGCAGGAATCATACAAGGCCCAGCAGGAAGCCGAGATCGCCCGTGCCGCGAGGGAGAAGGCTCAGCAACAGGCCGACCAGATCGTGAAGGCCGAGATCGACAAGGAGCGCATCCGCATCGAGGCCGAGGCCAAGGCCGCCCAAGCCAAGATTCTCCAGGAAGGTCAGTCGGCGGCTTACGTCATCCAGAAGGATGCCGAGTCTGAAGGCATCAAGCGGGTCGCCGAGGGCGAAGCTCAGGGCATCAGGGTGAAGCTGGGCGCCGAGGCGAGCGGTATCCAGGCCAAGCTCACGGCCGAGGCCGAGGGCACCCGCGCCCTGCTCGATGCCCAAGGCGCAAGGCTTCGAAAAGCTGCTCAAGGTCGCCGACGACACGGGCGGCGCCACGCAGTTGCTCATCGCGGAAAACATCGTGCGCATCGCGGAGATCCAGGCGGGTGCAATCAAGGGGCTCCAGTTCGAAAAGGTTGTCGTCATGGGTGGCGGCCCGCAGGCCGGTGCCGGCCCAGGACAGTTCGTGCAGGACCTCTACAAAGGGGTGCTGCCGATCAACGAACTTGCCAAGAGTGTAGGGTTGAATCTGCCGGCGTTTCTTGGACAGAGCGGCGAAGTCCAGCCTGTGGCCGCGCCCAAGCCGCCCGAACATCCGAAGAAATCCGAAGGAAAGGGATGAGACTTGATCTCCACCCCGGAATCCGCCGCCACGTAAGAGCAACCCCGGGTGACTCCCGGGGTCTCGTCAAAGTCCTTCCTTGGCTGCCTCCGGGTTTTTCAGTTGATCCTTCCAGCCTTGGATCTTGGCTTGGGCGCCGTAGTGCTCGGCCCTGGCCTTGTCGCCCTTTTCCATCCAGATGCGGGAGAGCGTGGTGTTGATGAAGAGGTCGTCCGGGCGCAGGGCATGGGCCTTGTCGGCGGAGGCGAGGGCGTCGTCGAAGCGGCGGAGGGAGAAGTTGATCTCGGCGAGCGCGTGCCACGCCTCGAAGGAGGCGGGCGCGGCGGCGGTGGCGCGGCCGAGCTTGGCCAGGGCGGCGTCGTTGTCGCCCATGGTGTAGTCGAAGGTGGCGTCCTCGATGAGGTGCTGGATCTCGGCGTCGGTCACGCTGGCACGTTAGCACAAGGACCAGGCAAAAAGAAAGGACGGCGTTGCGGCCGTCCTCTGATTGTCATTGCGAGGAGTCCCGGATGGGACGACGAAGCTACCGAGGCCGCAGGCCGACAGCATGACATCCAGCTGGATCGCCACGGCCCCGCACTGGCGGGATCTCGCGATGACAGATCGGTCCGGGTCACTGTTTGATGCCCTGGACGTTCAACGTGAGGGTGACCTCGCTGGCGATGGAGGCGCCGTAGTCTATGCCCCAGTCCTTGCGGTTGATCTTCGCGGTGCCCTGCCAGCCGGAGACGGTGCGGCCGCGGTTGCCCGCGCCGGTGCCGAGCAGCTCGACGTCGATGGTGAGGGGCTTGGTGACATCCTTGATGGTGAGGTCGCCCGTGACCTTGAACTTGTTCTCGCCGGCGGCCTCCCATTTGGTGCTCTTGAAGGTGGCGGTCGGGAACTTCTCGGTGAGGAAGAAATCCTGGTGGTTGAGGTGCTTGTCGCGGTCGGCGTCCTGCGTGTTGATGGAGGTGACGGCGACGACGGCCTCGACCGAGCTGGCGGCGGGGTTGGCGGGATCGAAGACGATGGTGCCGGATTGCAGCTTGAGCGAGCCCTCGACGGGCACGAAGAAGTTGCGGACGGAGAACGTCACGCCGGAGTGGCGTGTGTCGATGTTCCAGGTGTCGGCGGCGTTCGCGGCGGCGGCGAGGCTGAGCAGGGAGACGAGGGAGAGGAGTCGGTTCATGATCATGTGGGTGGGAAGTCAGGAAGGGCTATCCACGAATGCGATTCGGGCAACCGGTTTCTCGCCGGACGCGCGTCATCAGAGGATGAGCATGGCGTCGCCGTAGCTGAAGAAGCGGTATTCTCTCGCTATGGCCCCGGCGTAGATCTCCTTGAGCCAGGCGATGCCGTCGGTAGAACCGGGCGCGAGGAAGGCCGAGACAAGGCAGAGCAGGGTGGAGCGCGGTTGGTGGAAGTTGGTGATGAGCGCATCCACGCCGCGGAAATCCCACGGCGGGTGGATGAAGAGGGAGGCTTCCGCCGTCGCCGGGGCTATGGCGGACAGGTCGGCGATGTGGGGGTGCTCGGGGTGGAGCGACTTGCCCTCAAGCCGCACTGAGCGCGTTGAGGGCAACGCGCTCCACCTGTCCGGCGCAGACAGATAATCCTCGATGCTGCGGACGGAGGTGGTGCCGACGGCGATGCGCCGGCCCGGCGGCTCGAGGAGCGCGCGCTGCGTGGCGGCGGGGATTTCGTAAACCTCGCGATGGATGGCGTGGTCCTCGACGTTGTCGGTGGTGATGGGCCGGAAGGTTCCAAGCCCGACGTGCAGCGTGAGGTCGGCGAAGGCGACGCCCTGCGCGGCGAGTTTTGCCAGCAGTTCGGGGGTGAAGTGCAGGCCGGCGGTCGGCGCGGCGGCGGCGACCTGGTGCGCGCGGTCGGCGTAAACGGTCTGGTAGCGCTCGCGATCGAGTTTGCGCGCTTCGTCGTCGGTGCGCGCCGCGATGTAGGGCGGCAGGGGCATGTCGCCGAGCCGGTTGGCGACGGCGAGGATGTCGCCACCAGGGCAGTCGAAAGCGACGCGGGCGAGTCCGTCGGCGGTCTTCTCGCGCACGGTGGCGGTGAAGGCGCCGGTGAGTGCGAAAGTCGCGCCGACGGGGAGCTTTTTGCCCGGACGGAGGAGGCACCACCAGCCTTCGCCGAGCGAAGCGAGAGCGGAGGCTGTCCGCCGTAGGCTTGGCGAAGGAGGACATTTCGTCCCCGATGTGGATCGAGTGGCTACGGCTGGCAGGCCAGTATTGCCCGCCTCAATCGCCGGACGGAGCAGCAGGCACTCGATGTGGCCGCCGGTGGGCCGTTGCGCGTGGAGCCGAGCGGGGATGACGGCGGCGTTGTTGCGGAACAGCGTGTCGCCGGTGCGCAGGTATTCGCCGATGTCGCGGAAATGCCGGTGCTCGACCCGCCGCTCCGCGCGATGCACGACAAGCAGCCGCGAGGCGTCGCGACGGCCTGTCGGCGTCTGGGCGATGAGCCGCTCGGGCAGGTGATAATCGAAGAGGTCTGACTTCACGCGTTGGCGTCCAAGGGATTGGCCGACCGTGCCGTTGTCAGCAACAAGTTGCAGGCGGGCGGGAGACGCAGCCGGCGACAAAAACGGGCTTGCGTCACTTCGCCGGGACGCCCGAAATCCGCACCTCGTTTGGTCAGGCCAACATAGCTCAGTTGGTAGAGCAGGTCATTCGTAATGATCAGGTCGTCGGTTCGAGTCCGACTGTTGGCTCCAGCCTTCGCCGAGTGAGCGAGGGCGAAGGCTGTCCTCCGTAGTCCCGCCATCGCGGGACGAAAGACGGCATTACATGCCCGATGCGAATCCCGAATGACTACGACTGGCAGGCCAGCCAGCGGTCCGGACCGCAAGCAGGATGAGCGCGCTGGATCCTTCGCTGCGCTCAGGATGACATGTTTTGGGGAATCAACCGGTTTCTCGTCATTCTGAGCGGAGCGAAGGATCCAGACGGATTCCGGCACGGGTGGCTGGATCCTTCGGCGGCGCTGCCGCCTTCCGCTGTCGCTGAAGCTATGGCGGACACGGCAGGATGAGCCGTCCGCTTGCGGACGGCTCAATTGTTCGCGATGCCGTCGTCGGGGAGGCGGCCTTGGAGTTTGCGGCGCAGGCGGATGGCCTCGATCTCGGCCTTGAGGCTGGCGGCGAAGAGTTCGAGCCGGCGGCGGGTGTCGAGGGTTTCGAGCAGGGTCTGCTTGAAGTCGCCATCCTCGCACAGGTTGAAAGCGGCGAGGTCGGCGAAGGTGTCGGTGTCGTCGATCGTCTCGAGGAACTGCGTGATGCCCTGCGGAGCGGGCGTGCCGAGCCGGCGGCGGAGCGACACGAGTTTCATGACCTCGGTGCGCAGGGCCTCGAGCTGGCCGAGGTTGCCGCCGTGGGCGCTGGCGAGCACGCGCACGGAGGCGGTGCGGTAAGGCTGCTCGCGGACGACGCCGAGCACCTCGACGCGGCTCAGGCCTTGGAGGAGGAGGTTGGAGGTGCCGTTGTCGGCCTTCTGGCAGGCGCGGATGATGCCGACGGAGGCGATGCGGTGCAGCGGCTCGTTGGCGCCGGGCCGGGCGGCGACCGCGGCATCGAGCCGGGCGACGGCGAAGAGGCGGTTGGTGGCGAGCACGTCCTTGAGCATCTGCCGGTAGCGCGGCTCGAAGATGTGCAGCGGTAGCAGGGCCTGCGGGAAGAAAACCGTGTTCGGGAGGGTCATCACCGGCACGACATCGGGAATACGCATCGTCTCCACGCGGGCAAAGTAGGGACGGAGTGGCTGATGACAACACGAGTTCTGGCGTGACAGGCTGGCGGCCGGCGACGCGCCCGAAGTGTGCCAGCAAGGCGCGCTGTCACAGTTTTTGGGGTATTCCCCGGAAGCGGGGATTTTATAAGACACTCACAATCAACACTTGGAATTAAATCCGGCGGGGCACGGCGATTGCGAGACACGGGCGTATGAGCAAGATTCTAGGCATCGATCTGGGCACCACGAATTCCTGCATGGCGGTCATGGAGGGCGGCGAGCCGGTCGTGATCCCCAATGCCGAGGGCGCGCGGACGACGCCGTCGATCGTGGCGTTCACCAAGACCGGCGAGCGGGTGATCGGCCAGGCCGCGAAACGCCAGGCGGTGACGAACCCGAAGAACACCATCTTTTCCGCCAAGCGCCTGATCGGCCGCAAATTTTCCGAGATCCAGGAAGAGGCGAAGAACCTTCCCTACAAGGTCGTCGAGGGCAAGAACGGCGACGCCTACATCGAGGCGCAGGTGGGCGACAAGACCGAGACGTTCGCCCCGCAGCAGATCTCCGCCTTCGTGCTCGGCAAACTGAAGGCCGACGCCGAGGCCTATCTCGGCGAGAAGATCACGCAGGCGGTCATCACCGTCCCCGCCTACTTCAACAACGCCCAAAAACAGGCCACCAAGGACGCCGGCAAGATCGCCGGCCTCGAGGTGCTCCGCATCATCAACGAGCCCACCGCCGCCTCGCTCGCCTACGGCCTCGACAAGAAGAAGGAAGAGAAGATCGCGGTGTTCGACCTCGGCGGCGGCACCTTCGACGTCTCCATCCTCGAGATCGGCGACGGCGTCTTCGAGGTCAAGGCCACCAACGGCGACACCCACCTCGGCGGCGACAACTGGGACGACGCCATCATCGCGTGGCTCGTGGACGCCTTCAAGCAGGAGAACGGCATCGACCTCCGCAAGGACGCCATGGCCCTCCAGCGCCTGAAGGAGGAAGCCGAGAAGGCCAAGATCGCCCTCTCCTCCGCCACCACCTACGATCTCAACCTGCCGTTCATCACCGCCGATTCCACCGGCCCGAAGCACCTCAACCTCCAGCTCACCCGCGCGAAGATGGAGCAGATCTGCGACCGCCTCTTCGAGCGCTGCCTCCAGCCTTTCAAGAACTGCCTCAACGACGCCGGCGTCACCTCCGCCAACATCGACGAGCTCGTCCTCGTCGGCGGCATGACCCGCATGCCCAAGGTCGTTGACATCGCCAAGAAGCTCGGCGGCAAGCCCCCGCACCAGGGCGTCAACCCCGACGAGGTCGTCGCCATCGGCGCGGCCGTGCAGGCCGGCGTGCTCAAGGGCGACGTGCGCGACGTCCTCCTGCTCGACGTCACCCCGCTCACCCTCGGCATCATGACGGCCGGCGAGGTCTCCACCGCGATGATCCCGCGCAACACCACCATCCCGACCAAGAAGACGCAGATCTTCTCCACCTACAGCGACAACCAGCCCGGCGTCGAGATCGTCGTCCTCCAGGGCGAGCGCCCCATGGCGCGCGACAACAAGAACCTCGGCACCTTCAAGCTCGACGGCATCCCGCCCGCGCCGCGCGGCACCCCGCAGATCGAGGTCACCTTCGACATCGACGCCAACGGCATCCTGCACGTCACCGCCAAGGATCTCGGCACCGGCAAGGACCAGAAGATCACCATCCAAGGCTCGGGCGGCCTCTCCAAAGACGAGGTCGAGAAGATGACCCGCGAGGCCGAGGCCCACGCCGCCGAGGACGCCAAGCGCAAGGAGGCCGTCGAGACCCGGAACCAGCTCGACACCACCATCTACCAGCTCGAGAAGACCATGAAGGACGCGGGCGACAAGCTCCCGGCCGACGCCAAGGGCAGGTTCGAGGCCGCCCTCGCCTCCGCCAAGAAGGACCTCGAGTCCAACGACCCGGACAAGATGAAGTCCGCCCTCGAGAACCTCCAGAAGGTCGGTGCCGAGCTTTACCAGCAGGCCCAGGCCGCGGCCGGTGCCGCCGGCGCCCAGCCGGGCGCTGCTCCCGAGGCCGGCGAACCCGCCGAAGCCGGGGCCAAGTCCGAGCCGAAGAAGGCCAGGAAGGCCGACGGCAAGGTCGTGGACGCCGACGTCGAGATCGTCGAGGACGACAAGAAATAAGCCTTTCGCGCGGACCCGTTCCCAGCTATGTGAACGGGTTCGCGTCTTTCATAACCCACAACTCCAACCCACAACACAAAACCCATATGGCTAAAGTGAACATCAAACCCATCGGTGATCGCGTGCTCGTGCAGCACATCGAGGAAAAAGAGCAGGTGCGCGGCGGGATCATCATCCCCGACAGCGCCAAGGAAAAACCGCAGGAGGCCAAGGTCATCGCCCTCGGCACCGGCAAGAAGGATGAGAACGGCAAGGTCACGCCCTTCGAAGTGAAGGTCGGCGACAAGGTTCTCATCAGCAAATACGGCGGCACCGAGGTGAAGATCGAGGACAACAAATACACCCTCGTCCGCGAGGACGACATCCTCGGCGTCATCGCCTGAGCCCCCCATCACCAATAACCGATAACCAATAACCTGATTTACTAACATGGCTGCAAAACAACTCCTGTTCGACGAGGCTGCTCGTCAGAAAGTCCTCCGCGGCGTCGAGATCCTCTCCCGCGCCGTCAAGGTCACCCTCGGCCCCAAGGGCCGCAACGTCGTCATCGACAAGAAATTCGGCTCGCCGACCGTCACCAAGGACGGCGTCACCGTCGCCAAGGAGGTCGAGCTTCCCGACCCCTACGAGAACATGGGCGCCCAGATGGTCAAGGAGGTCGCCTCCAAGACCAGCGACGCCGCCGGCGACGGCACCACCACCGCCACCGTGCTCGCCGAGGGCATCTACCGCGAGGGCCTGAAGAACGTCACCGCCGGCTCCAACCCGATCTTCCTCAAGCGCGGCATCGACAAAGCCGTCGAGGCCGCCGTCGCCGAGCTCGCCCGCGTCTCCAAGAAGGTCAACGACCGCGAGGAGATCCGCCAGGTCGCCACCGTCTCCGCCAACTGGGACGACACCATCGGCAACATCATCGCCGACGCCATGGACAAGGTCGGCAAGGACGGCACCATCACCGTCGAGGAGGCCAAGTCCATCGAGACCACCCTCGACGTCGTCGAGGGCATGCAGTTCGACAAGGGCTACCTCTCGCCCTACTTCGCCACCAACATGGAGGCCCAGGAGGCCGTCCTCGAGGACGCCTACGTGCTCATCCACGAGAAGAAGATCGCCAACCTCCAGGAGTTCCTCCCGCTCCTCCAGACCGTCGCCAAGAGCGGCAAGCCCCTCCTCGTCATCGCCGAGGAGGTCGAGGGCGAGGCCCTCGCCGCCCTCGTGGTGAACAAGATCCGCGGCACCCTCAACGTCTGCGCCGTCAAGGCCCCCGGCTTCGGCGACCGCCGCAAGGCCATGCTCGAGGACATCGCCGTCCTCACCGGCGGCAAGTGCATCACCGAGGACCTCGGCCTCAAGCTCGAGAACCTCCAGATCGCCGACCTCGGCCGCGCCAAGCGCATCACCGTGGACAAGGAGAACACCACCATCGTCGAGGGCTCCGGCAAGTCCTCCGACATCCAGGGCCGCGTGAAGCAGATCCGCCGCCAGATCGACGAGACCACCAGCGACTACGACCGCGAGAAGCTCCAGGAGCGCCTCGCCAAGCTCGCCGGCGGTGTCGCCGTCATCAACGTCGGCGCCTCCACCGAGGTCGAGATGAAGGAGAAGAAGGCCCGCGTCGAGGACGCCCTCCACGCCACCCGCGCCGCGGTCGAGGAAGGCATCGTCGCCGGCGGCGGCGTCGCCCTCCTCCGCACCGGCAAGGCCATCGACGCCCTCAAGCTCGAGGGCGACGAGGCCATCGGCGCCCAGATCGTGCGCCGCGCCATCGAGCACCCGCTCAAGCAGCTCTGCGCCAACGCGGGCGTGGACGGCGGCGTGGTCGCCAAGGAAGTCGCCGGCGGCAAGGGCAACTTCGGTTACAACGTCGCCACCGGCGAGTTCGAGGACCTGGTCAAGGCCGGCGTCGTCGATCCCACCAAGGTGACCCGCACCGCCCTGCAGAACGCCGCGTCCATCGCCGGCCTCCTGCTGACCACCGAGTGCATGATCACCGAGATCCCGGAGAAGGAGAAGGCTCCCGCGGCCCCCGGCGGCCACGGCGGCGGCATGGACTACTAAACCAGTCAGCGATCAACCCGCATCAAACTTTAAGGCGCGCCCTCCCGGGCGCGCCTTTTTTCTTTGAGCTCTAGCATCCGATTAGCAGCCAAATCCGATAGATTGCGGTGCCAGCAGCCATAAGAATAGCCAGCACGCCTATTATCCGTAGTGGTGCTGTAATACCATTTACGTTGCGCTCTGGCACTGTGGGTGCTGAGAAGGACGGCATGGCACGAAAATTACCTCAGCTGGGACCGACCAAGGTCGCGGAGTTGGAAGCAGCGTGGCCGGAGCACAC
>Ga0187894_10005076_pt1 | contig 13720 bp, 8 predicted proteins | sample GBC1701081metaG_FD_136650 | JGI IMG/M metagenome (GOLD analysis project Ga0187894, IMG submission 136650) | White microbial mat communities from a lava cave in the Kipuka Kanohina Cave System on the Island of Hawaii, USA - GBC170108-1 metaG ...
GGTTCCGCGTGTTGTAGCCAAAGGTGGTCGTGATATTTCTCGCATCGTTCTTCGTCAGCGGCAGGTCATTGGCCGTGTAGGTATAATTGACCACGCCTCCCTCGGGCGTGTTCTCCTGCGAGAGCCTGCCGTAACCGTCAAAGGTGAAATAACGCGATTGCACTTTCGCTCCCGTCGCGTCGGCGTGATCGATCCGGATCAGCCGATCTAATGTGTCGTAAACGTAGCTCGCCTTGCTGTAGACGCCTCCGAATGGAGGCGCTCCCGGCTCGATGGCTTCTATCAGGCGTCCCAGGAAGTCGGTCTTGGTGATCGTGTAATTGCCCATCTCATCCGTGACTCGGGTCTCGCTGTTGCCCGCGCACCCGCATCCGGTGAAATCGACCTGCCGGGTGTTGCCGTCAGGGAAGGTGACGACCTTCAACCGGCTCAGTTCGTCTCGCGTCAGATGTGTGAAGAGAAATCCAGTGCTCGCGTCTTCGTAACTCGGAACCCAGCTGCCGTTGATCGCGATCACGTTCGATGAATCCTCGGTCTGGCCCAGGTTGTTGAACACAAAGACCTGGCCGGAGAATTTGCCCGCCACGCCGTCCGGGTGATCGCTGGCGTTGCGGCGCACGCGCCCCGCGCCGTCATACTCTTCAAACTTGAAACGCGTCTTGCCGGTCTCCACCAGTTGCGATGTCACCGTCGCCAGCCAGTTGTCCCAATACGCGGTCTTCACCCAGCCTCCGTCGGGCCGCTTGGTTTGCAGCGGGCGGTCGGCGAAGTCGTAGCTGGTCGTGACGATCTGAGTCTCGGTCGATGATCCGGGCGTGAGGTTGAACGTTTTGACGGTCAACCCGGTGTTGTAATCCCACTGCGAGCCGCCGCGGAACCCGGTCGGGTTCGCGGCGGTGTAAGGGACGAGGTGAGTCTGTCCGACTCCGCCCGGCTTGTTGACGCAGTAATCGCCGAACTGGAACTGGCTGCGATTGCCCGCGCCATCGGTCGTCGCGCGCACGTTGCCGTTGGTGTCGTAACTGACGCGGCTGATGACGCGCGTTCCGGTGACCGTGCCGCTCTCGACTTTGCTTTGCGTGACGCTGGTCAGATTGCCGCGCGCGGTGAACGAGCCTCCGTAATTCGCGTCGTGCTGGATCACGCTGTCGGAGGTCGCGTCGATGAAGTGGGACGCGGTCTGGCTGTTGGAATCGACGAAGGTCCCGGTTTGGTCATAGGTGTTCGTTACCCTGGAGAGTAACGTGAACGACCCGTTGTGAACCGAAATCTGTTGCGGCAATCCCAGGATGTATTGCGACGGGTAACTTGTATAAGTCGTATTCGTGCGGCGATAAAGGATGGAGACATCGGTGTAATCGTCCTTGTTCTCGACCAGCCACATTCCGTCGCGCTGGATGTAGCTGAAAGTCTCGCGTTTGGTTTGCGGGGTCGCCCCCGTGAGGGCCGTGCTCTTGGTCTCCGTGACGCGCAGGTTCGAGTTATAGGGCACGCCGCTGTCGGATACCCAGGTGACCTCATCCTTCTTCGTCCAGTTGTTTCCGCCCGGAGCGATCACCTCGACCGATTGGACCATCCCGGTGGTCTTCACCCGCAAGCGGCGAAGGGAGGGATCGATAATCTCGTGCCCCGAAGGCGTATCGAAGAGGTACTGGTATTGCTGAGTCGCGCCCGCCTGCCAATTCACGGCCCATTCATTACGATAGGAGAAGTAGGGCACACCCGCCTGAGGGTCGCAATAGTTCGGGCTTCCCGGCGGCGCGTTCGGATCGACGCAATGAGCCATGGTGAGCGAAGTCTGCGCGAAAAAATGCTCGGCGCCCTGACCTGAAATCGTGGGAGCCCATTTACTGACGGAATTGATCTGCCCGTAGCTGGTGTAATTGATGCGGAAATTGATACCGGTCGGATAGGTAATCCTGGTTGGAAAGTAGACCTGAGTACCGTTGATGTTGGCCGGGTCAGTAACCATCGAGGCGAATTTGGTCTGGATGGTAACCGGCGCGTAATCGATCCTGACGAAGTGGAATGTGGCGCTGTTCCGGGTCTGGCTGATCGAAGTCAGCCGGTTGTTCTGGTAGTTGAAATCGACGCGGCGCCCGGCGGTGTCGATCACGTAATCCGGGACCACGGCGTTGTTGGTCAGCGTGCGGTAGTAGATATTGATGAAGTTACCATTGCGGTCTTTGATCAGCGTGGGCAGAAAGCGCGCGTCGCCATTGGCGAAAGATTCCGCCGTGAAATGCGCCTGCGCGCCGTTGGGCATGCGCAGGATTCGCGTGGCCAGCTCGAACCGGAGATAAGTCGAGTCGTAGCTTTCATAGGCGGAGGTCTCCGAGTTATAGGCCAGGTCATGCCGCGCGCCGTCGGGCGAAACATAGACGAGGCTCGATTTGCCGGTGACGCCGTTGGTGTAAGCCGGGGCGGCCTGAGTCTTGACGAGGATCGTCCCGAATCCGAGCTGCCATCCAGGGGCCGGGAAGCCCTTGTCGCCGTTGAAGACCATCGTGTTGGTATTGGGATCTTTCGTCCAGAGCCTGCTGTTGTAACTCAAGGCGAGCCCAAGACCCATCCCGGCGCGTCCGGGCAGTGACAGCGCGGGGAAGGTGAAATTGTAATTGCGCGAGTCGAGGTTGTAGCTGAGCCCGCCGACGACGGCCGATCCCGCGGTCGGATCAGCCTGCTGCATCGGCTGGCCGCCCGCGACGCCGGTAGCGTTGGCGCTGAGCGACATTTGGGTCAGGTAGTTGCTGAAATTGGCCGTGTTGGCGGGCTTGGGATCGTCGTAACTCGGAGAAGGCAGCGAGCCTGTCTGCTGGTAAGCGTTGGGAGCCTGCGGCTCGTTCGAACGCATCGTACCGAGATTGGGACCGCCCTGGAACCAGGCGACAATTCTGCGAAAGAACATGGTAACCGCGACCAAGTTACTCCCGGAGGCGTTATAGGAGATTGCAGGCGGTTTTGGAGGATTGGCCCAGCCGGAGTGAGAACATCGGCGAACAAATCAGGCCCAATGAAATAACAAGAATAATGAAAACCAAGAGGCCGATCCCGCGAAGGATTCGGCCTCTTAAGTTGTTTACAACCCGAGTTGTTTGCGATTGGATGATTGTTAACCTTCCAACCTGACTTCCGCGCTTAGCAGTTGGGCGGGAAGATCGGGATGATCAGTTGCGCAGCAGCGGTCAATCTCAGGTGGTGCAGATTGTGGCCGCCAGCGAAGGCATTCGAATCGCTTCCACCAGCGTTGCGGTTGATCGCGGCGCCGATGATGCCGATGTCACTCAGCGAATAGAACTTCATCCAGCCAGTACGGCCAGCCGGAATCACCGTCTCAACGCGAGGCGCAGTGCGCGGGAAGCTATTCGAGATGCTCGACCGGAACTGGCAGACATTCGCCGTGAATGTGAAGCTCAAAGGAGTCTCCGCGTCATCATAGAGGATACCGAACAGGTTGCCTACTCCGCCGCCCGTCAACGTGGCCGCGCCCGTTCCCAGGTTGCCGCCCACGCGATTCAGGATCAGCAACGTGTCGTTACCGTCGGCGCGCGCGCCGAGACTGTCTATGGCCACCACGCGCGGCGCGCGGTTATAGTCCACTGCGCCATCGAAAGAAAGCTGCGCCAAGTTGCCGTCCTGGTTGAGTGTTACGACCGGGCTGAGCTTCGCGAAGGCGATAGCGCCGAGGTTGGCCGCGTGGCCGCTCGCATACTCAACGTACTCGTCGCCGATCAGGAAGTTGAACGGGATCGGGAGGCCGTTCGAATCCGACGCGACGGCCACAATGTAACCACTGACGCCAGGATCAACGTCCGAAGTCAGGAAGCTCGCCGTCTGGTTCGCGGTCAAGCAGATGAAGTTGTCAGCAGGCACGCAAAGAGCGGCGTCCACGAAGAACAGGTGGACAGCGACATCCGTCGTCGCGTTTGTGTTGGTGATGTTGATGCGGGTGTTCGCCGCGTTCGGATCCGTAGCGCTCGAAGTATAAGCGTTGTAGTAGAGGAGTGAACCAGCTTTCTGATCGCTGGCTTCGGAAGTCGCCGGAAAAGGCAGGCCCGGGTCAGCGGCGAACGCGGCGCCGGCCAGCACGAACAACGACAGTAGTGATAAAGCGACACGTGTGAAGGTGTGTGTCATATTCTTATTCTTAATCTCCTTTATTGGCTTGTGAGGTTAAAATACGACTTCAACAACACATTGTCATTGAAGTACATTGATGTTGAAGCAAAATCCTAAAGAGAGCTAAAGTTATTTATGAACGGGGTTGAAAAGTTTTGTTAAATAGATGGTTGATTGGAGTTCGCTGTCAGCAAATTCACTGTGTAGTGAGGATCAATGGTCGATCTCTAGTTCGTGTTTACGATGGGCAATTATGTGATGAACTAAGTAAGGATGCGTGATCGAACATTCATCAGTCCCAGTGATCTGGCCCGTGAATCTCTTGAATATTTATCCGGTGAGGCATATTCAAAGATCCCCGCCAACGGCCGACAATGTACACGCTAAACACTTTCCAGTCAAGATTTTTCATTTGGTAAAATCCAACTTGTTCCAAAAAATCTCGCCGCCCTCGCTCAAAGAGCTTCGCTTATCGCCCCTCTCAACCCAAAATCGCATTTACGTCTTCGCCCCACCTTGCTAGCGCGATGAAAACTGAATTATAAACTGGGCGCGCACACCGTCGTTATTCAACAGTTTGAACTATGGCAATGAGCTGCTCCTGACATTAGTTGGAAGGAGCGGAACTGCATCGTGGTTGTCATCCAAGCTGTTATCCAAGCTGTTATCAGGGCACAAGAGACAAGAATAATAAAATGACCGCCGCTTCATCGAAAAACTCTTCCCGTCCGCAGCAAAGCCGGCGGACGCGTTTGTTCGCGCCCCTTCCATTTGCGGTCTACTTAATATGTTTAGGCGCCTATGCTCCAATGACAATCAATAGCCAGAGCATTCAGAATTACGATAAGAACGTTGAGCCGATCTTCCAGAAGAAATGCGCGGACTGTCACAACCACGCCGTCAGACAGGGCGGATTGAGCCTGGACAGCTATGAGGCGTTGATGAACGGAGGCAAGCACGGCGCGGTTGTCATCCCTGGCAAAAGCGCCGAGAGCCGCATGATCAAAATGATTGAAGGCTCCATTCAACCCCGCATGCCAATCGGCGAGGCGCTGACCGGCGAAGAGGTCAAAATCATAAAAGCCTGGATTGACGCTGGCGCGCCGGGGCCCACTGGCATACCGGCGCAACCAGCCAACGAGCCTTCAAATTTGAACCTCCCTTCTAAAAGCAACATCCCCGCGATTAAACCTGTCTCGCCGGTCAAAGCCGCCGTCGGCAGTTTGGCTTTCCACCCAGGCGGAATAATGGTGGCTGTAGGCCGTTATCAAGAAGTGGAGTTGGTTGACGCCACAAAAAAATCCATTATCGGCAAGCTCGCGGGACACGCCGAACAGATTCGCGCTCTTGCTTTCAGCCCCGACGGCAAACTGCTGGCGGCGGCGGGCGGCAATCCCGCTCAATTCGGAGAGATCAAAATTTGGAGCATCGCTGATCGTCGAGAGGCGCTCTCGATCCGCGGCCACCGCGACAATATCTTCGCCGTCGCGTTCAGCGCTGACGGATCGAAGCTGGCCACGTGCAGCTACGACCGTTTGATCAAACTCTGGGATGTGGTCACGGGCAAGGAGATCAAAACGCTGAAAGACCACACCGACGCCGTCTTCAGCGTCGCCTTCAGCCCCGACGGGAAACGGCTGGCTTCGGCTTCGGCGGATCGCACGGTAAAGATTTGGGACACAGCTACTGGACAACGCATTTATACGTTGAGTGATTCGCTCGACGCGGTGAACACCGTGGCGTGGAGCCCTTCCGGCAGACTGCTGGCCGCGGCCGGCGCCGACCGGGCGATTCGCGTTTGGGAGCTCGGCGACAACGAAGGCCGCCAGATCAAATCGCTGATCGCTCACGAAGACGCCGTCAATCAGATAGCCTTCTCGCCCGACGGTAAGACGCTCGCTTCGACCGGAGCCGACAAACGGATCAAAATCTGGGATTTTTCGAGACTCGAAGAGATTCACACAACCGGGATTCAGCCGGACTGGGTCTTTGCACTGTCCTTCAGTCCGGACGGCAAACGATTGGCCATCGGCCGTTACGATGGCTCAATTGCGTTTTACGACACGGCGACTGGAAAGAATCTGGCGGGGAAATGATGAAAACTCTGCAACGGCTCCTACTCACTATCGCGATTGCTGTCGCGATCGCAACCGCAGCCCGGGCGCAGATTGCGCAACCTTATCTGACTTCGATTACACCCACGGGAGCGCAACGCGGCGGCAAGGCAACCTTCACCGTCGAGGGGGTCAATCTCACTGACGCGACCGAAGTGTTGTGGAGCAAGCCCGGTGTCACCTCCACCATCCTTCACAACTCCGAGCTTGCGCGCGAAACGCCCAGGCCGTCGAAAGACCCGACCAAAAAACTGACCGGAGACAGAGGCGCGCGCAATCGTCTGACAATCGAAAACGCCATCGCTCCTGACGCCGAAGCCGGTTTTTACAACTACCGCATCAGAACCCCTCTCGGCACGACCAATCCGGGCCGCATCTACATCGGCGCGCCGCGCGAAATCAAAGAGCGCGAAATGAATGACTCGCCAACGGACGCGCAATCACTGGCATTGCCGACTACAGTCGTAGGCGCCATCGAAAAGATCGACGACTCCGACTGCTTCAAATTCAAAGCGAGCGCGGGACAGGAGATCGTCTTTGAAATGATCTCCGCCGCGCTCAATTCAAAACTCGACTCCGTTCTCACACTGCTCGACGAGAACGGACGGACACTCGCTTCAAACAACGATTACAACGGCGGCAAGGATTCCCTGCTCGCTTACCGCTTCAAACAGGACGGGGAATTCGTTATTCGTGTCAGCGACCTGGAACACAAAGGGCGGATGGAGCAGTATGAATACCGACTCAACATCGGAGAGCTGCCGTGGATCACGAATACGTTTCCGCTCGGCGTCCGGCAGGGGGCGGCAAGCGAGGTCGCGGTCACGGGCTTCAATCTCGGAATTGATCGCGCAAAGCGAGAGGCGCCGAGCGGCGGCGGATGGAATGCGGCCACGCGGCTCAAACTTAACACGCCTCGCGGCGCCACGAACACCGTCGAACTCGCCGCCGGGCGCTACCCTGAAGTGATGGAAAATGCGACGCGCAGCGCGCTGAATGCGCCGCAGCAGGTCAGCGTCCCGATCACGATCAACGGGAGAATCTGGGATGGAGAGACAGAGAGACGGGGAGACGGGGAGACGGGGAGACGGGGAGACGGGGAAGGTGAGAGACAGCCTCGCCCCATCGTCCAGTCGTCCAATCGCCCAGTCACCCAGTCGCCCAGTCACCCAGTCGAAGATTTTTATCGATTCAAAGCCCGCAAAGGGCAGCGTCTCACGCTTGAGATCGAGGCGCAACGTTTCGGGTCTCCGCTCGACTCTGTGATCGAGGTTCTGGACACACGAGGCAATCAACTGCCTCGTGTGGTCGCTCGCTGCCTGCTCGAAACTCAACTTACGCTGAATGACCGCGACTCCACCAATCGAGGTTTCAGGCTGCTCAATTGGAACGGCATCCGGGCGGAGGATTACCTGCTGGCGGGCAATGAACTGGTTCAAGTGGAGGTGTTGCCGAAAGGCCCCGATGAAGACATTTTCTTCAAAAACTTCCTCGGACAGCGTCTGGCGTTCGAAGACACGACGCCTGAAGCGCACGCGGCCAATTCAACCGCTTACAAAGTTTCGTTACATCCGCCTGGAACAAAGCTCGCACCGAACGGCTTGCCGGTGATGACGATCTATTACCGCAACGACGACGGCGGGCCGATGTACGGCAAAGATTCCAGGCTAAATTTCACCGCCCCCGAAGACGGCGAATACATTGTCCGCGTCCGAGACGTTCGTGGGATGCAGGGCGAACGTTTCGCATACCGGCTTTCGATTCACGATCCCGCGCCGGATTTCGTCATCTTCGCCGATCCCGAAAACCCGAATATCCCGCGCGGCGGTTCGCGGCCGATCACGATCATGGTTTATCGAGCCGACGGATTTGACGGCGAGATCAATGTGAAATTGGCCGATCTGCCCGCCGGATTTTCCGCAACCGAGGGCGTGGTCCGTTCCGGGCAAAATTCAACGGTGATCTTGATCTCCGCGGCGAACGACGCGGCCGCGAGCTTCCCATTGCGCGTTCAAGCGACGGCCAATGTCGCCGGCCGGGCCATCACTCGTGAGCTGGACACCGAGGAGCGCATCGCAGTCGTATCCGTCGCGCCGCCGCCGGAGCTGATGGTCTGGACCGAACCGGCGCAGGTCGCGCTCGAACCCGGCGGTCACGCCTATGTGACGATAAAGATCAAACGCGAGCGCGAATTCGCGGGACGCGTCCCCTTCGACGTGCGCAATCTGCCGCACGGCGTGATCGTCACCGATGTCGGCCTGAACGGAGTAATGATCACCGAGGAAGAGATCACGCAGCGGTTCCGGCTGGCGGCCGAAAGCTGGATGAAACCGATGGAACAACCTGTCTTCGTCGTCGGAAGAATTGAAACTTCCTCGCCGCAACGATCAGACTTCCCTGCAAAACCGTTCACGTTGATAATTCAGTATCGCGAGAGGTAACGAGCCTCGTATCCCGAGCCGGTCCATTATGGCCATTGTGGAACGATGCTCGCCACCGCTCGCGGCGCTGATAACTTTGAGGCGGATTGCGGCACTGATAACTTTGAGGTGGATTAATGACTAACACAACAGTCGAAGAACAACTCCGAGAGTGGGTCGGCCAACTCGCGCCCGAACACAAACAACTGCTGTTGATGATGCTGGCCGAAGACGACGGCTTGCAGCGTTCAGCGCGGCTTGATTTCGCGGTTTCCCAATTGCGCAAGCTGTGCAAGCAGCGCGAACTTAATTGGGATGAGATGGCCGAGGGTGAACGCGAGTCGTTTCTCGACAACCTGATCCGCGAAACCGAGCTGTACGCCACCCAGGCTGGCACGCCTTCGATCGTTCCGATTCTTCCATGTTATTGCTGCGGGCGCGAAGTGACGCCGAGCGATCTTTACCGGATCTATTTCGGCGAACGCCCGCCTAGCGTGGAGCTTGCGATAGCCAGGTTGATCCTGATGGACATGGATGCTGACGCGCAGTTCCCTCTCCCGGCGGACAACGAGATCACTATCGGCCGCGTTGATCCGCACCGCGGCATCAGACCTGACGTCGATCTCTCGAAGTTCGACCCCGCGTCGCGCATCTCGCGCCGTCACGCGCGCGTCACTTCTCGCGGGAGCCAGTTCTATATCGAAGACCTGGGCAGCGCCAACGGCACGGTCATCAACGGCCGCACGCGATTGAAACCTCAGGAGCCTTATCCATTGGTCAACGGCGATGTTCTCAAGATCGGAGAAACCACTTTAAAGTTTAGCGTCTAGCGATTATCATCCCGGCGAAATGTTGAGGCGAAATTCCCACGACAAATTCTGGCCGAGCCGGCTCCTAACCATCGCGCTTGCGATCTGGTTAAGCGGAATGGGCTGCCTGTTCTGCTGCGAGACGCCGGTCTCGGCGGAAACAGGAAAAGCCGAAAGCTGCGCGACGGACGATGATTGCGCGACAGGCGCCGACGAAGCTCACGTCGCGGATGATTGTTGCGCTGAGCCTGTCGAACACTCGAATTCAAGTCCGTGCCAGAAAGAATGCTGCAAGATGGATGGCGCGTCCTACGATCTGCCGCGCGCGCCACATTTCATCCAATCGCACGCCATACTGGCTTCAGCGGCGTGGGATTTCGTTTTACCTGACACTGCCTCGCCGTCTACCACCATTGCCGGCCAACTTCCGTTATCAAACCAAAGAGAAACCCACCTGCGATACTGCGTTTTCCTGATTTAGGCCGAAGTGTCTCTACCTGAAGCCTGTGGTTACGCAATCAATTCATTTTCCATTTGTCATTTGATATTTGGCATTGTCAGAGGTCAGTCCGATTCGATGTCCCATGAACATTGGTCGATTTCTGAGGCAATGACAAATGACGAATGCTCTTCTCCTTGGTTTCGTTATGAAAAATCTTTCAATCCTTCTTCTCCTACTACTTCTTCCAATCGCTGGAGTATTCGCGCAGCCTGCGTCGAAACAATCCGCGACAAAACTCATCGGGCAGATCGTCTGCTGCGAAGATTGCTGGGTCAGAACCGACCGCCGCACGACGCCTTACGGCACGGCCGCCGACCTGGCGAAGGCCGCCGAATGCGTCGCCAACGGCGATCCGACACTGCTGGCCGTGATGGACGCCGAAGGCAAGACGACCCTTTATCAACTCGAAGACGGGCAATTCAAAAGGCCCGGCAAAAACTGGCTCGATTTCATCGGCAAGCGCGTCGAGATCACCGGCGCCGTTCGCGCGAGGAAGAAACAACAGCTCATCCAACAGTTCATCAGGGTTGACGCGCTCGAAATCCTCTCTTCGCCAGCCGTTCAAACACCCGATGTGATCGGGCAAGAGGCCGAGCTTACGCTGAAAGACCTGTTCGGCGTCGAACAAAAACTGAGCAGTCTTCGCGGCCGGATCGTGATCTTGAACTTTTGGGCGACTTGGTGCGGGCCATGCCGAAAGGAGATGCCCGATCTGGCGGCGATTCAAAATCAGTATGCGGCGCTGGGCGCGCAGGTCGTCGGAGCCTCAGCGGACACAATCGCCGATGTCAAAGCGGTGCGTCAGTTCATCAAAGAGGCTCAGGTCAACTTCCCCATCTGGCTCGGCGCGACGACCAAGCAGATGGCGCAGTTCGGACTCGGGCCGTCATTGCCCGGCACAGCGATCATTGGCCGAGACGGAAAGATCGCAGCCGTCTTTCCGGGTGTGGTCACGCAAGACGCGATCAAGAAACATCTGGACAAGTTGATCGCGGCGGCGGACAAAGAGGCGCGGCTCGAACAGATCGCGGCGGCGAAAATCAAGAAAGCCGACGCTTCGAGTGTTCCCAGTTGACCGCTCTGACCGGGCGAGGGCCGCGCCGTGAGCGGGGCAGAAAACACAGATCAAGAGAAGTGGACTTTCAGCTTTCGCGCGATTCCCAACGTCGTCCCGCGCGCTCAGGTTCGAACTACGCTCACTTACCGGCTGCATCCGAAGCTGACGGCGGGAGTGGAGTTCAATCCGCGCGCTGAAGAGCCGGGCGACAGAGTCAATCCGCTGGTCAATTGGGTGGCCATGCCGGAAACGGAGAAGCGCCCGGCGCTCATCCTCGGCACAAGCTCCGACCGGATCGGGACCCCGAGAGGCCAATCGTTTTATGCGACATTCAGCAAGAATTTGAAGCGTGAAACGGGACTCCCGATCGCTCCTTACGTGGGCGTGGCGTATGGCACATACGAACACCGGTGGCTTCCGCTGGCCGGGCTGAACGTGCGCTTCACGCGGAACTTTTCATCTCTCGTCATCTTCGACGGAGTGCGAACGCATCCAACGCTTAATTACACGTGGGGGCGGCACTCTTTCTCCCTTGTGATGGCGTTCTCCAATAAACCCGGAGGTAGTTACTCGATCCAGTTCTAGCGGATGGCCGGTTCCTTTTCCTTCCTACAAGTCAATAATTTCCGCCTTAACCTCAGCCAGCGCCGCATTGATTGCTTCAATCCGAGCCAACATCCGCCAACTTCCAATGCGGTAAACCGTCGGGCTGGAAGATCCTTTCAGCCGTGACGCTCCCGTCAGCCAGTAGGCTTGGAGAGGTGTAAGTTTTAGTTGTTGACGCGCCGCCGTATATTCACTGGACGTCCCTGCTAAAATAAAGATTGTTTTATTCATTAGTTCACTACGGACAGTTCCTTGCCTTCCGATATCCCACCGTCACCGCTTCACCTTCAGTCGCAAACAGCACGCGGTCGCGCTCCGAGACCTTCGAGTAATCCGGGCAGTTCGGCAAGTAATAAAGCTTACGGTTGCGGTTGCCGATAATTTGGCCGCCGCCGTTCGGTTCACTGCGCTGCGCCGCTCGAAGCTCCCAGGGCGGAATCGGCCCCGGCTCAGCCCACAACCCGCGCCCATTGTCTCTCGCATCAGCTTCGGCCAGTTCGTACATCCTGGCGTCAATCCGGCTCAGTTCATCGGCGCGCTGGCGGTAGAACCACGCGTAGCCGCGCCGTATCTGCTCAAGGTTGATGTCCTTGCCGTCAAGCGTCACCTTGCCGACTATGCGCCCGGAGCTATCCACTTTCGAGCCTGTGACGGTAACCGTTTTGCCGCGAACTAACCCCGAGAGCGATTGCTTGGCTTTCTCACCAAAGTTTTGATTGCTCTCCGGCGCGTCTATGCCGTCAAGTTGGATCTCGTGTTGGCGCTTCTGGTCATCCAACACCGTCAGCGTGTCGCCGTCGGCGATGGCCACCACCTTGCCGGTGATGGTCTGCGGTCGCTGCGCCGGGACGGATACGGATGTCGGGGTTGGCGATGACAGCGAGATCAACACCAACCTATCAGGCTGCGGTTGTGATGCGACGCAACCGCTCAGCATTAGGTCCAAGAGACAGGCAACAACGTACTTCATCGGGTGAATCCTTTCTCCGATCCCTTTCGACGGCGTAACTTCGCGTTCTTCCCGGCTTTTGGTTTGCCATCTGACTGACGCGTTGCGCCATTCGCGGCGGCCTTCGACAAGACACGCCGAGTTTGCTTCTCGATCTGAATGTTTCGTGTCGCGCGCGATTTCATAGATTATTCGCCTTACTCTCCCCGCGATGATCGCCCTGTTCCCGCAATCCCCCACACGACCGCCACCATCAGTAGTAGCTGTCATCCTGTTCTTGGATGTCTTCGTTGATCTCGATCAGGCCGCTCTCGGCGATCGTGATCGATATCGTCAAGAACGTATTCTGACGAAAGTGCCCCCAATTATCCATCGCCGAGAGCTTGGCCGCCGAGAGTTTGGCGCCTCGTGGGAGCGGCGTGGGAGCCGCGCCGAGGGCGAGGCACAGGAGGATGGTGTCGATGTTGGCGGTGTCGCCTTCGCTCAGCTCCGGTTTGAACCGGTAAAGTTCGCCGCCTTCGGAGATGCGCCTTTCATGTTTCTCCATTCGAATCTGGAGTTTCTTGCCATCCAGTTCGGCGGCGTAGAGGTCGTCTCCGACACGTACGAACACGACCTGCCGGTCGCTCAGATCAAGCGCAACGCGCTCCGGGCGTTCCGATGTGGTCAATTTGGTCATAAGGGCAATTTACTACAGGCGCTGTGCATCTCCCAAGCTGGAAATCGGAAATCGCTCGGCTTAGCGGCAGGCTTCGGTCGTATTGACGTTTGCCTCCAAATGGCCAACACTGCCCCGGCAATGTTCGCTGAAATTCAATTCGACAATTAAAACACGCTGGAGACCGGATGAAACGCCTATTGCTGCCTGTAGTGATCCTCTTCTGCGCCGGCTTTCTCTCCGCCGACGCGCGCAAACAGAACAACGAAAATGTAATTGCCATCATTGGCGCGACCGTAATTGACGGCGCGGGAACCGAGCCGGCGAAGAATACCGTCGTCATTCGCGGCGGCCGCGTCGAGACTGTCGCGCCGAAGGTCGAGCTGCCCGCGGGCGCCCGCGTCATCAACGCCGAAGGGATGACGCTGATGCCCGGCCTGTTCGACCTGCACACGCATCTGCCTTATTCATCGGTCGGCGGGGCCA
>Ga0187894_10005077_pt1 | contig 13719 bp, 10 predicted proteins | sample GBC1701081metaG_FD_136650 | JGI IMG/M metagenome (GOLD analysis project Ga0187894, IMG submission 136650) | White microbial mat communities from a lava cave in the Kipuka Kanohina Cave System on the Island of Hawaii, USA - GBC170108-1 metaG ...
CGGCGGGTCCGATCAGATCGACCAGCCGCGCGCCCTCGTCGATATCGACGCCGGCGTCCCGGTAAGTGAGAGGTGAGCGCGTGGTCATGAGGGCGGATATGCAGGGATTCGGCGGCCGGCCTTCCGGCCATGGGACCGGGTTGCTAGGGTCGGCCCGCAAAGGACTGGCCGACATGATCTCAGTTGCACGGCAGCTCGTGGCGTGCGCCGCGTTCTGCGCTGCCTTCGTCGCGCCGGCAAGCGCCCAGCAGGCGTCGTCGGACATGTTCACAGTCGCCGGCGTCCGCGTCGACCAGTCCGCCGCCAACGCCACACAGGCCCGAACGCTCGCGCTGGCTCAGGCTCAGCGGAGCGGCTTCGAACGAGTCGCCCAGCGGCTGACCACGCCGGCCGATCAGGGCCGGCTGACGCTGCCGCGCCCCGATGACGCCACGCTGGACCGGCTTGTCCGCGGCGTGGACGTGGAGGAGCAACGGCAGTCGGGCACGCGCTACCTCGGCCGTTTCGCCGTCCGCTTCGACCCCGCTGGCGTCACGTCCCTGCTACAGGGCGCCGGCTTCACCGTCCTCGACCGCCGCGGCGCGCCCACCCTCATCGTCCCCCAGTTCCCGCAGGCTGCTGCGCCGGGTCCGGGCGTTGGCGCCCCGGTCGTCGATCCGTGGCGCCAGGCTTGGGAGCAGGGCGGCTTTGGCCGGGAGGTTCTCCCGCTGCTGATCGCGCCGAACACCGTCGTCGGCCCCGCCGACTGGCCGACCGCAGCGGCGGCCGCCAGCAGCGCCGGAGCGGCGTCGGCGATCTTTGCAGTTGCGCGCTCCTCCGGGGCCTCGCTCACCGCCGATCTGGTGGAGACCGCGCCCGGCGGCGTGCGGGTCAACCGCGGGCAAGTCAGCGTCCCGATCCAGGGGGGCGACGCCGGGGTGCCGGACGCTTTCCGGCGGCTCGCCGACAGCGCCAACGCGCGCCTGCAAGCAGAGTTCAAGAGCCGCGCGCCCGCGCTGGCCGCCGAGCGGCGCAAGCTGCAGGTGTCCGCGCTCTACCGCGACATGGCCGAATGGACGCGGATCAAGGAAGGGCTCGGGCAGGCCGGCGCGGCGATTTCCGAAATCCGCATCGAAGCCATCGCCCGCGACGGGGCCATCGTCTCCTTCACCCACGCCGGCTCGCCGGAAGATGTCGCGGTGGCGCTGCAGCGCTATGGGTTGCTGCTGAGTTCGACGCCCATCGGCCCGACGCTGCGCGCGGCGCCGCGCTGACGAGGGGGGATTGGTCGAGCAACCCCGCCTCTTTTCCTCTCTGCCCGAAGATCGCTCGGCCGCCGCGCTCCTGATCTCGGACAGCAACCGCGACGCTTGGGACCGCCTCGCCCGTTGGCGCGAATGGCCGGCCGGCGCGCTGGCGCTCTCCGGGCCACATGGCGCCGGCAAGAGCCACATGGCCCAGGCCTGGGCCGAGTTGCACACCGCCGGCCTCTGCTGGCCCCAGGACCGGGCGCTGGAGGTGTTCGAACGCTTCGGCGGCCGCGTCGTCATCGACGATGCCGACCGCTACCCCGACGAGCCCCATCTGGCGCTGCTGCTCGATGCCGCCCGCACCCGCCCGGGCTCGGCCGTCCTGCTCGTTGGGGCCGAGCCCCCCGACCGCTGGCCCGTGGCGCTCCGGGACCTCCGCTCGCGGCTCCTGGCCCTGCCGGCAGCCACGCTAGGGGAGCCAGACGACGAGCTTCTGGCGCGTCTGCTCGAGCGGCTCTGCCGCGCCCGGTTCATCAAATTGACAGAAAAAGCAGGCACATATCTCGTGGCGCACATGGAGCGCTCGTTCGCCGGCGCCCACGCCGTGGCCGAGGCGATCGACCGTATCCACGCGCGGGGGGCCAGGCCCGTCTCGACCGGCGTCGCGTCACGCGCCCTGCGCTCAATTCGCGCGGGCGCGCCGGAGCCGGCGCTGGGGGACGAGGCGCTCGAGGAGGAAGCATGAGCGGCAAGCGGGTCCAGAAGCGACGCACCGACGAAGGTCGGGCCGTCGCCGCGCGCGCGCCGAGGCGCGCCGCGGGACCTGTCGCTGGCGCCATCGCGCCCGACGCGCCGGAGCGGTTCATCAACCGCGAACTGAGCTGGCTCGCGTTCAACACCCGCGTGCTGGAGGAGGCGCAGAACGCCAGCCACCCGCTGCTTGAGCGGCTGCGCTTCCTGTCGATCTCCGGCAGCAACCTCGACGAGTTCTACATGGTCCGCGTGGCGGGCTTGCACGAGCAGATCAAGGCCAACGCCAAGGTGCGCAGCATCGACGGCCTCATGCCGGTCGAGCAACTGGACCGCCTGCATGCCGAGGCCCTGCGCCTGCTTGAGAAGCAACAGGATTGCTGGCGGGAGCTGCGCGCGGACTTGCGGCGAGAAGGCATTGCGGTCGTCGAGGCAGAGGAACTTACGGCCGAGGATCTGGCGTACCTGCGCCCGCGCTTCATGGAACGGGTGTTTCCGCTGCTGACTCCGCTGGCCGTCGATCCGGCGCATCCGTTCCCATTCATCCCGAACCTCGGGTTCGCGATCGCGCTCAAGCTCAAGAGCAACATCGATGCCCGCATCCTGAATGCACTCGTGCCGGCGCCCTCGCAGGTCGAACGTTTTCTTGAACTGCCGGCGCGGGAGACGAGCGACAGCGCGCGTTCCTCGCGACGCTTCATCGCCCTCGAAGCGACGCTCACGCTCTTTCTTGAAGAACTCTTTCCCGATCACACGCTCGTCTCCAGCGGCGCGTTCCGGGTCGTGCGCGACAGCGACATCGAAATGGAGGAAGAGGCCGAAGACCTCGTCCGCGAGTTCCGCACGCTGCTGAAGCAGCGCCGGCTCGGCGACATCGTGCGCCTGAAGATCGAGGCGGCCATGCCGCAGGACCTGCGCGAGTTCATCATCGAGGAGATCGGCGCCGATCCGCACGACGTGGTGATCCTCGATGGGATGCTTGGCCTGACGCAGCTGCGCAGTCTCATCGCCGAGGATCGCACCGACCTGACTTTCGGACAGTTCGAGCCGCGCTTTCCCGAGCGTGTCAAGGATTTCGGCGGCGACATCTTCGCCGCGATCCGCGCCAAGGACATGCTCGTCCACCACCCGTTCGAAAGTTTCGACGTGGTGGTGAAGTTTCTGCGCCAGGCCGCGGCCGATCCGAACGTCGTGGCGATCAAGCAGACGCTCTATCGCACCTCGAAGAACTCGCCCATCGTCGAGGCGCTGATCGAAGCGGCCGAGGCGGGCAAGAACGTCACCGCGCTCGTGGAGATCAAGGCGCGGTTCGACGAAGAGAACAACCTGAAGTGGGCGCAGGATCTGGAGCGCGCCGGCGCGTCGATCGTCTACGGCATCATCGACTACAAGACCCACGCGAAACTAAGTCTCGTCGTCCGGCGCGAAAGCGAGGGTCTGCGCACCTACACGCACTTCGGCACCGGCAACTACCACCCGATCACCGCGCGCGTTTACACCGACCTCTCGCTGTTCACCGCCGATCCAGCGCTCGGGCGCGACGCCGGCCGCGTATTCAACTTCGTCACCGGCTATGCGCGTCCCGCCACGCTGGAAAAGATCGCCATTTCGCCGCTCACGCTGAAGCAGAAGCTGTTGTGGCTCATCAAGGCGGAAGTCGCGCACGTCAGGGCAGGAAGACCGGGAACGATCTGGGCCAAGCTCAATGCGCTGGTCGATCCGGACATCATCGACGCTCTCTACAGCGCCAGCCAGGCGGGCGTGCGCATCGAACTCGTCGTGCGCGGCGTCTGCTGCCTGCGGCCGGGGGTTCCGGGGCTATCGGACAACATCCGCGTCAAATCGATCGTCGGGCGCTTTCTCGAGCACGCGCGCATCGTCTGCTTCGGCGACGGCAAGCCGCTACCACATCCGGAGGCGCGGCTGTTCATTTCCTCCGCCGACTGGATGACCCGCAACCTCGAACGGCGCGTCGAAGTGCTGTGCCCGATCGAGAACGCCACGGTGCACCAGCAGGTTCTCGGTCAGATCCTTCTCGCCAATCTCAATGACGAGGCGCAAAGCTGGTTCCTTGGCGCAGATGGCGTCTACACGCGCGCCGACACGACGGGGCTTGCGGATCCGTTCTCGGCCCACACCTATTTCATGCGCAATCCCTCGCTCTCCGGCCGCGGCAGCGCCTCGAAAGGCGATCTGCCGCCGGCGTTCGACCATATTGGGCCGCGCGCCGCGCATTGAGGTGCGGCGCCGTCGCCATCGGCGCGAGGGTAGGCTAAAGGCGTCGCGTCGCGGCCAGTAGACGGACCAAGGCGTTGCACGAAGCGGCAGTCATCGACGTCGGCTCCAACTCCGTGCGCCTCGTGGCGTACCGGCTCGACGGGCGCGCCATGACGCCGTTCTTCAACGAAAAGGTCATGGCCGGCCTCGGTCGTCACCTCGCGTCCACCGGTTCGCTGTCGCCGGTGGGTGTTGAAGCCGCACTGCGCGCGCTCGATCGGTTCCAGACGCTGATCGACGGCCTGGGTATCGCGAATGTATTCGCTGTCGCGACTGCCGCCGTGCGCGATTCCAGCGATGGCGCTGCATTCTCCGAACGCGTGCGACGCCAGACCGGCATCGCGCTGCGCGTCATCGACGGCGCCGAGGAAGCGCGCCTGTCGGCGCTCGGGGTGCTGGCGGGTGCGCCGGAAGCCAGCGGAGTCGTCGGCGATCTGGGCGGATCGAGTCTCGAACTCGTCGAAGTGACTCCGGCCGGCCCGGGGCGAGGCGAGACATGGGCGCTCGGTCCGCTGGCGCTCATGGATGACGAGGCCTTCGACGCCCAGCGCGTGACTCTGGCCGCAGACCGGCGCCTCTCGAAATCGAAGGTCTTGGCGCGCGCAAAGCGGCGCGGAGATTTCTACGCCGTCGGCGGCGCGTGGCGTGCGCTGGGCCGCATGGACCAGTCGCTGCGCAACCATCCGCTCGGCGTGCTGCACCACCACGAAATGACGCGGCTCGACATGCTGCGCGTCGCCGATGTGGTGAGCCGCCAGAGCCGGCGCTCGCTGGAGCGGCTGGAGGGCGCGGTTGGGCGCCGGGCCGACAGCTTGCCCTACGCCGCGATCGTGCTGGAGCGTACGATGGCGCTGGGGGCGTTCGACCGTGTGATCCTGTCATCCTACGGATTGCGTGAGGGACTGTTGTTCGAGCACCTTGCTCCCGAACTGCGCGCCGACCATCCGCTCGTCGCCGGCGCCGAGGCGTTCGGGGCGACGCAACCTCGCGCCAGAGCGTTCGGACGCGCGCTGGGAGCATGGATCGAGGCGGCGTTGGCAAAGCAGCCCGTCGCCTTCAGTGCGGCGCGCGATCCGATCCTGCGCGCGGCCGCCTCGCGCCTCGCAGATGTCGGCGGCGCGCTGCATCCCGATCATCGCGGTGAGATCATGTTCGACCTGGTGTTGCGCGCGCCGTTCGCCGGCATTGCGCATCCGGAGCGCGCCTTCCTTGCCGCCGCGCTGCACCATCGCCACACCCGCGCCCCACCGCTGGGCGAGCCGGCGTACGATCGGCTGCTCACCGACGAACAACGCAGCGCCGCGGCGGTGCTGGGCGCGTGTTTGCGGTTCGGCGCCGATCTCAGCGGGCGATCCGAGAAGATCCTTGCGGCGTTCGCCCTCAACCTTGCGGACGGTCGCATCGTGCTGACGACCGACTCCGCGCACGCGCACCTGATCACCGATCAAGTGGCCAAACGTCTGGAGCCGCTCGCCCAGATACTGGGCGCGACCGCGGAAATCGTGACCGCCTAACCGGTCTCGCGGAGCACCACCTTGCCGCGCTCCAGCGACAGCGCGAGCTTGCCGTGCTTCAGCGCCAGCGCCTGCTCGCCGAAGATCTCGCGGCGCCAGCCGGACAGCGCGCGGCAATCGGCGTGATCGCTGGCGGCGATCCATTCCAGATCGCTCGATGACGCGATGAGGCGCGCCGCCACGCCGTGCGTGTCGGATGCATGCCGCAGCAGTACCTTGAGCAGTTCGACGGTCGCGCCGCCGGGCGGCGGTCCGGCGCGGCGGTCGATGTGCGGCGCGTACGCCGCCGGATCGGCCAGCGCCGCGTCGAGCGCCGCCGCCAGTTCCTGTCCCATGCGCGAATTGCCGAATCCCTTGGGCACCGCGCGCAAGCGATCGAACGCGGCCGCCGTGCGCGGGCGTTGCTCGGCGATTTCGTAGAGCGCGTCGTCCTTCAGGATGCGGCCACGGGGCACATCCCGCGACTGCGCCAGCCGTTCGCGCCACGCCGCCGCGGCGCGCAGGGCGGCCAGATACTCCGGCGTCGCCCGCCTGAACTTGAGGCGCGACCAGGCGTTTTCCGGCTCCATGTCGTAGATGCCGGGATCGCTCAGCGCGGCGAGTTCTTCGTCGACCCAGCGCAGGCGCCCGCTCTCGACGAGCTTCTCGTGCATGATCGGGTAGAGATCGCGCAGGTGCGTGACATCGGCGAGCGCATATTCGAGCTGGTCGCGGCTGAGCGGGCGACGGCTCCAGTCGGTGAAACGATGGGACTTGTCGACGCGACGTTTGAGAAAAGACTGCACCAGCGCGTCGTATGCGACGGAATCGCCGAGGCCGCAGGCCATGGCGCCGATCTGGGTGTCGAAAATCGGCGCCGGCATCGCGCCGGCAAGCTTGAAGAAAATTTCGATGTCCTGGCGGGCGGCGTGAAACACCTTGATCGTCGGTGCGCTCAGAACCTCCCACAAGGGGGTCAGATCGAGGCCGTCGGCCTTGGGGTCGACGATCGCCTCGACGCCCTCGCCCGCGGCCTGGATGAGGCAGAGCTTGGGCCAGAAGGTCGATTCCCGCATGAACTCGGTGTCGACGGCGACAAACGGCCCGGCCTTGAGCGCAGCGCAGAATTCTTTGAGGGGTCCGCCCTCGGTGATCACCTGCATCGACGCGGCTTAACCCGCGTCGCACGGGGGCTCAAGGCGCTCGGGCCGTCGCGGGGCGCGGGGTGCGGCAGGCGCTTTGCTTGACAACGCGGAAGCGCCCGTGCGGTTGTCCCGCCTTCGCGCAACACGGGAATCGACCCGCCGGAACACTTGTCTGGCGGTGCTGGAGCATCACATGCACGCCTATCGCACCCATGACTGCGGCGCGCTGCGCGCCGGCGACGTGGGCAAGTCCGTCCGTCTCTCGGGCTGGGTGCACAGGAAGCGCGACCATGGCGGCGTGCTCTTCATCGACGTGCGCGACCACTACGGCATCACGCAACTCGTGGTGGGCCCGTCGAGCGCCGCGCATCCGTTGTTGGACCGCTTGCGCGCCGAGAGCGTGATCCGGATCGACGGCAAGGTGGTGGCGCGGACCGGCGACACGGTGAACGCGGCGCTCCCGACCGGCGAGATTGAGGTGCGGGTAGAGCAGGCCGAAGCGCTTTCCGAAGCGCAGGAGCTGCCGCTGCCGGTGTTCGGAGAGCCGGACTATCCGGAGGACATCCGGCTCAAGTATCGCTTCCTCGATCTGCGCCGCGACACGTTGCACAAGCACATCGCCCTGCGCTCGAAGGTGATTGCGAGCCTGCGCCAGCGCATGCACGCGCAGGGCTTCACCGAGTTCCAGACGCCGATCCTGACGGCGTCCTCGCCCGAAGGCGCGCGCGACTTCCTGGTGCCGAGCCGCATGCATCCGGGCAAGTTTTACGCACTGCCGCAAGCGCCGCAGCAGTTCAAGCAACTGCTGATGGTCGCGGGCTTCGACCGCTACTTCCAGATCGCGCCGTGCTTCCGCGACGAGGACGCGCGCGCCGACCGTAGCCCGGGCGAGTTCTATCAGCTCGACTTCGAGATGAGCTTCGTCACGCAGGAAGACGTGTTCGAGGCGATCGAGCCGGTGCTCGCCGGCGTGTTCGACGAATTCGGCGAAGGCAAACGAGCCACCGTCGGCGCGTTCCCCCGCATCAAGTATGCGGAGGCTATCGCCAGGTATGGATCCGACAAGCCTGACCTGCGCAATCCGCTGTTGCTGAGCGATGTGTCGGAACACTTCCGCGGCGGCGGCTTTGGACTCTTCGCGCGCATTCTCGAAGGTCCGAAGAGCGCCGTATGGGCCGTGCCCGCGCCGGGCGGCGGCAACCGCGCGTTCTGCGACAAGATGAATGCGTGGGCGCAGAGCGAAGGCCAGCCGGGCCTCGGCTACATCTTCTGGCGCGAGGGCGAAGAAGGCGGCGCCGGCCCTATCGCAAAGAACATCGGCCCCGAGCGCACGGCTGCCTTGCGCGCGCAACTCGGCCTCAAAGTCGGCGATGCAGCATTCTTCGTCGCCGGCGATCCGGACAAATTCTACAAGTTCGCCGGCCTCGCCCGAAACAAGGTGGCCGACGAACTGAACCTGTCCGACAAGGACCAGTTCGCGTTCTGCTGGATCGTCGATTTTCCGATGTACGAGTGGAGCGAGGAAGAGAAGCGCATCGACTTCTCGCACAATCCGTTCTCCATGCCGAACTTCGATCACGCGGCGTTTCTTGCGCTCGACCAGGCGGATCGCGACACGATCCTCGGCATCACGGCTTTCCAGTACGACATCGTCTGCAATGGCGTGGAACTCAGCTCCGGCGCCATCCGCAACCACAAGCCCGAGATCATGCTGAAGGCGTTCGAGATCGCCGGCTACGGCGCGAACACGGTGGAGGAGAAGTTCGGCGGCATGCTGAATGCCTTCCGCTATGGCGCGCCGCCGCACGGGGGCTCGGCGCCGGGGATCGACCGGATCGTGATGTTGCTTGCCGGCGTCGACACCATTCGTGACGTGATCGTCTTCCCGCTCAACCAGCAGGCGCAAGACCTGATGATGAATGCACCGGGCGAAGTGACGCCCAGGCAATTGCGCGAACTGGGCATCCGGATCGTCGAGCCGCCGAAGTCGTAGGAGCAGGCCATGCGCAGAGATCACTCGCTGCCGCGCGGCGAACTGCATCGCCTGCGCCATGAATCGGCGGTGCTCAAGGGCAACTCGCTGGGCGATCCGACAGAACGCGAGCTGCCGGTCTGGACGCCGCCCGGATGGGACAAGCAGGAGAGTCTCCCACTGCTCGTCGACCTCACGGGCTACTGGGGCGCCGGGCCGGGACACACGAACTGGCGCCCGCTCGGCGAGAACGTGCCCGAGCGCCTCGACCGGCTCGTGTATGAAGGCATGCCGCGCGTCGTCGTCGCCTTTCCGGACTGTTTCACCAGGCTCTACGGCAACCAGTACCTGAACAGCACCGGCTCAGGCCGCTACGCGGACTACGTCTGCGAAGAGATCGTGCCGTTCGTCGAAGACAGGTTCGCTTGCGGCGGGACCGGGCGGCGCGCGGTGTTCGGCAAATCGTCCGGCGGCTATGGCGCCGCGTGGCACGGCATGCATCGCGCTGACTTCTGGTCGGCGATCGCCATCAACTCAGGCGACATGGGCTTCGATGCGCTGTTCATCCCGACGCTCTATGACGACCTCGAACTGCTCCGCAAACATGAGTACTCGATCGAGAGGTACGTCACGCACCTCGAAGCGCAGCCGAAGGTCAAGGACAAGGACCGCATGTGCCTGATGGATCTGGCCATGGGCGCGTTCTACGATCCCGATCCGACGCAGTTCCGCAACATGCGCCTGCCGATAGATCCCTACACCGGCGAACTCATTCCCGACCGTTGGGCCAACTGGATGAAGCACGACCCTGTCGTGATGCTGGGCGATCGGCTCGACGAAATCCGCAAGCTGAAGGCGATCTGGATGGACTGCGGCAACCACGACCAGTTCCGCATCCACTACGGCATGCGCCGCTTCCACGGAAAGCTCGAAGCGGCGGGCATCGCCCACACCTATGAAGAGTACGACGACGATCATAGCGACGTCGACTATCGCATGGACGTGTTCCTGCCGTTCCTCGCCCGCGCACTCCAGTCGTGACCGCGAAACCGCGCTAGCCGACGACGCCGCCGCGCGGAGGAGAGTCGCCACTGGCCGGCGCGCTCGGTCGCGCCGTGGAGCGGGCGTCGCGGGCGGCGTCGGCGTAGGGACCCGCGCCGCCGGCGGCGCGACCCGATGAGCGCGCGGCGCCCGTGTCGAAGCCGCCGCCCAGCAGCTCACGGCCGCGCTTCAGGATCCACGAAGCGATGTCGTCGGCCATGATGCCGGCGATGATGCCGAGCAGCGAGACCGTGAACGGGTTGAGGCTTGCGCCGGCCGTCCCGGTGTCGCCGCCCGGGACGAACGCAAAGCCAGCCAGCGTCGCGTTGGCGACGATGTAGAAGGCCAGCGCCACGACCATGCCGAAAACGAGCCGCACCACGATGTCGGCGAAGAAGATGCGGTTGTCGCGGTTGAGGTACGCCGGGAACAGATAGAGCAGGGCGCCGAGCGCACCCATGATCAGCACGAGCATCGTGGACAGGAATGTCGGATGCATCTCGACGATCTGCGAACCGATCCCAAACGGCGTCGACGCCACGAGCGCATGCGCTTCGTTGCGCACGCGCTGGAAGTCCGACCCGTACTGGCCCTTGAGCCCGTCGATCGCCATCTGGCTGGTGCGGATGAATTCGGCCGCGCGGCGTTTCTCCGCTTCGAGGCGGGCCAGTTCCGCTTCCTTCGGCCGCAGCGCCAGTTCGGCGTCGGCCAGTTTCGTGAGGTTCTCGCGCACGGCGATGACGCCGTCGCGCACCTGTGGCGCGCGGGCGCGTTGGGCGGCGATCCGGTCGAGGCGCTGCGCCACATCTGCCGCGTCGAACGCGCCGGCGCCGGCCGCGGGCGTGAGGGCGGCCGCGGTTTCGAGATCGGAGGTCAGAGTGAGGATCTGGCTCTGCAGGCCTGCCAGCTCGTCGCGCGCCTTGTCGAGGTCGCGCTGGGCGGCGGCGGCTTGCACGCCGGCCTGCGCCGCAGCGCCGCGCTCGGGCGCGGTCTGGCGTTCCAGAGCTTCCACTTCGGAGTAGACCGATTGGAGTTCTTCCAGGCGCAGCACGCCGCCTGACTGGGGCACAAGGTGAGCGTAGTTATCCTGGAAGGAGCGGACGCTGAACAGGATCGAGTTCGCAAACAGCGCCACGACCATCAGGATGAGAAGGAAGAAGCCGGCAAACCAGCGGTGGAACGTCATGGCGCAAATCCCCTTGCTGCCGCACGGACGGCCCCCGCCCGGGGGCCGTGCGCATCTTGCCGGAGCGAGTTGTCCCTCCTCCGGCAGGACCTTTCTAGCCCAGAAACGCGACAGGCGAGCGGGATTCTACAGGGAACGGGCAGGGCAGGCCCCCTCGAACACCAGGTCGATCTGGCGCGCGGCGAGGGCGGCGATCGCCTCGTGGTCCAGTCCCTGGAACCAGGCGTGGCGGTAGTTGAGCAGGTAGATGCCAAGCAGCATGTCCGCCAGGAGTGCAGCGTCGAGACCGGAACGGACCTCGCCGCTGGCCTCCGCCTCCCGGAGCAGGGCCGCGACGAAGCCAAAGGGGCGCGCCAGTCGCTCGCGGCTGCGCACCTCCATGTCGTGGCTCCAGGTCCAGGAGGCGCCAAGCTGCTTCATCAACAAGGCCAGACGCGCCTGCTCGAACGCATAGGCGGCCGCAAAGCACAGTTTCAGCCGATCCCGCACCGGACCGGTCGCCTCAGCCAGGCAGGCAGCGAGGTGCTCGGTCAACTCGTCGGACGTCTCGGTGGCGAGGACGAGGAGGACGTCCTCCTTGCTCTCGAACGTCGTGAAGACGCTTCCCGGCGCCACGCTCGCCTCACTGGCGATCATGCGGATGGTGGTTTCCTCGTAGCCGGGAGATGCGAACAGCTTGCGCGCCGCCGCCAGAATGCGATCGCGGGTGCGTTGCTTCTGCTCGTCCCTCTGCCGGACCATGCCCTGCCGCCGCCCGTTGAACGCGTTCAATGAATGAAGGCGCCGGCCGGTTAAGTCCAGTAGTGCGCTGACAATCAGGGCTTGGCGAGCGCGATCTGGACCACGTCGGTATTGCCGGTCCGGAAGCCGGCTTCGCAGTAGCTCAGGTAGAACTGCCAGAGCCGCTTGAAGCGCTCGTCGAACCCCATCGGCCGGATGTCGCCCCAGGCCCCACGGAAGCGGCGGCCCCACTCGGCCAGCGTCTCGGCGTAAGAGACGCCGAAGCGGTCCACCTGATCGCGTTTCAGGCCCGCCCGTTCGGTTTCCTCGTCGAGCCTCGTGAGGCTCGGCAGCATCCCCCCGGGGAAGACGTACTGCTGGATAAAATCCACGCGCGTGCGATAGCGCTCGAACAGGTCGTCGCGGATGGTGATGATCTGCAGGCCTGCGCGGCCGCCGGGCTTCAGCACTTCGGCGATCTTGGCGAAATACGCGCCCCAGTACTTCTCGCCGACGGCTTCGAACATTTCGATGGAAGCCACCTTGTCGAACGGGCCCTGCACGTCGCGGTAGTCCTGCAGGCGGATGTCCACCTTGTCCGCGATGCCTTCGCGCTGCATGCGCGCGTTGGCGAACGCGTGCTGTTCGTCGGAGATCGTGAGGCCCGTGACGCGGGCGCCGAATTCCTTGACGGCGACCTCCGCGAACCCGCCCCAACCGCAGCCGATCTCCAGCACATGGTCGCCGGCCTTGAGGTCGATGTGGCGCGCCAGGGCGCGGTACTTTTCGAGTTGCGCCTTGGCGAGGTCTCCGCATGCTGTGCGGTCGAACCGCGCCGACGAGTACGTCATCGTGCCGTCGAGCCACGCCGAGTAGAACCGGTTGCCGAGATCGTAGTGCGCCAAAATGTTCTTGCGCGAGCCCTCTCGGGTGTTCTCGCGCGTGAGATGCTGCATGGCGTTCATCACGCGCACCAGCGGATTGCCGCGAAAGACCTTGATGATGCGTTCGACGTTGCCGTTCAGAAACGTCAGCACAGCGGAGAGATCGGGCGTGTCCCACTCGCCGGCCATGTAGCCTTCGGCAAGGCCGATATCGCCGCCGGACAGGATCCGGCGTGCGAACGCAAAGTCCTTGACCAGCATCGTCGAAACGGGCGCTTCGCTGTCGCCGAAGCCGAGGCGCCGTCCAGTCGGCAGCGCCATCACCATTCGGCCGCCGCGCACATTGAGGGCGGCCATGGCAAGCGCCTTGAAGGTCGCCGGCGCCCTGAGACCGGCGAGCAGCGCGGGCGTTGCACGCTCGATCGGCGCCAGCGGAGGCGATGTTGACGCGTCGGTCGTCATTCGGCGGCCACCAGTTGCTTGTCGGAAGGGGAGGCGGAGGGAGCGTGGGCGACGCTCGTCGGCCCAGCGGGCAGGGGCGGCCGTTTGTGATAGCGCGCGCCGCGGAGGAAGAGTTTCATGGCGTGCCAGTGGATGCCGGCGACCACCTGCAGCGTCATCAACGGCATGGTAACGAACACCTTGGCCAGCCACGCATCGGTCAGCGGACGCGCGCGCGTTGTCAGCATGGCCACATGCGTGCAGGCGCCCGCGACGACGTTTTCCACCGCCAGCCTGAACGTTTCGCCCGGCGTCTGCACTCGGAAGCGATAGTCGCCTTCCACTGCGAAGAGCGGCGACACGTGAAAGACTTTGGCTGTCTCATGCGCATGGTTGGCGCCCGCCGTCGCAGCCGCGACATAGGCATGAGTCTCGCCGAAGGTGTTGTTCACCTCGTAGATAATCCCGCGCAGCGCGCCGGCGGGATCGTAGCCGAAGAACACCGAAATCGGGTTGAACACGAACCCCAGCATCCGGGGAAAGCTGAGAATGTCGATACGGCCGTCGCCGAGTTCGATGCC
>Ga0187894_10005078_pt1 | contig 13718 bp, 15 predicted proteins | sample GBC1701081metaG_FD_136650 | JGI IMG/M metagenome (GOLD analysis project Ga0187894, IMG submission 136650) | White microbial mat communities from a lava cave in the Kipuka Kanohina Cave System on the Island of Hawaii, USA - GBC170108-1 metaG ...
CAGCGCCACGAGCGATTCGATCGCCTGATTGGGAAGCACGCGGTCATAGACCGTCATGATGAAGAAGGACGAGATCAGCCCGAGGCTGTTCACGATGAAGGCGGCGAGCGCCGTCTGTCCGTAGATCGCGGCGTTGTCGCGGAGCGGCCCGAAGAGCCAGTGAGAGGATGGCGCAATGTCCCTGAGGAAGCCCGACAAGCGGCTCATGGCGCGGGCGCCGCGTCGCGATCCTCGCCGGGCGAGAATTTCTCCAGAAGCTCGCCGGTGTGCTCCATCAGCGCGTAGCTCGCCATGTCGCGGTCGGCGAGCCCGGCGATGCAGGCGACCGCCGCCTCGAAATAGTCGTTCTCGGCCTGCAGAACGTCGATGAGATCGCCGCGCGCCGCGCGAAAGCGCTCGGCGACGAGACGGCGCGCATCGTAATTGGCGACGACCGCGTCGGAGAGCGCGGCAAGGCGCTCGGCCGGCGGTCCATCCTGGATGACGCCGACGAGCTCGGGCGTGCTCATGCGGCGCACGGACGAGCCGAGCGTTTCCCAGCCGGTGTACTGCGGTGGCAGCGTTGCCATCGGGTGAGGATACACCGGGCGGATGAGAAGGTCGCAATGCTACGATTGGAGCATGGAAGGTCTCGAGATCCGCAGGCATCGGCGCCTGCGCCGCACCGAAACGCTCCGGTCGCTCGTGCGCGAAACCGAGCTGACGCCCGCCCACCTCGTCTACCCGCTCTTCATCGAGGCCGGTCTGCGGGGCCGCAGTGCAATTGCCGCGATGCCCGGCCAGGACCGGCTCGGGCTGGACACGCTGGCGGCTGAAGCGCGGGACCTTGCCGGGCTCGGCATCGGCGCGGTGCTGCTCTTCGGGCTGCCGGCCACGAAGGACGAGCAGGGCTCGGGCGCGTGGGCGAGCGATGGCATCGTGCAGGAAGCAACGCGGAGGTTGAAGGACGCGCGGCCGGAACTGGCGGTCATCGGCGACGTCTGCCTCTGCGAGTACACGAGCCACGGCCACTGCGGTCTGCTGCGTCCCGATGGCTCCGTGGACAACGATGCGACGCTGCCCCTGCTGGCGGAAACCTCGGTCAGCCTCGCGCAGGCCGGCTGCGACATCATCGCGCCAAGCGACATGATGGACGGCCGCGTGGCGGCCATCCGTTCCGCGCTAGATGGCTCGGAACACGGCGAGACGGCGCTGCTTTCGTATGCGGCGAAGTTCGCGAGCGCGTTCTACGGACCTTTCCGCGAGGCAGCCGATAGCGCTCCGGCCTTCGGCGACCGGCGCGCCTACCAGGCCGATGGCGCGAATGCGCGGGTGGCGCTCGACGAGGTCGACACGGACATCGCCGAGGGGGCGGACATGGTCATGGTCAAGCCGGCACTGCCATACCTGGACATCCTTTGGCGCGTGCGCGAGATGGTGAACGTGCCCGTTGCCGCCTACAACGTGAGCGGCGAGTACAGCATGCTCAAGGCAGCGGCGGCGAACGGCTGGATCGATGAGCGGCGAGCGATTGATGAGACGCTGACGAGCATCCGCCGGGCCGGCGCCGAGGTCGTGATCACGTATCACGCGAAGGAATGGAGCGCGGCGCGGTAGTTCGACCGCTCGCGCGATTGTTGACCGGCTCGCTTACCTTCGCGCGGCCGAAGCCATGGCGGGCTGGTTGACGACCGTGCGACGCGCCGGCGCCGGCTCGGCGCAGGCGCGCACGAACGCGCCGTCCACAACATCGACCAGGCCACAGAGGCGGGCCGCGGTGCGCACATGGGCCACGGTCGCCGAAATCGTCGCTTCGAATCCGGGCCAATCGGCGCAGCGCAAGACGCGCAGGTGGCGGGACGATTCGTTCCACTCCACGATGAGCCGGGCGTGGGACGACGGGCCTGCCGAGTAACGGGTATAGCCGCCGAGGAACTCGCGGGTGAGGTGGAGGCCGCGTGAAGTGGGGTCGATGCTGGCTCGCTGGAGGCCATCCCAGAGGTCTCCGAGGGCAAGCAACAGCCGGAAGGCGACGTCGTTGGTTTCGGCTCGCACAGAAAGCTCCGGTTTCCGGGGGCTGGCCAGCCGGCGGGGGGCTCCGGCGTCAGGGCCGGATTCTACGCGTCGAACGTCCCGGTGCAAGCGCCATCTATCGGAGCTATAGGGCGCACGCCCCCCACCGCGATACGAACATGCAACCAGAAAGTCGTTGACGGCCCATTCGCGCGATCCCTACCATCGAACCAATGACGCTTCCCGAGGCAACGGCCGCTCGCCTGGCGAGCGACGGGCATCGCATCACCGCCCCGCGACGCGAGGTCATCCGCGCCCTCGACGCGCTCAAGGAGCCGTTCCGGATCGAAGAGCTTTCCGCGGCGGTGCCCGGCGTGGGCCGCGCGACGGTTTTTCGCACGGTGAAGCTGCTCCAGAGCGCCGACGTGCTCTGCCGCATGGTCCTCGAAGACGGCGGCGTCCGCTACGAGCGGTCCCACGGCGGCCACCACCACCACCTCATCTGCAGCGTCTGCGGCAAGGTCACGGATTTCAGCGACCTCGAACTCGACACGCTGATCCAGGCGAACGCCGATGCGAACGGATTTCGGCTGGCCGGCCACAGCGTCGAGCTGTATGGCCGCTGCGGGACGTGCGCATGAGCCACGCACCCCAATCCGCATGCGAGACCGGGTTCGTACTACAAACGCGGTGCGGGAGTAAGGCAATAGTTACGTGGCGCGAACGCGAGCGGGAGAAGGCTCGCGGCGCCACCACCGGAGAATGCGCGCAGGAGGTGCTATCGGAAGCGTAACGTCGATAGCCGCCGCCCATACGTAAACGTCGTGTTGACTCTACGTATTCTCGGGGGCAACTTACCGTTCGGTTAATCGCAAGAGGAGGGAACCTAAACGATGACCAGAACACCCTGGAGGATGCTCTTCGGCGTCCTCGCGGTCATGGCCGTTGCCGCCATCGCCGTCGCCTGTGGGGACGACGACGACGAGCCGACAGCGACCGGCACGACCACGGCGGCGCCGACCGGCGGGGCGAGTTCGCCCACCACGGCCCCGGCGACCGGGGGCACGATCACGATCGCCGCCGTCCAGTTCGAACATTGGGACCCGCACAAGGCGGACTTCGCCCAGGACATCGCACACTTTTACATGGTGTGGCGGGGCCTCTACTTCCTGGACCTGAAGAACGTCCCTCAGCCCATGATGGCCGATGGCGCACCCCAGGTTTCTTCGGACGGCAAGACCTACACGATCAAGCTGAAGAAGGACATCAAGTGGTCGGATGGCTCAGCCATCACGGCCGATGACTTCGTCCTTGGCGTGCAGCGCACGTGCAACCCGGCCATCGCCAGCAACTACCAGTACCTGCTTTCCAACGTCGTTGGCTGCGATGACTACGCGAGCGCGAAAGACAAGTCGGCGGACGAACTCTCGGCGCTGCGGAAGGGCGTCGGGGCGCGGGCGATCGATCCCACCACGGTTGAGTACAAGTTGCTCAATCCGCAGCCGACCTTCCCGATCATCCTGACGACGTGGACGACGATGCCTGCGCCGGCGAAATTCGGCGTCGATAGCGCCTGGGGCGACCCCCTCGCCAACGTGTACAACGGCCCGTTCATGCCGAAGGCGTACACCGAGAAGGCGTCGATGGAGCTTGTGCCGAATCCGAATTGGATCGGCGAGAAGCCCAAGGTCGACAAGATCGTCCTCCGCTACATCGACGATGCCGCCGTGGCCATGCAGGCCTACCGCGCTGGCGAACTCGACGCAAGCGCCCTCCCGTCTTCCGAACTGCCGGCCGTCAAGGCCGACTCCGGGCAAAGCAAGGAGCTGACCCAGTATCCGTCGACGCGGACGTTCGGGCTCCAGTTCAATCAGCGCCCTGGAAGTGTCGGCGAAAAGATGGAAGTGCGCCTCGCGTTCTCGCAGGCGACGGACCGCAAGCAGCTGAACACCATTGTCTTCAAGGACGTCCAGGTGCCAACGACGAACTGGATCGTGCCCGCCACCTCCGGACTGCAGCTAGGCGTCTATGACTCCGCGATCGGGTTCGACCTCGCGAAGGCGAAGGCGAATCTCGAGAAGGCGGGCTTCAAGGACGGCGCGGGCTTCCCCAAGCTCACGATGCTCCTGACCGATACGCAGACGAACAAGGATCTCGGCGCCTACCTGAAGGATGCCTGGAAGAAGAATCTCAACGTTGATGTGGAGCTAGAGTTCGTCGATTCGAAGACGCGTTCAAGCCGCTACAACGCTGGGGACTTCCAGCTGGTAATCGGCGGTTGGCAGGAAGACTATCCGGACCCTGAGAACTGGATCATTGGCCTTCGCGAAGTCGGCGGCTCGATCAACAAGGAAGCGTGTGGAACCGCCGAGATCGATGCTCTCATCGACAAGGCCAAGTTCAACACGAACAACGAAGCTCGCATCAAGCAGTACCAGGACATCGAGAAGCTCGTCGTCACGACAGGCCAGTGCGACCTGCCGCTGTGGCATCCATCGGTACTGCGCATGGTCAAGCCCTACATTAAGGGCATGGCCGAAAACAAGCGCCCGGGCGACACGTTCGTGATGGGCGACTGGGAACCGGAGAAGTGGAGCACGACCAAGAAGTAAGCCCGCCTTTCGCGGGACCTCGCGGTCTATCCACCTGCGAATCGGCCCGGCGCGGATTACATCCGCGCCGGGCCTCAATCCGGCGGTTCCCCAATGATCGGTTACGCAATCCGGCGGCTCCTGGGGATCATTCCCCTCATGCTTGCTGTCGTTACCCTCACGTTCTTCCTGATGCATGGCATCCAGGGCGGTCCGTTCGACACGGATCGGCCGCTGCCAGAGGCGCAGCGGAAGAGGCTCGAGGCGGCCTATAACCTCGATGGCTCGCTTGGCGAGCAATACCTGACATACCTGGGCAACCTCTTCCAGGGCGACCTGGGAATCTCGTTTTCGAACGACCGGCCGGTGACGGACATCATCGGCGAGCGATTCCCCGTGTCACTGCACCTGGGCTTCTATGCGTTTGCCTTCGCGCTCATTTTCGGGCTCGTGCTTGGCATCATCTCGTCGCTAAACCAGAACGGCATCTGGGACTACGTCGGCGTGTTCCTTGCGACGGCAGGCGCGGCGCTACCATCCTTCATCCTGGCGCCGCTGCTGGTCTGGGCCTTTGCCCTCAGGCTGGACTGGTTCAACGTGCTCAGTTCCGATTTCGGCGGAATCAGCCTGGTCAACTGGTCGTGGGTCCCGGACGATTTCGAGAACTGGCGTCAACTCGTGCTTCCGACGCTGGCCCTTGGATTTCTTCCGTCGGCGTTCATCGCACGCGTGACGCGCGCTTCGATGCTCGACGTGTTGCGGCAAGACTACATCCGGACGGCGCGCGCGAAGGGACTCGGCCAGTTCCTGATCGTCATGCGCCATTCGCTGCGCAATGCGCTCATCCCGGTCATCACGATCGCTGGCCCGATCTTCGCGGGGCTCATCGTGGGGTCGTTCATCATCGAGCGTGCGTTCCAGATACCCGGGCTCGGCCGTTCGTTTGTTGACTCGGTCCTGAACCGCGACTACGGCGTCATCATGGGTGTGACGCTGTTCTTCACCCTGATTATCACCCTGATGAACCTTCTCGTGGACATGGCATACGCGTTCATCGACCCGCGGATCCGGCTATGAACGGGAGCGTCCAGTGACATCGGAACAGATCATCGCCCAGCCGTTCGACTTCACCGAGGCGAACCTTCATACCAAGCAGCGCGGCCTCTGGTCACAGGCGTTCTTTCGGCTGGCGAAGAACCGCCTTGCGCTGATTGCCGGCGGGTTGCTCCTCGCCATCCTCGCCCTTTCGATCGTGGCCGAGGCCGTCCCCGCCGTGCGCCGGTACGATTACGACGAGACCAACTACGACGCCGTCGACCAGGATCCGGGCGGGGCGCACTTCCTTGGGACGGACCAACTCGGGCGCGACATGTGGTCGCGCATTCTCAAGGGCACGCTCTTCTCCCTGAAGATCGGTTTCGGCGCCGAGTTCGTGGTGGTGCTGCTCGGAATTACGCTCGGCATGGTGGCGGCGCTTGCCGGGCGCTTCACGGACACGATCGTCGTGTGGGTCACCGACCTCGCCTACGCGTTCCCCGACCTGCTGATGATCATCCTCTTCAGGCAGGTCCTGTTCGGGCGCGACCTGCCAATCATCGGCACCGACGACCCACAGATACCGGGTTTCCCTGGGCCGATGCTCGTAATGATCCTCGCGATTTCGTTCGTGAGCTGGGTGACGGTCTGCCGGTTGGTGCGTGGCCAGATGCTGTCCATCAAAGAGAGCGACTATGTGCTCGCGGCGAAATCGCTTGGGGCGAACCCCTGGCGGCTGGTGCGCGTGCACATGCTGCCGAACACGCTCAGCGCCGTCATCGTTGCGATCACGTTCGGCATCCCGCAACGCATTTTCGCGGAGGCGGCGCTGGGGTTCATCGGGCTCTCGTTGCCGGCGCCGTTCGCCAGCCTCGGCACGCTCGTGAACGACGGCTACGCGAAGATCTACACGAACAACCTGCTCGTCATCTGGCCGTGCATCCTGATCGCGATGCTGATGCTCTGCTTCACCTTCCTGGGCGACGGCCTGCGCGACGCGCTCGACCCGCGGACGCGCAAGTAGTCATGCGGGACGCCTTCCGGGAGGCGTTCCCGTAGTCCCTTGGGGACGGCGCTGGTAGGCTGAAAGGCGTGGGGCTGTAGCTCAATCGGGAGAGCGCAACACTGGCAGTGTTGAGGTAGGGGGTTCGAATCCCCCCAGCTCCACCAGCTCGATCGAGTCGGCCGCGCACGTTCGCCGGTCGTGCCGCCCCAGCTATGTAGCGGCGGCGACAGCCGTTGACCGCCCTTATGCATAGGATGGCGCGAACAACGCAGGTTGCCCGCCAGAATGCGAAGACTCCTCTCTCTTTCCATCGTTGTGAGCGTCGCGGTGGCAGCTATCGCGACGATCGTGAGCGTGCGACCGGGATCGGCGGAATCTCAGCTGCCGGTGCGCGCTCACATTCCGGTCATCGCGTGCGACTCCTGCCAACCGCCGCCAACGCCAACACCGCCATCCGTGGTCGCGTTTAGCGATGGGACGTATTTCATTGGGGAAGACATCCCCGCGGGCACGTACCGGCTCCGATCGGCGCCTTCAGGTTGTTACTGGGAGCGCCTGTCGGGCCTCTCCGGTGGCCTCGGCGACATCATCGCCAACAGTTTCGGTAGCACTACGCAGATCGTGACGATCGCTCCCGGCGATGTCGCGTTCCACACCGACGATTGCGGTACGTGGACCTCAGACCTCTCGCCTGTCACCGCGAGCCCAACGACGCCGTTCGGCGATGGGATGTACTTCGTCACCGAAGACGTGGCGGCCGGGACGTGGTATGCGCCCGGTGGCTCCAGTTGCTACTGGGCGCGTCTATCGGGATTCAGCGGAAAACTGGCCGATATCATCACGAACGATTTCGGCAACACGTCAGTCGTGGTAGAGATTTCTGCCTCGGATGCAGGCTTCGAGTCCTCGCGCTGCGGAACATGGTCGCGCAACCCGGCGCCTGCGCCGGGCGGGACATTCGGCGACGGCACGTACCTCGTGGGCGCGCAGGTGACGCCGGGAACGTACCGGACACGAACGCCGGCCGACGGCTGCTATTGGGAACGCCTTTCAGGCCTATCTGGCGAGCTGGGCCACATCATCGCGAACTCGTTCAGCGACTATGTCCAGGTGGTGACGATTGCGCCGGGCGATGTGGCATTCCACACCGACGGTTGCGGAACCTGGACGACCGACCTGTCGTCGATCACCGCCGGGACGACGTCGCCGTTTGGCGACGGGATTTTCATTGTCGGCACGGATATCGCGGCCGGTACGTGGCATGCACCCGGGGGCGGCTCATGCTACTGGGCAAGGTTGTCCGGGTTCAGCGCCGAGCTCGATGACATCACCGACAACGACTTCGGAGAAACATCGCCCTCGGTCGCCATCAGCGGATCCGACAAGGGATTCCAGTCTTCGAACTGCGGGACGTGGGTGAAGTCGTAACACCTCTGCAGCGTTCAGCCTGACGCCCTGTCGGCCTTCACGCGCGCGGTCGCACCGAGACGTCGGCGGCGGTGACCGTCTCCTCGCGGCCGTCAGCCCGGCGCACGACGAGTGAGCCGTCCGGCGCGATGTCCGTGGCTGTGCCTTCGAATGCATCGCCATGCGCTGGCTGGACCGTGACGGCGCGTCCGATGACCAGGCTCAGCTCCCGGTAGCGCTCGGCGAGCGCGAGCGGGCCGGCGCCCAGGCATCGTTCGAGTTCGTTGCACACCGTGGCCAGCAGGCGCTCGCGGCTGACGGGCTCGCCGAGTTCGCGGCGCACGCTGGTGGCGATCTCGCGTAGCTCGGGGATGGCTGTCGGGTCGCCGTTGACGTTGATGCCGATGCCCGGATAGGCGATGACGCCGCCGGACACGGTCTCCGCATCGATGAGCATGCCCGAGAGCTTCCTCTCGCCGGCCCAGATGTCGTTTGGCCACTTGATCAGCGCATCGACGCCGCAACCGCGCACGGCCTCGCACACCGCGAGCGGGACGGCGAGAGGCAGCTGCTTCGCCACCGGCGCATCGAGACGAAGGATGAAGGTGAAGTAGAGGTTTTCGCCGCGCGGGCTGTGGAAGCCACGGCCGCGACGGCCGCGGCCGGCCGTCTGCTCCTCGGCAAAGATGACTGTGCCGTGGGGTGCGCCGGCGGCCGCCTCATCGCGCGCGATGGTCATCGTCGTTTCGACCGATTCGAACGACAGAAGGCGGCGTCCGAGCGCCTGTGTCGCCAGGGAATCGTCGAAGTGCGCTTGCTCAAGGGCCATGCCGCGCCGCCTGTTGGAACTTCGGGCACAAAATTAGGGCCGGGCAATGATTGCCCGGCCCTGCTGTGTGTTCGTAGTGCGACCCATCCCAGGGCCTAGGAGGAAGTCACCCCCAGCGCCTGAGATGGGCCGTGACTACGACTCGAGTGATCCATGCGCATCACCTCCTTCCTTGCCACGAAACGTACCGCCGGGCGTTTGACGCGTCAAGTAAGTTATGTCCCGGTTGGCGGTTGCTTAACGCAACGGAAACGGCACCCCGTCCACCGCCTTGCCGCTATTCCCAGGGCTTGCGGTCGGCGAACACGCCTTCGCCGACGACATCCTCGCTGTGGGTCCAGCGGCGGGCCGCATAGGGGACCAGCAACGGCAGCGAATAGATGACCACGCCAACGATGTAGACCACGATGCCGAAACCGAGACCCGCGCCATCGCCCGTGGCAACGTCGGCGATGTAGACGACCTCCAGGATCAAGAGTGGCACCAGGAGAAGCGCGCAGACGGCCCACGTGCGCAGGTAGGTGACGGCGCTCGGCCCTCCGCTTCGCTGCATGAGCAGCGAAACGACGCCAGCGGCCGAAAGGCCAAGGACGATGAGGCCATCGACCGCCGACGTGCCAAGCCATTCGTCGATCCGGAACTCGTTGAAGTCGCCCCAGAGAGGATAGACAGAGAGATCGCTGCCGTACTGGACCCAGGGCAGGAACACGCCCACCAGGACCAAAAGCAGGCCGGCGAGGGCGAACCAGTAACGCCCGCGCCAGGCGCCGGGCTGCGCCGGCACGCCCGCCGTGGCGGCTGCCGCGGCAACGTGCTGCACCGGGACGGCATGGGCCGGCTGCGCCTGCGCTGCCGGCGTATACGAGGGCATAGGCCGCTCGACAACGGTAGCGGCCTCGGAGGCGGCGGCAGGGGGCGGAGAGCTGGCCGGCGCGCCGTCCGCAGGGTGGCCGCAGGATGCGCAGAAGCGCATCTCGCGGCCGAGCCCTGTGCCGCAACGCTGGCAGAAGCGCGGCACGAGGTGCCCGCACTGCGTGCAGTGCCAGCCAGCGCGAGCGGGAGCGCGGCATGACGGGCAGGTGGCGGCGGGGGCGGTGGATGGGTCCATGAGGCGATTTTCGTTGGGGCGTACCGTTCCGTCACGGCCGTGTGCGCATACTACGACGCCCGCACGTGCGCGGGTTGGACGGCGAGTTCCGCCTCAGGCTTTACGCGGTTCGAACGAGCGGTCTTCGACGTACCAGCCGGCGCCGACGATTTTGAGCGAGCCGTTGCCGGGGCGGCGCTCGGGCCACGCTGCCGGGTCGCCCTGGTAGCGGGCAAGGATCGCTTCTGCCTCTGCCGGGTCATCGCAGTCGACTTCGTAGACGGTGATGTTGCCGGCGGGGCTTGTTCCCGCGAAGTCCCGCACCTTCCGGTAGACGGTGCCTCGCGTGAAGTGCGGGCAGTTGGCCGTGTCTTCCACGTGGTTGCCGAGGTACCAGTCGTCGTACGCGGCTTCCATGCCCGGATTTGGTTCGACCATGCCGACGAGGATGAGCTTTCCCATGTTCGTTATCCCTTCTGCGCGACCCAGCGATAGACGACCGGGCGGCCTTCGCGGAGGGCGCCCTGGCCGAGCGCGTTCGCCAGGTACGGCGGCTCGTCGCTCTTCAGGCGCCATCCCCAGGTGCTGACGATGCGCATCTCCTGGATGAGCCACTTGCCAGCGTCCGGATAGGGGCGTAGCGCGAGCTGGTAGACGCCGCCACCCCAGGCGTAGGCGCCCGAGGTGGCGAAATAGGCACTCAGCTCGGCGCGGTCGCCCTCGACGTTGACGGTGACGTTGGCCGAATGATGGCGGCCCATCCCACCGTGATGCGAATCGTAGAGCGGCCGGATCTCGTCGCGCCCGGCGAAGTGGAGGTCCTTCCCGGTGCCGGGCGGGAAGTCGATGACGTCGAGCGTGGCATCGGGCGCGAAGATGGCCATCAGATCTTCGAGGTGGTCGCCGTCGAGGTGGTGGAGATACTCGTTAAAGGTGCTGAGGCATGCCTCCTTCGCTTCGAGGCGTTCGATGCGGGCACGAAGTTCGGCCAGTTCGTCCATGGGTTACTCCTTGTGGTCGGATGTTCAGTCCAGGGCCGTTGGGAAGCCGCTCCCGCCGCCTTTGAGCGCTCACGTCCGGCGCGGGCCGGCCATGTTGACCGGCACAGGTTCGAGCAGGTCGTCCCAGGGCGGGAGGGGGTAGATGGCGGCGGGCCGGCCCGTGAAGTCCGGTCGCATGCGCAGCGTTGAGTCGGGCCGGGCACGCTCCGGTAGCTCCACCGGATAGCCGGCCCACGCGCCAATGTTCTCGCCGCTGCGGCCATCCTTGATGAGGTCGATCATCAGCCGTGCCAGCTCCTCGGGCTTCATCCACGTCTTCACGAAGTCGGCGGGCGGCGCCTGGGGGGCCGGCCAGAGACCGCGCAGCATCGCCGTGTCGGTCGCACCCATCGCCAGGGCGTTGACGCGGATGTTCTGCCGGGCGAGGTATTGCGCCCACGCCTGCGTGAAGCCGTTGAGCCCCCACTTGGAGGCGTTGTAGTTGTCGGTCCCGGGCTGATTCGTGCCGTCCGAGCGCGCCGGAACGACGTAGTACGTGCTGATGTTGACGATGTCGCCGCTGCCGCGTTCGAGCATGCGCGGCACGCAGAGTCGGCCCATCATCATCACGCCCTTGACGTTCGTGTCCATGATTTCGTCGAAGTCGGCGAGCGCCTTCTCCCACGGGTCGGTCACAAGGCTCTGCGTCCACTTGCCGGCGTTGTTCACGAGGATGTCGACGCCGCCGAAGCGCTCGGCTGCGCTCGCCACGACGCGCTCGCAGTCCTCGCGCAGGGAAACGTCGGCGACCAGCGCCAGCGTCCGGCCGGGGTTCGCTCCTTCGATGTCGCGCGCGACCTCGCGGACGCCCTCCTTCAGGTCGAAGAGCGCGACGGCCGCGCCTTCGGCGGCGAGTGCGCGCGCGAAGGCCTCGCCGAGGCCCTGGGCCGCGCCGCTAACGATCGCGGACTTACCGTCGAAAGCGCCCATCATTTCGCCTCCTGGGCGACGAGCCACGACTGCTTCGCGCGCGGCTGCGGGGCGAGCTCGACTTCGAAGCCGACCCAGGCAGGGATGTTCTCGCCGGTGCGGCCGTCCGGCCCATCGCGGATGAGCTGGATGGCGAGGTCGCACACCTCCTGCGCCGTCATCCACGTGGCGACCATCTCGGGCGGCGCCTGGAAGTTGTGGAAGCTGCGCAGCATGTAACTGTCGGTCGCGCCCATGCAGAAGGCGTTGACGCGGATGTTGTGCTGCTTGAGCGCCTTCGCCCAGGCGATGGTGTAGCCGTTGATCGCCCACTTCGAGGCATCGTAGAGGTCCATACCCGGCCCGCCGCCGGTGGGGCGGCCGGGATGGGTGTGGATGTGGTCGCTGGCGATGTTGATGATGTTGCCGCCGCCGCCAGCGATCATGTGCGGGATGACGGCGCGGCCGAACATGTAGACGCCCTTCAGGTTGGTACCGATCACGGCGTCGTAGTCGTCGAGCGACTTATCGAGGTCGTCGGTTGGCGCGGTGCCGCGCCAGATGCCCGCATTGCTGATGAGCACGTCGATGCGGCCCCAGGCGGCGATGGTCCCATCGACCACGAGGCGGACGTCCGCAGGCCTTGAGACATCGGCCACGAACGCGAGCGCCTTCACGCCGGCTGCTTCGAGCTCCGGAGCGAGCTGCTCGATTTCGCTGCGAATGTCGCAGACGGCGACGTTGGCGCCTTCGGCGGCGAGCGCACGCGCGTACTGGTTCCCGAGTCCCACGGCGGCGCCCGTGACGATCGCTACCTGGCCATCAAGCATCCCCATGTGTGGCTCCCTTCGCGCCCGTGGTTAGCCCTGGTTGTTGCCACCGGCCACCGCCGCCGCGAGCTTGTGGCCGTCGTAGGTGATCCACTTGACCGGTTCCAGCTCGATCACGACGCGGCGGCCTGAGTCGAGCATCTTGACGAACCACTCCTGGCGCTCCGTGCTGCCGGGCATCATCTTCGCGGCCAGCGCGGGGTAGAACCACGCCTTCGTTTCGGCATCGTCGTGCACCGTGGCGAGCGTCTTCGCGGTCGTCGTCCGGTCGGGCCCGTGTTTCGTGCCCTCAGCCGAAACGATGACGCAGGACTGGGGCCGCTTGCGCAGCGCAGGCACACGCTTGCGTTGCCCGGAACAGGTCACCCAGAACTTGCCGTCCTTCCAGACGAAGCGATGCATCACGCCGACCGGCCAGCCTCCCTTCGTGCTCCAGACGACGGCACATTCGGTCTGCGTTTCGTAGATCTGCTCCCTCAGCTCGTCGTCGATCGGATAGAAGGCCACCTCTTCGTAGTTCTCGATCTTTTCGGCCATGGAAACGCTCCGGTCTTTGGTGTGATGGTTCTGGGGCGACGGGCTGCGTCAGTGGCCCTGGGGATAGTCCCACTCGCCCCAGACATCGACGCCTTCGGTCTCGGAATGGCGCATCTTCGCGCCGTCGTAGGTCCGCCAGCTATCGATGTGCACCTTCATGAACCAGCGGTTGGGGCTGTCGAACGTCGTGTATTCACGCGCCCGCTGTGCGTCGCTGGCATCGGGGACGCGGAGCGGACCGACGAAGTGGGTGATCCAACGGCGCTTCACCTCCGGGTCGTGGTACATCTCCACGCGGCCGCGGACGGTCGCCTGCTTCTGCGTATTGTCGGCGGGCCAGATGCACATGCAGATCTGCGGGTTGCGCTTCCACGCCTGGAACTTGTGGCGGTTCGTTGTCGAGGTGATCCAGATGTTGCCCCCGCGCTCATTGCCCGAAGGCATCCAGATGTAGG
>Ga0187894_10005079_pt1 | contig 13713 bp, 14 predicted proteins | sample GBC1701081metaG_FD_136650 | JGI IMG/M metagenome (GOLD analysis project Ga0187894, IMG submission 136650) | White microbial mat communities from a lava cave in the Kipuka Kanohina Cave System on the Island of Hawaii, USA - GBC170108-1 metaG ...
GAGCGCGGAGAAGAAGAGGCCGATCCACCGGGTCATCGAGCGCGAGTATAGCGCGCCCGCGCCCTGCGATGACCAGCACATTGCCCGGTTCCGCTGCGGTGGCTCGTTTACACGCACGCGGTCAATGGCGGGCCGGGGACGGGAAGTCGGATACACGATCGGCAGCGGCAGGCCCCCGATCAGCCGCGCGTATAATCCGGGCACGGGCCACGAAGCCTTGGACAGCGGCCCCGTTGGATGTATTCGAGGAGGCTATCCATGCTGAGTCGCGAGGACAACGAGCTGCTGTGCCGGATCGGGCCAGGGACGCCGATGGGCGCGCTCATGCGCGAGTACTGGGTGCCCGCGGGGCTCTCCAGTGAATTGCCCGAGCGCGACGGCGCGCCGCTGCGCGTCCGATTGCTCGGCGAGGATCTCATCGCGTTCCGCGTCACGTCGGGCGCGGTGGGGCTCGTCAAGAACGCGTGCCCGCATCGCGGGGCCAGCCTCTTCTACGGCCGGAACGAGGACGAGGGCCTGCGCTGCGTGTATCACGGCTGGAAGTTCGACGTGTGCGGCACGTGCGTCGACATGCCGAGCGAGCCCGCGGAGAGCCGGTTCAAGGACAAGGTGCGCGCGAAGGCCTATCCGTGCGTGGAGCGTCGCGGCGTCATCTGGGCCTATCTCGGATCGCGCGCGACGCCGCCGCCCATGCCGGCACTGGAGCCCTTCGAGGCGGAGCACCCGAGCATCCAGGTCTATCAGCGCGAGTGCAACTGGGTGCAGGCGCTCGAGGGCGACATCGACACCTGCCACACGGCGTTCCTCCACCTGGGGCACGTCACCGCCGACGAGGCGCCGGCCGGCACGTGGGCGCGATATGCGCTCGCCGACCGCGCGCCGCGCTACGAGGTGGCGGACACGGACTTCGGCGTCATGTACGGCGCCCATCGCCCGGCCGAAGCCGACACGGTGTACTGGCGCCTCGCCAACTTCCTGTTCCCCTTCTACGCCATGGTGCCGACAGGCGTGCTCGGCATGGAAGTGCGCGTGCGGGCGTGGGTTCCCATGGACGACGAGCACACGCTCGCGTACACGATCAACGTGAACGCGCCGCCGCCGACCCGGCAGGCGGGACGGCAGATCGTCGGTCCGGTCGAGACCCTGCCCAACACGAGCGACTGGTACGGGCGCTTCCGGCCGATCCCGAATCAGAACAACGACTACCTCATCGACCGCAAGGAACAGAAGTCGGTGAGCTACACGGGCATCGGCGCCATCTTCATGCAGGACCAGGCCGTGACCGAGAGCATGGGGCCGATCTACGACCGCGCCGAGGAGCACCTCGGCTCGAGCGACCAGATGGTCATCCGCACGCGCAAGCGGCTGATCGATGCGGCGCGTGCGCTTCGCGACCGCGGCGAGACTCCGCCGGGTGTGGATCGGCCGGAGGTGTACGGCGTCAGATCGGGCGGGGTGGTCCTGCCGCGCGGCGCGGACTGGCTCGCCGCGACCGCGGAGCTCAGGAAGGCCCGTGTGAATCATCCAGAGCTGAGCCGCGCGGTGCTCGGCGGTCTGCCCGCGGTCTGATCTCGTGGCCTCAGAGGAGAAGAGCGCGTCCCGTGCGGCTCGGCAGCGCACCGTCGCCGGAACAGCGCTGGCGTCGGCGACCTGGGAGGTCGCGGACGCGTTCGAGGCCAACGAGCTGTATCAGCGCGAGGGGCTGACGGACGGCCTGCCCATCGTTCCGCCCACGGACGCGCTCGTGCGTCGCTTTCTCGACGCGGCCGGCCTCGCGCCGGGTGACGTGGTCGCCACCGAGCCGGTCCGGCGGCGGCGGATCACCGCCGAGAAGGTGGCGATCGCGGCCGTCATGGCGGGCGGGCTCCCGGAGTACATGCCGGTCGTCACGGCGCTCGTGCGGGCTGTCGCGAGGCCCGAGTTCGGGCTCCATGGCTGCACGGCCAGCACCGGGGGCAGCGCGCCGTTCGTGGTCGTGAACGGACCGATCCGCGCGCGCATCGGCATGCACGCGACGCACAACGCGCTCGGCAACGGCAGCCGGGCCAACGCGAGCATCGGCCGCGCGCTGCGCCTCGTGGTGCTGAACGTGCTCGGTGGGGTGCCGGGCCAGCTCGACCGCTCGACGTTCGGCCATCCCGGGAAGTTCACGTTCTGCGTGGCCGAGGACGAGGAGGGCAGCTCGTGGTCGCCGCTGTCGGCCGACCGTGGCGTGCCGGCGGGCGCCTCGTCGGTGACGGTGCTGGCCGCCGAGTCGCCGCACCAGATCATGAACGAGTGGACGACGAACCCGCGCGAGATCCTCGAGACGTACGCCGCGGCCATCCGCGCCAACATGCTCACGTACTCGATCTGGGCCGGCCACTACGCCCTGTTGATGGCCCCGCAGCAGCGCGAGCTGATCGCGGCCGCGGGCTGGTCGAAGTCCGATGTGCGCGAGTTCATCCACGAGCGGGCGCGCGTCACCCGGGGCGACTGGCGCAGTGTAGGCAAGGCGGCCGTGGCGCAGCGCAAGGACGAGAGCCGCGTGCACACGGCGCTCCGTTCCCCCGACGACCTGCTGCTCGTGGCGGCGGGCGGGCCGGCCGGCGGCTTCGGCGTCATCGTGCCGCCGTGGTACGGGGCCAAGTCCCTGGCCGTCACCGAGATCGTCCAGGATCAGGAGAGGAGTACCCCATGAGCATCCGCGTGCTCGATCCGCGTCTCGATCCGGAAGGCGAGGCGCCACGCATGGCGCCGCCGGTCCGTTCGCTCGATGGCGCCACCGTCGGGTTCATCGACAATGCGAAGATCGGCACCGCCGTCTTCTTCGACTACCTCGAGAAGATGCTGCGCGAGCGGCACGGCGTGCGCGACGTGGTGCGCCGGCGCAAGCCGGACTCGAGCCGGCCCGTGCCGCGCGAGATGCTCGCCGAGCTGTCCGCGGCCGACGCGATCGTCTCCGCCGTCGGCGACTGAGGGAGCTGCTCGTCGTGCAGTCTGCACGACGCGATCTCGGCGGAGCGGCTCGGCATTCCCGCCGCCGCGGTGATGACTGACCGCTTCGAGGCGACGGCCCGCGCGATGGCGGGGGCGAGTGGGCTACCGGACTATCCGTTCGTCATCATCCCGCATCCGATCGCGGGCAATGCCGACGAGACGCTCCGCGAGAAGGCTGAGGCGGTGTACGAGTCGCTGGTGCGCCTGCTGACCGACCGCGCAGGCGGGTAAGCGGTCCCCGGCGTGACGTGCCGCGAGGATTGACAATGTAGCTTCATGGCGCTACATTGCGGCCATGCCGAGTCCCCCGCACCGCACCGTTGGCCTTCGGGAACTCAAGAATCGGCTGAGCGCGTACGTGCGGCTCGTGCGGGCGGGCACACGTGTGTCAGTGACCGACCGGCAGCAGGTCGTCGCTGAGCTGGTTCCACCGGGAAGTGGGGCCGATGCTGAAGGGCATCCCGGCCTCGCGGCGCTGGAGCGTCGCGGCCTCCTCACGCGGGGAGCAAGGAACTCGCCGGATCTCTATCCGAAGCGCCCACCGAGCCGGAAGCCGGGGCGGGCCAAGCGACTGCTCGACGCCGTCCGGGGCGATCGCTGATCGTCTACGCGGAGTCGAGCGGCGTCCTCGCGTGGCTGCTCGGCGAGGCTGCCGGTCCTGCGGCGCGCGATGAGCTCGCGGCAGCCGAGGCGGTGACGGCTTCCGTGCTCACCCTCGTCGAGTGCGACCGCGCGTTGATTCGGGGTGTGGCGACCGGCGCGATGACCGAGGCCGAGAGGTTCCGGGCGCAGCGAATTCTGAACCGCGCCGCTCGCGGGTGGAGCGTGATCGGGATCGACGGGGAAGTGGTCGAGCGCGCGCGCCAGCCGTTCCCAGCCGAACCGCTTCGAGCCCTGGACGCCATCCATCTGGCGAGCGCGCTGATGGTGGCGCGCGACGTACCCGGTCTCGTGGTCCTGAGCCTGGACGAGCGGATCCGTCACGCGGCGCGCGAGCTCGGGCTGGACCTGACGCCAGCCTGAGCCCGCAGCCGACACGACTGGCGGAGATCGTTGGAGCTACGGGGGCGCTAGCAGCGCCGTCCAGCAGTGCGACGGGGCCGAGCCCTACCGCGGTGACTGGGGCAGCGGCGCTTGCTCCGGCTGGACGTGGTGGCAGCGGCGGCAGGTCCGCAGCTCGACGCTCTGGTCGAACGCCTCGATGGCGGCGCGCAGGTCTCGTTCGATGTCCATCGCGCTCATCGTGACCCGGTAGAGCTCGGCGTCGCAGCCCTCGCAGTACCAGACGAGCGATTCCTGATCCTTCGCCCCGCGCTTGATCTCGATCACGAGGCCCCACGTGTCGGCTGGCCGATGCGGCGAGTGCGGGACGTGGGCCGGCACGAGCAACAACTCGCCCTCGCGGATGACGGCGTCCTGCCGCTGGCCGCGCTCGTCGATGTACTCGAGCGTCATCGCGCCGCGGAGCATGTAGAAGATCTCGTCCGACGGGTCATCGTGGAAGTCGCGCCGGCGGTTCGGCCCGCGGATGACCATCGCCGTGAACTGAGAGTCTTCCCAGATGACCTTGTTGCCGACGGGCGGCTCGAAGCTCGCGCGGTGCTCCTCGATCCACTGCCAGAGTCCGGCGCTGATCAGCGGCTTCATCGGTGGCTCTTCTCCTGGGCGGGGTGGCTCTCCTGGGCGGCGACCACGATCCGATTGCGCCCCGTGCGCTTCGCCTCGTAGAGGGCCTCGTCGGCCGCCTTCATCGCCGCCCGGAGTCCGTCCTCGTCGGCCGCGCCCTCGGCGATGCCCGCGCTGACCGTGACGGCGCGGCGCAGGCCGGCCCGCGCAGCGCCCTCGCGTTCGAAGCGCGCGCGAATGGCCTCGACCAGTTCCTGGGGATGCCGGCGGAAACGCGCGGGCAGGATCAGGCAGAACTCCTCGCCGCCGAGCCGGGCGAAGAGCGTCCCGATCTCGATCTCCGCCTGCACGCACTCGGCGAAGGCGTGGAGCAGGCGATCTCCCGTCTCGTGGCCGTGGTCGTCGTTCACCGTCTTGAAATGGTCGAGGTCGAGGGCCACGGCGAGGAGAGATCCGTCGGCCGCCGTCTCGAGCCGCTCGCCGACGGCCTCCCGGAAACCGTGTCGGTTGAGACAGCCCGTCAGCACGTCGCGCCCGGCCAGCCGTTGCGCGTCGGCGAGCATCGAGTAGTTGATCGCGAGGATGAGACCGACGATCAGGGACAGCATGCCGAACCCGCCCGTGAAGTAGGCGATGGCGTTGATGAACGTGGGCTCCACGGAGCTCTTCACCGGCGGTTCCAGCAGGGCGGCGATCGATCGGGCGATCAGGATCAGCGCGAAGACCAGGCCGACGAAGGCAGTGAACCAGAACGGGATGCGCAGCACGTCCCGAGGTGGACGGAGCAGTTCCCGGCACGTGACCAGGGCGAGGATCGCCATCACCAGGCCCACTCCGACGATGCGCGCGCGCACGCTCGGAGCCACCACGCCGAAGTAGACGCAGAACGCGGCGACACCGAGCGCGGGGAGCCAGGCGATCCAGGCGGTGCCCGGCGCCCCCTTGAAGCGCTGCACGCCGAAGAGCACGAGCGAAAGGGACAGGGTGCAGAGGGTGTTGCCGACCACGAACGACACCCACGGAGACACGTCGTACTGCCCCATGCTCAGGAGCAATCCCACGCCCGCGCAGAAACCGCCGGCCGCCCACGCCCGGATGCCGTCGCTCCCCGCGGTGTGGCGAGCGCGATACGCGACCAGCGCCAGCAGCACGGAGAGCAGGAGGGTGGTGACGGCGTGCGTGACGCCGATGGCGCGGGGATCGATCGGGAAGGCGGGCGCGGTCACTGTCCGGCCTCCATGCCAGACGGAAGGATAGCCCAATTCGCGCCGGAGCACGGTGTCGTACAATGGCTGGCGCCGACGCCAGTCGCCATGCCGGACTTCTCGTTCTCGAAGGAGCAGGCGGCGCTCTACGAGCGCGCCGTCGACGTGCGCGAGCGCGCCGTGCTCCCGTTCCTTCGCGCTCGCGGGCTCGACCGGCCGCTGTCGCGCGACGAGGCGCGGGCGCTGTTCAAGCTGACGTCGCCCCTCGGCTACCCGGGCACGGTCGTGCCTCGCGCCGAGGGCGGGGCGGGCCTCGATCACGTCGCGCTCGGCCTCACCATCGAGGCCCTGGCGCCGGCGGTGGGCTTTCTCGGCCCGCACGTCGCCACACGCCAGATCGCCTTTCTCGGCACGCCCGAGCACAAGCGCCGGTACCTGCCCGGGATGCTGGCCGCCGAGCTGATCGGCTGCGTGGCCATCAGCGAGCCCGGCGTGGGGTCCGACGCGGGCAGCGTCGGCATGAGCGCCGAGCGCCGCGGCGCCCGCTACGTGCTGAATGGCACGAAGGCGTGGCTCGCGTTCGGGTCGGTCGCCGATCTCGCGACCGTGCTGGTCTCGACGGATCCGGCGAAGGGCCCGCGCGGACTCTCGCGCCTCATCGTCGATCTCGACTACTCGCGGCTCGAGGTTCGGCCGGTCGGCACGCTGGGCGATCGGCTCGTGCCGTTCGTCGAGCTGCACTTCCGTGACTACGAGGTGCCCGCGGACAATCTGATCGGACGGGAAGGCGAGGGGCTCAGGCTCACGCTCGGGCCCATCCAGGCCTCTCGCGCCTCCATGGCGACGCACGCCGTCGCGCTCGCGCAGGCCGCGATCGATTCGGCCGTCGCCTACGTGAAGGAGCGCCAGCAGTTCGCCCGGCCGATCGGCAGCTTCCAGCTCGTGCAGGGCGCGCTCGCGAACATGATCGCCGAGACGGACGCGGCGCGACTGCTCGCCTATCGCGTGTGGTCGATGATCGACGCCGGCCTCGACTGCGCGCGCGAGGCCTCGATCGCCAAGCTCTACGCGACGGAATCGGCGGTGCGCGTGACGAGCCAGGCGATCCAGCTCCACGGCGCCAACGGCATCTCCGATCGCTATCCCGTCGAGCGCTACTTCCGCGATGCGCGCATGCTCACGTTCCCCGATGGCACGTCCGAAGTCCACCAGCTCCTCATCGGCCGGGCCGCCACAGGGCTCGACGCGTTCCGCGGGTGAGCGGAGCCGCGAATCAGGAGGAGGATCAGCCATGAAGTATGGATTGCACTCGATCAACCTGCACTCCTGCGCGGTTCCCGAGGCGTCGGCGCGGTTCGCGCGCGCTGCCGAGGCGGCCGGCTTCGATTCGCTCTGGGTCGCCGACCACGTGGTGCTTCCCGACCCGCCGTCGCCCACGCGGCCGATGCCGCCGGATCAACGCTTGCTCGATCCGATCGTGTCACTCGCGTTCCTCGCCGCGCACACCACGCGCATTCGCCTGGCGACCGGCGTGATCATCCTGCCGCAGCGCCAGGCCGTGGTGCTGGCGAAGCAACTGGCGTCGCTCGACGTGCTGTCCAACGGCCGGCTCATCTTCGGGCTCGGGGTCGGCTGGTGCGAGCCCGAGATGCGCTCGACCGGTGCGCCGTTCGCCGAGCGCGGCCGCGTGGCGGACGACTACCTGGCGGCGATGCGCACGCTCTGGATAGACGCGAAGCCCGCGCACCGCGGCCCGTACGTGTCGTTCGAGGGAGTGCAGGCCATGCCGCGCCCGGTGCAGACGCCCACGCCGACGATCGTCGTCGGCGGGCGGACGCGTCCCGCGTTTCGCCGCGCGGTGACGCAGGGCCACGGCTGGTACGGTTTCGGGCTCGACGTGGGCGAGACGGAGAAGCTGCTGGCGGGATTGCGCGAGGCCGCCGAGCGGCATCCTCGTCCCGCCGAGCTGGGCCGGCTCGAGATCAGCGTGACGCCCCCGGGCTTCGACGTGCCGGACAAGGCGCTCGTGGACGCGTATGCGGCGATCGGTGTGGATCGGCTGATCCTGCGGCCGAAGCCTGACATGGATGCGGCGGCGCTCGAGCGGTTCGCCGCGGAGACGGGCCGCGCGCTCGGCCTGGCCCCGTAGCGACTCGCGCATCGAGTTCCATTCCGTGTCCATGGCTCTCGCCGCGCCGGCCTCGTTGCGCCTGGCGAACTTCCGGCGGCTCGGCGCGGCAACCGCGTTCAACTCCGTCGGCATGATGGGCGAGAACGTCGTGCTGGGGTGGCTCACGCTCACGCTGACGAACTCGCCGTTCCTGGTCGGCGTGGCCATGGCCGCGCGCTCGCTCCCGCTCTTCTTCGTCGGCATGCCTGCCGGTGTGCTCGCTGACCGGTTCCCGCGACATCGACTGCTGATGCTGACCGGCCTCGGTCAGGGGCTGGCGGCGGCGGGCGTCGGGCTCCTCGTCTTGTTCGATCGCGCGACGCTGCCGGCGGTCCTGCTCCTCACCCTGTGCGCCGGCGTGACGCGGGCCCTCGAGCACGCGGCGAGGCAGAGCTACACGCACGAGGTGGTCGGGCCCGCCGAGCTGATGAGCGGCCTCGCCGTGCTCGGTGTCATCGGGCGCCTGGGATGGCTCGCCGGTTCGCTGGGCGCCGGCGCGATCATCGCCCGCTACGGCATCGGTGTCGCGTACTTCATGGTCGCCGGCGGATTCGTGGCCGGCGCAGTGCTGCTCGCCGGCGCGTCGGCGTCTGGCGCAAGAACGACCAGCGCCTCCGGCTCCGTGTGGCGCGGTGTCGTCGACTTCCTCGTGGCGCTCCGGCGCGACCGCTCGCTGCTCGTGCTGATGATCTTGACCGGTGGCGCCGAAATGCTCGGCTTCGCGCATCAGACGCTCTTGCCGAGCCTGGCGCGGGACGTGCTCCGCATCGGCCCCGAGGGATTGGGTGTTCTCAATGCGGCTCGGTCCGCCGGCGGCATGGTCGGCCTCTTCGCGGCGGTCGCGCGACGTCAGGCCGGCGGCGCGGGCGTGCTCTTCCTCGCCGTGCTCCTCGCCTTCGGCGGAAGCCTGATGGCTCTCGGTGCGGCCCCCTACGTGGTCGGCTTCGCCGGCGTGATCGTGGTCCTCATCGTCGTGAACGCGGCCGGCGGCCTGACGGATCTCCTGGCGCAGAGTCTGATGCAGTTGAGCGTGCCTGCGAATCTGCGCGGCCGGGCCGGCGGCGCCTGGGTCGTCGCGATTGGCCTCGCGCCGCTGGGTCAGCTACAGATCGGCGCGCTGGCGTCGCTGTTGGGAGTCAGCATGGCCCTGGGACTGAGCGGTCTCGCCCTGATGGCACTGGCGGCCATCACGGCCTCGGTCTATCCCCACCTCAAGCGCCTGTAGCGCGCCGTAGCGCCGCACTCGCGGAAAATGGAGGTGCGCTTCGAGCGCGGGCTTCGCCCGCGCAACCCCGCAGTCAGGGCGGAGGGCCTGGGAGGGGGCCGTCGAGGTCCCCTCCCACTGTCTTTAGCGCGCCTTCCACTGAGGCTTGCGCTTCTCCGCGAACGCGCGCGGCCCCTCCACCGTGTCCTCGGAGCGCCGCATGCGCTCGGCCTCCGCGTACTGGAGCTTCTGCGCGATCTCGAGCGGCTGGCCGAGGCCGCTCAGCGCGGCCTGCTTCGTCGCACGGATCGACAGCGGCGCGCACTCGAGGATCTCGCCGGCCCACTTCATCGCGGTTGGCATCAGCTCCGCGAGCGGCACGACCTCGTTGACCACTCCGAGGCGATGCGCGTCCTGAGCCGTCATGTGGCGGCCCGTGAGCAGATAGCCCATCGCGATCTTCTGCGGGATCATCCGCGGGAGGCGATGCACGCCGCCGGCTCCGGCCATGAGCCCCACTCGCGGCTCGGGCAGACCGAGGCGCGCGTGATCGGCGGCGATGATGATATCGCACGCGAGCGCCATCTCGAACCCGCCGCCGAGCGCGTAGCCGTTCACCGCTGCGATGATCGGCTTCCAGCAGCGCGTGCGGCTGGTGAGGCCGCCGAAGCCGCTCTCCGCCATGCGGATCATGTCGCGCCCGTGCTCGGCCGTGAAGCGCAGGTCGTTGCCGGCGGAGAAGGCCTTGTCGCCCGCGCCGGTCAGGATGCCGACCCAGACCTCGGGATCGGCCTCGAAGTCGTTCCAGATCGAGTCCAGCTCGAAGTTGGCCGGTGGGTGCAGCGCGTTCATGCGCTCCGGACGGCTGATCGTGACGACGGCGATCTTGCCCTTCTTCTCGTACGTGGCGAACTCGTGGGCCATGGGTGCCTTCACCGTCCCTTGAACGCGGGCTTGCGCTTCTGGACGAACGCGGACGCCGACTCGCGGAAATCCTCCGTGAGGTGGAGCGCGCGGCCCTGTGTGTAGTAGCGCGACTGCCGCTGCATCTCGTTGACGAACCAGCGCATCACGCGCACGTTGGCGCGCACGGCCAGCGGCGGATTCTCGATGATCTCGCGGGCCAGCCCCTCCGCCGTCGCCGTGAGATCGGCGCGCGGCACGACGCGATTGACCATGCCGTGCTGGAGCGCCTCCTCGGCGGTGAACATGCGCCCGGTCAGCGCCACCTCGTTGGCGAAGCGGCTGCCCGTCCAGAACCAGGTCGCCACCCAGTGCTGCGCGCCACCGAGGCCGCGCTGCACCTCGCGGATCTGGAACTTCGTCCCCTCGGCGGCGACGACGAGGTCGCACGACTGGGAGAGCGAGTAACCGAGGCCAAGGGCATACCCGTGGACCGCGGCGATGACCGGCTTCCAGTTCACCGTGTCGCCGAGCCCGTTCTCCCGGGAACGGCGTCCCGCGGGCCCGCCCAGCCGCCGCATCTCCTCGGGCGTGCGGAGCTGGCGCTGCTGGACGTCGGCCCCCGAGCAGAAGACGCGCCCCGCCCCGCCGAGGATGGCGACGTGCAGGTCCTCGTCGGCGTCGAACTCGAAGAGCGCGTCGTTGACCTCCTCGACCAGCTGATCGCTTGCCGCGTTGAGCTTCTCGGGCCGGTTGAGCGTGATGTAGCAGATCGGCCCTTTCGTCTCGTAGAGCACCGTCTCGAACACCGGCGGCGCCGGCTTCTTCTCGGCCATCGGCGGCTCCTTTCTCGGGGTGCGAACGTGCTCCGCGATTCTACTGCCGACCAGCCGCCCGCGTACACCGCGCTGGGGGGCGCAGCCGGTATAATTCAGCGGCCGGCCGCCTCCATGGTGGCGGCCCGAGGGAGGTGACCATGTTCACCGGCATCGATCACGTCATGATCTGCGTGCCCGATCTGACGCGTGGCATCGACGCGTACACACGGATCGGCTTCAACGTCGCGTTCGGCGGCGTGCATCCCGGGAGGGGGACGCACAACGCCATCGCCTTCAACCAGGACGACTACATCGAGCTGCTCGGCGTCTCCGACCGCGAGGAGCATCGCGCGGCGTCCGGCTCCGATACGGGGCTGCTCGATCTCCTGGCGCGCGGCGGCGGGTTTCGCTACGTCGTGGTCGGCAGCGACGACCTTGCGGCGGACGTGGCGGCGATGCGGGCGCGCGGCGTCGACGTCACGGACGCGGTCGCGGGGGGACGGCGCACACCGGCCGGGCAGCAGCTCGCGTGGAAGGCCGCGGGACTCGGGCCGCGCGATCCGCTGCCGATCTTCTTCATCGAGCACGTGACGCCGCTTGCCGAGCGGCGGCGCACGGTGCCTGGCGCGGGTGAGCATCCGAACGGGGTGCTGCGCGCCGACCGCGCGTACATCGCGGTGCCCGACGTTGCCGTGGCGGCAGAGCGCTACGCGCGCGCGCTCGGCATGCCGGTCCCGCGCGTCCAGCGCGGCAACGTCATCAAGGCGGACATGGCGGTGTTCGACCTCGGACCCACGGGGCTCACCGTTGCGCAGCCGGCCGAGCCCGGTCCCGCGGCCGAAGCGCTCGCGCGCCAGGGCCCCGGCCCGTTTCAGGTCCTGTATCGAACGAAGAGCATGGATGCGGCGTCCCGATGGATGGCCGATCACGGCTTGCCACCGCCGGCGCGCGGCATCCGGAACACCGGCGAGCAGGCGATGCTCGTGGGACCCGAGCACGCGTGCGGCGCGTACATCGGCCTCGTGGGGCCACCGTAGCGCGCCGACGGAGCCGCGTCATGCCCTCATGAGGTTCAGCGGGGCATGCGCGGCTCCGTCGAGCGTTCGGCGCGGCGTTGCGTTGCGTCTCCCTCACACGGCCTTGAGCCAGGTCTGCGTCTTGTAGAAGATGCCGAGATAGCCGCGGACCTTGAGCTTGCCGTCCTCCATCCAGACTTCCGCCTTGTACACTTTTCCATCCTCCGGGTCGAGGATGGTCCCGTCCTTGTAGCGATCGCCCTTCAAGGTGAGGTCCCGGATGATCACGAGCCCGACGATGGGCTTGTCCTTGTCGGCGCCCGTGCACTTGGTGCAGGTCTTGGGCTGGCCCGCGGCGTCGTTCGGCTCGGCGAGACCGGCGATCTTTCCAAACACCTTGCCGCCCTGCTCGTAGAGGTCCACTTCAGAGACGACCTTCCCGCTCTTGTCGTCGACGGTCGTCCACTTGCCGACCACGGGATCCGCCGCCAGGACCGGCGCCACCGCGAGCCACGCCCCAAGGATTGCGAACAGAGCAAGTCGCGCCATCGATGCCTCCTCTCCTTTCTGGTCAACGCTTGACGACTGCCAGTTCCACGCGCCGGTTCTTCGCTCGGCCGTCCTCCGTGTCGTTCGAGGCGATCGGTTTCTCCGGGCCAAATCCCTCGTCGGTGATGCGCGCTGCCGGGAGGCCCCGGGTCACCAGCGCCTGCTTGACCGCCGCCGCGCGCTCGGCGGACAAGCGTTTGTTGGCCGCCGCGTCTCCGGTGTTGTCCGTATGGCCCGCCACGTTGACCGAGACGTCGCCATAGGCCTTGAGGACGGCGGCCAGGCCATCGAGCTGCCGGTTCGACGCCGGCGTCAGCGTCGTGGATCCGGTCTCGAACTGAAGCTCGTCGAAGGTGAAGCTCTTGCCCGTGGCCGATCCCTTCTCCGCCAGGAATGCGGTCAGCGAGTCGAGGAAGCCGCCGGTGGTGACCTCGAGCGTTGTCCCTCCCGGAAGGTCGAGCGACTTCACCGCCCGCGCGACCGTCTGCGCGGTCTTGGCCGCCTGGTCGACCGGCGTCGTCCAGTAGCTGAACAAGCCGAAGAGCACCAGCGCGGCGAGGGCGAGCAGCCCCCAGAACCACCCCCGTCGAGAGAGTGGCACGGGCGGGACGCGATCGATGGCTCCGCTGGCGGTCGCGTACGCCGCGCTCGCCGTCCGCGCCGCTCCACTGCCGACCTCACGCGCCGTCTCCGTCACTCGTCCCGCTGCGGCCGACGCCGATCCCGCGATGCCCGACCCCAGGCTCGACAGGAACGCCCCTGGGCTCGCGAATCCGAGCGCGCTGGTGATCCGATCGTCCAGGCCGGAGCGAAGATGCTCGCGCTGCCCGGCCAGCAGGGTCGCGAGTCCCCCCGCGTCCATTCGGTTCTGACCGAGATAGCGTTTCAGGAACGCGAAGATCCCAGGCACGGCCAGGCTCAGCAACGTGCTGACCGACGCCATCTTCATCCCCGAGACCGAGCTGATGGCGTCGGCGACGGCGCCGATCTTCTCGCCGAACAAGCCTTTGAGCAACGCGCTTCCCTGCGAGAGAAGACTCGCCGTCTTGTTGCCTCCACCGAGCCAGCCGCTGAAATCGCTGGCGAGTCCGGGATCGATCTGCGGGCTGGTGATGGTCTCGTAGAGCTGGGCCGCGCCCGAGGGCGTCGAGCCCTGCTGGGCGAGACCGGCGAGGACGGCGGGAATCGCCGCGCCCATCGCGGACCTGGTCGTCGTCTCGAGCTCTCCGAGATAGGTGCTCGC
>Ga0187894_10005080_pt1 | contig 13712 bp, 10 predicted proteins | sample GBC1701081metaG_FD_136650 | JGI IMG/M metagenome (GOLD analysis project Ga0187894, IMG submission 136650) | White microbial mat communities from a lava cave in the Kipuka Kanohina Cave System on the Island of Hawaii, USA - GBC170108-1 metaG ...
CAACGCGTTCACGGACGGGCATGGCGTCGACGTGATCCTCGACATGGTCGGCGGCGACTACATCGAGCGCAACATGGCGGCCGCGGCGCCGCTGGGCCGGATCGTTTGGATCGCGTTCCTCAAGGGACCCAGGGCGGAGGTGAGCCTGGCGCCGTTGATGCTAAAGCGGCTGACGCTGACTGGCTCGACGCTGCGCGGTCGTCGTATCGAGGAGAAGGCCGCCATCGCCGCCGCGGTCGAAGCGCATATCTGGCCGCTGGTCGAGGCCGGCCGTATCAAGGCCGTGGTCGACACGGTCTTTCCGCTGGCACAAGCGGCCAAGGCGCACGTGCTGATGGAGGCAGGCACGCACACCGGCAAGATCGTCCTGTCGATGTGACGACGTCAGAACGTCATGTCGCCCGCGAAGTGGCAGCGGCTGAAGTGGCCGGGTGCGATTTCGCGCAGTTCGGGAGCCTCGACGCGGCAGCGGTCCGTGGCGTGGCGGCAGCGCGGATGGAAATAGCAACCCGACGGCGGCGCGGCGGGGCTCGGCACCTCGCCGCCCAGGATACCGTCGGCAGTGCGCACGCGCGGATCGGCGATCGGCACGGCGCGCATCAGGGCGGCGGTGTAGGGGTGCTGCGGCTGGCGGAACAGGGCGTCGGTGGGCGCCAGTTCGACCAGACGGCCGACATACATCACCGCGATGCGGTCGCAGATGTGGCGCACCACCGAGAGATCGTGGGCGACGAACAGGAACGTCAGCTTCAGGCGCGACTGTAGCTCCAGCAGCAGGTTCAGCACCTGCGCCTGCACCGAGACGTCAAGCGCCGACACCGGCTCGTCGGCGACGACCAGGCGCGGGCTGGTGGCAAGCGCCCGGGCAATGCCAATGCGCTGGCGCTGGCCGCCGCTGAAGGCGTGCGGGAAGCGATGCATGAACTCCGGCCGCAGCCCGACCAGGCGCAGCAGCTCGGCGACCCTGTCGGCGCGCTCGCGGCGGTTGCGCATGCCGTTCACCAGCAGCGGCTCGCCGACATTGTCGAGCAGGGTCATGCGCGGGTTCAGTGAGCCGAAAGGATCCTGGAAGATCATCTGGATCTCGGCCCGCAGCGGCCGCAGCGCGGCCAGCGGCAAGGTCGCAAGGTCGACCACGCGACCAGTGCGTGTGCGATAGAGAATGGACCCGCCGGTGGGATCGATGGCGCGCAGGATGCACCGCGAGGCCGTGGTCTTGCCGCAGCCGCTTTCGCCGACCAGGCCCAGGGTCTCGCCCTCGTTGACGGTGAAGTCGACGCCGTCGACGGCGCGCACGTTGCCCACGATGCGTTGCCGGAAGCCCTTGGTGATGGGAAAGAATTTCTGCAGGCCGCGCACGTCGAGCAACGGTTGCGCGCCGGTCTCCGTTGCCGCGTCGGCCGGCGCGTTGCTCATGCCGGCTCTGCCTGGTCGTGATGCAGGAAGCAACTGGCGAGCTGCTGCGGCGCCACCGGCTTCAGGCTGGGGATGTCGGTGGCGCAGCGTGCCATCGAGTCAGGACAGCGCGGATGGAACGGGCAGCCGGGTGGCCGGTTGAAGGGATGCGGCAGGGCGCCGCTGATGACGGGCAGCGCCACGCGGGTCTGGCCGTGCAGTCCGGGGATCGAGCGCAGCAGCGCCCTGGTGTAGGGGTGCTTGGGGGCGTGAAAGATGTCGTCCACCCGCCCTTCCTCCATCACGCGGCCGAGATACATCACGACGACGTAGCTTGCCATCTGCGCGATCACGCCGAGGTCGTGGGTGATGAAGATGATGGCCGTGTCGTAGCGCGCCTGCAGGTCGCGCAGCAGCGCCAGCACCTGGGCCTGGGTGGTGACGTCGATAGCGGTGGTGGGTTCGTCGGCGATCAGCAGGCGCGGCTTGCAGGAAAGCGCCATCGCGATCATGGCGCGCTGGCGCAGGCCGCCCGATAGCTGCCAGGAGAAGGCATCGAGGCGCTGCTCGGGCATCGAGATGCCGACATCGCGGAACAGGCCGACGGTGATGTCGCGCGCATCGCGGCGGCTGAGCTTGCCCTTCTGCCAGCGATGGCTATGCAGCAGGATAGCCTCGATGATCTGGTCGCCCACGCTGTGCACCGGGCTGAAGGCCGCCATCGGCTCCTGCGGGATCAGCGCGATCTCGCCGCCGCGGATATCGCGCATGTCGGGACCGCGCGGCGGCAGGCGCGCGAGGTCGACCACGTCGCTGCTGTCACGGCGGCGAAATCGGATCTCGCCCGAGGTGATGCGTCCGGGCCGTTCGATCAGCTGCAGGATCGCGCGCATGGTCACGCTCTTGCCGCAGCCGCTCTCGCCGACGACACCCAGGACCTGACCGGGCATGACATCGAAACTGGTGCCGTCGACCGCCCGCACCAGCCCCTCGTCAAGCGCGAACGAGACCCGCAGGTCGCGCACCGATAGCAGCGGGGTGTCGGTCATGCCCTCCCCCAACGCAGTTGTGGGAGGTGGCCGAAGGCCGGAGGGGGAGCCCCCGTGGTCTTTGTTATCGAGATCACCACACTTCCCCTCCGCCCCCTTCGGGGCACCTCTCCAGCAAAGCTGGGGAGGATTCTAATGGCTGTACGGGTCGGCGGCATCGCGCAGGCCGTCACCGACGAGGTTGAAGGCCAGCACCGATACGATCACGACCAGGCCGGGGATCAGCAGCCACGGCGCCAGGGCCAGGGTCTGGATGTTCTGCGCCTCCTGCAGCAGCACACCCCAGCTGATGGCCGGCGGGCGGATACCGAGTCCGAGGAACGACAGCGACGTCTCGTTGATGATCATCACCGGGATCGCGAGCGAACTGGTGGCGATGATGTGGCTGAGGAAGGTCGGCACCATGTGGCGCAGGATGATGCGCATCTGCGAGCAGCCAGCCAGCCGTGCGGCCAGCACGAAATCCTCCTCGCGCAGGGCAAGGAACCGGCCGCGCACCTCGCGCCCCAGGGTCGTCCAGCCAACGAGTGACAGGATCACGGTGATGGCGAAAAAGATCTGCGTCGGCGTCCAGTCGCGCGGCAGGGCGGCCGATAGGGCCAGCCAGATCGGGATGGTCGGCACCGACTGTAGAAGTTCGATCACGCGCTGGATCACCTGGTCGGTCTTGCCGCCGACATAACCCGAAATGCCGCCCAGCACGACGCCCAGGATGACGCTCAGCGCTACCGCCACCAGGCCGACGGTCATCGATGTCTGCGTGGCATGCATGATGCGCGACCACTGGTCCCGCCCCAGCCGGTCGGAGCCCAGCAGGAAGATGCGGTGCGTGGGATCGGCGGGCGCGACCAGGTGCAGGCTGGTCTCGAACAGGCCCAATACGCGCCAGGTGTAGCCCGGCGCGAAGAAGCGCACCGCCACCTTGCGCTGCGGATCGGCGACCCACTCCATGCGCAGGCTTACCGGGTTGCGCTTGCCGACTACGGCCGGGACCCAGGGCGCGAGGCTGCCGTCGTTGAACAGATGCACCCGCTGCACCGGGATGAAGGCCTGGCGCGCGTCGGTGCGCTCGGGGTCCTGGGTACAGAAGAAATCCGGTACCAGCACGATGATGTAGAGAAAGATCAGCAGCGCCGCGCTCAGCATCGCCAGGTGATGCCGGCGGAAGCGCCACCATACCAGCCGCCAGTTGGAGGCGACCGCGACGCGGTCCTCGGCGATGGCACCGGCATCCACTGTCGTCATGCTAGCTCTCCACCCGGATGCGCGGGTCGATCAGCGCCAGCAGGATGTCGGACAGCAGGGTACCGATGACGGTGAGGAACGAGTAGATCAGCAGGATGCCGCCCGCGAGGTACATGTCCTGGTTCACCAGCGCGCGCAGCAACAGCGGGCCGATGTTGGGCAGGTTCATGACGGTGGCCACGATCAGGCTGCCGGAGAACAGCATCGGCAGGTACCAGCCGATGGTGCTGACCAGCGGGTTGAAGGCCAGCCGCACGGGATAGCGCAGCACCAGCCGCCATTCCCGCATGCCCTTGGCGCGCGCTGTCACCACATAAGGCTTGTTGAGCTCGTCAAGCAGGTTGGCGCGCATGATGCGGCTCAGTCGCGCCGTGCCGGCGATACCCAGCACCAGCGCCGGCAGCCAGATGTGGCCCAGCAGGTCCCCCACCCGCGCCAGGCTCCACGGTGCATCGACGAACTCGGGCGAGAAGAGGCCGGTGACGCTGATGTCGAAATAGGCAAAGGCGACCCACATCAGGATCAGCGCCAGCATGAAGTTGGGCGTCGCGACGCCGACATAATTGACCACCGTCAGCGCATGGTCGACCAGCGAGCGCGGATGGGTCGCCGAATAAATGCCGGCCGGCACCGCGATCGCCCAGGTCAGCACGAAGGAGAACAGCGCCAGCGCCAGGGTGAGCCCGATCTGCTCGCCGATCAGGTCGGCGTTGGGCCGCTGGTATTCCAGCGACAACCCGAAATCGCCCTGCAACAGGTGCTGCATCCACATCGCGTATTGCACCAGCATGGGCTGGTCGAGTCCGTACTGGTGGCGCAGCGCCTGGATCTGCTCGGCCGACATCGACGAACCGGACGAGGCCAGGGTAGCGACGTAGGCGGTGAGGAAGTCACCCGGTGGTGCCTGGATGATGACGAAGATGACGAAGGAATAGACCAGCATTAGGAGCGGCAGCAGCGCCAGCCGCTTCAGGATGTACCGGCTCATTCCTCCCCCAACGCAGTTGGGGGAGGTGGCCGAAGGCCGGAGGGGGAGCCGACGTCGTGGTTCTTGTTACGAACACCACGTCGGCTCCCCACCGCCCACCGACGTTTCGACGCTTCGCGTCGAAACGTCGTATCGGGGCACCTCCGCACGCTGAAGCGTGGGGAGGACTCTTCCTTCTGTCGCTTCTGCCTCATTTGGCGAAAAAGAACTGCTCGGTCCGGGCGTTGCCGGGGCTGCGCAGCGGCCAGTCGTTGCCCAGCGTTGTCGGCACGTTGCGGAACTTGGTGTTGGTGACCACCACGCCCTGCACCATCGGCGTCAGCCCGACGGTGCCGATCTCGTAGACGTTCTCGGCCCAGTTCCGATACAGCTCCTGCGACAGCTTCACCTGCTCGTCCGGTCCGACGGTGCGCGCGGTGTCGACGATCTCGACGATGCGCTTCATCTCTGGCGGCGGCTCGGCACCGTCCTTGCCATTGCTGGCGTACCAGCGGCGCCACAGCGGTCCCATGGTCAGGATCGGCGCATTGCGCGGATCGACCTTGGCGTTGCCGGTGTAGGGGAAGGCGCTGGTGTCCTCGTTCCACACCTCGGCCATCAGCTCGTTGTTCTCGCCCATCTTGAAGTGCAGGGCGCGCTCGCGGACCTGCACGATGGTCTTGATGCCGACCGCTTCCCAGTCCTTCGACACCAGCAGCGCCACATCAGGCCAGGCGCCGAAGGCGGGCACGACGCTGATCTCGATGGTGGCCGGCTTGCCGTTGGACAACAGGCGGACGCCCTGGGCGTCCTTCTTGGTAAGCCCGATGCCGTCGAGCAGCTTGTTGGCCGCGTCGCGATCGAAGGCGGTGTATTTCTGTGCCCACTCGGCGCCCGGGAAATAGGGATGCCACGGCGCCGGCACGCCCTGACGCGCCTCGCCCAGCCCGAGGAACACGCTCTCCTTGATCTGGTCACGGTTGATCGCCAGCGACAGCGCGACCCGGAAATCCTTGGTCGCCATCACCTTGCCCATCACCGGATCGGCCGTGTAGGTCTGGTTGATGGCGATCACCGCATCGGCGCCGCCAAACGTCGGCCAGGCGATGACGCGGTACTTGCCGGCCTTCTCCTGGTCCTTGAGGACCGGGTAGTTGGTCATGTTGATGTGGCGCTCCTGCATGTCGAAGTTGCCGGCAATGGCGGCCAGGTTGAGCGCCTGCGCATCGGCGAAATAGGTGAAGCGCACCTCGTCGACATAGGGCAGCTGGTTGCCGGCGGTGTCGACACCGACATAGTAGGGGTTGCGTCGCAGGGTGAAGACCGGATCGCTGGCGCGCGTCACCGGCGCCCAGGCGGCCATGGTCGGACGCTCCGGGTTTTCCGGCGGCGCGTTGCGGTTGGCGAACAGCTCGGTCCAGGTCTTGAAGCCGGCCGCCTGCACCGCCTTGTCGATGTCGGCCTTGGCGGCATGCGCTGGGTGGAACTTCTTCAGGTAGTGCGCCGGCAGGAACATTGCGAAGGTGCGATCGGCGCCGTCCTGGTTGGCGACCGCCGTCAGGAACAGCGTCGCTGGCCGCTCGTAGGTGAAGCGCACGGCGTAGTCGTCGACCTTCTCGACCTTGGCCGCGGTACCATCGGCGTTGCGGATCCAGCCCGGCAGGGTCGGCGTCAGCTCCTTGTTGAGCAGCACGTCGTTGTACCAGAACAGGATGTCATCAGCCGTGAACGGCGCACCATCAGACCAGCGCGCGCCCTTGCGCAGCTTGATCGTCCAGGTCTTGAATTCGGCCGAGGGTTCGGCGCCGGCGGCGATCTTGGGCTCGATCTTGGCGCCGTCGGGTGAGAACCGGAACAGCGCGTCATAGACGACACGGACATAGTTGTTTGAGTCGGCCGGCCCCAGGAACGCGCGCCGCCATATGCCGCCATAGTCGCCGACGCGCTCGACCACCGGCACCACCAAGGGCGTCTCCGGCAGGCGCGCTTCGACCGCCGGCAGCTTGCCGGCGCGCACCTGGTCGGCGAGGGCCGGCGCCTCCTTGTAGCGTCCACCCTGCGCCTGGGCCGCACCGCCCGCCGCCAGCATGCCGGCTGACAAACCGATCAGTACGAGACGCCGATAGAGATACCCTCTCATGAGCGCTCCCCCTTGCTTTATACCCGGTGTATCGATCCGGTCGAAATTACCCGCGAGCCTCAGGCGGACGTCGGGCGGAGTCAAGGTGTCGGCACCGCAACCCAGATCGCCCGGGGCGTACATGATGATGTGACTTGGCGTGGCTGCCCGGGCAGGGCAACGTAATGCGACTGCCAGCCCTGCTCAGCAGCAGCGTGCGTTCACGCTTTTTTGGCATGCTACCTGCATCGCGTACCCGCGTCCTTGCCTGCATCCTGTAACCTGCATGACGTCAGGACAGTTCGAATGACGGTGAGCCCATGACGACGGCGCGGCGCCAGTTGCGCTTCGGCGCCTTCTTCAGTGTCCCAGGTTGCCATCCGACCGGCTGGCGCCATCCGGATGCGATCTGCGAGACCGATCTCGACTTCCGCCATCTTGCCGACATGGCGCGCATGGCCGAGCGCGGCAAGCTCGACTGCATGTTCTTCCAGGACAGCGTCGCCATTCCGGGCAGCACCGCTGTTTATGGCGGCCAGCCGTTTCGGGTGAAGAATGGGCGGCAGGCGCATATCGAGCCGATGAGCGCCATTGCCGCGCTGGCCGCGATTACCAGCCGCATCGGCCTGGTCTCGACCTGCACCACCTCCTACAACGAGCCCTACAACGTCGCGCGCCGCTTTCTCACCATCGACCACATCAGCGGCGGGCGCGCCGGCTGGAACCTAGTCACCTCGCAGGCCGAGGACGAGGCGGTGAATTTCGGCCGCGACCAGCACTTCGAGCACGGCGTGCGCTATGACCGTGCCGACGAATTCCACGACGTCGTGGTTGGCCTGTGGGACAGCTGGGAGGACGACGCCTTCCTGCGCGACAAGGAGAGCGGCGCCTGGTTCGACATCGACAAGATGCACATCCTGCGGCACAAGGGGAAACACTTCACGGTGCGCGGTCCCTTGAACGTGGCGCGCTCGCCGCAAGGCCGCCCGGTCGTGGCGCAAGCGGGCTCGTCGGACATCGGCATGGAACTGGCGGCGCGCACCGCTGACATGGTGTTCACAGCGCAGACCACCATCAAGGAAGGCCAGACGTTCTGCAACGATATGCGCTCGCGTATGGCGAAGTACGGGCGCGGGCCGGAAGACATCCGCATTTTCCCCGGCATCATGCCGATCGTTGGCCGCACCGAGTCCGAGGCGCAGGAGAAGTACGAGGAGCTGCGCTCGCTGGTTGACGATAACGTCGGCATCGCCGGCGTGGCGCGCCTGGCGGGTGGTGTCGACATCTTCAAGCTCGACCCTGACGGTCCCTTGCCCGAGCTGAAGCCCAGCAATGCGGCGCGGGCACGCCAGGAGATGATCATCGCCATGGGCAAGCGGGGCATGTCCATCCGGCAGATCGGCCGCGTTCTGGCCATGAGCCAGGCGCATCGCGTGCTCCACGGCACGCCGACGTCGCTCGCCGACAACATGCAGGAATGGCTCGAGGCTGGCGCCTGCGATGGCTTCAATCTCCTGTTCCCGCACTATCCCAAGCCGCTCGAGGAGTGGGTGACCATGGTCATCCCCGAACTGCAGCATCGCGGCATCTTCCGTACCGAGTACGAGGGCAAGACGTTCCGCGAGAATCTCGGCGTGCCGATCCCGCCCAACATCCACACGGCCAATCGCACCAGCGTCCCGGTGAAGGGCATCCAGGCGAACGCGGTGGCATCCGATGACTGAGCAACCGCGCCAGCTCAAGCTCGGCGGCTTCTTCAGCGTGCCGGGCAACCATCTCGCCGGCTGGCGGCATCCTGATGCCGTGCCGGCGTACGACATGGATTTCAAGCTCTACGCCCACATTACCCAGGTAGCCGAAGCCGCCAAGTTCGACACGATCTTCTTCCAGGACACGGTGGGCGTCGCCGGCAGCCGCGCGCTGGCGCGTGGCGAACGCACCCGCGCCAAGCTGTCGCGCACCGTCAAGCTGGAGCCGACGGCAACGCTCGCCGCGCTTGCGATGGTGACGACCCGGATCGGCCTGGTCGCCACCGCGACCACGACCTACAACGAGCCCTACAACATCGCTCGGCGCTTCGCCTCGATCGATCACATCAGCGGCGGCCGCGCCGGGTGGAACCTGGTGACCTCGCAGATCGAGGACGAGGCCGAGAACTTCGGTTTCGACGAGCATCTGGCGCATGCCGACCGCTACGAGCGCGCCGCCGAGTTCTACGAGGTTGTCACCGGCCTGTGGGACAGCTGGGAAGAGGGCGGCCTGCCGCGCGACAAGAAGAGCGGCATCTACATGGACCGCGACAAGGTCCATTTCCTCGACCACGTCGGCAAGCACTTCAGGGTCAAGGGACCGCTCAATATCACCCGCTCGCCGCAGGGCTGGCCGGTGGTGGCGCAGGCCGGATCGTCCGAGGCCGGCCGCGAGCTCGCGGCACGCACCGCCGACGTTGTTTTCACAGCGCAAACCAAGATCGACGAGGCAAAAGCCTTCTATGCCGACATCAAGACACGCGCCGCGCGTTACGGCCGCACGCCCGACGACATCAAGATCATGCCCGGCCTCACGCCGGTTCTCGGCCGCACCATGGAAGAGGCGCGCGAGAACTATGACTATCTGCAGTCGCTGATGCCCGACGACGTGGCGCTGCAGTCGCTGTCGCACATCTCGGGGGGCCTCGACCTCAGCATGTTTCCGCTCGACGGGCCGCTGCCCGAGTTGCCGCCCAGCAATGCCGCCAAGGCCCGGCAGGCCCTGGTGGTGCGTACCGCGCGGGAGGGCAACATGACGTTGCGCCAGATCGCCCGCCACACCGCCGCCGGTACCGGCCATCGCGTGCTGGTCGGCACGCCGCAATACATGGCCGACGAGATGGAAGCGTGGCTGAAGGAGGAGGCCGCCGACGGCTTCAACGTGGTCTGCAACCACTACCCCAAGCCGTTCGAAGATTTCTGCCGGCTGGTCGTTCCCGAGCTGCAGCGGCGTGGCATCTTCCGCACCGAGTACGAGGGCACGACCCTGCGGCAGCATCTGGGACTGCGCGTTCCGGAGAATCGCCACACCGTGGCGCGACAACAGAAAATCAGGGAGGCGTCATGAAAAAGCTCGTCGCGGCCGCTGTTGCGGGCCTTGTCGTCCTGGCGTCATCGTCCGGTGCGTTCGCGCAAGGGCCGACCGAGCGGGTGCGCAAGATCAACCTCTATTCCTGGCCGCAGGCAGCTCTGCCGCAGAGCTACCAGGCGGCGCAGCTGATCGCCCAGCAATGGCGGCAGCTCGGCCTTGACGTCGAGGTCAAGCCGCTGCAGCGCCAGGCACAGACGCAGCTCATCTGGTTCAGCCGCGACAAGTGGGACGTCACGATGTGGCGCATGGTCGGCCGGCCGGAGCGCAGCGATCCCGACGAGTTCCTCTATAGCCTCTATCACTCTTCCTACGCCGAGAAGGGCTACAACTTCATCGGCTACATCAACAAGGAATACGACGCGCTGGCCGAGAAGCAGCGCACGCAGCTCGATCGCGAGGAGCGGCGCAAGACGGCCTATGCCATGCAGCAGATCGTCAACCGCGACCAGCCGCAGGCCTTCCTGGTCCATCCCAAGTACGTGACGGCCTTCAACAAGTCGGTGTTCAAGGAAGACTCGGTCGTCAACCAGAGCGGGATCGGCATCCGCAACATCTGGACCTTCATCAGCATCGCGCCGACGGGCCCCCAGAAGGACCTGATCATCAACAGCAACGAGACGATCAACGCCACCAACCCGCTCTATATTGGCGGCGCGGTCGACAGCTGGGTGACCGATCTGGTGTGGGACCGCCTGATGCGCATCGGCCCGGACGGCGTGCCGCAGCCATGGGCCGCCGAGAAGGTCGACTGGGTCGACGACAAGACGGTCGAAATCCAGCTGCGCGCTGGCATGAAGTGGCACGACGGCAAGCCGGTGACGATCGACGATGTCATCTTCTCGTTCCAGGTGCCGGCCGGCGACAAGTCGCCGATGTACAAGCCGTTCGTCACCGATATCGCGGCGATGGAAAAGGTCGGTGACATGGGCCTGCGCTTCAGGCTCAAGTCGGTCAATACGACCTTCCTCACCGCCTCGCTCGCCAAGATCAACCTGATTCCCAGGCACATCTGGGAGCCGGTGCTTAAGGACCTGGCGGGCAAGCCGGAGACTGCCGAGCAATTGAAGGAAGTGTCCCACATCGGTTCGGGCCCGTTCAAGATGGTGCGCTGGAAACCAACCGAGGAGATCGTGCTTGAACGCTTCGGCGATCATTTCCAGGCGCCCAAGGTCGAGCGCTGGATCATGCGCATTGTGCCCAACGCCGAAGCGACACTCGGCATGCTGAAGCGCGGTGAGATCAACTTCCTCGGCATGTTCGGTGGCGATGCGGACGTGCTCGTCAAGTTCGCCAAGGAGAACCCGGACATCACTATCCGCACCGAGGTCGATATCGGCTTCGAGTACGTCGCCTTCAACCACCGCCGTCCGCCGTTCGACGATGTGGCGTTCCGCCGCGCGCTGTCGCTTGCCATCGACCGGCGCCTGATGGTGTCGGCGGCCTGGCAGGACTATGCGATCCCGGCCAACAGTCACGTCTCGCCGGTGCTGAGCTACTGGCACGATCCCTCGGTCGACAACCTGAAAACCGGGCTGGCCGAGGCCAAGAAGATCCTGCAGGACGCCGGCTTCCGCCTCGTCGGCGGCAAGCTCTACTACCCGGTCGGCAAGCAGGAAAAGCTGACGACGGAGTGATTCCCTTTTCCCCGCGAAGGCGGGGAGAAGGTGCCCGAAGGGCGGATGAGGGGCTTCGTGGCCGTGAAGCAAATACGATCCATCCGGCTGTTCGCACCATCGCGAAGCCCCTCATCCGGCGCTTCGCGCCACCTTCTCCCCGCCTTCGCGGGGAGAAGAGGATTCAGCTAATGCGCCTGGTCCTCGAGCGCTTCACGCACAACGCGCTGGCGCTGCTGGCGGTCACGACGATCCTGTTCTTCATGTTCCGGTTCATGCCGGGCACGCCGCTGGCCGCCTTCATCAACGAGAACCTGAACGCCGACCAGCAGCGGGCGATGCTGGAGCAGTTCGGGCTCGATCGGCCAATGTGGCAGCAATACTTCATCTACCTCGGCAATCTGCTGCAGGGCGAGATGGGATTGTCGTTCTTCCAGCGGCGCCCCGTCATGACCATCCTGCTCGAGGTACTGCCGAACTCGGTGATCCTCACGCTGACCTCGCTCGTCATCGCCTACACGTTCGGCGTTCTGGCCGGTGCCTGGCTCGCCTGGAAACGCGGCAGCTGGGTCGAGCGGGCCGCCGTGCCGGCTGTGCTGGCGACGCGGGCGGCGCCGGAGTTCTGGATCGGCATGGTGCTTCTCGCCCTGCTGTCATTCAACGCCGGCTGGTTTCCCTCCGGCGGTGCCAGTAGTCCGGGGCTGGCCTACTCGAACGAATGGCAGCGCATCGCCTCATGGGACTACATCCATCATCTGGCCCTGCCGGTACTGACGCTCGCGCTCTACCTGCAAGGCCTGCCGCTGCTGCTGATGCGCTCCAACATGTTGGAGGTCATGCACGAGGAGTTCGTGACCATGGCGCGCATGAAGGGTTTCTCGGAATGGCGCATCGTCATCCGCCACGCCGCGCGCAACGCGCTATTGCCGGTCGTGACCGCCTTCGCGCTCGGCGTCGGCCTGTCGATGGGCGGCAACGTCGTGATCGAAACTGTGTTCAGCTGGCCGGGCATCGGCCGCCTTCTGGTGCAGGCGGTGTCCGTTCACGACTATCCGCTGGCACAGGGTGCTTTCCTGATGATCGCGCTGGTGCTGGCGCTGATGAATTTCGTCGCCGACCTGCTCTATATGGTCCTCGACCCGCGAGTGAGTCATGGTCGAAAAGGCTGAGCCAGTTCTCGCCGTGCGAGCGAGCGGGTCGCTGGCGCCCGCGCTGTGGCGCGTGGCGACAATGCCGCTCAGGGACCCGTTCGCCTTCGCGGGCCTGCTGATCTATGCGCTGTTCGTCCTGGTGGCGCTGTTCGCCGACCAGCTGGCGCCCACTGACCCACTCGAGATCCTGTTCACCAAGGCAGGCAAGCTCGCGGCCAACGTGCCGCCCAGTGCCGATTTCCCGCTCGGGACGACCAATCTCGGCCGCGACATCTACGGCCAACTGGTGCACGGCACGCGAAGTGCGCTGGCAGTCGGTCTGTCGGCCGCCATCATCGTGGCCACGGTCGGCACCGTCGTCGGCCTGGTCGCCGGCTACTTTGGTGGCAGCGTCGATGCGCTGCTGATGCGCATCGCCGACATGGCGCTGTCGCTGCCCTTCCTGCCGTTCGTCATCGTGCTGACCGGTTTCCTCGGCGCCAGCACCACCAACATCGTGCTGGCGGTGGCATTGCTGCTGTGGCCGAACTCCGCCCGCGTCATCCGCAGCCAGGTGCTGACCTTGCGCGAACGGGCCTATGTCGAGGCGGCGCGGGTCACCGGCGCGAGCCGATGGCGCATCCTGTTCGTCCACATCGCGCCCAACATCATGCCACTGAGCTTCGTCTATGCGGCCATCGCCATCGGCTGGGCGATCATCACCGAGGCCAGCGTCAGCTTCCTGGGCTTCGGCGACTCCACGAGCGTCTCCTGGGGCTCCATGCTGCAGGATGCGTTCAGCTCGCAGGCGCTATCGCGCGGCCAGTACGCCTGGTTCGTGCCGCCGGGGCTGTGCATCATCCTGGTCGTCGTGGCCGGCTTCTTCATCAGCCGCGGCTATGAAGAGGTCTTCATGCCAAGGCTGCGCGGCCGATGATCCTCGAGGTCGATGACCTGCAGGTCCACTACCGCACCAAGGACGGCGTGGCGCGCGTCGTCGACGGCGCTTCCTTCGCCGTGCCCGAGGGCCGCATCGTCGGGCTGGTCGGCGAATCGGGCTGCGGCAAGACGACG
>Ga0187894_10005081_pt1 | contig 13712 bp, 10 predicted proteins | sample GBC1701081metaG_FD_136650 | JGI IMG/M metagenome (GOLD analysis project Ga0187894, IMG submission 136650) | White microbial mat communities from a lava cave in the Kipuka Kanohina Cave System on the Island of Hawaii, USA - GBC170108-1 metaG ...
CATCGCCGAGCGCGACACGTTCGTCAGCCGCGACAAGGAAGGCCGCCACTGGCGCTGCCAGGGCACGATCTACTGGTCAGGCGACAAGAAGCGCGACACCACGCGCTGCCTCTTCGTGGCACCCGGGACGACTTGAGCGGCCTGGGAACGCGGGCGTCTCGCCCGCCTTTTGGCCCGAGCGCAAGCGGAGGGTAAACCACAGGACAGGAGCGCTCCATCATGGATGGCGTCAATCATACGAACGACACCGGCAGGCCAACGCGTCGAGCAGGCACTCTCCGCCTCATCTCGACTGACTAGGGCGTGGATCCGTTAGCGCGCAGCCAGCCATAGTCGGATTGATGCGACCCGGACGAAGGCTCGCAAGACCCAAAAGATGCCATTGAGGACGCGACGGTCGTCTACACGAGGAACGTCACGCGGCTTGTTGGGCAGTATGGCTTGATGGCGTCCCATTCATAATCGGCGAGTTCATAGCGCATGATTATCGGCGTCCACTTGCAGTGACAACGAACGACTTAGTTCGGACAGGGTTGTCCGGCTGCTGCCCATAGAGCCACGTCCCTGACGTGATCCTCGAAGCTGCCCGGTGGCTTTGTGCGCCCTGCGCCGGGCTCCCAAGCGCGAGGGATGAAGCCGTTCAGCGAGGCATCGTGCCGCAAGTGTTCGAGTAGAGCAGCGGCGTCGCGACCGCCATTGCGTTTGGGATCCTTCAATTGCGCGCAGATCTCGTCACCTCTCTTGCCGAACCAGACAAACTCCACCGGGGCAAGCTGCCAGTCGATGCCGGCGCGCAACGGCGCGGGTGCGGGCTCGTTGGGCTGGGTTGACGTCATATGACACGTGGAGCAGCGGATCGTCCCAGCCCCGATGCGGCTGTTTCCGCCATGGATATTCATGCCATGCACGCGGGGCTTGCTTTCACCCGCCGGTGTCCACATCGGAATGGCCCTGGCGTCGACATGACAGTTGGCGCAACGGGGATGTGTCACCACGGCTTCGATCCTCTTCCAGGCCTCCAGCCCCTGGGCTCGGCCGACGCTGCCTGGCGGCAGCGCATCCTTCGCCTTGTCTTTGGCCACTACGATCCCGGTGACGGCCGCAATCGATGAAGCGGCGAACGCGATCGAGATCGCGATCAGGGCTCTCTTCATAGTCAACCCTCACACGAAATCGATGAACTTGTTGAAGGGCATTTCGCGGATGCGCTTTCCGGTCGCCGCAAAGATCGCGTTGGCAAGCGCGGGCGCCGCGGGGGGAACAGGCGGTTCGCCAACACCTCGCACCTTGGGATCGTTCTCGAGCCCGCGAACTTCGATCACTGGACACTGGTAGATCCGCATAGCTTCGTGGTGGTTGAAGTTAGTCTGCTGCACCGCGCCCTTTGCGTAGGTGAGTTCGCAGTTGATGGCGTGGCCGAGGCCCCAGATGACTGCGCCCTGCACCTGATTTTCGAAGTTGATGGGATCAACGACCCTGCCGACATCGACCGCGACCCAGACCTTGTCGATCTTGATGCCGCTATCCGTCACCGTCACTTCGACGATTTCGGCCGTCGGTGTCCCGAAGGACTCGACGAATGCTACGCCGCGCCCTCTACCTTTACCCAGCGGTCCCTTCCAATCCGACATCTCTGCGACCGTCTCCAGCACCTTGCGATAAGTTGGAACGGCGCACATCTCGATGCGGGCTTTCAATGGATCGAGCCCCGCGGCATGGATCAATTCGTCGATGAAGCTTTCGGTGAAGAAGCCGGCAGTGGAGGCGCCGACTGACCGCCACGTCGTGGATGGCGATAGTCCCTGCGCTTCATAGGTTGTGGCCCGAAAATTCGGGATGCTGTAATAGACGTTCCACAGGCCGGCAGCCAGTTGAGCATCGGGGTCCTTCGAGGGGGCTCCCATACGCTCAAGCAACCCCTTCAGCGGTGCCGTCGCCGCCAATTGAAGGTCGGCTGCGACGATCTTGCCGTTGTCGACGCTTCCCTGATGCCGGGCGATTGATATCTGTCGCGGAATATCCTGGAGAAAATCCTCCTCGCGCGAAAAGACCAGCTTAATCGGCGTTCCTCGCACTTGATTTGCAATCTCGGCCAGGACACGGACGTTCTCGAATTCGAGACGATGTCCAAAACTTCCGCCGCTCCATTGATTGTGAAAGATCACCTGTTCCGGCTTGAGGCCGATCGCGGTCGCTGCGACGTACTGAACGGCCTGGGGACTCTGATGGCCAACCCAGATTTCCATCCCTGCGTCGGACACGATGGCGATCCCGTTCAGCGGCTCCAGAGGCTGATGTGCTACATAGGGTGCGCGATACTCCGCCTTGACCAGTGTGCCGCCCTTCAACGCAGCGTCGACGTCACCGATTTTCCGCCACACCTTGCCTAGGAATTCAGGCTTGAACGACGCTTCCAGAATCTTCCAATGGTCAGCCTGTTCCGCGGGATAGGTCGAGGGCGCCCACTCACATCGGATCGCTTCGACCGCCTCCATCGCGTACCAGCTGTTCGTCGCGATGACCGCGACTCCATTGTTGATTTGGAGGATCTTCTTGACGCCCCGCATCGACTGCGCCTTGCTGGCGTCATACGATTTCAATGGCTGACCCTTGCTCGGGTTCAGCTTGACGGCGGCGAACAGCATGCCGTCCAGTCTCATGTCGATGCCGAACTTCAACTCGCCCATGACCTTCGATCGAACGTCGAGGCGCGTCATCGGCTTGCCGAGCATTCTCCATTTGGAGGGATCGCGCGGCTTCGCGTCCAGAACCGGGGGGATCTTCGCGGCTTCGGCCGAGAGCTGGACGTAGGGAATTCGGGTCCCGTCGGGCAGGATCACATGGCCGGATTCGGTGCGAATGTCAGCGACAGGGACGCCCGAACGTTTGGCCGCCGCAGCCTTCAGTGTCTCGCGCGCCGCCGCGCCCGCAGCGCGTAACTTTTCGTAGGTGTCCGGGATCGAGCTCGAGCCGCCCGTCATCTGCAAGCCGGACTTTCTGAGATTTTCGAGCACGGCAGCGCGTGCTTCTTCGGCTGCCGGGCTTTGGTCTGCTGCCAGGAATGGCGCAAGCTCCTCTGCGAAGCCGGTGTTGAAGTAGGCGGGACTGGGCCCTGCAAACCGGATTTCGAACTGGCCGGGATCGAGATCCATCTCTTCCGCAATAAGGATCGGCTGCACCGAACCGACGCCCTGGCCGATGTCAGCGTGTTGTGCAATGAGCGTTATCTTTTCCGGGCTTATCTCGATCCAGGGATTGAAGGTCACGGAACCGGGCGCCAGACCGGCAACCAAGGGGTTGGGGTTGGTAATCGTGGCAGCCTGCTGGGCATGGCTGTAGGAGCCGAAAGCGATGCCGCCTGCTGCGGCGGCGCTACCGATGATGAAAGCGCGACGGGAAAGGTTGTGTACGTCCCGCATATCACTTCCCCGCCATCTTTGCGGCTGCCGCATGGATCGCAGCGCGAATGCGCGGATAGGTTCCGCAACGGCACAGATTTCCGGACATCACCACATTGATCTCTTCGTCCGTTGGCTTTGGGATCAGCTCAAGAAGCGAAATGGCCTGCATGATCTGGCCGGTCTGGCAGTAGCCGCACTGCGGTACCTGGTGTTCGATCCAGGCCTGCACGACCGGGTGCTGGTCTTTATTGTCCAACCCTTCGATCGTAACGACCGACTTGCCGGCAACTTCGCCGATATGCGACTGACAGGAACGAACCGCCAGTCCGTCAATCTGGACGGTGCAAGCGCCACATTGAGCCACTCCACAACCGTACTTCGGGCTTGTTATGCCGAGTTCATCGCGCAACACCCAGAGCAAAGGCATTTCAGGAGCAACATCAACCTGGCGCTTGACCCCATTGACTGTCAGCTCGATCATGTCGAGGCTCCCCTAACGGATGTCGTTGTCCTCACGTCCAGTGCGATTGCCTGATCCGGCGCCAAGCGGTATTTCCGAATCCTGCGAGATCATGTGCAATCCCTGCGGAAATCCAGTATCGCAACGATCAGCTTTGGTGTTCCCACCGCAGCACAGCTCACGATACTGTCCCGGCGTGAGACTCGTAGCCTTGCGGAACACACGTGTGAAATTGGCTTGCGAGCCGAAACCGAACTCCAGAGCAATTTCGACGAGGGATAAATTGCTGCGTGCCAGCTCGCATCGCGCAGCCTGCACACGGCGATCGACCACATAGCGATGCGGTGACAGTCCGGTCGCCTCGCGAAAAAGCCGGGAAAAATGATAGGGGCTGAGGCAAGCTTGGGCCGCCAGCTCTTCGAGCCTGATGTCGAAGCCAAGAGAAGCCTCGATATAGTCCAGCACCCGCTGGAGCCTTCGCGGATCGAGCGACGGTGACTTTGCAGGTGGGCACCAGCGGTCAACCGTATAATGCCCCAGAAGATGGGCTGCGAGCGCGACCTGGATTCCCTCCACGAACAGCGCATCGGTCGGCTGGCGAGGACGATGGAGCAGGTCACGAAGCGGCCAGCAGATGTGGAAGAGGACCTGGTCCGCCAGGCCGTCCGCATAGGCGATCTGCACTTTGGCCGGATCGACATCAAAGTCGGCGAGGGCGCTTCGGTCCAGCAGTGTCGGAGAGAGATAGAGGTGGAGACATTCCATCCTGTCCGAAAGTTCCAGACGGGTGACCTGCGTTCCCACGGGTACGAGATAGCTCATGCCCGGCCGCCCAAGGCTCTTCTGAACTTCGCCGTGGCCGGCCCGGCAGACGATACCGCCGCCTGACAGCAGCAGAATGACTTCCGTGCAGGTGGGGATCTTCGTTGCTTGGCGCCCCGCCTCGAATTTCCTGTGTTCGATGCTCAGCGAGGGCCAGTCGGTGGCTTCCGCCAGCTTCTTGCTGTTCTGATATTTTTCAGCGTCAGGCATGGCGAGCGTCATCATGACCTCCCCTCGAACAGCGGCAGTCCCGGTTCTCTATCGCGAGCGAGCGCTGGTCCCGTCCGGCGTGCAGCCGGGCCGCAATCGCTGCCACGCCGACGGAGACATCTCACGAGCTGCCGTACCGGGGCGCTCGACCGATCCTTATGGAGTTGTTGATCGAGCTCGCAGCGGAGTCCAGAGTTCGGCCCCGTTAAAAGAGGTAAAAGCGCAAGCCAAGTACTGGCTTGGCGATGCGCGGGATTGGGCGTCACAAGCAGCAGCTGATCCTGCCCGGATGAGCAGGATTTGTCTTTCATCGCGCAGGAATCGGAAATACCGGAGTGCACGCGCGGTTTAGGGATGGCTCATTCGAACAGCAATGCCGCTGTATCGAGGATTGGAGCCTGCCATGAAGCCGATTATCGCCGCGCTGGCTGCAATGTCGATTGCAACCACCCCAGCCGCCACGGCTGCGCCGGCCGAGAAGAGCGTTTCCATTGTCCTTGTCCATGGCGCCTTCGTCGATGGATCGGGGTGGAAGAGCACCTACGAGATACTGGCGGATGCAGGCTACGAGGTATTCGTCGTGCAGCAACCGACGATCGCGCTTCGCGACGATGTCGCTGAGACCGAACGTGTGATCGCCAAGGCGCGTCATCCGGTGATTCTCGTCGGGCATTCCTACGGAGGAATGGTCATCACGGAAGCGGGCGACAATCCGAAGGTTCGCGGCCTCGTCTACCTCGCGGCATTTGCTCCCGACAAGGGGGAATCGGTGAGCACCCTCGCAGAAGCGCCTGCGCCAGCGGGCGAGCACAAGGCTCCGCTTGTCACTGAAGGCGATTTTCTCTTCGTCGACCGCGATAAATTCTCCTCGTCGTTCGCGGCCGACGTCGACGTCGCCACAACGCGCTTCATGAGCGTCGCGCAAGTCCCCTGGGGACTGCAAGCGGTACAGACCAAGGTTGATCGTGTGGCCTGGAAGGCGAAGCCGACCCACTACCTGGTGGCAACCGAGGACCATATGATTCCCCCGACGGCGCAACGCATGATGGCAAAGCGGTCCGGCGCCAAAGTGGCGGAACTGAAAAGCAGTCACGCGGTGATGTTGTCGCATCCGCGCGAGGTCGCAGCATTCATAAAGAGCGCAGACACATCTGCTGTCGACTGACACGGATCGCGGCAGGGCAGCAAGCGTCACGGCCGACAATCCCGCGATAGCTTGCATTGCATAATGCCTTTCACCTGCCACAACGAGGGAGATGAGGCGTGGCCCTCAAGGATCTTCTGCCGGGTAGGCTGGGTTTCGGTGCGGCGCCGCTCGGCAACATGTTCCGCGACATCCCGGAGCAAGAAGCGCTCGCGACGGTGAATGCGGCGTGGGACGACGGCATCCGGTATTTCGACAATGCACCTTTCTATGGCGCAGGGCTTGCGGAGTTGCGTATGGGTGCGGCCCTCGCCGGCAGGCCACGTGGCGATTACATCATCAGCACCAAGGTCGGCCGCTTGATCCTGGAGGAGATCGAGGATGTAAGCACTCGTGACCCAGGCGAGAAGGGCAGCGTCTTCAAACATGGGCGCCCAAACAAGATCGTCAACGACTATTCCGCAGATGGGACGTTGCGTTCGATCGAGGACAGCCTGAGACGGCTTGGCACCGACCGGATCGACATCGCCTTCGTGCACGACGTAGCGCAGGACTTTTACGGCGACGAGTGGCTGGCAGTCTTCGAAAGTGCACGCAAGGGCGCTTTCAAGGTCCTTGACCGGCTACGCGACGAGGGCGTGATCAAGGCCTGGGGACTCGGCGTCAATCGGGTCGAGCCGATCGAACTGCTGCTCGCGCTCGAAGGTCCGCGCCCTGACGGCTTCCTGCTTGCGGGCCGTTACACGCTGCTCGATCATGCCCGGGCGCTCCAGCGGGTGATGCTGATGGTTGCAGAGCATGAACTCGCGATCATTGTCGGCGGCCCCTACAGTTCGGGTGCACTCGTCGGCGGCCCAAATTTCGAATATGCGACGGCGCCTCCGGAGATCCTCAACAAGGTCGCGCGGATCAAGGCGATCGCCGACCGCTACGGCATCAGCATGAAGGGTCCAGGCTTGCAGTTCGCGCTTGCGAATCCCGTGGTTGCTGCCGTGATCCCGGGGGCTAGCCGTCCGAGCCGCATCGCGGAGGATCACGCCGCTCTCGAGGAATCCATCCCCGTCGATTTCTGGCGCGAACTTCGAGCGGCGGGTCTTGTAAATCCCGCCGCTCCTCTTCCCAGGGCTGATTGAGCGGCGCGAGAGTACAGAAGGTTCATGCCGGCAGAGCCCTGCTTCAACGAGCAGGATGGCGCACGCAAATTCAACCTAAGCACCAAGGAGACGGAAATGAGCGATGAAAAACACCATGCTCTCGAAATGGATCGCCGGGCCATGCTTAGAACAGCCGGCACGGCCGTGATTGCAGGCCTGACGGTCGGCGGCACACCGACAGCCGCTCCGGCCGCTCCACAGGACACCGTCGGAATATCCGTGGCCGATCGCAACGAGGCGCCGCTCGGCGCGCGACTCCAGGGCGTTCAACATTTCGGGCTCACTGTCGAGAACATGGAGCGGGCCTATCAGTTTTATACCGAGGTGCTGGGCGGCATCGAGGTTTTCCGTCACGGCGACTTCCAGGGCGATGGAGTCCAGAACACGCTGCTGGCGGATCAGGAAATCGAGGCGAACGCACGCGGGGTCAATCCACGAACGATTGGCGTTCCCGACCTCCGGAACGGAGCGCAGCGGCTCGACGTCCGCTTCATCCAGTTCGATAACGTCGTCATCGAGTTGCTGCAATATCGCGACGCCGATCAGCCCATGGGCGGTCCGAAGAGCTTTGCCGAACCGCTGCAGCACATGAGCCCCGCCTTTCCTCGCATGATGCACATCTGTTTCCATGTTCGCGACGATGTCGACTTCAACAAATTCATCGCCGACCTGGAGGCTGAATCCGCCCGCCGCGGGATGACGCACGTGAGAGCGAACCGCACCGTCCGGGTCACAACGGAGGCGGAGCGCAAAGCAGCTCCTCGCAGTTCCAACACGAACCGGGTGACCGAAGCCCCGTCGGACGGTTGGGAGTTGATCTATTGCAAGGGCCCGGAAGGCGAGCAGCTCGAGTTTGTAAGAGCATTGGGCCCCGTCAAGAAGCGCTTTAGCGAAGCCTTGGCGAAACGGCAGCAGACGATTTTACGCTGATCCCCAGTGTCCGACGGCCGAACAATCGCCGGTGCCTGCAAGCCCTGGCTAGACGTTCATGACACGATGTGAAGGGATCCGTGATGCAAACACTTCGCCGCAATTCGCTAGCCACGGCGCTGTCAGCGCTCTTGCTGTTCCCAACGACGCCGGCGGCGGTCGCACAGCAGACGCCGCATGTGCACTACCAGGAGATTCGCGAGGGCGCCTATTCAGTGGTCGCCCAGGTGCGAGCCAAGCCTGGGAAGGAAGATGCTCTACGGGCCGCCACCTTGCCGCTCATCGACCTGGTTCGCGCCGATCCCAAGAACCTAGTCTACTTTCTCCAGGAAGACCGTACCAAACCCGGGCATTTCATCTTTTACGAGGTTTTTGCCAATCAAGCCGACTTCGACGCACATAACGCCATGCCCTATGTGCAGGAGTGGTTCGCGAAGCTTCCGGAGCTTGCCGAGGGTGGTGTCGAGGTTATGCGCATGACGATCCTCAGTGGCGCCGCTATTCGTGTTGGCCGATAGCCCTTCTGCCGGGTAGACTCCTCGCCAAGAATTGGTTCGAACGACGAGATGTCCTCGTTCTGAGGCGCTGGCTCATAAGGTAAGGTACTGAGCTGCTGGCTGCCCCTCTGACGTTTCGGCTGTGCTGCATACAGGGTTATCCCAGTGAAGGCGGCGTCTCGCTCAATCATTCCGACGAGCTCAAGGAGTGGTGAAAACACCGACCAGCCTCCTGCGCAGAGGCCTGATGCGGAGATCTTGCTCGGGCCATATCGGTTCGATCGAGATCGGCGGATGTTGTGGAAAGGAGCTACTTTATTGCCGGTCGGAGCTCGGGCGCTGGCAATCCTGAGTGCGCTCACCGAGGCACCTGGACGTCTTGTGGCAAAACGCGAACTGCTGGAGCGGGCATGGCCTGACGGCGGCGTAGGCGAGGCAAATCTCAAAGTCCAAATTTCCGCCTTGCGAAAAGCGCTCCGCGGCTACGAAGGACTGATCAGAGCCGAATCGTCTCTGGGCTACCGCTTTCTGGGAAAAACGGCGCCGAGTGATCCGCATCTCAATCCGCAGCGGCGGTCCTTCCTGGCGCCACCGCTTGCCACTGAGCCCATTGGTCGTGACGACGTGGTTGCGTCCATAGTTAGGATTCTCAAGGACAACCGTCTGGTGACGGTCCTTGGTCCCGGCGGTATCGGCAAGACAACGATCGCGCTCGCGATTGCACATCGACTATCCGATACATTTGCGGATGAAACTTGCTTCGTCGACCTCAACAGGATTGCGCGCGATGCTGAGCTTTATGGAGCAGTAGCGCGCGCGCTCGACACTTCCGTCGGGGAGGTGACTAGTCTTGAGGAAATACAAGCCGCGGTCCAGGAGCGGCGCCTTCTACTGGTCATTGACTCCTGTGAACATGTTACCGATGCCGTGGCGTTGCTGGTCGAGCATGTCCTAAGCTTCTCCGATCAGATCCGGATCCTGGTAACGTCCCGAGAGTCTTTGAATGTACGAGCTGAATTCGTCTGGCACCTCGATGCGCTGGAAGTGCCGCCGCGCTCTGTGATTGATACCGCGGCGAATGCCGGCGGATATTCTGCAGTCCAGCTCTTCACCAGGACCGCTGCCGCAGCTTCGGACGACTTCATCTTCGACGACGAGACTGCGCCGGTCATCGTCGAACTATGCCGACGTCTGGAGGGAATTCCACTGGCCATTGAAATGGCAGCTTCCATGGTCGGCAGTCTCGACATTAACGAGATTCGCCGCAGTCTTGATCAACGCTTTTCTTTGTTGGACTTCGATCGCCCGGCTGCGAATCCCAGACAGCGTTCTCTGTTCTCCACCATTGACTGGAGCTACCACCTTCTGCCGCTCAATGAGCGGGCGGTGTTGCGCCGTTTGGCGCTCTTCACCAATGCCTTCACCCTCGATGCCGCGGTAGCGGCCGTCGCTGATGACACAACGGATGCGTCTGTCGTTCGCGAAGCCATTGTCGCGCTCGCCAACAAATCCTTCCTGATCGTAAATCATCAGGTCAGCCCTCCCGAGTACCGTCTTCTGGAAACCATGCGAGCGTACACGGCAAGCTCCGGAGGGGAGAAGGAACATACCATGGAGCGGAGCGACCGGTACTGAAGTTGCTCCAAGGCTGGAATTGGGGCGATAGGATGCGCCGACAGTTTGACGAGCGTTAGGGTTCGTTGATCCCGGCGAGGATTGTTCGAGCGCTGGCGAGAAACGGTACGTGTGCTCTGTCACCGACATTAGACAGCAGATGGGTAAGCGTATCGCGGGCTGCCGACGGTCGCCCCACCTCAAGTTCGAGCTCGGCGAGGGCGACGGTCGCTTCGCACTCATAGAAATAGAAATCGTGCAACTTGCTTAACTCGATTGCTCGTCCGTATAGCTCGCGTGCCGTGTCAACGTCCCCGTGGCGGTTACGAGCAATGAGGACCTTGGCGAGGATTGGGTGGTGCTTGCCGATGAGACGAACATCGGAAGGACCCAAACATTGGCTCATCGCCTTCGTGAGTGCCGAGTCTGCACCGTCCAGGTCGCCGACAATTCGCCTTGCGTCCGCGAGTTCGACCCAAAGAATCGGATGAAGCGAACCGGTCTTGACAATAAATTCGTCCGCCAGACAGGACGTCAGGATGCGTTCGGATGATCGCGCGTCTCCGTCAGCATATTTGAGGAGAAGCGCTCGAAACGCCTCGGCGACTGCATGCCAGGGCCGGTAATGTCGTGACACCTCCTCCAGTTTTTCCAAGTAACTGCGCGCAAGCTGAAACTCCGCCGAGGCTATGTTCAGCCATGTCGCGCCTTGGGCAAGAACAAAATAGGTGGTTGTCAGATGTCCTTGTGCCTCGGCTTCGGCCACTGCTGTGTTCGAAAGCGCCAAGGCCTCTTCGCAATACCCCATGTAGTACTTGGCAAGTGCCAACCCGATCTTGCAGGAGATGAACGAGTCAATGCCGCCGAAATACAAGTAGGAGCTTCTCGAAATCGAGGGGCAGTCACGCAAAAACATTTCGAACCTGCGATCGGCTGATCGTAAATCGGAGCTTTCGAAATCGTTGAATGCAGCTATTCGCTGGAAGAGATAGTGCACATCAGGAGCGTTGGATCGCTCTACTGCCTTGGCAAAGGCATCGAGATAGCGTGTCGCTGGACGGCGGGTCAGAAGCATATTCTGGATGATGCCGTAGAGAGCCCGTAGCTCCAGGAAGTCATCTTCTGCCGCTTGCGCCGCGTGCCAGGCGCGCTCATACAGGCTCGCTCCCTCGAACCCCGGAAGGTACACCTGCGCAGATGCGAGTGATACCAGCAAGCGAGATCGCACGGCAGCATCAAACTTCGAACCAGCGTCGACGATCTGAAACGCCTTGGTCAGATATGGGACCCCTTGAACCAAGGAGGTGAGCGCGAGCCAAAGCTGTTCCGCGGCGATTGCAAGTCTTACGCCGAGTTCGGGATCTGAGGGAAACGCCCAATCAAGAGCCACGCGAACCTCGTCGAGGTAAGCCCGCATTTTCGCGTTCTCGGATGTGGCGTCATAGAGGTCCCAGTCGATGCCATCGAGCAGCCGGAGGAAGTATTCCGCATGACGTCTGTGCGCCATATCGCGGTCGGAAAGGTCCAATTGAGCGATGTATGCTCTCGTCGTATCCAGCAGACGATACTCCGCACCTGTCGAGCGCGGGTCAGAGGAGAGAAGCGAGCGGCGGGACAGTCCAATTATAGCGTCGCGCGCAGCGGACGCGCCGAGTTGGCCGCCAGTGGCCACCGCGATGCCGGCGTCAAGCGAGAAGGTCCCGGCAAAACAAGCGATTTGTCGAAGAGCGGACTGCTCTGCCTCGGACAGCAGATTGTAGCTCCATTCTATCGTCGAGAAGAGCGATCGTTGACGAGGAACGATGCTTCTCCGATCCATATTGATCAGTGATGATCGTTCGTTCAGGCTGCGTATTGCTTCCTCAAAGCCAAGTACCGCGGTCACCGAAGCGGCAATTTCAATCGCCAGCGGGATACCATCGAGCCGTCGGCAAATCTCTGCGACGGCGGCAACTCCGCGATCATCGAAATGGAGCTTTGCCGCCCGCTGATGGAGGCACCTCAAGAACAGCTGGACCGACGAATAGGTCGTGATGTCGCCTGAATGCGTTTCGGCGGCCTTCGGAGGCACCGTAAGGGGAGCGAGTTGCCAGACGGCCTCGTCCTCAAGCTGCAACGGCTCTCGCGTCGTAATGAGAATATCGATGTCCGGCGTGTTGACTAGCAAGCTGTCAACAAGTCTCGCCACTGGATCGAGCACGTGCTCACAACAGTCCAGAATCAGAAGCATCCGCTTGTCCTGAAGAGCCAAGGCGATTTGCTCAGCACCTGGCCATTCCGTTACTCTTAACCCGATCGCATTCGCCAGTGCGGTGTAGACGAGGTCAATCGAGGATATTCGGCCGAGATCGACAAAGCAGGCGCCATCGGCGTAGTCGGCGGCTCGGTCGTTTGCGACCTGCAATGCGATCGTTGTCTTCCCGATACCACCCGAACCAAGGATCGTCACAAGTCGTCGGCAATTGAGAAGCTCATGAATCCCAGCCGCCGCCGCCTCGCGGCCGATCGGCTTTACAACAATCCCAGGAATGCCGAACCTTGGCGGCCTTTCAGAGGGACCGGCAGTTGGCTCTTTCACAATCACATCGGTGTTGAAACGGTAGCCCTGAAATGGGTCAGCTTGAATAGCGTTGCCGTATTCACGCAGGGCCTTTCTCAGTCCTGAGATCTGAACCCGCAAATTGCTCTGATCAACATGCAGGCCCGGCCATGCGCTGTTGATCAGAGTACTCCGACTGACGGTTGCGCCAGGTGTTTCAACGAGAACTTGCAGGATCGCCAAAGCGCGAGCGCCAAGCCGAACCGGGACGCGTCCGTCCCACAGTGTACGTGTGGCCGCGTCGAAGCGGAACGGTCCGAAGAATATCTCTCGGTTCACCATTGGACCTGTTTGGAAACCACTTCTCGCGATGCACTATAGACGTGTTACCTCAGATTTGCTGACCAGGTTTTTCGCAGGTTTCGAAGAAGCTACCGTCATCTTCGAAATAAAGGCACCATGTAGGGCGCAAATGGCAACCTCGCCCGCCCGCTTCCATGGTTGTGCCATTTGAATGCCTCGGGTGATCGAAAGAAAGGCAGCCGAGGTAAATCTATGAGTACTCGCCCTACTATCGCTGTCCGCCGACAGAGTCGGCTCATGATTTACCGCTATGCGCCAGTGCGCCACCGGCGTGGCGTGCTCCGGCAAGGAGAGGGAACAGTGCCCGCTATCCGAACGTCCGCGGGCGCATGCGTGCATAGAGCTCGGCGATCGTCGCGACCGCCGTCTCGGCCTCACGCCGGTCGGGGGTCTCGTCAGCGATGCCGTATCCGAACATCTCGCTGTCACCAGTCTGCTGCACGACAATGCCGTCCGGCCGCGGCAACACCGACACGTGGTGATAGAAGAGGCCGTAGCGCACCTCCGGCTGCGGCGCCAGCCAGGTGATCTGGCCGCGCACCGGCGTGATCGACTCGTCCTTCCACAGCGCCCGCGCC
>Ga0187894_10005082_pt1 | contig 13710 bp, 12 predicted proteins | sample GBC1701081metaG_FD_136650 | JGI IMG/M metagenome (GOLD analysis project Ga0187894, IMG submission 136650) | White microbial mat communities from a lava cave in the Kipuka Kanohina Cave System on the Island of Hawaii, USA - GBC170108-1 metaG ...
AAGCCGATGCCCTCTACCGGGAGGCCTTGGTCAACTACTATCATGGCATCAGAGCTTATCTGAATCGCGTCGGCACGAAATCGGATTGAACGGCTTCTGCTGGCGCCGGCGATATGCGGATGCGATGGCCAAGCGAAACCTGATCCTGATTCACCGAGGTCCCGAATATGAGCAGGACTTCAAGGAGATCGCCCGCAAGGTGACGGCGATCGACAAGGGCATTACCGTCTATGCCCTGGCCAACAGCTCCATGACGCAATTGCCGTCGCTTGCCTGGATGTGGCCGACCCTCGTCGTGGCGCTCACGCCGGAGTACCGGCTGCAGGTCAAACGCGGCACGGTGCTCAGGAATTCGCAGATCGAGAAATTCGCCCAACACGAGATGTTCCGCAAAGCCGGCATACCGGTGCCGCCGATGCTGCCGTTCCGCTTCGGCATGACACTCGATCCGCTGCTCTTCGGCGAATTCGTGATCATCAAGCCCATGGATCTCGATCTCACCTCGCAAGCTCTGGGAATCCAGCTTTTCCGCCGGCATCGTCTCGAGCGGATGCAGCCACGGGATTTTCCCCTCGATCATCCGATCCACAAAGCGCGTGAAGGCTATCTGGTGCAGAAATTCATCGACACCGGTCCCTACCCTTCCTACCAGCGCACCCAGACATTCTTCGGCAATGTCATGTATGCCTGGCAGACGACTTTGAAGAACCTGCGCACACCGCTCGATGCCCCGGACAGCATCATCGAGCGGGCGGTGATCGACATCAAGGGTGAGGGCGAGAAGGAGCGGACATTGGTCAAAGTCCCCGAAATCGAGCGCCTGGCCCAGAGGGTTCACGCTCTATTTCCGGAAATCCCGATCCTGGGTTGCGACATCATCCGCGATCAGGCGACACAAAACCTCTATGTCCTCGAATGCAACCCCGGCGGCAATACCTGGCATATCTCATCCAAGTACGGCGAGGTGCTGCGGCTCGGTTTTGGCAATGCCAAGGCGAATGGATTCGAGCGCGCCAATCAACTCGGGAGACGCATGCTCATCGAACAATATGGCGCATTCGACATCGTGGCGAAGACGCTGGTCGAGAAGACCCGCAGCCTCGCCTCGTGACGGTTCGTTCACGCTTCATAGTGCTCGGCGACCAGGCGGTTGAGCAGGCGCACGCCCCAGCCCGAGCCCCAGCTCTGATTGATGGCTGTGCGATTCGAATCCATCGCCGTTCCCGCGACATCGAGATGCGCCCAGGGCACGTTGTTCACGAAGCGCTGCAGGAACTGCGCGGCGGTGATGGCGCCGGCATTGCGCCCGCCGATATTCTTCATGTCGGCCACTTCGAAATCGATCAGCTTGTCATATTCAGGCGCCAGCGGCATGCGCCAGACTTTCTCGCCGGTCTTGAGCCCCTCATCGTAGAGACGCTGGGCCAGTTCGTCATTATTGGAGAAGAGCCCGGCATATTCCTTGCCGAGCGCCACCATGATGGCGCCGGTCAGGGTCGCGAGATTGACCATGAATTTGGGCTTGAAGCGGTCCTGGCAATACCACAGCGCATCGGCGAGGACGAGACGGCCCTCGGCGTCGGTGTTGAGGACCGCGATCGTCTTGCCCGCCATCGAGGTCACGATGTCGCCCGGACGCTGCGCCGTGCCGCTCGGCATGTTCTCGACCAGACCGATGATACCGACCGCATTGACCTTGGCCTTGCGGCGGGCGAGCGCCAGCATCAGGCCGGCGACGCAGGCAGCACCGCCCATGTCGCCCTTCATGTCCTCCATCCCGGCCGCCGGCTTGATCGAGATGCCGCCGGTGTCGAAAGTGACGCCCTTGCCGATGAAGGCCACGGGCTTCTCGCTTTTCCCGGCCCCCTGCCAGCGCATGACGACCAGGCGCGGCTCGTTCGCCGAGCCCTGCGCCACGCCGAGGAGCGCCCCCATGCCGAGCTTCTTCATTTGCGCCGGGCTCAGGACCTCGACGATGAGGCCCGCTTTGCCCTTGGCCTTGACGCGGTTGGCGAATTCCACCGGATTGAGCTTGTTGGCCGGCTCATTGACGAGGTCGCGGGCGAAGTGGACGCCCTCGACCACGGCCTCATAGGCGGTGAACGCTTTCTTGGCCTTGGCTGCTTCCGGGGTGAGGAAAGTGAGGGACTGAAGCGCCTTGCCGTTGGCGGGCTTCTTGGACTTGTAGCGGTCGAAGCTGTAGATCCTGAGCTTGGCGCCGGAAGCCAGAAGGGCCGCGAATTCCGCCGGCTCGGTCTTTTCCACCGCAATATCGGCGGCGATTGAGGCCGTCTCGGCCTTGGCCGACTGCAGGTAGCCGGCGACCGCGCCCCCCAGAAGCTCGATCTCGCGACCGGTGATCTTTGCCGGGTCGCCGAGGCCGGCGATGATGATTCGCTGGAGGCTGAGCTTCTCAGGCGCCACCAGATCGAGGATCTGCTCGCGCTTGGCCTCGAAATCTATGGCCTTGATGGCGCGCGAGACATGTCCGCCGCTGCGCTTGTCGATCTCCTGAGCCACCCCTTCTAGCTTCTTGTTCTCCGGGCAAAATATGACCAAAACGCCGGATTTTGGCTGTCCGGGCGCAGCAAATATGACATTCATGGGCTGTCCTGCTGAGGATTTTCAGGCTCCTTCCTTAGCCTTAGGCTCCCAGCGGTTCAACAGCTGCAATGGTTTGTTAATTATGCAAATTTCCCGCCTTGGGCTTGCCGCATACGCGGTTACATTCGGACATGCAAAAGCGCTTTGCGGACCCGGTCAAACGGGTTAAGAAAGCTTAAAGTAACGTTACTAGTGCAAGCGGGGTTTATGACGACGGGGCGTCCAAGGGGAAGGCTGGCGCTCTCCGGGCATTTGTCCGGGGGTTTGTGCTTGGCCGCACTGCTTGCAGCAAGCCTCGGCCTCATCGCTACTGTGAGCTCCTTGCCGACGCCGGCCTTTGCCGCGACGGGCGATGTGCGCGACAACAAGATCAAGACACCGCCCAAGGGCACGCGCGTCTATGTCGTCGCCAACAAGATCACTTATGACGCGCGCACCAAGATCGCCGTAGCCATCGGCAAGGTCGTCCTCACCTACGGCAAGTACGAGCTCGTCGCGACGCGCGTCTCTTACGATCAGAAGAACGACAAGATGACGGCGGTCGGCGAGGTGAGGCTCACTGAACCCGGCGGCAACATCTTGGAAGCTGAGCGCGCCACGCTCATGAACAACTTCAAGGACGGGTTCGCCGAACATCTGCGCCTGCTCCTGACCAACGACGCCACGATCACCGCCGATTATGCGACGCGCCAGGACGGCTATCTCACCGTCTATCAAAACGTCGTCTACACCGCGTGCAAGGAATGCAGGCTGTCGAGCGGCAAGCCGCTATGGCAGCTCAAGTCGCGCGAGGTGACGCACAACGAGCAGGAAGGCGTCATCTACCATCGTGACGCCACTTTCGAATTCGGCGGCGCGGACATCATCACGCTGCCCTATTTCTCGCATGCCGATCCGACCGTTAAGCGGCGAACCGGTTTCCTCACGCCGAAATTCAGCTATGCCAGTGTCTATGGCGTCGGCGTCGAGACGCCCTATTTCTGGAATCTGGCGCCCAATTACGACATCACTTTCCGCCCGGTGTTCACGACCGATCAGGGCGTGCTCGCCAAAGCGGAATGGCGGCACCGCCTTGCCAATGGCGACTATAATGTCGATGTCGCCGGCATTTATCAGCTCGACACGGACCTGGACCCGCCGGGCGACACGCACTTGCGCGGCTCGGTGAGAACCGACGGCAAGTTCGCCCTCAATCGATATTGGAACTGGGGCTGGGACGGCACGCTCGTCAGCGATCAAGACTTCATGGACAAATACAAGATCGACAGCCGTGACGAGGCCGTCAACCAGGTCTACATAACCGGCTTGCGCGGCCGCAATTACTTCTCGGCGCAGGCGCTCAATTTCGAGCCTCTTGACCCGGATGAAGTGGACGATTTCTACCCCTATGCGGTCCCCTATATCCAGCACAGCTACACATTCGATCAGCCGGTGATGGGCGGCGAGTTCGGCTACACCTGGAACGTCTACAGCCTGCACCGTACGGATTCGATTGTCGGCACGGATCCGCGCGTGAACCTGATCGGGACCGACCTCGGCACCGACCAGACGCGCGGCGTCGCCAATTTCAACTGGCAGCGGCAGATCATCAACGACATGGGCCAGGTCATCACACCCTTCGCCAATCTGCGCGGCGATCTCTACGTCACGGAAAATCTCCCGGACGACAACGGCCTGACGGAAGAGTCGGAGACGACAACGCGCTTCCAGCCGACGGCCGGCCTCGATGCCCGTTGGCCTTTCCTCGCCAATACCGAAGGCGGCCAGCACATCCTCACCCCCGTCGCCCAGGTCATCTCCTCGACCAACGAAGAGCGCGAAGACGACGTCAGCAACGAAGACTCCATCACGGTGAACTTCGATGCCTCGAGCCTCTTCCTGCATGACCGCTTCACCGGGCTTGACCGCTATGAAGGCGGCACCCGCGTCAATGCCGGCCTGCTCTATACATTCCTCTCCCAGAACGGCGGCTTCCTGCGTGCCAGCTTCGGCGAATCATTCCATGTCGCCGGCGAGAACAGTTTTGCCGAGGATAGCGGCCTCGAGGGCACGAACTCCGATCTCGTCACGGCCATCGCCTGGCAACCTTGGGACAGCGTGCGGCTCTCCTACCAGGCCCGTTTCGAGGAGGACTTCTCGGATGTCAACGTCCAGGAAGCGGCCCTAAGCCTCAATTTCGACAGGTTTTCCGGGTCAATCTCCTATGCGAGCCTCAAAGCCGACCCGCATGTGGATCGTCCGGATGACGAGCAGCAGGTCTGGGGTGCCGTCGGCTGGAACTTCTCCGGCGGATGGAGCGTCTACGCCGGTGCGCGCTACGATATCGAGGAGAGCAAGCTGCTCAAGGATACGGTCGGCGTCGGTTACAACTGTGATTGCTTCAATTTCCGCATTTTCTACGAAGAGGATCGTGCGGATGAGGATGAGAAGATTGACCGGTCTGTCCTGTTCTCGATCGATCTCAAATCGCTCGGTGGCGATGACGCTCTGCCGACTCCCTAGCGGAAATCGCGCCAGGAGCTTGCCCCGGATGCGATCGGGGGGTGCGGACTTTGGCAACCGGGCCTTATCTCAGTATACTGATTTGATCCGCTTCCGCGCCGGTGAAGTGATTCCCCTTCGCCGCGAAGCACGCTAGAGACTGATGTCATCATGAAGACCGGAATCCTGTTCGCCGCGGCGCTGGCCGCTTGTACACTGACATCCACCCTTCCCGTCCGCGCCGAGGGCCAAGGCGTTTTGGTCACCGTCAATGACCTCCCGATCACGAGCTTCGACGTCCAGCAGCGCATCCAGCTCAACGTTATCCTCGGGCGCGGCCAAGGCAGCGCCGCCGAGCAGCGCAAGCGCGCCCTGCAGATGCTGATCGACGATCAGGTCAAGCTGGCGGAAGCCAAGAAGTACGGAGCCACTCCCGACGAAAAGATGATCAACGCCCAGATCGACAAGATGGCCAAGGGCTCCAATACGGACGCAAAAGGGCTGGCGGCGCAGCTCAAGGCCAAGGGCTCCTCGATGTCCGCCTTGCGCACCCTCATCACCGCGCAGATCGCGTTCAACCGATTGATCAGCAGTTTGTATAAGGTGAAGGTCGAAGTCGATCCGGCCGAGATCGACAGGAAATACAACGAATTTGCCAATGACCCGCGGCTGCAGCCGATCACCGTCTATGAGATCATGGAAATCGAGATGCCGGTCGAGAATACCGGCGAGGCCATGGCGCAGCAGTTGCTCGTCGCGCGCGCCGCGGATGCTGCCCAGTATCGCAGCAAATTCAAGGGCTGCGCCAGCGCCCGGCAGGCCGCCAGCGGCATTTTCAACGTCCGGATGGGAAAGCGCATGCAGGCCGATGGGCGCAAGCTGCCGAAGCCCCTGAAAGCGGCGCTCGACAAGGCCGGCACCGGCGGCCTCATCGGCCCGGCGCGCAGCCGGGACGGTATCCAGCTGATCGCCTTCTGCGGCAAGAAGAACATCTCCCCCGAGAAGCCGACGCGCCAGCAGATCGAGATGATGCTCAGCAACAAGAAATACGACGTCTATGAAGAGCGCTACATGCGCGAGCTTCGGCGCAACGCCTTCATCGAATACAAGGACGCGAAGGCCACTGAGGATGCGAAGGCGACCGAGTGAGTGCCCGCGCAGCGCAGGCCGTTGACCTCCCCATTGCGCTAACCATCGGGGAGCCTGGCGGCATCGGACCCGACATCACGGCCGAAGCCTGGCTCGCGCTCAGGGACGACGCCCGTCCCGCCTTTTTTGTCCTCGGCGATGCGGGATTCCTGCGCCAGAGGTTTGCTCGCCGGCCGGATGCCCTCCCTGTGCAAGAGATCGAGACGCCAGGCGAGGCCGCCGCGATCTTCAGGCGCGCCCTTCCCGTCATCCACTTGCCGTTCGCGACCGAGCCCGAAACCGGCCGGTTCAGCGCCGCGACCGCCGCCACGGTGATCGGCGCCATCGACAAGGCCGTCGAATTTGCTCTCGCCGGCGAGATCGCCGCGATCGTGACCAATCCGATCCAGAAGGAAGCGCTTTATGCGGCGGGCTTCAGCCATCAGGGGCACACGGATTACCTCGCGCATCTGGCGCGCCGCCATGGCCATGACGCCGAGCCGGTGATGATGCTGTGCGCGCAAGACCTGCGCGCCATTCCCGTCACCGTGCATATCGCGCTCGCCGAGGTGCCGCGGCAACTCACCCAAGAGCTCATCATTCGGCAGGCGCGGGTCGTGGCGCGCGACCTCGAACAGCGCTTCGGCATCGCTCGCCCGAGGCTCGCTTTCACCGGCCTCAATCCGCATGCCGGCGAGAATGGTGCCATGGGCAAGGAAGAACAGACCATCATTGCGCCGGCGCTCGCTCAGCTGCGCGCCGAGGGCCTTGCCGTCAGCGGCCCGCTTCCCGCCGATACCGCCTTCCATGCCGAAGCGCGCGCCAGCTATGACGCGATCCTGTGCATGTATCACGACCAGGCGCTGATCCCGGTCAAGACGCTGGATTTCCATGGCGGAGTCAACTGCACCCTGGGCCTTCCCTTCATCCGCACGTCGCCCGACCATGGGACGGCCTTGAGCCTGGCCGGCACCGGCAAGGCTAATCCTCAGAGCCTCATCCAGGCGGTCACCCTTGCCGGAGACATCGCCCGGCGAGTCCGATGCCGCTGAGCGAGGACGGTCTGCCGCCGCTGCGCGAGGTCATCGCGCGCCACGGCCTCGATGCGCGCAAAAGCCTCGGCCAGAACTTCCTCTTCGACCTCAATCTTACCCGCCGCATCGCGCGCAGCGCAGCACCCCTCGATGCCGCGACCATCGTCGAAGTCGGACCCGGTCCCGGCGGCCTCACCCGCGCCCTCCTTCTCGAAGGCGCGAAGAAGGTCATTGCGATCGAGAAGGACCAGCGCGCCTTGCCCGCGCTCGAGGAAATCGCGGCGCATTATCCGGGCCGTCTCGAGATCATCGCGGCCGATGCCTTGCGCCACGATTTTGCGAGCCATATCGACGGCGAGGCCAAGATCGTCGCCAATCTGCCTTACAATATCGCGACGGTTCTGTTGACCGGCTGGCTTACGGGCCCGTGGCCGCCGTGGTTCTCGTCGCTGACGCTGATGTTCCAGAAGGAAGTGGCCGAGCGCATCGTCGCCGCGCCCAGATCCGAAGCCTATGGAAGGCTCGCCGTCCTGAGCCAGTGGTGCGCCGGCGTGCGAAAGCTCTTCGATATCGATCGGCGCGCCTTCAGCCCGCCGCCCAAGATCACGTCCTCGGTGGTCCAGCTCGTCCCGAAGGTGGTGCGCGAGCCCGCTTGCGATGTGAGCGTGCTGGAGAAAGTGACTGCGGCGGCTTTCGGCCAGCGCCGCAAGATGCTGCGCTCGAGCCTCAAGAGCGTCAGCCCCGACCCTGCGCAACTTCTTGCAAATCTCGGTATCGATGCCAATCTGCGCGCCGAACAGCTGGCGGTCGCCGATTTCGCCCGCATCGCCGCCGCTCTCGGAGCCAACAGACCATGATCCGCCAATCGCTTCTCTCTTATGGTTCGCCGCTCGCCGAGACGACTGCGCCGCTTCCCGAGCCCAAGGGCAGCGAAGTCCTGCTCAAGGTTTCCTCTTGCGGCGTGTGCCACAGCGATCTTCACTTGCAAGATGGATTTTTCGATCTCGGCGAGGGCAAGCGCCTCGATATCGCAGCGGGCCGCAAGCTCCCCTTCACGCTCGGCCATGAGATTTCGGGCCATGTCGAGAGCGCCGGACCCGAGGCGGGCGAGATCGACCGCGGCACGTTCTACGTCGCCTATCCCTGGTGCGGCTGCGGCGGCTGCGAGCGCTGCCGCAAGGGCGAAGAGCATCTCTGCGATGCGCCGCGCCAGCTCGGCATCAATGTCGATGGCGGCTATGCGAGCCACGTCCTCGTGCCGCATCCGCGCTACCTGATCGAGGCCGCGGACGTCGATGCAAGGCTCGCCGGCAGCTATATGTGCTCAGGCCTCACCGCCTATAGCGCCATCCGCAAGGCCGAGAGATATCTCGAGGACCAAGGGGCGCTGATGATCGTCGGCCTCGGCGGTGTCGGCATGATGGGCCTCGAGATCGCCCGCGCTTTGACGCCGGCGCGAAAATATGCCGCCGATGTCGTCGCCGCGAAGCGCCAGACCGCGCTCACGCTGGGCGCTGCGGCTGCCTTCGACCCGAGCGCCGCTGATGCGCGCAAGAGCGTCCTCAAGCAGGCCGGTCCGATCAGTGCGGCGATCGACTTCGTCGGCTCGGAAGCCTCGCTCAATTTCGCGCAAAGCATCGTCGGCAAAGGTGGGGCCGTCATCATCGTCGGCCTGATGGGCGGCAGGTTCTCCCTGCCCGTGCCGATGTTCCCGTTGCGCGAACTGACGCTCTCCGGCTCCTATGTCGGCAGTCTCGCGGAAGCGCGCGAATTGATGGCGCTGGTCCGAGCCGGGCGCATCCGGCCGATCCCCGTCGATGAACGCCCGCTCTCCGACGCCAATGCCGCGCTCGCCGATCTGCGCGCCGGCAGCGTGACCGGACGCGTCGTCCTGCGGGCCTAGCCGGTCATCCCTCGGCAAGGCCGGCCCGACATGGGCCGGGCCGCGTCACAACGTCTTGTTCAGCTTACGGACGAATTCGGTCAGGCCGATGCGGCGCTTGCGGCGCAGCCTCTCCGCCGTCAGTATGGCGGTGATCTCGGCGCTCGCGGTCTCGACATCGTCATTGACGATGACGTAGTCGTACTCCGCCCAGTGGCTCATCTCGCGCGAGGCCTCGGCCATGCGCTTGGCGACAACCGAGGATGAATCCTGGGCGCGCTTGATCAGGCGGTCGCGCAATTCGTCGGTCGAGGGCGGCAGGATGAAGATGCGCACAAGGTCGTCGCCCATCGCCTGCTCGAGCTGCTGGGTGCCCTGCCAGTCGATATCGAACAGGACATCGCGGCCCTTGGCGAGCGCATCCTCGACCGGCAGACGCGGCGTGCCGTAGAGATTGCCGAACACTTCCGCATATTCGAGAAGCTCGCCCTCATCGCGCATCTCGAAGAAGCGTTCCTTGGAGATGAAGAAATAGTCCTTGCCGTCGAGCTCACCGGGCCGCGGCGGCCTCGTCGTCACCGAGACCGACATGCGGATATGATGATCGGAAGCGAGCAATGCGCGCGACAGGGTGGTCTTGCCCGCACCCGAGGGCGAGGACATCACCAGGAGGAGACCGCGCCTTGCGATCACCGTCTTTGACTTGCCGCTACTCAATGTTCTGCACCTGCTCGCGCATCTGGTCGATCACGGTCTTCAGTTCCAGCCCGATCGCCGTCAAGGTGCGATCGGCGGCCTTGGAACACAGCGTATTCGCCTCGCGATTGAATTCCTGCGACAGGAAGTCGAGCTGACGCCCGGCCGGCTGGTCCGACAGGATGAGCTTCCGCGCCGCCTCGATATGGGCGAAGAGCCGGTCGATCTCTTCGGCGATATCGGCCCTGGTCGCGAGGAGCACGGCCTCCTGATAGAGCCTGTCCTGGTCGAAAGAGGCGCTCGTTTCCATAAGGCGGGCGACCTGCTCGGCAAGCCTTGCGCGTATCGCCTCGACCGAGCGCGCCGGATTGTCGCGCGCCGCAGTGACGAGCTTCTCGATGCGGTCGAGATGCAGGCTGAGCACGGTTGAGAGCTTGGCGCCTTCGGCCTGGCGCATGATGGCGAGGGCCCGGAAGGCCTCTTCGGCGTTCTTGAGAATCGCCTTGTCGCGCAGGGCTGTCTTCGCTTCGTCTTCGACGGGAGCTGCGACATCGATGACGCCGCGCAAGCCCAGCAGCGCTTCGATCTGGGGCGGCGAGCCGCCGAGCCGCTCGCGCAGCCTTTCGGCGAGCTGGAGGATCTGCTCGAGCGCTGTCTCATTGACGGCGAGCTGCTGCTCGGCACCGCCGTGGTCGGTCGAGAGGCCGATCTGGACATTGCCGCGTTTCAGATATTTCTGGGCGATCTCGCGTGTTGGCAGATCGAGCGTCTCGAAGCCGGGCGGCAGGCGGCAGCGGACATCGAGCCCCTTGCCGTTGACGCTCTTGATCTCCCATTGCCAGTGCAGCCCATCGAGCGCCGATGATGCGCGTGCATAGCCTGTCATGCTCGACAGTGGCATAGACCCAACCCCGAATCGAAAACTGCCCGGACTTTATCGCATGATCCGGAAAAGTGGGTACCGGTTTCAGGGCACCCGCGGTTTCGGCGCCGGAATGGGGATCAAGCGCTTGCTTCCGCGGATCACGCTGCCGGGCTTCAGGTCGAGCGCGACGTCGGCCACTGTGGTTTCCGGAGACGCGGTCTCAGGGGCCGTGGTCTGGGGAGTCGTGGTCTCAGGAGCCGCCGCCTCGGGAGCCGTGGTCGTGGTGAGGGGAACCACCCCTTCGGGCTTCGGGCGCGGGATCGGGATCACTGCGCCCGGAGCCACAGGCTCACCGGCATCCGTCTCGTCCTGCGCCTCGGGCGGTTCCGTCGAGGTGCCGGCTGCTTGGTCGGCCGCTGCGATATCGGCCCCGGAAGGCAGGCCGGACGTCTCGCTCTGCGGCTGCCCTTGATTCGCGGTATCGGGAGGGGTGGTATCGGGCGCGGGTTCCACCGCGGCGACGCCACCGCTCGCGGCACCGTCCTCATCCATCACCGGCGCTTCTTCGCCATTCTGGTTGCGCTGCCTCTCGATCTCGCGCCACTTCCGCACATTGACGCGATGCTCGTCGAGGGTCGCGGCGAAGACATGGCCGCCCGATCCGTCGGCGACGAAATAGAGATCATTGGTCTTGGCAGGCGCCAAAGCGGCGGCGATCGACGCGCGGCCCGGATTGGCGATCGGTCCCGGCGGCAGGCCGTTGATGCGATAGGTGTTGTAGGGCGTGGCTTCGGCGATGTCCTGCCTGGTCAGCGGCCGGTCGAGCTTCGACTTGCCGCCCGTTATGCCATAGATGATCGTCGGGTCGGACTGCAGGCGCATGCCTTGGCGCAGCCGATTGGCGAAGACCGAGGCCACGCGCGTGCGCTCCTCCGGCACGCCGGTCTCCTTCTCGATGATCGATGCCAGGATCAGCGCCTCCGCCGGCGTGCTGACCGGCGCATCCAAAGCGCGCTTAGGCCAGAGCTCATCCATGAGCTTCTGGCTCGATTTCATCATGCCTCTGACGACATTGTCGCGGGTCTCGCCGCGCTGGAACACATAGGTGTCGGGCATGATCTGCCCTTCCGCCGGGGTGAGCGTGATGTCGCCGGTGAGAACCTCGTTCTCGCGCAGCCGGTCGAGCGCCTGCGCCGTGGTCCAGCCTTCCGGGATCGTCACCTTGTAGGTGATGAACTTGCCGGAAACGATGAGCGCCATGACATCGCGCATGCTCATCGTCTCTTTGAACAGGTATTCGCCGGGCTTGAGCCGTCCGCGCTCGCCGGTCGCGGTCGCGGCGGCGGCAAAGATATTGGCGCTCGAAATGATCCCCGCCTTTTCGAGCTCGGCGGCTATGCCGAGGACGCCGCCACCGCGCTCGACCTGGAAGGTCTTCTCGGCGGCCAGCGGACCGGGCTGGGTGAATTTCACATAACCGTAAAGGCCGAGGCCGAAGACCGCCGAGGCGAAGCAGCCGGCCAGCAGCACAAGGGAGTAGACGACGCGCCTGAGCGCCGATCGCCGCCGGCGGCGGGGTGGCACCACCACGCTACGTCTATGCCTGCGCTGGTCGGGCACGGTAGGTCTCCCTAGAGCCTGTCCCGTTTCTGCTGGCTGAGAATCCCACAGAAATGGTTAAAAAGCTCGAAAAAACTGGAGCGCTCCCTTACCGGGAAGTCCAGGAGGCTAGACTCGCCTCATGATCAACGACGCGTTCGTCCCACCGAAACCAAATGAATTGGACAGAACTGTGTTGATCTCCTTTTTTCGTGCTTTCAGCGGAACTAGATCGATATCGGTCGCAACCGACGGATTTTCCAGATTGAGCGTCGGCGGGCAGATATTATCCCTAAGGGAGAGGAGTGAGAAGATCGCCTCGACGGCGCCTGCCGCGCCTAAGAGATGCCCGGTCGACGACTTGGTCGAAGACATGGCCAAGCCATTGATCCGATTGCCCATCAGCCTTTCGACGGCCTTGAGCTCGATCTCATCGCCGAGCGGCGTCGAGGTGCCATGGGCGTTGATGTAGTCGATCTCGTGGGCGGAAATGCCGGCCCGCTTCAGCGCCGCCTGCATGCAGCGATAGGCGCCGTCGCCGTCCTCGGAGGGTGCCGTGATGTGATAGGCATCGCCCGACATGCCGTAGCCGATGATCTCGGCATAGATCTTGGCGCCGCGCGCCTTGGCGTGTTCCAGCTCCTCGAGGACGAGGATGCCCGCCCCTTCGCCCATGACGAAGCCGTCGCGGTCGCGGTCATAGGGGCGCGAGCCTTTTTCCGGCGCATCATTGTATTTCGTGGCCAGCGCCTTGCAGGCGATGAAGCCCGCTATGCCGAGGCGCGAGATCGCGGCCTCGGTGCCGCCCGCCACCATGACATTGGCATCACCGAGCGCGATCATGCGGCTCGCATCACCGATCGCATGCGAGCCCGTAGCGCAGGCCGTCACCACCGAATGGTTGGGCCCCTTGAAGCCGAATTCGATGGACACGACGCCGGCGGCCAGGTTGATGAGCGAGCCCGGGATGAAGAACGGGCTGACGCGGCGCGGACCCTTCTCGTTGAGGAGCATGGTCGTCTCCTCGATCGAGGGCAGGCCGCCGATACCTGAGCCGATGAGGACGCCGGTTGCGTATTTCTCCTCCTCGCTCTTGGGCTCCCAGCCGGAGTCGGCTACGGCCTGCTTGGCGGCGGCGATCGCATAGATGATGAATGTGTCGTAGCGGCGCTGGTCCTTATGGTCGACCCATTGGTTCGCATTGAAGGTGCCGTCCGCGCCATCGCCCGGCTTCACTTCGCAGGCGATGCGGCAGGCCATGTCGGATGTATCGAACTTGGTGATCGGACCGGCGCCGCTCTCGCCGTCGGTGAGGCGCTTCCAGGTCTCTTCAACACCTGTCGCAAGCGGCGAAACGATACCCAGACCCGTGACAACCACCCTGCGCATCAAGTCTCCTCTCCTATACGACAACGCGGCGG
>Ga0187894_10005084_pt1 | contig 13702 bp, 9 predicted proteins | sample GBC1701081metaG_FD_136650 | JGI IMG/M metagenome (GOLD analysis project Ga0187894, IMG submission 136650) | White microbial mat communities from a lava cave in the Kipuka Kanohina Cave System on the Island of Hawaii, USA - GBC170108-1 metaG ...
TGCCGCTCGACGGCAAGGAGCGCGACTGGGGTGTTGCCTTGGGTGATGCCAACAACGACGGCGTGCTCGACATCGGCGTCGCATTCGGCGACGTGCTGCCGCCTACGTTCCGCTCTGGCAAGAAGGATCAGGCCAAGGAAAAGGCCGGCGATAAGCCCAATCCCGAGGTGCAAGCCAAGGGCCCGGATCGCGGTCGGTTCGGCGCGATCGAAGTTTGGTTCGGCAAGCTCACCAAATAGCTCTCCGACACTCGATGGAAGGCGGCCTGCCGTGCGAGCGCGCGGTAGGCCGTTTTCGTTTCGAGGTTATCCCGTCTGGTTTCGCGGCGGCGGCCGTCCTTGCTTGGCCGCCGCTGTGTGGGATGATGCCCGGGCGGTGGCACGGCTCAGTAAGTACCTCCTGCGTTATCGCTGGCGCTATGCCGCCGGTGGATTTCTGCTTCTGGCGACAGCATCGCTCGCGATGCTGGTACCTTATCTGCTGAAGCTGGCAGTCAACGCCGTCGAAGCGCGCCGCCCCTTCCGCGAAGTCGCGACTCTGGCCGGGGCCATGGTCGCCATCGCGGTCGTGCAGATGGTCGTCCGCACCTACTCCCGCTTCGTCGTCTTCAACGCCGGCCGCGACGTGGAATACGATCTTCGCAACGACCTTTTCGCGCACCTGCTGCGCCTGCCGCAATCGTTCTACATGCGCCAGCAGACGGGCGATCTGATGTCGCGCCTGGTCAACGACGTGACCGCGGTGCGCATGCTGCTCGGCCCGGGCATCCTCAACCTGCTCAATACCCCCGTCTACTACGTCTACGGCCTGGCGATCATGCTGTCGCTCGACTGGCGCCTTACCCTGGTATCGCTGACGCCGTACCCGATTCTGTTGTGGATCGTGAAGCACTACAGCCGCCAGCTGATGGAGCGCACCGTGAAGGTGCAGACGGGCCTCGCCGAGTTGAGCAGCCGCGTGCAGGAGAACATCAGCGGCATGCACGTGGTCAAAGCCTACGCCCGCGCATCCTTCGAGCAGGAGAAGTTCGACGCTGCCAACGCGATCTTCACCGAGGAGAGTGTCCGCCTCGCCGACGTGCGCGGCCGCATGTTTCCCTCGATGCGCGTCGCCTCAGGCCTCGGCATCCTGGTGGTGCTCTGGTACGGCGGCTCGCACGTGATCGACGGCCGCTTGAGCATCGGGGACTTCGTCGCGTTCATCGCCTATCTCAACATGCTCGCCTGGCCGACGATGGCGCTTGGCTGGATGATCTCGATCGTGCAGCGCGGCCGCGCCGCGATGCAGCGCCTCGAGCACATCTACGCTGTCGAGCCCGAGATCGCCGATCCGGCCGCGCCGGCCGATCTGACGGCCGCCCGCACCGCGCGTGCAGCGGCGGCCGCCGCGCCGGCCGTCGAGCTCGACGACGTGTCGTTCACCTACCCGGGCAGCTCCATCCGTGCGAACGGCGGCCCGCGCCACTTCGAGCTGCAGCACATCGATCTCGAGCTCCCGCAGGGGAAGAAACTGGCGATCGTCGGCCGAACCGGCTCCGGTAAGTCGACCATCGTGAATCTGCTGCCTCGGCTGTTCGACGTGGCCGGCGGAGCGGTGCGCGTCCAGGGGCGCGATGCGCGCGAGTATCGACTCGCCGATCTCCGAGGACGTATCGGGATGGTGCCGCAGGATCCTTTCCTGTTCTCGGCCACCGTGCGCGAGAACGTCGCCTTCGGCGACGACGAGCCCGACGAGGCGCGAGTGCGCGCCGCTCTCGCCGCGGCCGGGCTGGCGCCCGACGTCGAGTCCTTCCCCGCCGGCTACGACACGGTCGTCGGGGAGCGCGGCGTGATGCTCTCGGGCGGGCAGAGGCAGCGTCTCACCCTGGCGCGCGCTCTCTACGACGATCCTTCGCTGCTGGTGCTCGACGACGCCCTGTCGAGTGTCGACACGCGCACAGAGCAGGGCATCCTGGACAATCTGCGCGATCTGCGCCGCGCGCGGACGACGATCGTCGTCGCGCACCGGCTCTCGGCGGTGCAGGACGCCGACGTCATCGCCGTCGTCGACGACGGCCAGATCGTCGAGATCGGCGACCACGCGGGGCTCCTACGACGCGGCGGCCTCTACGCCGATCTCTTCCGCCGCCAGCGAATCGAGGAAGAGCTCGAAGCGGAGATCGAAGCCCGATGAGCGAGACGGGCTTCGTGCGCGAGGAGGAACTGGGCAAGGCGTACGACCTCCGCCTGATGAAGCGGCTGTGGCGCTACATTCGCCCGCACCGCCGTCTCTTCTTCCTCGCCGTCTCCGCGTTGCCTCTCAACTCGCTCGCCATGCTGGCGCAGCCCTACCTCCTCAAGATCGCCATCGATCGCTACATCGGCGGCAAGGACGTACGCGGTCTCGGCTTCGTCGCGCTGCTGTATGGCACCGCCATGGTCTGCGAGTACGTCTTCTTCTACATCCAGTACTATCTTACGATGCTCGTGGCACAGCGCAGTCTGGCCGACATGCGCCGCGATCTCTTCGCCCACGTGCAGAGGTTGCCGACCGCGTACTTCGATCGTCATCAGGTCGGACGCGTGGTGACCCGGCTCACGACCGACGTCGACGTCATCAACGAGATGTTCGCCGCCGGCGTCATCTCGATCGCCATGGACGTGCTGACGCTCCTCGGCATCGTCGGCATCATGGCGGCCATCGATTGGCGCCTGGCGTTGGTGACCATGTCGCTGCTGCCCGTGATGGCGCTGGCGATCAATTTCTTTCGCCTGCGCGCGCGCGTGAACTATCGCGCCATCCGCGAGCGCATCGCCCGCATCAACGCCTTTCTCCAGGAGGCGATTTCCGGCATCCGGGTGATCCAACTCTTCGCCCGCGAAGACTCGATGTTCCGCCGCTTCGATCGCCTGAACGACGCACATCGAGTCGCCAACCACACGTCGAACATCTACGAGGCCGCGCTTTTCTCGATGGTCGAGGCGGTGAACTCGATCTCGTTCGCCCTCGTCGTCTGGTATGGCGGTTGGCAGATCCTCGGCGGCGCGCTCGCCCTCGGTACGCTCGTCGCCTTCTTCGAGTACATCCAGAAGTTCTTCGTGCCGATCCGCGACTTCTCCTCCAAGTACGCTGTCATGCAGTCGGCGATGACGGCGGCGGAGCGCGTCTTCGAGCTCCTCGATACCCCCGTCGAGCTGCAGACCGGCACCGCATCGACCGGGCTCGGGCGCCGCGGCAGCATCGAGTTCCAGCACGTGTGGTTTGCCTACAAGGGCGAGGATTGGGTTCTGCGCGACGTCAGCTTTCGCGTCGAGCCGGCGGAGACCGTCGCCTTCGTCGGCGCCACCGGCGCCGGCAAGACGACGATCATCAAGCTGCTCAACCGCTTCTACGAGTTGCAGCGCGGGCGCATCCTGGTCGACGGCCGCGACGTGCGCGAGTGGGAGCTCGACTCTTTGCGCCGGCGCATCGGCCTGGTGTTCCAGGACGTGTTTCTCTTCTCCGGCACGATCCACGACAACGTCGCCCTCGGTCGCGCCGAGATCTCGCCCGAGCGCGTGGCCGACGCAGCCCGCACCGTAAATGCGCATCCGTTCATCGCGCGGCTCGACCAGGGCTACGGCGAGATTCTGCGCGAGCGCGGCAACAATCTCTCCACCGGCCAGCGCCAGCTGATCGCCTTCGCGCGCGCTCTCGCGTTCGATCCGGAGATTCTGGTGCTCGACGAAGCGACCGCGAGCGTCGACACCGAGACCGAGGTGCTGATCCAGGACGCGCTGGAAAAGCTCTTTCGCGACCGTACCGCGCTCGTCATCGCGCACCGCCTCTCCACGATCGAGCGCGCCGACCGCATCGTCGTTCTGCATCACGGACGGGTGCGCGAGACCGGCACGCACGCCGAGTTGTTGGCGGCGCGCGGTCTCTACTATCGGCTCTATCAGCTTCAGTACGCCGCCGAGGAGGAGAGCCCGGCGGCGCTCGCGGCGGCGGAGTGAGCCGCGAGCGCGGCGGCTGGCGCCGAGCGCGGCGAATGTCGACGCCGGCGACTTCGACGCCCTTGCGGCGGCTCTGCACCGCGGCCGGGACGCTGCTCCTGCTCGCCGGGTGCTCGCCGATCTACGGCGCGCGCGTCTCCTACGAGGAGGCGCGCATCCTCCTGCGGCGCGAGCCGATCGTCGAGCTGCTGCATGATCCACAACTCGATGACGCGAAGGGCGACAAGCTTCGCCTGGTGTTGATGCTGCGCGAGTTCGCCACCGGCCTCGGCCTCGACGTCGGCGGCAGCTATCGCACCTACGCCGCCGTCGATCCGGACCAAACCATCTATGCCTTGTCCGCCGCGCCGCGTTTCGAGCTCGAGCTCTACACCTGGTGGTTCCCATTCGTCGGCGACATGCCCTACAAGGGCTACTTCAGCGACGCCGACGCGCGCGCCGAAGCGCGCGACTTCGAAGCCGAGGGCTACGACACGATGGTCGTGCCGGTGGCGGCGTTCAGCACCCTCGGCTGGTTCGACGATCCACTGCTGTCGAATCTCCTGCGGCACGACGACGTCACGCTCGCCAACATCGTCTTGCACGAGCTCACCCACAACACCTGGTACGCGCCCGGGCAAGCCGAGTTCAACGAGTCGTTCGCGAACTTCGTCGGCGGTCGGGGGGCCATCGAGTTCTTCACCGCTCTCGACGGCGTCGCCGCTCCGCGCGCCGAACGCGCCCGCGGCCTCTGGCACGATGACGTGCTGTATTCGCATTTTCTCGCCGAGCTCACCGACCGCCTGCGGCGCGCGTATGCCGGCGGCATCACGCTCGAGCAGCGGCAGGCGATCTTCACCGACGCGCAAGCCGAGGCGCAGTTGTTGCCGTGGCAGACCAACGCCTACGCCGGCCTCGGCAAGGTGCAATTGAACAACGCGTTCATCCTGCACCAGCAGGTCTATCACCGAGAACTGCCGCTTTTCGACGCAGCCTACGCCGCGGAGGGCCGCGACCTGCGCCGCACCATCGCCGCGCTGATCGTCGCGGCCGAATCAGACCGCGACGCCTATACGGCGTTGCGACAGAAGTACGCCGAGCGCGTCGATCGGGGGGAAGACTAGGGCGAGACTCGCGCCGGGCGCTATGGTAACTGCGCGCGCCGAGATGGGTGCCGAGAGCGGACAGCCGGGCACGTTGCGCCGGCAGATCTTCATCGTCGCGCTCGCCGTTGCGCTGGCGGTCCTCGCCTATCTGCACCCGCTGCCGAGCATCTCCGAGGCGGGCCGGCGGCTCACCTCGGTGCTGATCGTGGTGGCGATTCTCTGGATCGGCGAAGTGCTGCCGCTCGCGGTGACGGCGCTGCTCGGACCTTCGCTCGCCGTGCTGGTGGGCGTCGCCTCGGCCGAGCAGGTCTTCGCCGGCTTCGGCAATCCGATCATGATGCTCTTCGTCGGCAGCTTTCTGCTCGCCGACGCCGCCTTCAAGTACCATCTGAACGAACGCATCGCCTTCCGCGTCCTCTCCCTGTCGATCCTGCGCAACGACCCGACGCGCGCCTTCGTCTTACTCGGTATCACCTCGGCCGCGATCTCGGCCTGGATGAGCAACACCGACGTGACCGCGATGATGCTGCCGATCGCCAAGTCCGTGATGCTGGCGATGAAGCCTCAGGACCATCGCGAGATGCCGCCGACCTATGCCGCCGCACTGATGCTCATCGTCGCCTACGGCGCTTCGATCGGCGGCCTATTCACTCCGATCGGCACGCCGCCGAACCTGATCGGGCTCGGCTTGCTGGAGCAGGCGACCGGTCACAGCGTGAGCTTCATCGGTTGGATCGCGCGCGTTCTGCCGATCGCGCTTGTCGTGCTGCTGATCATGATGGCGTACATGGCCTTCCTGTTTCGCCATGAGAGGGCGCGCCTGCGCTACGATCGCGCCCAGATGGTGCACCGCTACGCCGCCCTTGGCCCTCTCAAGACCGTCGAGAGGCGGTTGCTGCTCGCCTTCGCGGTCAGCGTGACTCTCTGGCTGCTGCCCTCGCTGGTCCAGCTCGTCAATGCCGACGCCGGCCGCTACCTGCAGGCGCGGCTGCCGGAGCCGGTGGTGCCGCTGTTCGTCGCCGGATTCCTCTTCTTCGCCCGCACCCGCCGCGAGCCAGATGCGCCCGCGATCCTCGATTTGCGCGACCTCGCCGGTATCGACTGGCCGGTGATCATCCTCTTCGGCGGCGGCATGTGTCTCGGTCAGCTGATGATCCACACCGGCATGGCGAAGTCGCTCGGTGAGGCGCTCTCGGCCTGGGTCCCGGCGCAGGGCGGGCTCGCGCTGCTGTTCATCGTCTGCAGCCTCGCCGTCGTCGTCTCCGAAGCGACATCGAACATCGCCAGCGCCAACATGGTCGTGCCGGTCGTGCTGGCGATGGCCTCGACCGTCGGTGCCGACGCGGCCGATCTCGCGCTCGCCGCGACCGCCGCTTGCACCTTCGGCTTCATGCTGCCGGTCTCGACGCCGGCAAACGCACTGGCCTACGCCACAGGCTACGTGAGCCTGCGCCAGATGATCCGTTGGGGCATCATCCTGGACGTCGTCGGCGTCGTCCTGCTGAGCCTGTGGTTTGGCCTGTTCCTTTGAGCTAGGCCGCGAGGTCGCGGCGCAGACCTTCGAGGGCGTTGCGGAAGAGGCGGGTGATGTACCAGCGCTGCGGCGCGCCGAAGCCGGGGATCACCGAGTTGAACGCGCAACGCCAGGTGACGCGCGTGCCGCAGCGCTCGGGCTCGAAGATCACTTCGCCGAGATGATCCTTCATCGGCACCGGCCCTTTGATCATCCGGTACGACATGCTTCGCGGTCGCTCGAAGGAGACGACCTCTTCGTGCACGCCGACGCCGGCGGTGCTGATGACGCGGACACAGCCGACGCCGTTGGGCGCCGGCACTCCCTCACGTGCCAGGTGCACCCGCCCCAAGCCGGCCCAGCGCGTCCACGAGACGTGGTCGGTGTAGCGATCGAAGACGACCTCGGGTGCCTGCGCGTAGTTTGCCGTAACCTCGACGTGCTCCATGGCCGTTCCTCAACCGTCGTGCGCGCGCTTCTCCGCCGCGGCAGCCGCGCTTTCGTTCGCCTGCGCAGGACGCACCTCACGGCGCGCTTTCTGCGCGTACCGCTCGAGCTTGAGGCCGGCGAGGACGAAGCGAATGAACGAGCGTATCCCGCCGCCGAACTCGTTCTCGGTGAGGGCGTCGAACAAGCGGTACTTCTCCGCCGTGTAGGGATACCAGTTCGCCTCGATCTTCTTGCTGTCCTTGTCGATCAGCACCGACTTGAGGTTGCTGAAGGCCCGTAGCCCGTCGCCGCCCTTGTAGCGGCCGAAGCCGCTCTGCTTGGTGCCGCCGAAGGGCAGCGCCGGATTGCCTTCCGTGAGCATGACGTTGTTGATCGACACGCCGCCCACCCGCAGCGTTGCCGCGACGCGCTTGGCACGCTCGAGGTCTTTGCTCCACACGCTCGCGGTGAGCCCGTAGGGTGAGTCGTTTGCCAGTCGTACCGCTTCCTCTTCTGTGTGAAAGCGGAAGATCGGCAAAAGCGGGCCGAAGGTCTCTTCGCGGGCGACCTTCATGTCCGGCGTCACGCCGTCCAGCAGCATGGGTGGAATCGACGTCGAGCGGCCGTCCCACTCCTCGCCGGCGATGATCTCCGCCCCTTTCGCGCGCGCATCCTCGAGATGGTCTGCGACGATGCGGGTCTGGAAGTCCACGGCCATCGCGCCGACGTCGGCGTCGCCGTCGGCGTCCACGGCCTGCCTGATGCGCAACGTCTCGTCGACGAGAGCCCGCTTGAACTCGGCGTAGATCGAGTCGTGCACGTAGAGGCGCTCCACCGAAGTGCACGATTGGCCGGTACAGGTGAACGAGCCCCAGGCGGCCCCCGCCGCGGCGCGGCGGATGTTGGCGTCGTCGAAGACGATCATCGCATCCTTGCCGCCGAGCTCGAGCTCGGCAGGAATGAGATGCTTTGCCGCCTGCTCGAGGATGAGCCGACCGGTGGGTGTGCTGCCGGTGAAGAAGATCCGGTCGGGCCGTTGCTCGATCAGAGACGCACCGACTTGTCCGGTGCCGTAGACCACCTGTACCCAGTTCGGACCGAACTGAGCCTCCGAGAGCAGGTCCTCGATCAGACCGGTGAGCGGTGTCCACTCCGAGGGCTTGTGAATCACCGTGTTACCCGCGGCCACGGCGAAAGCGAGCGGCACCATCGCCTGATAGAAGGGATAGTTCCACGGCGCGATGACGAGCACGACGCCGAGCGGCTCGTACCAGATCCACGATTGCTTCCCCATCAGCGAGATCGGCGTGTCCACCTTGCGCGGCGCGAGATGCTTGGCAGCCTGTCTTTCCAGCCAGGCGAGACTGCCGAGCACGCCGTAGACCTCGGAGATGAGCGCGTCGGAGCGACTCTTCGCGGTGTCCTGCTGGATGCGATCGACGATCTCCTCGCGCCGGCGGAGAATCACTTCGCGCAGGCGGCGCAGCAACGCGACTCGTGCGCGAACGTCGAGCAGGCGCAGCGAGGACGCAGCCGCGCGCGCTCGCTCGACGGTCTGCTCGAGCGGTCGCTCGGCTGGCGGCGCGATGAGAGGCAGCGGCTGGCCGTCGTACGGCGAGCCGTCGGCGGTGCTTGGGCGCGACACCGGACCGCGGTCGCCGCAGTGGGCATCCCAGCCGATGCGTGCGTGCACGCCGTTGCCGAGGTCGGCGTAGTAGAGCGTCATGACGATGCCCTTCACGCCGATCAGCGCCATGCGCGCGGCGGCTCCGGCAACCCCTTCGACCTCTGCCCAGCGCTCGAGCAGGGTGAGCAGCGGAGAGATCGCGACGCGCGGCAGGAACCGGATCATCCCGAGGAGCAGCGCGAGCCCCTGACGATCAGAGGAGGTGAGCGTGGCGAGGAAGTCTTCGGCGCGATCGAGGCAGCCGGCGCCGGTGAAGGACGGCATCTCGCCGTCGCCTGGAATCATCACGTCTCCCAGCTTGGCCAGACCCTCGCGCTGTCCTGCGGTCAGCCGAATCGCCGTCATGCGCGCGCCTCGCGCCGGATGCGATCGGCGGCCTTGAGCGAGAGCGCCATGATCGTGAGCGATGGATTGATGCCCGGCGCGTTCGGGAAGACGCTCGAGTCGGCGGCGAATGCGTTGTGGAAGCCGTGAAAGCGAAAGTCGGGGCCGACGACGGAGCGGGCCGGATCGGTGCCGAGATTGCAGCCGCCCATCAGGTGGAGACTGATTGGCAGCTTGCCGTCGATGATCCGTTTCGCCCCGGTCGAGCGAAAGATGTTGTAGACCGCGATGAGGCCGCGATCGCGGCGCGCCGCATCCTCGCGATTGAGGCTTTTCTCGACCGTTGCCTTGCCGCCGCGGCCGACGCGGATGCGGCCCGGGTTGGTGTCGCGCACGGCCACCTCGATGCAGGCGAAGTGCCGCACTTCGCGCATGAGCTTCAAGTGATCGCGGCCGAATCCGGGCAGCAGCATCGCCAGTGCCACCGGCGGCGCGAAGACGTTCTCGAGCTTGAAGCCGCTGCGGCGAAAGTTCGGATCGTCCGACTTGAACGATTGCAGCGGTCCGCGGTGCGCGTTCACCGCTTCGTCGTAGAGCGCGATGGTCATGTACTGCGGGTGGCTGAAGAAGTTCTCGCCGAGACGAGGCAGCTTCTTTCCCAGGCCGGACGCGAGTAGGAGCTTGGAGTTGCCGATCGCCCCGGCGGCCATTACCAAATTGCGACCTTCGTAGCGGACCGTGGTGCCGGCGTGATCCACGCCGGTGACGGCGACGTCGCCCGGGGTCAGCGACACCTGCTTGGCTTCGAACTCGGGCACCAAGGTCAGCCCGGCGTCGAGCGCGCGCGGCAGAACCGCCACCGCGGTGCTCTGCTTGCTGTCGATGCGACAGCCGGCGAGGCACTCGATGCAGTCGTTGCCCGCCTCGAAGTGGCAATCTCCCTGCGCCCGCTTCAGCGGCGCCCAACGGTAGCCGTTGTTCTCGAAACCGCGGCGGAAGATCTCGGCATTGCCGTTTCGGTACTCGACGGGCACGGTCTGGATGTTGATCCGCTTCTCGGCCTCGTCGTACCAGGATGCCAACCCTTCCGGGGATAGATCGCCGATGCCCGATACCTCTCGCCACGAGTCGAACGCGACGTGGTCGAAGCGGTCCATCAGCGCCTGGTTGACGATCGAACCGCCGCCCACCGCCTTCGGGCGCAGGATGCCGATACTGGCATCGGTATTGAGCTCGATCCCGCCGCCCCAGTAGAGCTTGCCGTTGGCGTCGAGCTCGTTGCGGGGATAGGTCCCGCGGCTGAAGTGCCGGCCGGCCTCGAGCGCGATGCATTTCATGCCGCTCTGCGTCAGCTCGTGAGCGATGAACGAGCCCGACACGCCGGCACCGACGATGATCGCGTCGTACTTCGAAGCCGAAGTCATGCGAGGGAGGGTACACTGCTTCGCCGCCGCGGCGCGGTCAAGCCGCTCTTTCAGGTCTGCGACGCGGACAGAATGTGTCGCTGTCCCGATCTCGCCCCGAGACTTGTGGCCATATTTGAACGCCTTTCGTTGGCTCTCCCGAGGCATCCTGGCCTGCGAATCCTGGGGCAACCCGGGCACACAAGTTGCTGCGGCATCTGCCCAGCAGGAGGGGGTGCCCAAGGTGACGGAAGGCAGTGTCGTCTCACAGACCGGACGCTCGGCGGGGTCGCGTCCCCCTCGCGTTCTCGTCTTCCGTGTCGACGACGGTCTCTTCGCCCTCCACATCGACTGGGTCGAGGCGATGTACCCGCGCCTCTCGCTCCAACCTCACACCGTCGAGGACGAGGGCAGAAACGCCACCTTCGTCTTTCCCGGCGGCGATCCCGCCCTCGTTCTGGATCTTCGCGACGCGTTCGCCGTGAGCGCGCAGATGGGGACGGCGGAGCGCCCCGAGCTTCTGGTGGTGCGCGCCCCCGGCTTCCTCCTCGCGCTCCCGGTCGATAGCTGCGTCGGCATCCGCGAGGTGGATCTCGAGGCGCAGCCGCCGATCCCCTCGGCGCTGGTTCGCGACGGCGGGCTTCCGGTGGCCTACTTCGTGGCTCTCGAGGGGAGACCGATGGTGCTGCTCGATCCCGGTCACCTGCTCGAGACGCGCGAGCGCGAAGCGCTCGTCCCGTTGATGCACAAGGCGTGCACCAGCGACGACGACGCGCGCAGAGGCGAGGGCCTGTGGCGCGAGATCTGCGCCCGGCCGAGCGAGTCGAACCTGCGCGCTTACGCGAGCGCCTGCAGCCGCGCCGGCAGAAGCAAAGCCGCGTCGGCGGCGCGCACGGTCATGCGCCATCTCGAGCAGCTCGCGGCTCAGCGGAGCCGCAATGGCGCCGGCGACGCATTCGACCTCGACACCATGGCGACGACGACGCTGGCGGGGGCGGAAACGAGGGTGCCGCCGCAGGAGCGCTTCCTGCGCGAGCTGATCTGCCTCGCCAACGAGAAGTCGACGGGCGAGTTGATCGTGCCGCAGGGTGATGGCGCCGAAGAATCGCGCGTGTTTCTCGCCGGCGGCCGCGTGGTCCAGGCGCACCATCGCGCCGAGCGCGGTTCCGACGCTTTCAAGCGCATTCTCGGCGATTTCCCCGAGCATTTCTATTTCGTCGAGACGATCTCCGAGACCTCCGAACAGCAGATCTCCGACAGCACTGCGGCACTCCTCGTCGAGACCCTGGCGGCGCTCGGCCGCTCGCCGCTAGCGCGGCGCCAGCGTCCCTTCCCGCGCTCCTCCAACGGCTGAGGTAAAATGGACAACCCCGCTCGCATCCTCGCCTGCGACGACAGCGTCACCATCCGCAAGGCGCTCGAGCTGATCCTGATCCCGGCCGGTTTCGAGGTCGAGTTCGCCGTCAACGGTGCCGAGGCGATCGAGAAGGCGAAGCACAGCCGGCCGTCGATCCTGTTGCTCGACTTCATCCTGCCCGACATGCGCGGCACCGAGGTCTGTCGCGAGCTGCTCGCGGACGACGCCACAGGCTCGATTCCGGTCGTGCTCATCTCCGCGCGCGGCGCGGAGATCCGTCAGGCGTACCACGACGTCGAGAACGTCATCGACTATCTCACGAAGCCCTTCACTCCCGACGCCGTGCTCGGCGTCATCCGCGAGGTGCTGGCGAGCGCACCTCCTGCCGCCGAAGCGGCGACGCCGACCGCCGAGAAGCCCGAAGCGCGCGTCGACGCACCGACGGCAGCGGCGCCCCCCGCGCCGCCTACAGCACCGCGGAGTGCGCCTGCTGTCCAGGCCCCGCGCGTCGAAGCGACCAAGCCGGTGCCGCCGGCTGCGAACGACGGCCTCGAGGCGATGTTCGAGACATTGCGCGCCGGCCTCGAAGGCGTCTACGTCGAGGAGCTTGGCTCACCCGCGAATGGTGACGGCGATGCCTCGGGTTCCTACGCCGAGCTCGCTTCGCGGCTGGCGCAGCAGCTCGGCGAGACGCTCGAGCAGGTGGAGGGGAAACAGCGCTATCGCCTCTACGGCGACGGCTCGGTGCGCTCGCTCGACGAGTCGCTGGTGGAAGCCTACCGGCGCGTCTGCCGTCTCCTCTTCCGCGCCGTCGCCGCCGGCGATGCAGGTGAATCCGTCCAACGCGTCCGCCCGCGCGTACTGGCCGTGTGTCAGGGCAACGGTGCCGCCTTCGAACAGTTGAGCGCGCTCGCCGCAGATCCCGGCGAGGCGCACGTCGTCGTCGTCGCCTCCGACTACCGCCAGTTGCCGATCCTCACCCGTCTCTATGCGCCGACCCATCTCGTCGTCGACGCGAGCCCCGGCGGTGGCTTAGCGGAGCACCTCGCCGCGATGCGCGCCTTGCCAGAAGGCAAGCGCATGAAGATTCTGGCCCTCGCGGCGGGCGCGGGAAACGCGGCGCGAGCGGCGGACGTGGGCGGAGACGAAGTTCTGGAAGTCGGACCGACTCTGCCCGAGGCGATTCGCCGAAGCATCTCGCCGGCGGGATCCGCCTCGAGCCCCCCGGTTTGATTCGGTCTGACGGCGGGGACAGACTGTGGCGCGAACCAAGGCAATGACCGAGCCGGAGAGCACGGAGGCGCACGAGGCGAGCGCCTCGCTCGCGCGCGCCCTCGAAGAGCTGGAGGAACACCGCGTCGCCGCCATCGAGCTGCGCATGTTGCTCGATGCCTCGGATGCTCGTCTCCAGTCGATGGCGGGCGAGGTGGCGCAGGCGCTAGCAGGCCAGCGCGCCGCCGAGGAAGCGCGCGAGGCATCGCGTGTCGAAGCGATCGAGATGCGCGTCATCCTCGATGCGACGGAGCATCGCGTCGCCAAGCTCCAGGACGATCTCGCTGCGGCGCGCGCCGCCCAGGCGGCCCGCAATGCCGAGCTCGAGCGCGCGGCAGCCGAACGGCAGCAGGCGATCGATGAGCGCAAGGTGCTCGACGGGTTGTTGCAGGACGCGAGCGAGCGCCTCGAGCGCGGCGATCGCGCTGCCAACGAGATCGCCCTGCTGCGCGCCGACTTCGAGGCGCAACGCGCTGCCCTGGAGGAGGGGCTGCAGCAGGCGCGGAGTCAATTGGGCGAGTTCGAGGAGCGAGCTGCGAATCTCGCGCGCGAGCTCTCGCAGGCGACCTGCGAGCGCTCCGCTCTGCACTCCGAGGTCGAGAAGCTCACCGCCCTGAGCCAGAGCTTCGAGCGCGAGAGCGGTGAGCTGCGCGAGAAA
>Ga0187894_10005085_pt1 | contig 13700 bp, 12 predicted proteins | sample GBC1701081metaG_FD_136650 | JGI IMG/M metagenome (GOLD analysis project Ga0187894, IMG submission 136650) | White microbial mat communities from a lava cave in the Kipuka Kanohina Cave System on the Island of Hawaii, USA - GBC170108-1 metaG ...
GCTGCACCGTGCTGGTTCCCGAACTGCGCACGCATCAGATCAACGCCGGCACGGTCGAAGATTACGATGCGCCTTACGAACTGGTCAAAACCATGCGCGCGTCCGTGCTGGCGCTTGGCCCGCTCGTCGGCAGGTTTGGTCAGGCGCGAGTGAGCCTGCCCGGAGGTTGCGCCATAGGCCAGCGCCCGATAGATCTGCATCTGATGGCGCTTGAGCGAATGGGCGCGGAGATTCAATTGCGCGGCGGCGTGGTCGAAGCCAGAGCCCAACGATTGCGCGGCGCCGACATCAAGTTTGAAACCGTCACTGTGACCGGCGCCGAGAATGTCATGATGGCGGCCGTTCTGGCCGACGGTGTCACGCGGATCACAAACGCCGCATGCGAACCGGAGGTCGTTGACCTCGCCAACCTGCTCACAAAAATGGGCGCGAAGATCGAAGGGGCGGGCACGCCCACGATCACCGTCACCGGCGTTGATCATCTTGGCGGCGCCGACCATACAATCATTCCTGACAGGATCGAAACCGGCACTTTTATCGTCGCCACCGCAATCACGGGCGGAGAGATTCAAATCACAAATTGCGCCCCGGGTCATTTACAGGCGGTGATCGAAAAGTTGCGCGACATCGGCGTGAAGATCGAACAGACTGATCAGGATAAATTGCGCGTCATTGGCAACGGCAGATTGCAAGCGGCGGATTTAGCTACGGCTGTTTACCCTGGATTTCCGACCGACATGCAGGCGCAGTATATGGCGCTGATGACACAGGCTGAAGGCGATTCGGTGATCACCGAAACGATTTTCGAGAACCGCTTTATGCACGCCAGCGAATTGATGCGCCTGGGCGCGCAGATGCGAATTAACAGTCGCAGCGTGGACGTCCACGGCCCCTCGCATTTGACCGGCGCGCAGTTGATCGCATCGGATCTTCGCGCCTCGGCTTCGCTGGTCCTGGCGGGCCTGGCGGCTGAAGGCGAGACCTGGATTGACCGCGTTTATCATATTGATCGCGGATACGAGAAGATCGAAGAGAAACTGCGCGCGGTTGGCGCGGAGATTGAGAGGGTGAAGACGTAGCCTACCGCCTAATCCATTTTCCATTAACCCGCGGCGACTTGGCTTTTTCCACAATGCGGGTGAGAACGTCTTCACGACCTGGCAACTCAAAGACGATTTGTCATACGACTGTGGCGCCCATCAGTTCAAGATCGGCGGCGATCTACGACGAGTCACGCTCAATTTAGGGGAGTCTTTTACGACGCCACGCTGGGCGAATCCTATACGCGAGTGAGTCGAACCCAACCGTTCTCGGTTTCGCTCGGTTCGGGCGGCGCGGAATTGGCTCAACGAGGCGGCACGCTGGCCAATCCGTATGACGGCGCGCCGAATCCCTTTCCGCTCGATGACGCGTGATCCAATTCTCTTTGCGCTACGGTTTCTGACGACGAACCGAATCATTATGGGTCGAACCCGACGAACACTGGCTCGGGCGAGAGAGAGACACCGAACCTTTCCACCACTCGTTCTTGAATCTCCTTCATCAGTTCGGTTACTTCCCGCGCGGTAGCTCCGCCGCAGTTGACTATCGCCAGCGTATGCTTCGAAGAGATTCCGACCCGGCCACGGCTGTAACCTTTCTGAAATCCCGCGCGTTCGATCAACCAGGCGGCCGGAATCTTCACTTTGCCGTCGTTAGCCGGGAAATTCGGGACTCGTTCATCGTCGCCGATCAAGGTTTGCTCTCTGGCGATTGTTTCAATGCGAACGAACGTTTCAGAGGTGACGACAGGATTTTTGAAAAATGATCCCGCGCTGCGGCAATCGGGATCGCCAGGTGTGAGTAACATCGCCTTTCGCGCGCGAATGGCGCGCACGGCTTCGCGCGCCAGCCTGAGCGAAGGTTTTGTCGAAACATTCGAGAAAAAGCTCTTGAGATCAGGATAGCGGATCGCCGGCTCTCCGTGAGGTTTCAGCGCGTAAGTAACGGCTGTCACGACGTAGCGGTCACAGTCCGCGGTGTTGAAGACGCTGGCGCGGTAACTGAATTGGCACTCCTCGTTGCTCAATTCGGCAAACTGTCCGGCGAGGCGATCAAAAACGCGAACCGAAGTGATCGTCTCGCTCGCCTCCTGCCCATAAGCGCCGACGTTCTGAACGGGCGTGCCGCCGGCGCTGCCCGGAATCCCGCTCAAGCATTCAACGCCGGCCAGGTCGCGCTCGACGCATTGGCGGACAAACTCGTCCCAGTCTTCGCCGGCGTTGGCAGTGACGATAACTTCATTACCTTCGTTGCGCCATGACAGGCCTTTGAGCGCTACGTGAACGACCAGACCAGGGAAGCCCTCGTCGGCGATGAGCGCGTTGCTCCCGCCGCCGAGAATGAAGACAGGGAGTTTATGTTGTTCGGCGAATGAGAAGGCCTCGATCAAATTGTCTTCGCTACGCGCTTCGGCGAAAAAACGCGCGGGCCCGCCGATCCGCAGCGTCGTCAATGGCGCGAGCGGAACATTTTGCTGAATAAATCTTTGATCGGGCATCGGCTTCGATCTTACGACTCTGTCTCGCCGCGCAGAAACGCGCGAACCTTCTTCAAGTCCTCCCAGGCTTCGCGCTTCTTGTCGGGCGAACGCAGCAGGTAGGCTGGGTGAAAGGTCGGCAGCACTTTGATTCCGGGGATGCGCGGATAGCCCTGGAAATGACCGCGCATCTTCGTAATGCCTATCTTGGTATCGAGCAGAGCCTGCATCGCGGGATTGCCCAGCGCGACGATCAGCTTAGGATGAATCGCCGCGATCTGGCGGAAGAGGAACGGGATGCATGCCTTGACTTCGTCCGATTCGGGAGCGCGGTTGCCGGGCGGGCGCGATTTGACTACGTTGGCGATGTAAACGTCTTCGCGTTTCAGGCCAATCGCCTCGATCATTTTGGTAAGCAATTGTCCCGCGCGGCCCACGAAGGGGCGGCCCGTGGCGTCTTCGTCAGCGCCGGGACCTTCGCCCACGAACATCAACTCCGCTTTCGGATTGCCTTCGCCGAAGACGATGTTTGTGCGCGTTGACCAGAGCTTGCAGCGGTGACAATCACCGAGATCGCGGCGAATGTCTTCGAGAGTTTCATTGGCGTATTGGTTTTCGGCTGCCGGGGACGCGTTTTCTCCGAAAAGCGATGGTTCGCCGAAGAGTGAAGGATCTGTCGAGTTCTCTTTTTTCGTTGGCATCGTGATTGTCGGTTTCGTGACGGGTTGTGGCGGCGGGATAATTGTTGACGCAGGCGGCTCCTGACGTTTCGGTTCAAACGCGCCGTGCGCTGTCGACGTTGCTTGCTTCGCGATGAGGTCTTCGACTCGCTGTTCCGATACGGCGGGCGTCGATTTCTCGCCGATATGCGTCAAACCAAGCTCGCTGTAATAACGCAGATGCTCTCTGGCCTGAGCGATCAAATCTCCGAGTTCTTCTCGCGGATTCATAAACTAAAGCGTCTATCATCAGCTTGCGGACCGTCGCAGTTTAGCAATCTCATCCAGCGCCCGATCAGCCAGTTCGCGTTTGCTTTGCAGCGGCAGTTCGACGCGCGAACCGTCGCGTTTGAGAATCATTGCGGCGTTGGTTTCAACGTCGAATCCCGCGCCGGCGCGCGTGATGTCATTGGCCACTATCAAATCCAACCCTTTTTCGCGCAGCTTCCGCTCGGCGTATTCGAGCAGCGACTGTGATTCGGCTGCGAAGCCGGCGACGATGCGCCCCTGGCGGTTTGGGTCAGAGCCGACTGCCGCGATGATGTCCTCGGTCTCTTCAAGCTCGATAGTGATCGTCTTGCGCCCGTTTTTCTTGATCTTCTGCGCGGCGCGATTGGCCGGGCGGAAATCGGCCACGGCCGCCGAGCCGATGAACACGGTCGTGTCGTGAATGCGCCCCATCACCGCCTCAAACATTTCGCGCGTCGAACGGACGTTGACCGTTTCGACATTTTCCGGCGGCGGCAGATGGACCGGTCCGGAAATCAGAGTCACGCGCGCCCCACGGTCGCGCGCGGCTTCGGCTATCGCGTATCCCATCCTGCCCGACGAACGGTTGGTGATGAAGCGAACAGGGTCGAGGTCTTCGACCGTCGGGCCTGCGGTGACCATCACGTGTTCGCCCGCAAAATCTTTCGATTGCGGATTGCGGATTGCGGATTGCGGATTGCGGAAGATTTCAAATGCGCGCTCTACGATCTCCTCAGGCTCGGCCAATCGTCCCATGCCGACTTCACCGCAAGCCTGATAACCGACCCCGGGTTGAACAAACAGAACACCGCGTTCGCGCAGAATGTTCAGATTGGCCTGCGTCGCCGGATGATTCCACATCTCGACGTTCATCGCCGGAGCTATCAAAACCGGATTGGTGTTTGAAAGGTAGACCGTGGAGAGAAAATCGTCGGCGACGCCGTGGGCGAATTTGGCGATGCTATTCGCCGTGGCGGGCGCGACGAGCAGCAGGTCCGCTTCACGGGCGACAGAGATGTGCTCGATAGTCGCGTAATTCGGGCGGTCGAACATCTCAACGATCACAGGCTGGCCTGACAAGGCCTCGAAAGTCAGAGGACGCACAAACTCGATCGCGCTTCGGGTCATCACGACGCGCACCTGAGCGCCTCGCTTCTGCAGCCCTCGCAAAATCTCGGCGGCCTTATACGCGCCGATGCAACCTGTGACACCTAGGAGCACTTTCATAAAACACGAGTGGGAGAGTAGGAGACAAGGAGAGTGGGAGAGGAGGAGACAGGGAGACAAGGAGAAGAGGAGAAAATTTTCTTTGCCTCCTCGTCCTCTTGTCTCCCTGTCCCCTGTCTCCCCCTCTCCCACTCTCCCCCTCTCCTTGTCCTTATTTCTCGCCCTTTTCGAGGATCTCGAAATTGATCAGTCCGCGCTCGACTTCTTCCAGCGCAACGCGCGTCGCTTTTGAATTGGCCAGATTGACTCGCGGTTGCGCGCCTTTCTGAATCTGTTTGCTGCGTTTCGCGGCAATCAGAATCTTGCGGTATTTGCTGTCTATCGGAAAAGCCTTTGTTCCGTTGTCCTGATTATTAGCCATCTCGCTTACCTCCTTCCTTGTTTGCTGAAAGTCTTTAGGATCCGCTCAATGATTTTGCTGCGGCGCGTCAAACGGCAGCGTTCAGCCATGATGATCGCGGCCAGTTCGTCAATGGCGTGATCCAGATCGTCATTGATCACGACGTAATCGAAATTCACATACTGTTCGATCTCGTGAAGGGCGTTTTTCAGCCGCAATTGCCGGTCGTTCGCCGTGTCCGTCCCACGATTTTCCAGGCGTCGGGCGAGCGCGTCGAGCGACGGCGGCATGATGAAAATTCCGATCGCGTCGGGAAACAGGTTACGCGCCTGCGCCGCTCCCTGAATATCGATTGTCAAAATGACGTCGAAGCCCGCGGCGCGAGCGCTTTCAACAACTCGCCGTGAAGTGCCATAAAGGTTGCCATGCACTTCGGCCCATTCAAGAAAATCTCCATCCGCGATCATCGCCTCGAATTCGGCGCGCGAGACGAAATGGTAATGGACGCCCTGCTCCTCGTCGGCGCGCGCCGGGCGCGAGGTGAAGGAGATCGAAGTCCTCACCAGATTATCACGCTTGAGAGCTTCGCCTACGAGCGTCGTTTTGCCCGCGCCGGACGGAGCCGAAACGATGATCAGATTACCCTTCATTGCGGATCGAGGATCGAGGATCGAGGATCGAGGATCGAGGCCGAGAACAATTTCGATCCTCGATCCTCGATCCTCGATCCTCGGTCACTCAATATTCTGCGCCTGCTCCCTCAGTTTCTCGACTTCGGTCTTGATCTCGATTGCCGAGTCGCAGACTGAAAGCTCCGATGATTTCGAAAGGATCGTGTTCGCTTCGCGATTGATCTCCTGCAGCAGGAAATCCAGTTTCTTGCCGACCTCGCCGTCGCCCGAAAGAATCTCTCGCAATTGCGCCAGATGGCTCTTCAAACGCGCGATCTCTTCCGTGATGTCGCTGCGTTCAGCCAGATATGCGATCTCCTGCGCCAGCCGCGTCTCGTCAACCGAGGTTTTTTCGAGCAACTCTTCGATACGTTTCCGCAATTTATCCCGGTAGGCGTCAACGATTCCGGCGGAGCCTGATTCAATGAGGGCGATGTGATTTTCGATGCGCAGGATGCGCGCGAGCATCTCCTTCTGGAGTTCGTGCCCCTCGACCGCGCGCATCGCGACCAGGGCTGTCAGCGCGTGCGTCAACGCCGATTCGATACCTTCAACTATCGAGCCGCTGAGCGCGCTGTTGGCGGTGGACGGCGACAACACGTTTGGCAGCCGGGTGACCGCCGATAGATCGGCCTCGCCCACAAGCCCGAATTCGTCGCGCATCATGCGCAGCGCTTCGAGGTAGCCACGAATCAACGGGCGGTTGAGTTCATAGACGACATCGGCGATTTGCGCGAAATTGATCGTCACATCAACACGCCCACGCGAGACTGCAGCCTGAATCATTTTTTTGAGCGGGATTTCGAGCGACGCGAGGTCTTGCGGCGCTCGCCAGTGAATATCCAAATTGCGATTGTTAACCGAACGCAGATCAACCGTTACGGTGAAATTGTCGCCGCTCGCCGTTCCTTGTCCGTATCCTGTCATGCTTTTGAGCATAGCTTCTCCAGTAGCCGGCGCCTGGTAGTCGTTGGTCAGTAGTTGGTTGAAAACGCCCCGCTGGCCGCCAGTCGCCAGTCGCCGTCCACTTCTTCTTCGGCGAACTGCAGTTCATAGAGTCTGCGGTAGACGCCGTTGATCCTTAGCAACTCCTGATGCGCGCCTATTTCAACGATACGCCCGGCGTCCATCACGACTATACGGTCGGCGCGGCGAACTGTTGAAAGCCTGTGCGCGATAACAATCGTCGTGCGCCCAGCCATAAGGTTGTTGAGCGCCTGCTGCACCAGCAGTTCGCTTTCGGCGTCGAGCGCGCTGGTCGCTTCGTCGAGGATCAGGATCGGCGCGTTTTTCAGAATCGCGCGCGCTATCGCAATGCGCTGGCGCTGGCCGCCCGAAAGTATCAAACCCCGTTCGCCAACGACAGTATTGTATCCCTTCGGCAACCTGCCGATGAACTCGTCGGCCAGCGCCGCTTGCGCAGCGCGCTTGATTGCTTCATCGCCGTCGTTATTACCATACGAGCCATAGGCGATGTTGGCGCGGACGGTGTCGTTGAATAGATGAGTTTCCTGGGTGACGACTGCGATCTGCCTACGCAGCGAGGCGACTTGAAGATCGCGCGTATCATGGCCGTCAATCAAAACCGCTCCTGCTCCCACGTCGTAAAACCGCGGGATCAGGTTCATCAACGTGCTCTTGCCCGCGCCGCTTTGGCCCACGATGGCGACCATTTCGCCTGCGCGGACTTTGAACGAGACGTCCTCAAGCACCGGCAGATCGAACCCCGAGCCGTAGCTGAAGCTGACATCGCGGAATTCTATCTGCCGCGAAAAGCGTTCGAGTCGTATCGCGCCTGGTTTGTCGCGCATCTCGACCTGTTCATCCATGATCTTGAAGATGCGCGCGGAGGAGGCCAATCCCTGCTGCAGGTCGTGTTGCAACCGGCTCAGGCGGCGGATCGGGTCGTAGGCCTTGAACATCGCCACCAGAAACGCGGCGAAAGCGCCTAGGGTCATATGCCCCGCCGAAATGTTGCGGTGCGCATAGATCAGGAGAGCGGCGACCGCGACGATTCCCACGGTTTCAAGCACGATCGGCGAAAGAAAGTAGATTCGCATTGCGCGCAACTGATCTCGCATCTGTTTGCGCGCCACATCGCGGAAACGCAGGCTCTCGTAATCCTCCATCCCGAAAGCCTTGACGACGCGCTGCGATGAAATCGCTTCTTGCGACACATCGAGCATTTCAGCGCCGCTCTGTTGCCGGGAATTGATGAACTGTCGCAGCCGCCGATTGAAATTGGTGGTTAGGTAGGCCACCGGCGGCCCCAACAGTAACAGCGCCGCCGCCAGCCGCCAGTTGAATTTGAAGAGCAGAGCCAGATAAACAGCCAGGCTGACCGACTCGCGCAGCAGATCGCGCAACGTGTCCGACACGGCGCGTTCGACCAGCGCGGCGTCGCTCATCAAATGAGCGGTCAATTCATTCGTCGGATGCTTGGAAAAGAACTGCGCGGCCTGGCGCATAATGTGATCGTAAAGCGACGAGCGGACGTCGGCGATTACGCTCTGGCCAATGTGACTCATGAAATATGACGAGAAATACTCGGTCACGCCTTTTGCCAGCGTCAGACCAACCAACAGAACCGCGACCGCTCGAAGGTCAATGACGCCGGCCTTCGGCAAGTACTGGCTGAACGGAAGCCCGGCAAACACTCCGCCTTCATTCTGATTGCCTGACAGAGTGTCGAAGATCGGCTGCAGGAGCAGGATCGTCCCGCCTTCCAGCAATCCGGTCGCGATCATCAGAACAACGGAAATCGCAAAGATGTTGCGGTAGGGCGTGAGGTATTTAAGCAGTCGAGCGAATTCGGTCATTACTTACGGCGGCTCGCGAAATTGATCAGAGACAACAATGACGGCGCGTTTCAGCGCATCAGTAGGAAAGTATGGATTATAGGCGTCGCGTCAAAAACGCGTCAAGGTCGGCGAAAAGCGATGGATTGGCCCGAGCGCCTCGCGAGTAAGCAAGCGGCTGGCCGATGAGACTCCCGCTTGCTTATTCGCGTAGCGCTGTATAGGTATTTAGCCTTGATAACGGCAGATCAGCAGAAATGCGCTGACTAATGCGATATTGAAGAGGACCAGGAAAACGACCAGGGAACGTTCATCCCGCTTGAGTTGTTCTTTGCTGATGACCGACATTTCGTACCTCTCAATGCTTATAGATAAAATTCATCCGTGTAGCGTCTTATGAACTTAACACCTGTGTGCAAAGGCCATGCCGCCATTAAGACATCGCGCAGTCGGCTTTGGACGAGAAATCTCCTTTCGCCTTCATCGGGAAAATCGTAGTTGGTAGAATGGCTTACGTGGTGATCCGAGGCGCCGTCGCCTGGCCATGAATGGCAAAGGAATCAGGAAGCTGGAAGGAAGCGATACTCAGGATCGACGATATGGGTCGTCGGCCCACACGATATGGTGAGAATGAAGAAGACTCAATCCAAAGGCGCGCGATACCCTGGTCTGGTTCTGGCGACGAAGCCGGGGCGGTTAATCGTGACTCGCAATTTTCGCCATTTGCCGTCGTGTTTCTCGTTTGTGGGGTAGTAAGCCATCGAGTACTGAGTGCGCAATTCCGCGGCGATCTGCGAATAGGCGGGTTCGAGTCGTTGCAAGTTTTTGACTGGATAGACCCGGCCTCCGGTCTTGTTGGCCATCTCACTCAACTCGCGGCGAGCCGACTCATACAGCCGCCGGTTGATCTGCATCCGCTCCAGCCGCGACAGCAGGCAATGAGGCTGGTTTTCGCTCATCACAACGTCCTTTCCGTACTCGGCCAGATACTTCTTCAACTGTTTAGGCGAAAATTCAAAGCGGTTGTCGTCGCTACAATCGCGCATCATCCCGGTTTGCGTGAACTCCTCGGTGTCGAGTTCCAGAAAATAAGTCAGGATGCTTGATCTTTCGAGCGCCGGCAGAATCTGCTCGAAGGTCGTGTAGCCAAACGAATCTACACCGTCCGTGAGGGCGACGACTGCCTTGCGGCCTTCGACCTCCTTGAAGACTTCATCAATCGTCAATTTCAGCGAGTCGTAAAATGAAGTGCCGGAACCGGGTTTTAATAACTGCAGAGCCGCCTCGATTTTCGCGCGGTCGGAAGTCAGGTCTTCCAGCAACTCGACCTGCTTGTTGAATTGAATGACGGCGACACGATCATGCGGGCGAAGCTCGTCGAGAAAACGGCGCGCGGCGCGGCGCATCAACTCGACCTCATCGCGCGCGCTGCCTGACGTGTCGAGCAACAAAACCAGGTTGAACGGCACATCGGTGGCCGAAAAGCTGCTGATCTTTTGGCGGACGCTGTCTTCGTATACGGCGAAATCCGAAGCCTTCAACACCGCCGAGCTTCGATTGCCATCGCGATCGGTCACGATCACGTCAACCGAGACCAGGTCGGTGTCGAGCCTGATCGTTCCCATCTCATCTTTTTTGTCCTGTTTATCTTTGTCCGGTCTGTCTTGGGCCGCGCCCTGCGACATACAGAATGCCAACGCGACGATAACCGGCAATATCTTGATGAAGCGACAGTGTCTAAAAAACAGCATAGACAATCTCCTCGCGGCAGAATTGTGGGCGGAAAGTATAACGCAGGACTTGAGGGGGAGTTTCGATTTTATCTTTCAAACGTAACCATTCTCTTCAAACCACCGAACGGCTTTCTCCAGAGCCGTCTCCACCGGGTTTTGTGGCAATCCCAGCTCGCGCACGGCCTTGGACGAATCGTAATACATCGTTTTTCTCGACATCTGCACCGAATAGAAAGAAACCTGCGGTCTCTTGCCCAGACGCGCAAGTACCATCTCATCAATGAAAGCCACAGTGAGGGGGATGGCGTGCGGAATCGCGATTCGCGGGGCGCGTTTGCCCGTAATCGCCGCTAACATTTCGAGCATCTCTTTGAGCGAGAGGTTGCGATTGCCCAGGATGTAGCGTTCACCGGCTCGTCCTCTTTGCCAGGCCCGTATGTGTCCTCGCGCGACATCTTCGACATCAATCAGATTAAGCCCCGTGTGAACATAAGCGGGCATTCGGTCCTGCAGGAAACGCAAGATGATTTCGCCAGTCGGAGTGGGTTTGACATCGCGCGCGCCGATGGGCGTTGACGGATTAACGATCACTATATCCAGCCCTTCGCGCGCAGCCCGGAGCGCGGCCTGTTCGGCCAGGTATTTCGATTTCTTGTAATCGCTGACAAGCTCTTCGAGCGTGGTCTGTGTCTCCTCGGTCCCGAGCGTGTTCGGAGCGGGAACTCCGATCGCCGCGACTGAGCTGGTGTGAATGAAACGTTTGACTCCTACGGCGCGCGCGGCGGCCAGCAGATTTTTCGTCCCGTCAACGTTGGCGCGATAGATCGAGTCTCGATCTTTTACCCACAAGGAATAATGGGCCGCGACGTGAAAGACCGCATCGCAGCCCGATATATGTTCGGTGAGTATGCGCTGGCTATCGAGATCGCCTTCGGCCAACTCGATAGGCAATCCGGCGATATTTCTCCGGTCGCTCTCCGGGCGAATCAACGCTCTGACCTGATGCCCATCGCGAAGCAACGCGCGCGCCAGATTGCCCCCGATGAAGCCGGTAGCGCCTGTGACGAATGCCTTCATAGACGGAGAGACAGAGAGACAGAGAGACAGAGAGACGGAGGGACAGAGAAACGGAGAGAAGATATTGTCGCTCTATCTCTCTGTCTCTCTGTCCCTCCGTCCCTCTGTCTCTCCGTCAGATTCCCATCACTTGAACGTGAACTTTGCGGTTGTTTGGGCCGTCGAACTCGGTAAGGAGAACGTTCTGCCAGGTTCCGAGTTTCAGCCTGCCGCCAATGATCGGGATGGAAACGCTATGGCCGACCACGACCGCGCGGAGATGCGCGTCGGCGTTTCTGCGATCGCAGTCGGAAAGCAACGGATCATTGTGTTTGTAATAGACAGCGCTTGGGATGATCTGTTCGAACATGTTGGACATGTCGGAAAGGAGCGCGCCCTGGACTTCATTCATCATCAACCCGGCCGTGGTGTGCAGCGACGAGATGTGAACGATGCCGTCGCGGATCGGGGTTTGTTCGACGAATGCGACGACCTCTTTGGTGATGCTTTTCAATTCGACTCGCTGGCTGGTCCTGATGACGAATGTGGTGGAGGATATCTTGTAATTTCCTTCTTTAGTCTCTGTCTCTGGATGTGTCTCTACCGCTGAAAGCGCTAGATTACTCATTTGTTGTTCTCCTTGGTTTCTATCTGGGGATCCTCAATTACTTCCCTGGAAAAACAGGCGTAAAACTCTAGGTGAGCCTCTTACGCCTTGTCAACCAGCCAAAACCGTGGGGGGGGGGGACTGGTTTGGCTATACCATTTATGCGCTCAGCGCCGCCTGTAGATTCTCTCTTAGAGATTTGAGCGCGCGTCTGACGCTCAGTAAAAAACGGAACGCGGCGAACGGGCGCGCTATCATCGCCACAGCCATTCGCCAAGCGTTTACCCAACAATTCATCCGGCCATTGGCGTCATACGCTAGATTGAAATCCGGCAGATCTAATCCGGCCTCATCAGAAATGACGCGCAGCGTGGCGGCTGGCAGATCAAGCCGCGCGCAGGCGATAAGCGCCTCGTAAGTTTCCATATCAACCGCCGCCGCGCCGTAACGAGCGCCGAGCGTCAATTTGTCTTTCGCTTCCGTGATAATTCTGTTGACCGTAATCCCTGGCGCCCGAACGAAGGGAAGGTCGGACTTTGTTAATGCCTCGAACAGGAAATCCGACCACGCGTCATCACTGGCAATGACCGCAGCCTTCTCATGGGCGGGTTGTTCAAGGCGCCCAAATTCAGTTGCGCGCGCGTCGTAACAGAGATCGTAGAGAACCGCATCGCCCGCGCGGAGCTTCGGATCAAGCCCGCCGGCCAAACCCACGACAATCAGAGCGTCGTAGCGATTATTCGCCAAGTGTTTCGCAAGCCGTTCGGCAAAGCCAACCGCGCCCATCTCCGATTGCAAAACCGTGATCCGCCGGGCGCCGAAAAATCCGCGGCAGATTTTCATAGGCGGCTCTTCCGAAAAAGATTTCCCCGAGAGCAAACCAGCGCCGATTTTGAATTCGACATCAACGGCAGTGACGATGCAGAGATTGGTTGTTTCACCCATCGCGTTTCGCCTGCAATCCGCGTTGCTCGTCCCATTCGAGCAAACGCCCACCGATCACCACTTGGTCGGGGCCGAGATCGTCAACTCTCGCGCAACCGCACAGCATCAGCGCCACACGCAGTTCATCGTAGAAGGCGTTTAGAAAAGCCTCGACTCCCTCGATTCCTCCTGAAACGTAAGCGCGCAGAACCGGAAGCGCGACGCCAACGGCTTTCGCGCCCAGAGCCAGGGCCTTCGCCGCTTGCAACCCCGTGCGGACACCGCCCGAAGCGATCAGATTCAAATCAAGCGAACGAAGCTCACAGACGCTGGCTGCGGTCGGGATGCCCCAATCCCAAAAAGCTTCGCCCAGGTGGCGCAACGCGCGGTTACGAATCGTTTCAACACCGACCCACGAAGTCCCGCCGGCGCCCGAAACGTCAATCCATTTAACTCCGGCGCGGCGCAGTTTTATTCCCGATTCGCGCGCAAAGCCGCAGCCGGTTTCTTTGACAATGATCGGCAATGGGGATTCGCTGACCAACCTCTTAATGGCGGCGAGCGATCCGCGGAAATCATGGTCGCCGTTCTCCTGAATGATCTCCATCGCCGCGTTCATGTGGATGCACATTGCGTCAGCGCCTATCTCTTCAGCCAACCGCGTCACTTCGCGCGCGCCCAACTCGCGCGCCTGCGCTATGCCGATGTTGCCCAGCAGCAGGACGTCCGGCGCGACGTCTCGCACCTGAAAGGTCTTCTTCATTTCAGGATGTCGAAGCATCACGCGCTGCGAACCCACGCCGAAGCCGATGCCCATTCGATCGGCCAATCCGGCGATCTCCCGGTTGAACCGCGCGA
>Ga0187894_10005086_pt1 | contig 13699 bp, 13 predicted proteins | sample GBC1701081metaG_FD_136650 | JGI IMG/M metagenome (GOLD analysis project Ga0187894, IMG submission 136650) | White microbial mat communities from a lava cave in the Kipuka Kanohina Cave System on the Island of Hawaii, USA - GBC170108-1 metaG ...
CGCGGCGAGCGCCGCGAGCACCGGCTGTGTCGCGTCGGCCACGAAGTCGGCCTGCGTCTCGCGCTCCGCCCACAGGTCGGGGCCGACGAAGAGCACCTCGCCTCCGTAGTGCGCGTGGACGAGCGGCGCGGACGTCGCGAGCACCGTGTGCACGCCCCCGCCGGGGTTGCACACCTCCCACGAGACCGCGTAGAGGAAACCGGGCCCTTCGCGCCGCATCCGCCCACCCATCATATCCTTTGCCCCATCCTTCCGACGCAACCCCTTGGGGCACGGCAGTTTGTGACGGCCGGTTGCGGCACGCGTGCCGCGGTCCCTAGTGCAGGTACGCCCCGCCGCAAACGTCCAGCACGACCCCGGTCACGTACCGCGCGAGGTCCGAGCAGAGGAAGAGGACCGGCCCCGCCACGTCCTCCGGCTCGCCCACCCGCCCGAGCGGCACCGGCTCCGGACGCGGATTCGCAGCCAGCGCCTCCGCGGTCATGTCCGTCCGGACCCATCCCGGCGCGACCGCATTCACCCGGATCCCGCGCGGCCCGAGCTCGGTCGCGAGCGTCTTCGTGAGCGCGTTGAGCCCGGCCTTGCTCGCCGCGTACGCCGCGTACCCGGCCTCCCCGCGGTGGCTCGCGCGCGACGAGATGTTCACGATCGCGCCCCCCGGGCCCCCCTGCATCGCGAACAGCCGGCAGAGCTCCGCGACCCCGAGCAGGTTCGTCTCGAGGACCACCCTCCAGTTGACCGTCCACTGCGGCCCGTCGACGCGCGTCGGGAGCCAGATCCCCGCGTTGTTGACGAGGAGGTTCAGGGGGCCGGGGGGCAAGGAGGGGTTCGCGTGGTCGCAGCGGAACGGCTTGCCGAAGGGGACATCGGCCCTCTCGCGGTAGCCGGCGAAGACCTCGGCGCCCGCGTCGAGGAGCGCCATCGCGATCGCGGCCCCGATGCCCCGCGACGCGCCCGTGACCAGCGCGCGCTTCCCCGAGAGGTCGATGCGCATGCGGGGATCGTACAATGGCCGGGCTGCCCCATGCGACGGCTTGCGCTCCTCTGCCTTGCCGCTTGCGCGAAGGAAGAGCCTCCGGCGGCGCAGGAGACCGAGGTGAAGGCGAAGACGAACCGGCTCGCGCTCGAGAAGAGCGCGTACCTCCGCCAGCATGCCACGAACCCCGTGGACTGGTTCCCGTGGGGGGACGAGGCGTTCGCGAAGGCGAAGGCCGAGGACAAGCCCGTCTTCCTGTCGATCGGCTACTCGTCGTGCCACTGGTGCCACGTCATGGAGCACGAGTGCTTCGCGGACGACGAGGTCGCCGCGTTCCTGAACGAGCACTTCGTCGCGATCAAGGTGGACCGCGAGGAGCGGCCCGACGTGGACGAGATCTACATGAAGGCCGTCATCTACGGCGAGCGCATCGGCGGGGGCTGGCCCCTCTCCGTCTGGCTCACGGCTGACCGGAAACCCTTCTACGGCGGCACGTACTTCCCGAAGCGCGCGGTGCCTGGCATGCGCGGGTTCCTCGACCTGCTCGAGGCGATCGCCGAGCTGTGGGCCGACCCGGCGAAACGACCGAGCCTCGTCCAGCGGGGCGACCAGATCGCCGACCTCCTCCGTCGCGTCGGCGAATACGACGAGTCCGGGACGCTCGGTCCGGACGCCCTCGCGGCCGCGCGCAAGGACATGGCGCTCGGCTACGACGCGGAGCTCGGCGGGTTCTCGAGCCCGCCGAACTTCGCGCCCAAGTTCCCGGGGCCCTCCACGATCGAGGCGGTGCTGCGCTGGTCGCTCCGCCACCCTGACGACGCCGAGGCGCGCGCGATGGCGGTCACGACGCTTGCGAAGATGGCGCGCGGCGGCATCCGCGACCACGTGGGCGGAGGATTCCACCGCTACTCGGTCACGCGCGACTGGCTCGTCCCGCACTTCGAGAAGATGCTCTACGACAACGCCCAGCTCCTCGGGCTCTACGCGTGGGCGTTCCGCGCGACCGGCGACGCGCTCTTCGAGCGGGCGGCCAAGGACATCGCGCGCTGGGTGCGCCGCGAGATGACGAACCCCGAGGGCGGCTTCCATGCGGCGCAGGACGCGGACGATCCGGGGGGCCCCGAGGGCGAGGGCGGCTTCTACGTCTGGTCGCCGGGGGAGATCGACGCGCTCTTCGACGCCCGCGAGGCGGCGGTCCTCAAGGCATGGTTCGACGTGACCGACGCGGGCAACTGGCACGAGAGGCGCGGCAAGAGCATCCTCCAGCTCAAGCGGGCCGAGGAGGAGGCGGCGCTGGCCGCGGGGCTCGCCCCCGCGGCGTTCCGCGCGCTCGTGGACCGGGCGACCGCCCGCATGTACGCGGAGCGCGAGAAGCGGCCGAAGCCGATGACGGACACGAAGGTCCTCGCGTCCTGGAACGCGTTGATGATCTCGGGCTTCTGCCGCGCGCACCAGGCGCTCGGCGACCCGCAGTGCCTCGAAGCGGCGGTCGCGGCGGGGCGGTTCCTCCGGAAGCACCTCGTACGCGACGGGCGGGTGCTCCGGCGGTGGGCCGAGGGCGAGGCGGCCTTCGGCGGCGTCCTCGACGACCACGCCCACGTCGTGGCCGCGTGGCTCGACCTCTACGAGACCACGTTCGACCCGAAGTGGCTCGAGGAGGCGCTCGCGCTCAACGCGAAGACGCTCGAGCTCTTCCACGACGACGAAGCCGGCGGCTTCTTCTTCACCGCGAAGGACGGCGAGCCGCTCCTCGCGCGCACGAAGCCCGGGTTCGACAGCGCGATCCCCTCCGGCAACGGGGTCATGGCGATGAACCTGCTGCGCATCCACAAGCTCACCGGCGACCGCCGTCCGCGAGAGCTCGCGATGCGCACGCTCGAGAGGTTCGGCGCCTCGGTCGCGCAGGCGCCGCACGGCGCGGGCGCGATCCTCAACGCGCTCGACTTCGCGCAGCCGGGCGCGCGGGAGATCTTCGTCGCGGGCAAGCCCGACGACCCCGCGACCCGCGCGCTCGTCGAGGCGGTCTGGCGCGATCCCGACCCGAACCGCGTCCTCGCCCTCGTGACGCCCGGCATCGAGAAGCTGCTCCCGCCGGCGGCGGGAAAGACGCCCGTGAACGGGAAGCCGGCCGCCTACGTCTGTCGCGACTTCACGTGCGCCGCGCCGACGACCGACCCCAAGGATCTCGCGAAGTAGGGGGGCCGGGGGGGCGTGCCCCCGAGGCGACCGGCCCAAGGCCTCCCCCTCACTTCGGAATCTGGGACCGCCAGGCCTCGCCGAGGCCCGGCAGGATCGCGTGGAGCGCGTGGATCACGAACTGCACCGCGATCACCGCGAGGATCAGCCCCATGATCCGCGGCATGATCAGCGCGAGACCGGGGCCGAAGCGGTCCTCGAGGCGCAGCACGCGGAGCATCGAGAAGAAGCAGAGCACCGCGATGATGCCGATCACGGCGAGCAGCAGCCAGAGCTGCATCGTGGTGAACCGGGCGAGGCTGAGCTCCGACGCCGCCCCGGTCGCCTGCGCCGAGAGCGTCATGACCACCGTGATCGACGCCGGCCCCGCGATCATCGGCACCGCGAGGGGCGTGTAGGCGACGCTCTTGTGGACGCCCTTCTCGGCGGCGTCGTCGCCGACCTTGCCGAAGAACTCGGTCTCGCGGCCGCGGACCAGCGCGTAGGCGAGGTTGAAGACGATGATCCCGCCCGCCAGCTCGAGCGCGGCGCCCGTGATCTTGAAGAACTGGAAGAGGAGCGTGCCCGCGAGCGCGAAAATCGCGAGGGCGATCCCGCCCGTCAGCGACGCGAGGAACGCGATCTTCCGTCGCTCGGCGGGGCTTGCCTGCCGCGTGATCCCTAGGAAGACCGACGAGACCGTCGTCGGGTTCACCACGATGTAGAGCGACAGGAACGCTTTCACGGCGAAGCCGCTGAGAAAGCGCTTCAGCTCCTCTTCCATTCCGAGAGCGTAGCAGGCGAGCCGCGGGTAGAGTATCCTCCGGCGGTCGCCCGCCTGTTCGAGGGAGGTTCGCATGGACGACGGTCGGATCCGGGTCACGCGCCGCGACATCCTGCGCGGCGCGGGCGCCGCGGCGCTGGTCGGCGCCGTCGCGCGCGGCGACGGCCCCGAGGCCGTGCCGGGCCTGCGGCGTTCAGGGCCCGACGCCGCGAGTATCCCGTTCACGGTCAACGGGAAGCCCGTGGCGGTGGTCGTCGAGCCGCGCGTGACGCTGCTCGATGCGCTCCGCGACCACCTCGACCTGACCGGCACGAAGCGCATCTGCGACCACGGCGCGTGCTGCGGCTGCACGGTCTTCCTCGACGGAAAACCCGTGAACTCGTGCCTCGTCCTCGCGGCGGACGTCGAGGGGCGCGACGTGACGACGATCGAGGGGCTCGCGAAGGGCGACCAGCTTCACCCGGTGCAGGCCGCCTTCGTGAAGCACGACGCGCTCATGTGCGGCTTCTGCACGCCCGGGATGATCATGTCGTGCGCGGCGCTCCTGTCGGCCACGAAGAAGCCGACGGACGAGCAGATCCGCCGCGCGGTCGCCGGCAACCTTTGCCGGTGCGGCACCTATCCCCACGTCTTCGCGGCGGCGAGGGAGGCGGCGCGATGACCGACTTGAAGCTCGGATTCCCCGGCAACGAGAAGCCCGTCCAGGCGGATGTCCCCGCCGGCATGCCGCCGCCGTGGGACCTCTCGACGCAGCTGAAGGTCGTCGGGAAGGACCACCCGCGCGTCGATGCGGTCGCGAAGGTCACGGGCCGCGCGAAGTACTCGTACGACATCCGGTTCAAGGACCTGATCTACGCCAAGCTCCTCCGCTCGCCGCACGCGCGCGCGCGGCTCAAGAGCGTGGACGTCTCGAAGGCGAAGGCGATGAAGGGGGTCCTCTACACCGAGGCGTACGACCACGCGATCGTCTACGCGGGCCAGCACGTCGCCGGCGTCGCCGCGGAGAGCGAGGGGATCCTCGACGACGCGCTCGCAACCATCGTCGTCGAGTACGAGGTGCTCCCCTGCGTGACGACCGTCGAGGGCGCCTTGGATGAGGGGGCGCCGGGGGCCATCGAGGGACGCGGCAATCTCGAGGAGGGCCGCGCGCAGGGCGACCTCGAGAAGGTCGAGGAGGCGCACAAGCAGGCGGACGTCGTCGTCGAGGCCGAATACCGGACGCAGGTGCAGACGCACTCCTGTCTCGAGACGCACGGCTGCGTCTGCAAGTGGGAGAACGGGAAGCTCACCGTGTGGTCCTCCACGCAGGGCACGTTCTCCGTCCGGTCCGGGATGGCGCGCACCCTCGGCATCCCGGAGTCGAACGTCACGGTGATCACGGAGCACATGGGCGGCGGGTTCGGGGCGAAATTCGGCATCGACGCGTGGGACCAGTTCTGCGCCCGCGCCGCCCGCGAGTCCGGCCGGCCGTGCCGCGCGATGCTCGACCGTCGCGAGGAGCACATCGCGGGCAACCGGCCCGACTCCATCCAGAAGTGCAAGTTCTCCGCGAAGAAGGATGGCACCCTCATGGGCGGCGAGGTCCGTTCGCAGGGCACCGCGGGGATCGCGGCCGGCGGCGCCAACGTGAGGAATCCCGGCATCTACCGGTTCCGCGCCACGTACGCCAAGCATGACACGGTCCTCACGAACGCCTCGTCCGCGCGAGCGTTCCGCGCCCCGGGCCATCCGCAGGGCGTCTTTGCCCTCGAGGGCATGATGGACGAGCTGGCCGAGGCGATCGGGATGGATCCGCTCGAGTTCCGGAAGAAGAACGACGCGAACGTGGTCCGCCTCGCCCAGTACGACATCGGGGCGAAGGAGATCGGCTGGCAGCGCCGGAAGAAGTCCGGCTCGGACAAGGGCCCCGTGAAGCGCGGTCTCGGGGTGGCGTCGGCGATCTGGGGGCACAACGTCCGCGGCGGCGCCGAGGTGCGCTGCACGATCGGTCGCGACGGCTCCGTGATCCTCGCGAACGGTGCACAGGATCTCGGCACCGGCACGCGGACGGTGATCGGGCTCATGGGCGCCGAGGAGCTGGGCCTTTCGCTTGCGGAGGTCGAGGTGCGCCTCGGCAACACGAACGATCCGGTGGGTCCCGGCAGCGGAGGTTCGCAGACCGCGCCTGCCGTGGCGCCGGCCGCGCGCGCGGCCGCGTGGGAGGCGAAGCGAGAGCTCCTGAAGCACGTCGCGTCCTCCCTCGGCGGCGACGCGGAGAAGATGGACCTGCGCGACGGGAAGGTCACGGGCGCGCCGCGCCCGCTCTCCTTCAAGCAGGCGTGCGGCCTCATGTCCGTGGACGCGGTCAGCGCCCTCGGTCGCGGCGCGATCGGCATCCCGCCCTTCAACGGCGAGGTCGCTGGCGTCCAGTTCGCCGAGGTCGAGGTGGACACGGAGACGGGCTCGGTCCGCGTGATCAAGGTCGTCGCGGTCCAGGACTGCGGCCTCGTGGTCGATCCCCTGACCGCGCGCAGCCAGATCAACGGCGGCGTGATCCAGGGGGTCAGCTACGCGCTCTTCGAGGATCGGCTGCTCGACCGACGCACCGGCGACCAGGTCAACGCCGACTTCCTCGGCTACAAGATCGCCGGCGCTCTCGACATGCCGGAAATCGTGTCGATCGCGTTCTCGGTGGCGCAGGGGATGACATCGACCGGCGTGTCGAGCCTCGGCGAGCCGCCGACCGTGCCGACGGCGGGCGCGATCGGCAACGCGGTCGCGAATGCCCTCGGGGAGCGGATCCGGTCGCTTCCGATCACGCCCGCGAAGGTGCTCGCGGCGCTCGGAGGTGCGCGATGAAGGCCTTCGCCTACGTCACGGCCGACGACTTCGACGCCGCCTCGCGTGCGCTCTCCTCCGCGGGGCCCCGCGCGGTCGCGAAGGCCGGCGGCACAGACCTGCTCGCGCTCCTGAAGAGCCGCCTCCTCGAACCCGACGAGGTCGTGAACCTCCTCCGCGCGAAGCGCGACGACGTGAAGGGCGAGGTGAGCGCGCTCACGACGCTCGCGGAGGTCGCGGAGGACCGGTGGATCAAGGAGAACTTCCCCGCCGTCGCCAAGGCCGCGATCGAGGCGGCGACGCCGCAGGTGCGCAACACGGCGACCGTCGGGGGCAACCTCTGCCAGCACACGCGCTGCTGGTACTTCCGCGACGCCAACTACGCCTGCTTCAAGCGCGGCACCGGGGACTGCTCGGCCGCGCCCGACGACGCGCAGAACCGCTACCACGCGATCTTCCCGCACAAGCGGTGCGTCTCCGCGCACCCGAGCAACCTCGCCCCCGCGCTGATCGCGGTCGGGGCGAAGGCCCTTTGCGTCCACCCCGAAGGCGGGCGGACGCTCGACATCGAGCTCCTCTACGACGAGGGGCCGTCGGGCCGCCGGAGCGACACCGTGCTGCGCGAGGGCGAGCTGATCCGGGCGGTGTTGCTCGAGCCGTCGCCGCTCGCGAAGCGGTCCACGTACGTCGAGTTCCGGGAACGCCAGAGCTTCGACTTCGCGATCGCGTCGGTCGCGGCCGCGCTCGACCTCGAGGGCAAGACCGTCCGCGACGTCCGGATCGTTTGCGGCGGCGTGTCGCCGATCCCCTACCGCGCGAAGGCCGCCGAAGCGCTCCTGCGCGGGAAGAAGCTCGACGTCGACGCGGCGGCGGCGGCGGCCGTCGCGGGCGCGACGCCGCTCAAGGACAACGCCTACAAGGTGCCGATCCTGAAGCAACTCGTGCGGCGGGCGCTCGCGGAGATCGCGTCATGACCCGCGCGGCCCCCCATGCCCCCCCTCTTCACGCTCCGGAGGCGTCATGAAACCCCTGGAGGCTTGCTACTACATTTGCAACAAGGCTTTCTATTGCGGGCCCGAGCCGAAGGGCGCGGAGCCGCCCAAGACGCCCTGCTGGTGCCTGAAGACGAGCCACGCGATCGGGCCGGACGGACGCGAGGTCAGCCTCAAGGCGTGCGGCCCCGAGCGCACCTGCTACCGGCCGGAAGTGCAGCTCTGAAGCGCTCCGCGCTGGGCGCCCTCTTCCTGACGGTCTTCATCGACCTGTTGGGATTCGGGATCGTGCTGCCGCTGCTCCCGCGCTACGCGGACGAACTGCACGCGTCGGGGTGGCAGATCGGGCTGCTTTTCGCCTCGTTCTCGGGGATGCAGTTCCTCTTCGCGCCGCTGTGGGGGAGGCTCTCCGACCGGCACGGGCGCCGGCGGCTGATCCTCCTCGGGCTCTGCGGATCGACGGCGGCCTACCTGCTCTTCGCGTTCGCGACCAGCTACGCGCTGCTGCTCGTGTCGCGCCTGCTCGCGGGCGTGTTCGCGGCCACGATCGGCACGGCGCAGGCGTACATCGCGGACGTGACCGGGGAGACGCAGCGGGGGCGGGGCATGGCGCTCATCGGCGCCGCCTTCGGGATCGGGTTCACGTTCGGGCCGGTGCTGGGCTGGCTCACGCATGACTGCCTGGGGGCTGCGTGGCCGGGGCTCACGGCGGCGGCGCTGTCCCTGACCGCGCTCGTCTTCGCGTGGCGGAAGCTGCCCGAGCCGGAGCGGCACGCGTCGCGCGAGCCCGGGCGGCGGTTTGCGGGGCTCGCGCACGTGGCGCGGCACCCGCGCGTGATCCTCGTCGTCACGCTCCAGTTCGCCGCGACGTTCGCCTTCGCCGCGTTCGAGGGGACGCTCGCGCTCCTGGCCAAGCGCGAATACGGGCTCGAGTTCCGCGGCGCCGGACTCCTCTTCACGTACATCGGGTTCTGCCTGCTGATCGGGCAGGGGATGCTCGTGCGCCGGCTGATGCCGCGCGTGGGGGAGCGCGCGTTCGCGCGGCTCGGCGCCCTCTGCCTCGGCGCGGGGCTCGTGGGCATCCCGCTCGTCGGCGCGGGGCTCGGCGGGGTGCTGCCCGTCCTCGCCGTCACCGTCCTCGGCTTCGCGATGCTCACGCCCTCGCTCTCGAGCCTCCTCTCGCTCCACACCCCCGAGGGGATGCAGGGGGAGGTGCTCGGGATCGGGCAGTCGTCGCTCTCGCTCGCCCGGATCCTCGGCCCGTTCCTCGGCAACGTGCTCTTCGCGCGCGACGCCGAGCTTCCCTACTGGGCGGCGGCGGCCGTGATGCTCGTCGCCGCCGGGCTGACCCTCGCGCTCCCCGGCCGCCCCTCCGATAGCTAGGGTTCCGGGGCCTCCCCATGACGGTTCTCGTCGCGCTTCTCCTCGGCATCGTGCAAGGGCTGACCGAGTTCATCCCGGTCTCCTCCACGGCGCATCTGTTGATCGGGGAGCACCTCTTTCGCCTGCCCCCCGGCGACGCGGGCGTGCTCGCCTTCACGGTCCTCGTGCAGCTCGGCACGCTGGTCTCGCTCTTCGCCTACTTCCGGGCGGACATCGTGTCGCTCGTGCGGGCTCTCTTCGCGAGGCCGTTCTCGACCGCGGAGAACCGGCTCGCGTGGTACGTGGCCATCGGCACGGTGCCGGCCCTGCTCGCGGGCGCGCTCCTCGAGAAGCACGTGGAGAAGCTCTTCGAGGCGCCGCTCGTCGCCGCCGCGATCCGTCTCTTCACGGCGGCGGGACTGCTCACGCTCGCCGAGTACTTCGGCCGCCGGGCGCGCCGGCTCGACTCGATGAGATGGCCCGACGCGCTGGTCGTCGGCCTCTTCCAGGTGCTCGCGGTCTTCCCCGGCGCCTCGCGCTCCGGCACCACCGTGGCGGGCGGGATGCTGTGCGGTTTCGACCGTCCGGCGGCGGCGCGCTTCGCCTTCCTGCTGTCCGTCCCCGTGCTGCTCGCCGCCGGCGTGTACAAGATGCCCGCGGTGCTGAGGCTCCCGGATGTCGGATCGTTCCTCGGGCCGCTCGCCGTCGGGTTCCTTGCCGCGGCGGTTTTCGGCTGGCTCGCGATCGGCTGGCTGATCGCCTACCTGAACCGCCGGTCGCTCCACGTCTTCGCCGCGTACTGCGCCGCGGCCGGGGCGGCGTGCCTCATCGCGAACTGAGGGGGCCGGGGGGGCTGACCCTGCGGCAGCGCTGCCGCACCCTCTCCGCCCTAACCCGTTTCCCCGCCTTACGTTGCGTCGCCCGCGTAGTGTGAGTGTCAAACCTACTCGACGACGCGGAGGCCGAAGATGATTGTGCCTTTGTAGCGCTCGCCGATCACCCTGTCCTCCTTGCCGGGGTCGGGGGAGCCCTCGCCGGTCGCGCGGCTGAGCTTGATCTCGATCGTCTTCACGATGCCGCTCGAGTCGCGCTCCACGGCCTCGCAGAACCGGAACAGCTTGTCGCGGGGCTGCGGCGCGGACGCCTTTCCGCCGCCGAAGTCGATCGTGACGCGCCGCTCCACCCCCTTGATGCCGCGGCCGATCGGCGCCGGACCGGTGTCGAACCGGGAAGGGTTGATTCCCGCGTTCTGCTGCACGCGCAAGACGAGCACGCGCTCGCCGCCGTCGCGGAGCCCGCTCTTCGCGAGCTGGTCCACGAGCGCCTTCACGTCGGAGGCGAGCTGCCGCATCTGCTCCGCCTCCTGCGGCGCGCGCTCGAGCGCGGCTTCGAACGCGCTCGCCGACTTCCAGGAGTCGTACGCGACGTAGGAGAGGACGCAAAGGAGGATCGCCATGACGATCACGTAGAGCTTGACGGGATCCTCGGTCATCGGTCCACCCTCTTGAAGGCGAATGTGATCCGCTGGAGGTTCGTGCCCGCGAGCGGCGTCGTGCTCCACGGATCGAGCTCCATCTCGGAGAGGTAGGGGATCTTCTTGAGCCCCTCCTCGAGCCGCACCGCCGCCTCGGCGTCCGGCATGACCATCACGAGCGTGACCATCTTCTGCGTGATGTTGATCGACTCGAAGTCGATGAAGTCGACCTGGTCGTGAAGCTTGGTGACGACCCCGAAGATCTCGTTCCACACCCCGAGCGCGCTCGTGATCTGCGGCAGCCCCTTCGTGTCGCCCACGATCGTGTGGAGGTGCCGCTTCATCCGGTCGAGCGCCTTCAGGTAGCGTTGCACCGCCTCCGGTCGCGGCCCGGCCGTCTCGACCTCGTTCGGTTTCACCTGGTGGCGCGCCTCGACGAGGCTGCCGAGGCCGTTGTAGCTGTCCGCGACCGCGGCGAAAGGCTTGTACGCGTTGTCGAGGACGCTCACGAACCGCTCGTTGTCGAGCGTCCGCATCTTGAGGACGCAGTAGCCCGAGAAGGCGAGGAGCCCGAAGAAAAGCAGCGTCACCGTCACCGCGAGGCTGCTCTTCAGCAGCTCGAACTTGTTCGCGACCTTCAGCTCCTCCTGCCGGAAGTCGAGCTCGAGCGCGTCGTGGCCGACGCCCTTGAGCGCCAGCCCCAGCGCGACGGCGCCGTGGTGGTCGAACGCCTCCGCGGCGCCGTCGAGCTTGCAGGAGAACGCCTCGGACGGGCGGAAGGGCTCGACCGGAACGCCCAGCCGGTGGCCGAGCAGCTCGAGGAGCCCCGGCATCTCGAGCCCGGGCCCCGTCGCGAGCACGCGCGAGGGGGCCGCGCCGCCGCGCAGCGCCGCCACCGAGCGGACATACTCGCGCTTGAGCCGGGCCGCGAAGTCGTCCCGCTTCCGGTGGAAGACGTCGCGTTCGAGCTCGGCGTGCCCCTTCGCGGTCTCCGCCTTCCCCGCCCCGGGCTCCAGCGGCACCAGGAGGTCGCCCTGCTCCTCGCCGGAGAGCTCCGCGAGCTTCCCGTCCGCGTCCGCGGCGTCGATGTCCATGTCGCGCGCGAGTCCCTGCGCGACCGAGTCCACGCCGAGCCGCACGGACCGGAGCGCGCGCACGGCGCCCTCGACGACGAAGACCATCCCCGTCGAGCGGTGGCCGATGTCCAGGAGGACGCACGTCGGCGACTCCTCGAGCAGCCCCGCGGCCTTGACCGCGCCGTAGAACGCGAGCGCGTCGAGGTCCATCGCGAGCGGCTCGACCCCGGCCCCGCGCGCGTACTCGATGCGCCGCCCGATCACGTCCTTCCGGACCGCGAAGACGAGGAGGTTCGTCCCCTCCGGCGACTCCCCGACCCTCGCGTACTGGACGATCACGTCGTCCGCGTCGCAGTCGTGGAGGTGATGCTCCGCCTCGTACTTGATGACCTTCCGGATCTGGTCGTCCGCGCGGAACGGCACCGGGATCTCGCGCACGATCGTGTCGTTCGCCTCGACGGACGCGATCACGTGGTGCTTCGAGAAGTGCTTGAAGATCTCGGTCAGCGCCGCGTGCATCTCCTCGGGGTCCGGCGCGCCGCCGCGCGGCGTGACGGCCCGTTCGATGAATCGGCCGACGCGGAGCTTCTTCCCGCGCCCCGTCACCTCGACGGCGCGCACGCCGCGTTCATGGATGTCGAGCCCGACCGATTTCGCCATGGGAGCCGAGAAGCCGCATTCTATCGCGTTCCCGTACGCCTGTCGTACTCCGCCCTCTGCTCCTCGGTGAGGATCTGCCGGATCCGGCGGCGGCTCTCCGCCTCGAGGGCCCGCTTCTCCTGGAACTGCTCCGGCGTGGGCTGCAGGATCCCCTCCTTTTTCTGGTCGTGGTCGTAGAGCACCTCGCGCAGCTGGCGCACCTGCGTCGGCGAGAGGTCGAAGAACCTCGTGAAGTCGCGCACGCGCCGGTCGAGGTCGGGCGTCCGCGACCCGTGCGTGGCCGCCGCGAGCGAGCCGATCCAGGCGCCCGTGCCGATGCCCGCCACGAAGACGAGCGCGAGCGCCGCGAGGAGGAGTGCCTTGAGCTGGCGCATGCCTATTTTCCCAGGGGGTCCGCGAGCACCGGGGTCTCGACGATCCTCGGGAGCACGTCGGCGACCAGGTAGGTGAGCCCGAGCGCGGCGAGAACGGCGGCCGCGACCACGACCCGACGCAGAAACCGTCGCGCCTCGTCGAGCGCGAACACCGGGGCCACCGGCCCCGCGAGCGCCCGGGCGGTCACCCGCGCCGCAAAATCGGGGGGAGGCTTCGGAACCCCCCCGCGCACCGCGGCCGAGATCCCGCGCAGCTCCGCGATGCGGCGGCCGAGCGCGGGGTCGGTCGTCGCGGCGGCGTCGAGCGCCCGCGCTTCGGCGTCGGGCATCTCCCCGTCGAGCCGCCTCCAGATCGTCCTGTCGTCCACCATGTTGTTCAAGCCTCCCGCGCGTCGTGTCTTTCCAGTTTCTTCTTGAGCCTCGCCCGGGCCCGGTGGAGCCGGCTCTCGACCGTTCCGATCGAGATCCCGAGGACTGCCGCGATCTCGTCGTAGGTGAGCCCCTCGAGCTCACGCAGCGCAAGCACCTCGCGGTAGCGGACGGGCAGCGCGTCGATCGCCGCGCGGACGCGCCGGACCGTCTCGCCCCGCGTGGCGCCCGCCTCGGGGTCCTCCCCGGGACCCGGGAGCGCGTCGGCCTCGTCGAGCGCGACGGCGGGCCGGCGCACGCGCTTCTTCACGTGGTCCTTCGCGGCGTTGACCGCCACGCGGTAGAGCCACGTGTAGAACTGCGACCGCCCGTCGAACGCCTCGATCCGCGTGTACACCTTGAGGAAGACCTCCTGCGCCACGTCCTCGACCTCGTGCGCGTCTCGCACGATGCCGAAGATCAGGGCGAAGATCCGCTCCTCGTAGCGCTCGACGACGAGGCGCAGCGCCTCCCCGTCGCCCTCGCGGATGCGCCGGACGAGATCCTTGTCGTCGACCCGGGTCTCCCGGCTCATCGCTAAGAGCATCTCATCGCCCGGCCGTGAGACGCCAGCCGGCAGGCCGTTCTTCCCGGCCCCCCA
>Ga0187894_10005087_pt1 | contig 13699 bp, 11 predicted proteins | sample GBC1701081metaG_FD_136650 | JGI IMG/M metagenome (GOLD analysis project Ga0187894, IMG submission 136650) | White microbial mat communities from a lava cave in the Kipuka Kanohina Cave System on the Island of Hawaii, USA - GBC170108-1 metaG ...
CGAGGTACTACAAGACCGATCCCCCGTCTCCCGGCAGGTTCGCAGGTCTCCTGAAGATCATGGAAGACCGCGAGGTGACGTTCGAGCTGCCCCGCCTGAAAACGCGGGAAGAGCGGCTCAAGGTGATTCGGCATGTCAATCCATTGATTCCGGAAGTCAATATGCCCCGTCTAGTCGAATTGATGAATGACGAGCGCCGACTCCTCAGTTTGCAGCCGCTCTATGATCGCAGATGAAGGGAGAAGTAATATGTCCGCCGTCCACGTCGCACGCCATGTGCCACGGGCAGTGGCACTACTACTACTCATATTCACTACCCCGTGCCTCGGGTTTGAGACCCCGACCCATCGCATCATCAACCGGTCCGCTGTGGAATCTTCGGTCACCTTTCATCAGCTTCTGCGCGACGGCATGGGCCTCATCAGAGGCGTTGATCAAGCCTTACGCGGACTGACCATCCTGGACTGGATCGGCGAGGGTGGCGTCGCTGAGGACCAGCTCTTCGGGATCGAGATGCTCGGCGGGCTCACTCGGTCGACACGGCACTTCCACACACCGCTGCTGGGCTGGGAACAATCGGGGCTCAGCTTGCCGCCCCTCCCTCGATTCGAGTCGTCGGTGCGCTGGGCCCAGTCCGATCAAGGCATCCTGGGACGCTTTGCATGGTCGGACGCCAGAACGAGATTCTTCGATGCGGCTACCGGCCGCACCGAAGTCGACAGACAGAAAGCCTTCGCGGACACCTTTCTGACCATCGGCCAGCTCATGCACTTGGTCGCTGATCTTGCCCAGCCTGCCCATGCGCGAGATGAATCACACGCGCTGGGTGACGACTTCGAGAAGTTCATGGCCGATCCAGACAATGACTACCTGATCACCGGCTTTCAGACCTTCGACCCCAGCATCTTGCAGGTGCCGACGAACGATCCGGTTGCCAAGGTGCCCGTGGCCCATATCTGGGACACCAACCGCTACAACGGCACCAACCCTCCGGACGAGACCACCGCGCCGATGTTCGGGCTCGCCGAGATCAGCAATGCGAACTTCTTCAGCCCGGGCACCATCAGGTCCTTCGCGCACTCGGACGCGATCCGGCCGCTTCCGGCCTTGAACCTGCTCGATCTCGCCTCGATCGTTCCGTACGTCACGGGCGAGAACCGACAGTACCGGGGCAAGTCCGGGTCGGGATTGCGCGTCGAGCGCATGGTGGCGGAGGGCGTCTTCTACCGGTTTCTCCCGCCCTTCGTCTTCAATTTCGCGCTCGACGATGGCGTGTTCCGGGAGTACGCGGGACACCTGCTGCCCCGAGCGATCGGGTACGCGGCGGGTCTGCTCGAGTACTTCTTCCGCGGACGCATCGAGATCGCGCCGCCGGCCCGCTTCGCCTACGGCCTCGCGGCCTACCAGCCGGGAAACTCGGGAAGCTTCCGGGCCCTGCGCTTCAGGGTGCGCAATGCGACCCCCGGCGAGGACACGGGGCCAGGACAGCTCATCGCCGTCGCCCAGTACCGCGAATCGGTGACCGGCGCCAATCTGATCGACGACCCATTCGCTCCCATCAGCGCGGAGCTGTCCTACGCCGTCTCCAAGCCTTTCGCCGTCACTCTGACGCCAACGTTTCAGGAGCTCACGTTCGACTTCGGCGAGAAGCCGATCCCGTCCAACGTCGCCGATCTCTTCCTCACCGTGGTCTACCGGGGTCGTCTCGGCCTCGAGGACGATGCCGTGATGGTGGGCGGCAAGGATCTGTTCGAGCCTGCGCCGATCGACATGGCCAATGCCACCGACTGGGAGTGCTTCCAGGGCGGGCTCCACCACGTCGCCGATCTCACGGCGTACCCGCCATACGGTCCAGGGCAGACCGCGCGCGACGTGAACCACGACGGCGTGCCCGATCTGGCTGGCCCGTTCATGGTGCGCGGCCAGTTTCTCAAGACGTTTGACTTCGCCGAGCCCGGGCCCGGGCCGTCGGAAAGCAACTTCGACCTGAGCAACTCCGTGGAGGCGCCAACCCAGTACAGCCGCGTGATCCTGCTACAGGATCGACCGACCTACGGCGCCACGGTGCTCTCGCGCGAGATCCAGGCGATGCCATCCGGGGGAATCGGGACGAACGCGCTCCAGTCCGCGACCGTGCCCGGTGTGTTCAACGACACGACCCCCGGTCCGGACGGGACCTTGGTCCGGCGCGTTCGACCCTCGACGGTCTATCGAGGCGTTCCTCTCCACTTCGGCTTGCTGCTGACCACCAGCGCCACCGTGCCTTGCATCTCCAACACGGGGCTTCTTCCGCCGTCGCTCACCCGAATCGACGGCATTGTCCCGTCACCATAGCGGGGCTCACGTGAATCTCGTGAATCGTCCGTCTCGTGAAGGCACCACCAAGTCGTCCGCTCGACTTCGGGGCATGCTGCTGCTGGCCGGACTCGTGGCGGCGACATTCGTCGGCTCGGGTCTCGATGCCGGCGAGCCGTTGCGGTACTGGGGCACGCAGGAGGCGCCCTCGACAGGCTGGCTCGACACCGGCCGAGGCGCACTCTACGAAGTCCGCGTGGGGAGCGAGATCCCGGGCTGGGGGCGCGTGAAGGAGGTACACGCGGATCACATCGTCCTCGAGCGCATCCTCACCGAGGACGACAAGCGCGCGCTACGAGAGCAGGGCGCGCTCGTTCACGACGCGTACGAGATTCACCTTCCCCGCGAGGACCTCCGCCATCCGGACCTGACGGTCCCGCATCCGCCGAGTCGCTGACCACGAGGCGGAAGCGCGTGCTCGGAGGACGACGAGCGTGCGCCAGCGAGTGCAAGTGGCGACGCCGATCGCCTTCGGCGATGACGCTTGTTTCCGGCCGCACGGGACACGCCCGCTATCGTCTTCCCGTACACGACCATGTCGGCCCAACACTACCTCCCTGGTAATTGCGCCCCAGGGCGGGCCCGCGCTACCGGTGGGACCAGAGGCCCCAGACATGGACACCGCCGCCTCGAGTCGCCCGCTCCGCGTCGCCTTTGCCGGGACCTTCGCCGGCCGCATGGCCGAGCGCGTTCAGGCTCATCTGGCCCTGCCCTGCGACACCGTCGTCGACACGGAACAGGGCATCGTGGCGCGGCTCGGCGACGTCGACGTGATCGTGACCCTCGCCTTCACGCGCGCGATGGGAGAGGCGGCCCGGGCGCTCAGGCTCGTCCAGGTGCCCGGCGCCGGTCTGGACCGGATCGAGCGTTCCGCGATTCCGGCCGGCGCCTGGCTCGCCAACGCGTACGGGCACGAGGTCGGGATCGCCGAGTACGTCATCGGCGCCATGCTGGCGCTGAGCCGCGACTTCACGCGCGTCGACGCCCGGCTCCGCCGTGGCGAGTGGGACAGTCAATGGTCGGTGTCGGGTCCGCCCCCCGCCCCGTGGCCCGAGCTGTCCGGCAAGACGCTCGGCATCCTGGGCCTGGGTCGGATCGGCCGGGCCCTGGCGAGGCGCGCCCGGGCCTTCGACATGGCGGTGTGGGCCGTCCGGCGTGACGCGGCCCGCGCCGAGACGGAACACGTCGACGTTCTCGGCGGGCCCGAGGCCCTCGACGAGGTCCTGCGACGGGCCGACTACCTGGCGATCACGCTATCGCTCAACGCCGAGACCCGGGGACTGCTCGGCAAGCGTGAGCTCGACCTGATGAAGCCGACGGCGGTCCTCGTGAACGTGGCGCGGGCCGAGATCGTCGACGAGGCCGCGCTCTACCGCGCGCTCAGCACCCGCACCATCGCCGCCGCGGCGCTCGACGTCTGGTATCGCTACCCGACCGCCGACGGCCCGACCTATCCGGCGCGCGAGCCGTTTCACGAGCTGCCCAACGTGCTGATGACTCCACACGTGTCGGGATGGACGGAGGGAATGCTCGAGGCGCGGGCGCGCCTCATCGCCGACAACATTACGCGCGCCGCGCGCGGCGAGCCCCCGGCGAACCTCGTTCCGCCCTCGCCGTAGGGCGGACCTCCTGTAGAATCGAGCCTCGTGCGCCTGCCTTTCTTCTACGGCTGGATCGTCGTCGCCGTCGTCTTCGTCAGCATGGCCGTCGGCGTGAACGCGCGCACCGGCTTCTCGCTGCTGTTCCCGCCGATCATCAACGAGTTCGGCTGGGAGCGGGGCGTGACGGCGGGAGCGTTCTCCTTCGGCTTCCTGGTCTCGGCAGCGCTCTCGCCGTTGCTCGGCCGGCTGATGGACCGCCGCGGCCCGCGGGTCGTGATGGAGATCGGCATCATCTCGATGGCGGCTGGCCTGATGCTCGCCACGCAGGTCCGGGCGACCTGGCATCTCTACGTCACGCTCGGCGTGATGGTGGGTGGCGGCAGCGTGTGTCTCGGCTACACGGGCCAGTCGCTCTTCCTGCCGAACTGGTTCGTGCGACGCCGGGGACTCGCCATGAGCCTCGCGTTCTCGGGAGTCGGGGTCGGCTCGATCGTGATCCTGCCGTGGCTCCAGACCGTCATCGGCGCCGCTGGCTGGCGCACAGCCTGCTGGGTCCTCGGCATCGTGGTGCTCGCCCTGCTGGCGCCGATCAACCTGCTGCTGCGGCGGCGGCCGCAGGATATGGGCCTCGAGCCGGACGGCGATCGCGCGGGTCCCGGCGGCACGGCGCCTCGGCGGGGCGGCAACGTCGTGGACCCGGCGTGGGCCGCCATCGAGTGGACGCTCGCCCGCGCGGCTCGCACGGGTCGCTTCTGGTGGATTGCGATCGGCTATTTTTGCGGACTCTACGCGTGGTACGCGGTGCAGGTGCACCAGACCAAGTACCTGATCGAGATCGGCTTCGCGCCGGCGTTTGCCGCGTGGGCGCTCGGCGTCGTCAGCCTGGCAGGTATCCCGGGCCAGATCGGCCTCGGCTATCTCTCCGACCGGATCGGTCGCGAGTGGGTCTGGGCGGTCGGCGCGCTGGGCTTCGCGATCTGCTACGCGGCCCTGCTGCTGCTCAGGGACTCGCCGACCACATCGCTCGTGTACGTGATGGTGGTCGCGCAGGGCCTGCTCGGCTACGGCCTCACCGCCGTCGTCGGCGCCATCCCCGCCGAGATCTTCGAGGGCCAGCACTACGGCAGCATCTTCGGAACGCTGATGCTGGCCTCGATCGCCGGCGGCGCGGCCGGCCCCTGGGTCACCGGGGCGCTCCACGATGCCACCGGCAGCTACGCGCTGGCCTTCTGGGCGGCGATCGGCTGTTGCGCCGTGTCCGCGCTCGCGATCTGGTTCGCGGCCCCGCGCAAGGTGCGGGCCGTCGCGGGCCGCGTCACGCGATCCGCGCCCGCTCGCGGTTAGCCACGATCGCGTCGACCGTCGCCTCGGGCGAGAGCCCGGCATTGTCGATCCAGAGCCCCGTGCCGGAGAGCTCGTCGACCAGCGGCCGCTCGAGGTGCGCGAAGTGCTCGCCGATCGAGCGCCCATGCTTGGCCTTGTGGCGCCGGCTCTTGTCGCGCCCGGCTTCCCGCTCGATGACCACGCGCGAGCCGGGGTGCAGCACGACGAGATGGATCGCGAGCCCGGCGAGCGCGGCTCGATACTCGTCGAGATCGCTCCGGGTCACGATCACGTAGTCGACCACCGCGGTGAAGCCGGCAGCGGCGTAGGACCGCGCGAGCAGACACTGGTGCCTCATGTTGAGGTGGATCTGTCGGGCGGACTCGTCGGTCGGCTCCTGACCGGGCCAGACGTTCCCCGACACGATCCATCCCTGGAGCAGGTCGCCTTCGATGAAGACTGAGCGCTCGAATCGCTCGGCGAGCAGACGCCCCACGGTCGTCTTGCCCGCTCCTGGAATGCCGCTGATCAACCAGACGTGAGTCACGGATACGTCTCGGTCGACCGCGCCCGGCCAGGCGCTCGACACGCTGGCTGTCGGCGCGATCGAAGGGTGCCGCTTGCAATCCGCCGGGCCCTGAGGCATAAGTCAGGGGCCATGGCGCGTCCCGTCGCCTCCCTTCGCGTCCGGCGTCGCGACTGCATCTGTCCCTCGTACCCCGTCGAGAGGACGAGCGGGTAGCTCAGGCGGACGTTCGCGATTCGAACCGGCGCCCACGGCTCCCCGTGGGCGCTCGTGTTTTCACGGGAGGCGATCATGTTCGGAACAGTGCTCGAGGACGTGCGCGCGGTCCGGCGCCACGATCCGGCGGCTCACGGCTGGCTCGAGGTCATTCTCTGCCACACCCCTCTCCACGCGACGCTGGCCTATCGGCTGGCCCACTGGCTCCACACGCGCGCTGGCCTCTCTCTCGCGGCGCGCCTGCTGTCCGTGCTGGCTCGGGCCTGGACCGGCGTGGAAATCCATCCGGCTGCCCGCATCGGCCGCGCCTTCTTCCTCGACCACGGAACGGGAGTCGTGATCGGCGAGGCGGCCGTCATCGGCGACCACTGCGTGATGTACCACAACGTGACCGTGGGTGGCACCGGCAAGTATCTTGGGCGACGCCATCCCGAGATCGGCGATCACGTCTTCATCGGAGCGCACGCGACCCTGCTTGGCCCGATCCGCGTGGGCGAGCATGCCCGGATCGGCGCCAATACGCTGGTGATCAATCGCGACGTCCCGCCCTGCTGCACCGTGGTCGGCGCGCCGGCGCGCATCGTCAAGCGGGACGGGGAACGGGTCGACGAGGACCTGCCCCTCATGAGCGTGTCGCCCGACGCGATGCCCGTCGAGCTCTCGTGAGGTCGACGCCCTCCGAGACCTGGCGCGCCCGGGCGCGTCAGCCCCGCGAGACGAGTCGTCGCGCGGCGGCCGGGCAGAACGAGCGTGGGGACGGCGGCGTCCGTCAGGCCACGCCGGCCCGGAGCTCCTGCTCGATGAGCAACAGGTCCTGGATCACCTGGTGCGGCGTCCGCACCACACCGTAGAGGCCCGCGTACACGATCGACGTGTCGTCCTCGGCACGACCGTCCAGCGCGGCCACGGCCGCGCCAAGGCGGTTCGAGGCCTCCGCGTACCGCTGCTCCGGATCGTCGGACGACAAGGCCTCGTCCAGCGACGCCGAATAGAGCCGCTCGGATCGGGCCACGTGGTGGAGCACGCGTCGGAGCGGCCATCCTCCATCGGGCGGCGCCCAGTCAAGCTCGTCACGGGTGAGGCCACGCGCCCGGTGGACGAGCATCCGCACGGCCTGGTCGATGCGCCACAGCCACGCGTCGAGATCGGCCGACGCCAGCGGCAGCCGGTCGTCGGGCAGTGTCACGGTCGAGGGCACCCATCCGTCGGTCGGCGTCGGCGCGACGCCATCGCGCTGCCACGAGCGCCACTGATCGATCTGATTCAGGTGATCGAGGGCATGATCGAGGACGCGGCGGAGGGCCTTGCGCGGCGTGTAGGTGTAGCGACGCGCTCCGGCCGGGGCCGTGAGCGGCGCGGGGCGCACCGCGGTGAGCCGGTCGAACAGCTCCTCCGTCATGACGGAGATGACTTCCCGGGCGGGATCGTGGGCGGTGAGCCGGACCAGGTGCCGGCGGGCGCTGACGTGAGCCTGCTCGACGTGGAGAGCCGGATCGCTCGGCGCCGGCGCCAGGGTCCAGGACGTGACCATGCGCGCCGCCGTCGCGTGGGCGAGCAGGATCTCGCTGCCGGCAGCTGTCGCGAGCATCCGGTCCTTCGATGTCGCCAGCGACTCGGCCCATCGATCGATCCGTTGGGCGTCGAACGTCCCGTCGCTGGCCGACGTCTTCGCGGCGTCGGTGCGGGTGTCCATCTTCCTCAGGGTATCCATCGTCGTCACCCTCTCAGAGAGGCCCTGTCATCGCGCCTCCCGCATGCGTCAGTCGCGCGGCGTCCTTCGCCCTCGCGTCCACCGTAGACACCCGGCCGCCGTGCGTCCAATGCATAGATCCTGTCGGGTCCATACGCTACGCTGATGGCCATGGAGATCGACCAGATCGAGGCGTTCGTGGCGATCGTGCGCGGCGGCGGCTTCACGCGGGCTGCCGCAGCGCTTCACCTCTCGCAGCCGGCCGTCAGCCGGCGGCTCAGCCTGCTCGAGCGTGAGCTGGGGGCCCCGCTGTTCGAGCGACTCGGGAACCGCGTGCTGCTCACCGAGGCGGGAAAGGCCTTCCTGCCTCACGCCGAGGCCCTGCTGGCATCGATGCGTGACGGCATCGACGCGGTCCGCGCGCTCGGGGGAACGGATCGCGGATCGATCACCCTGGCACTGGTCGGGACGCTGGCCAGCACCACGCTGACCGAGGCGTTGCGCGTGTTCCGCGAGAAACACCCCGACGTGCGGCTCCTGCTACGGACCGCGCTGAGCCGCGAGGTCAGCGCGCTCGTCCGACGAGGCGATGCCACGCTCGGACTGCGCTACGGCGCCGATCCCGATCCCGACCTGGTCTCTGTCCCGATCCACGACGAGCCTCGGATCGTCGTGTGCTCGCCGCGACACCGGCTCGCGCGCGCCCGGTCGGTCGGTCCACGCGCTCTGGCTGGAGACGCCTGGATCGGATTCCCGCCCCGGACCGAGCAGCCCGAGGAGCCATCCGGCACGTCGCTCCGGGAGCGGCTCGCCGCCTGCGGCCTCGGCGGCGCCGAGATCATCGCCGTCGACAGCCTGACCGCCCAGAAGCGCATGGTCGAGGCGGGCTTCGGCCTCGCGGTGCTCCCCGAAAGCGCCGTGGACGAGGAGCTCCGCGCGGGCACGCTCTGCGTGCTATCGGTCGCGCCGATGCGCGTCACGATCCCGGTGGTCCTCGTCCATCGCCGTCGCGCGTACCTCAGCGGGTCCGCCCGGAGCCTGATGACCCTGCTGGCCTCGACACCCTTGCGCCTCGCCGCGCGGGCAGGTCAGTCGCCACCGCGACGGCGCAAACGCGCGAGCAGACAAGGAGGCGGCGTGCGCGTCCGACCCCCGACGGTGAGGTAGTTCCTCGGCGGTAACCCGAACGGCCCTGGTAAAGGTCCGGGCCTCGTCACGGGGTGCGGTCCCCGCGAACCGCTCCGCTCATCCCCGGCGAAGGCCTTCCGCGCCGCGCCGTCGGGCCGTACCCCGCGCCACCCGCTGACCCGCGGTGGTCCGATCCGCCGAGAGATGGATCAAGGCCAGCACTCCGGCCGGCGCCCGAACCCGGCCGTCGCTCAGCCCTTCACGGACCCCGCGGTGAGCCCCTGCACCATGTACTTCTGGAAGATCAGCACGAGGAGGACCGCCGGCAGCGCGCCCAGGAAGCCGGAGGCGGCGATCACCGAGTAGTCGATGTTGATCTGCCCGTTCATCCCGGCGATCACGGGCGGCAGCGTCGTCGAGCCCGGCTTCGTGTTGAGCACCTGGGCCACGATGAACTCGTTCCAGCACAGCATGAACGTGAACGCGCCGCCCGCGACCAGGCCAGGCCCCGACACCGGCAGCACGACGCGATAGTAGGCCTGCAGGCGATTGCAGCCGTCGACGAGCGCGCTCTTGTCGAGCTCGGCGGGCACCGTCTCGAAGTACGCCTTCATGATCCACACGGTGAACGGCAGCGTGAACGAGCAGTAGGCGAGGATGAGACCGGTCAGCGAGTTCGAGAGCCCGAGCGCCCGAAGCATGAGGAAGAACGCGGGCACGAGCACGACGGTCGGAAGCATGCGGGTGAACAGGAGCGCGAACAGCGACAGCGTCTTCCCCGGGAATCGAAAGCGCGCGTACGCATAGCCCGCCGTCGTGCCGATGGCGAGGTTCACGACGGTCACCACGACCGCCACGATGAGGCTGTTCAGCATGGCGGGCACGATCTTGGCCGCCTGGCCCTCGGCGTGGAAGCGGACCAGTCCGAAGATCATCCGGTAGTTGTCGAGGGTGACCTCGGGCGGAATGAACGAGAGCGGCCGGGCCAGAAGGTTCTTCTGGTAGGAGATGCTCGTGACGAATAGCCAGAGGAACGGGCCGATCAGCCACACGGTCACGGCCAGGATCACTCCCGTCAGCACCAGCCGGCTCGCGAGCGGACGCCGCCGGTACTGTCCGCCGCGATATCCTCGATCGACCGCCGTGGCCATCAGCTCACGTCTCCGGCTCGAACCGCGCGAGGATCAGCCGGTGATAGACGAACGTCAGCAGCAGGCACAGCGCGGTGAGCGTGTAGAGAATGGCCGTGCCCGGTCCGAACTTGAAGAACGCGAACGTGGTTTGAAAGCCGAGCCACGACACGGTCGTCGTGTCGTTGGCGGGGCCGCCCATCGTGAGGACGTAGATCAGGTCGAGCATCAGAAACCCATTCACGGTCGCGAGAACGAGCACGAGGAACAGAATCGAGCGCAGGGCCGGCAGCGTCACGTAGCGGAAGCGCTGCCAGTAGCCCGCGCCGTCGACCTCGGCAGCTGCGTAGAGGTCGAGCGAGATCGACTGCATGCCGGCCAGGAACAGGAGGGTCGCGAACGGCGCCTGATTCCACATGTAGACCGACACGAGCACGTTGAGCGCCGTGAACCCGTCCTTGAAGAAGGCGATGGATCGCTCGACGAGGCCGAGGTTGTGCAGGAGTCCGTTGAGCGCCCCGAACTCGAAATCGAGAATGCCGATCCAGAGCAGCCCGACGACCACGCGCGAGAGCGACCACGGGATGAGCAACATGCTGCGCATGAGCGGGCGTCCGGCAAAGCGCTCGTTCAACACGAGCGCCACGCCGAGCCCGACCAGCGTGGCCTCGATGACGAAGGCCGCGACGAAGTAGAGCGTGCGCCAGAGCGAGCTCCAGTAGAGGGGATCGTCGAAGATCCGGACGTAGTTCTGAAGCCCGATCCACCGGAACAGCGGCACCCGCACGCCGAACAGCTCGATCGCCGACCCACCCGCCCGAAGCAAATTCACGTCGGTGAACGAAAGCCAGAGCGAGTAGAGCAAGGGGAACGCCACGACGAGAAAGATGCCGAGGATAGCCGGCAAGACAAGAAGAACGGCAAACCAAGCCTCGCCAAGCCGAACGCCCCGCACCGAGCGCCGCGCAGCCGCCGCACGCGGAACCGGCCGCGAGATCGTGGATTGATCCGTCTCAGCAGATTCGGAGCTCAGAACATGGCTCCTTCTTCGAACGCCGGCTCGCCCACACCACGGAGTGCCGCATCCCCCTGCACCGCCTTGCCTCTCCTGGAGTAGCTCGCGCGCACCCCCAAGGATCGTTCCACGTTCGAGCGCCGGCTTCGCCGGCGCAACCTGTCTCTCGGGGGGGAGGCAGGTCCGAGCGAGCCTTCAGGCTCGCCGGACCGTCGGCCGGGGAGTCCGAGGGGGCGTAGCTCCCTCGCTCAGAAAACGGGCGCAGCCCCCCTCCGAGCTAACTCAGCGACTTCTGCAGCGCCACCAGCTCCTTCAGGCCCTTGGGCACCGCCGTCGTGCCGCGGATGATGTTCTGCACGATGGCGACAGCCTTCGTGTCGTACTCGCCGTACCACGGCTCCTTGTAGGCGGCGATGACCTTGCCCTTCTTGTACTGCTCGCGCAGGAGCTTCAGGTCGATCCAGCGGTCGTACGACTGGATGATCTCCGGGTGGTCGTACATTTCGGGATACGGGTTGTCCAGACCCGAGATCAGGCACCACTGCCGTTGCACGTACCAGTCGCCGTTCAGGTTGCCGCCGAGGAAGCGCAAGAGCTTCCACGAGTCCTCGAGCACCTTCGTCTTGCCGTTGATCGTGTACGAGTCGGTCCACATGTACGTGTTCCCGGTGCCCGGGTACATCACCATCTTGGCCTTCTTCGGCGCGAGTTTCGAGTTCTCCGGCTCGCCGGCGATGGTCTTCAGGTAGTACGAGTGATTCGTGTGATAGGCGTAGCGGCCCGTCCAGAACAGCCGGTGCGTGTCCGTCGACGACGTCTTGGTCAGCACCTCGGGGTTCACCAGCTCGGCCTTGTACACCTTCTGCCAGCGCTCCATCGCCTTCGCCGCGCCCGGCTCCTGATCGACGATCACCCGGTTCTTCGCGTCGAAGACCTGCGCGCCCTCGGAGAAGCAGTCGGTCATGAACTGGGGCATCGTGCCCGATGGGCTGCTGTTCCAGTTGGGCAGGAACGGCGTGTCGCTCACCTTGTCGCGCTTCAGCTTGGTGCAGTGCTCGACCAGCTCGTCCCAGCTCTTGGCCGGCCCTTTGATGCCCGCCTGCTGGAGCATCGGCTCGTTGTACATGAGGATGAAGAGGCTCGTGAAGTACGGCAACCCGAGCAGCTTCGTGCCGTCCTTGCTCTTCATGCTGTCGAGGTTGGCCGGCGTCATCTTCTTCTTGAGCTCGTCGACGCCGGGCAAGTCGTCGACCGCGCGGATCAGCCCGTTCTCGTACCAGCGCTCGCGGTTGTTGTGGTTGCAGTACATCACGTCGACGACCTCGCCGGCCAGCGCGCGCGTCTCCATGGTCGGGTGGTACTGCGCCCAGGGGATGGCCTCGTACTTCACCTGGCCGCCGAACTTCTGGTTGTAGAAATTCACGTAGTCCTTCACCGTGTCGGGCTTGAACACCCAGCCGGAGAAGTTGATCGGCTTGTCGGCGTGCGCGACGCCACGCCATCCGCTGGCCAGGGCGGCGGAAGCGCCGAGCAAGGACGCGGTTCGGAGAAACGTGCGCCGGCTGGTGTCGGTCATGATCGTCCTCCTGGGCCAGGGTGTCTGGCAGCGGTGAGCGTCGGCCTTGACACATCGACCGGGATCGAAAGCTGGAGGGATTGTCGCGGCGGTCCCGAGCCTTGTCAAGCGGCGGTCGGTCGCGAGATGCGATCGGCCGTCTCTCGCGGCGTCTCGACCCGCGCTGTACGATCGAATCGAGGGGCCATGCATCGCACCGCTCTACCGCTTCGATACGGACTGGCAGTCCTGAGCGTTGCCCTGGCCGTGGTCGTCGTGCTGCCGCTCAGAGGCGTCGTCGACACGCGCCCGCTCTTCTACGCGGCGGTCGTGGTGAGCGCGTGGCTCGGCGGCCTTGGCCCGGGGCTCGTCGCTGTCGTGCTCGCCACGCTGGCGATCGACTACTTTCTCCTGGCGCCGTTCTACCTCCTGAGCTGGAAAGTCGATCAGCTTCCGCGCCTCGCAGCCTTCACCGCCTCGGCGCTCCTCGTGAGCTGGCTCAGCGTGAAGCGCCGCCGCCTCGAGGACTCCCTGATCCGTGCGCGCGACGAGCTGGAGCTGCGCGTCCGCGAGCGCACCGCCGACCTCGAGCGCCAGGCGCAGCTCCTCGACCTGGCCCACGACGCGATCATGGTGCGCGACGTCGCCGGGCGCCTCACGTTCTGGAACCGTAGCGCCGCGGCGCAGTACGGCTGGCCGCAAAAGGAGGCGCTAGGGCGGCTCGCGCCGGAGCTCTTGCACACCGTCTTTCCGAAGCCCTCGGGCGATATCCTGACCGATGTCCTGCGCGATGGTGTGTGGGAGGGCGAGCTTCAGCAGACGCGGCGCGACGGCACGACGATGGTCGTCGCCAGCCGGTGGGCGCTCCAGCGCGACGAGCGTGGCGCGCCCTCGGCGATCCTCGAGATCAACACCGACGTGACCGAGCGCAAGCGCGCCGAGGAGGCCCTCCGCGAGAGCCAGGCCGAGCTGGCGCACGTCACGCGCGTGACGACCATGGGGGAATTGACCGCGTCGATCGCCCACGAGATCAACCAGCCCCTGGCCGCCGTCGTGACGGGCGGCAATGCTTGCTTGCGCTGGCTCGCGGCCGAGCCGCCCAACCTCGACGAGACGCGGAGAGGGCTCGTCCGGATCGTCCGGGACGCCAACCGCGCGAG
>Ga0187894_10005088_pt1 | contig 13699 bp, 9 predicted proteins | sample GBC1701081metaG_FD_136650 | JGI IMG/M metagenome (GOLD analysis project Ga0187894, IMG submission 136650) | White microbial mat communities from a lava cave in the Kipuka Kanohina Cave System on the Island of Hawaii, USA - GBC170108-1 metaG ...
GCAGGCCCACCACCTCGCCGCGCTGCAGCTCGACATTGACGCCGCGCACGACCGGACGCTTCTTGAAGCTCTTGCCGAGATTGTGGGCGACGAGGCCTTTGTTATCGGCGACGAGGCGCGGCAGCCCGCCGCTTTCGGGCACCGTTCCAACCTCGGCTCGGGCTTGTGCCGCCCTCGTGCTCATAACCGTTGCGAACTCCCCACGCCCCGTGGAGCGTCACTACCGGCGGCGGAAATTAACGATTGGGCTTCGGTTCTGTTTTGGCCGTGCCCTTCTTCGGCTCCGTCTTACCGGTGCCTTTATTCTCGGCAGCGGGCGAGGGGATGTCCAGCGGCCCTTTGCCGCTATCGGCCTGCCCCGGCATGAGGAGGACGCGCACGCGCCCGCTCTTGGGAGGCTCGCCCGGCTTCGTCGTGCCCGATACCGGGCGCTCTCCGGCCAGCAGCTTGCTGATGCCGGTCTTCATGTTAACTTCCGCGCGCTCGCCGTTGAGCTGATTGTCGCCGCGCGTGAGGCGCACATTGCCGGTGAGCGTCGCCACCTCGGTCTCGGAATCGTAGTCGCCGCGGTTGCCGCGCGCGATCTCGGTGGGCGTGGTGATGACGACGTTGCCGAGCGCCTCGACGCGCTTCAGGCTCTGCTTGCCGTCGTCTTCCTTGAAATAGGCGACGAATTTGTCGGCGCGCACGCGCTTCTTGTCTTCCACCACCTGGGCGCCGCCGGTGACGTCGGCGACCTTGTTCCTGCTGTTGTAGACGACGAGCGCGGCGGTGAGCTGGTTCTTGCCGTTGTCGATCTTGACCGGCTTGCCCTTCAGCGTGAACACGGTGGTTTCGACCATGTATTCGGCCGAGTCCGAGGTGATCGTCTCCTTGGGCGTGGTGATCTTGACCTCGCCCTCGGCGGTGATCTTGTAAATTTCCTGCCGGTTGTCTTCGGTCTTGCGATAGTGGGCGTAGAGCGCATCGGCGCGGATGGTGGTGTCGCCGCGCTTCGCCGTGGCGTTGCCGCGCGCGATATAGACCTGCTCGTTCTGCCGCCACTCGACGCCCTGATCGGCTTCGATCGCGACCGGGAGCGCCGTTCCCGTATTGCCGAAGCCCGGGATCGGCAGGCCCTGCGCCACGGCATCCGGCGCCGCAACGCCGAGCGCAAGCAGCCAGGTGGCCATGGCCAGGGGCGGCAACGCGTGCATCCAGCGCGTCATGGCGCTACTCCGCGATCTTCGTGGGAGCCTTGTCGGTCTTGGGCTTACCGTCGCCAGTCATGTCCTTCATGTCCTGATCGTCGACATGGAGCAGGACGCGCGTCTTGCCGGTGAAGATGATCGTGGCACCCTTGTCCTCGATCCGGAAGCCCTTTGATTCGATCGTGCCCTTGGGGCCGGTGGCGACGACCGGGCGATCCCCCCACGCCAGCTTCCTGTCCGTATCGACCGTCGCCTTCTCGGTGCGGAACGTATAGTTGGCGTCGTGGAACACGTAGACGTCGCCGATCAGCGAGATGATCTTGGTCTTCTGATTGAACTCGCCGTCGCGCGAGGTGACCGCGACCCAATTGCCGGTCTCGAGCGTGAGGCTGGCCTTGGGCTGCTCGAGGATGACGGTGTCCGACTTCGCGTGCGCCAGGCGCGCCGACTTCGCCTCGACCTGATAGGGCCGGGCCTTCTCGTCGGAGCCCACGAATTTCGGCGCGCTCATCTCGTGACGGCGCAGCGCTTCGAGACCGATCGGCGGCCCGACCCGATTGGAGATCGCCTGCGGGACGATGTCCTGCCAGAGCAACGCTACGGCGAGGATGCCGAGACCGGTACCCGGCAGCACGATCTTGGCCATGGCGAGCAGGCGGCTATAGCGATCGATGCGCGAGCGGCCCACGAGCGGAAAAGCCGGCGCGGCCGTGGCAAAAGCAGGGTCCATGCGGGAATCCGGGGCCATCGTTCAGGCGACTCCCGCTGCGAGCAGATCGTGCAAATGAATGAAGCCGACCGCCTCGCCGTTGCGGACCACGAACAGGCCGTTCTTCTTGCGCGCCTGGATGAGGCCGAGGGCCTCGGCCGCGAACGCGTCGGGCCGGATGGTGAGCGGGTTCCGCGTCATCACCGACTCGGCGCTGCGCGTGAGCAGCTCGGGCGACATGTGGCGCCGGAGGTCGCCGTCGGTGACGACGCCGACCAGCAGGCCCGCACCGTCGACGACGCCGCAATGGCCGTGGCGCTTCGCCGTCATCTCGATCAGCACCTCGGACATCGGCTGATCGGGGCGCACCAGCGGCATCGCCGCGCCCGCGTGCATGATGTCGGAGACGCGCAAGAGCTTCCGTCCGAGCTTGCCGCCCGGATGCAGCACCTGGAAATTCTCGGCGGAGAAACCGCTGCGCTCCAGCAGCGCCACCGCGAGCGCATCGCCGAGCGCCAGCATCATCGTCGTCGACGTGGTCGGCGCCAGGCCGAGCGGGCAGGCCTCGGGCGAGGCGGGCAGCGCGAGCGTCACGCTCGCGGCATCGGCCAGCGTACTGTCGGTGCCGGCCGTCATCGCGATCAGCGGAATGGAAAAGCGTTTGCAGTAGGCGACGAGGTCGGAGAGCTCGGGCGTCTCGCCCGAATTGGAAAGCGCGAGCACCGCGTCGGCGGTGGTGATCATGCCGAGATCGCCGTGGCTCGCCTCGGCGGGATGGACGAACTGGGCCGGCGTTCCGACCGAGGCCATCGTGGCCGCGATCTTGCGCGCGACGTGGCCGCTCTTGCCCATGCCGGTAACGATAACGCGGCCGGTGGCGGCGCGGATGAGATCGATGGTCTTGATCAGCGCCTGGCCGAGCGGGCCATCGAGCGCGCGGGCCAGCGCCTGGATGCCCTCGGCTTCAAGCCGGAACACGCGCCGCGCGGAATCGAGATCGCGCGCAGGCTCGGATTTCGGCCTTCGGCTGGCTTTGACGGCTCCGGACAACACTGCCCCTCAAAATGGACTCAGGGATTGATTACGGCACGCTGGCGGCCCGGCTCCCCGTAAGATGCGCCCGGCAGGCCTAAAAAGTATAGACCTTTTGATAACCAAATGTGGCGGTAAAGCGACCGCGCCGGCAAGTTTCGCAGCGGATGGGAAGTCTTTGGTTAATGGGCGAAAATATCGGTTTCACCCCATCCGGCGAGATCGAGCGCAGCCCGGTACGGAATGAAGTCGAAACAGGCCCGCGCGAGCTCGAGCCGGCCCTCGCGCGCGAGCAACGCGTCGAGCTTTTCCTTGAGCTCGTGGAGGTGCAGCACGTCGCTCGCCGCGTAGGTTTTCTGCTCCTCGCTGAGCGTCTCGGCGCCCCAGTCCGAAGTCTGCTGCTGCTTCGAGAGATCGACGCCCAAAAGCTCCCGGGCGAGATCCTTGAGCCCGTGCTTGTCGGTCATCGTGCGCACGAGCCGCGAGGCCGTCTTCGTGCAGTAGAGCGGGCGCGTGAGCACGCCGAGGTGATGCTTGAACATCGCCACGTCGAAGCGCGCGAAGTGGAGGAGCTTCAGAACGTTGGGGTTGGCGAGCAGCGCCGCGAGCCGCGGCGCTTCGGCCGGGCCGCGCCCAAATTGCACGAGATGGCAGTTGCCGTCGCCCTTCGAAAGCTGCACGAGGCAGAGCCGGTCGCGCCAGGGGTTCAGCCCCATGGTCTCGCTGTCGATGGCGACGGCGGGGCCGAGATCGAGGCCCTCGGGCAGATCGCCCTGATGAAGATGGACGCGTTTCAGCAGCAACGACGCTCTCGCATGCGGGCTTCCGCGCCGGAGAGCCTCCGGACGAAAGCATGCGGTAATGGTGCCCAGGAGAAGACTCGAACTTCCACGGCCTTGCGGCCACTGGTACCTGAAACCAGCGCGTCTACCAATTCCGCCACCTGGGCGCCGATCTCGAGCGGGCGGCGCCAGCGGGCCGCCCGGAGAGGCGTGTAGGTAGAGGCGGGGCCGGGGGATGTCAACCGGCGGGAGGCCTAGTCGACGCCGAGGGCGCGCAGACGGGCCTTGGCGTCGGCATTCCCCAGCCGGGCGGCGGCCTGATAGTCGGGAATGGCGAGGCGCCGGTTGCCCATGTTCTCGTGCGCGAGCCCGCGATTGTAGTGCGCGTGAAAGTGCTTGGGATTGAGCTCGATCGTCTTGCCGTAATCCTGGATCGCGTTCTGGAATTGGCCGAGCTTGAAGTAGCTCGCGCCGCGCAGGTTGTAGTGCTCGGCATCCTTCGGATCGAGCTCGATGGCCTTGGTGAAATCGGGAATCGCGCGCTGATATTGGCCGAGCTGGTAATAGGCGGCGCCGCGCAGCGAGTAGTAATCACCCTTCGGGGCCTTGGCGATCGCACGGTCGAGATCGGCGATCGCGCGCTGATACTCGCCCATCTGCAGCAGCGTGTGGCCGCGATAGGCCAGGTAGACGTCGTGCGGATCGAGCTCGACGGCGCGGCCGAAGCTTTGCAGCGCGTGGCGGAAGTCCTTCTGCTGGAAAAGCGCCACGCCGCATGCGTGATGCGCGCGCGCATTCTCGGCATTGAGCGAAATCGCGCGCCGGCAATCGGCCAGCGCCTCGGGATAGTTGCGCTGCTGATTGTGCCACTGCGCGCGGAAGGCCAGGGCGTCGGCGATTTCCGGCGGCGGCCGCGCGCTGTCGGAAGCGATGCGCGTGCAGGCGGCAACGATCTCGGCTGCTGAGGCGCCGGCGCCCTGCCGGCACAGCTTCGTGTCGGCCTCGGCCTTCTCGCGCTCGGCTTTGCGCCGTGCCTCCTCCTCGGCCTTCTTCTTCGTTTCTTCCTCGGCCTTCTTCTTCACCTCGGCCTCGGCGCGCTGGCGATCTTCTGCAGCCTTCTTGCGCACCGCCTCGTCGGCTTTGCGTTTTGCCTCCGCTCCGGCCCGGGCGCGCTGTTCACTCATTTTGCGCGCGGCCTCATCCGTCTTGGCGGCGTCGGGCGCGTAGCGCGACCAGGCGTAATAGCCGCCGCCCGCCATCGCCAGCAGGACCAGCACGCCCGCGAGGACGCGGCTGGACCGCAGGCGCGGTCTCGCGGACGCGCGCGCCGCATCGGGCGCAACTTCGAGCCGCGGCGTGGTGGAAGCGGTCTCTGGCGTCCGCGCGAGATTGAGCGTCTCCGCGGATTGGCCGCCGCCAAGGCCGAGCGGCCGGCGGAATTCCGCCACCGACTGCGGGCGTTCGTTCTCGAACACCGCCATCGCCCGGTCGATGGCCTCGAGCAGTACGGGACTGTAGGAGCCGCGCGCGGCCACCGCCGCAGGCACGATCGGATCATCGACCTTGCGCGCCAGCGCATTGATCCGCGACGTGGCCTCGGGCGGTCGCTGACCCGTCACGCAGCGATAGAGCGTGGCGCCCAGCGCGTAGATGTCGGTGTAGTGGCCCTGCAGGCTGTAGCGGTCGTATTGCTCGTAAGGCGCGTAGCCCGGCGTCACCAGCTCGGTGAGGCTGGTGCGTCCCTCGTCGGCGATCGCCTGGCGCGCCGCGCCGAAATCGATCAGCACGGGCGAGCCGTCTTCGCTGCGCAAATAGATGTTGTCGGGCTTGATGTCGCGATGCAGGAAATCCTGCGAGTGGACGGCTTCGAGCCCGTCGAGCAGCCCGGGCAGGATATGGCGGAGCGCCGATTCCGAGAGTCTCTTGCCGCCCTCGATATGGCCGCCGAGGCTCATTCCCTCTTCATATTTCATCACCACATAGGCGGTGCCGTTCGCCTTGATGAAGCGCTCGGCGTCGATGATGTTGGGATGGTTCAGCGCGACCAGCGTGCGCGCCTCGTCCTGAAACCGCTCAAGCGCCTTGGCGAATTCCTCGGCTTCGTCCGCGCTCGCTGGATGCACCGTGACGCTTCCCGCCTCGCGCACCGCCAAGCCCGCGGGCAGGAACTCCTTGATCGCGACCCTGACATCGGGACGAAGCGCGTCGGTGGCGGCGTAGGTGATGGCGAACCCGCCGCGCCCCAGCACATCGGCGATGACGTATCCGCCGATCTCGGTGCCCTGCGCCAAGGCGTCGCGCGGCCGTTCCATCCCTGCCCCTGGTTGCGCCGTGCCGGTCTCTTAACCGATCGCCGCAGGTCCGGAAAGGTGAAGCGCCCTGCGGCCGCGACGCGCTTGCCGCCGCACCCGCGCGGGACTAGGAAAGGCCACATTCCGCAATCTCGGCTTGGCCCATGACCATCGCGCGCGCAACCGTTTTCGGCGGCTCCGGCTTCATCGGCCGGCATATCGTGCAGCGCCTCGCGCAGCGCGGCATCGTCGTGCGCGCGGCCGTGCGCGATCCCGAGAACGCGCTGTTCCTGAAGCCGATGGGCCAGGTCGGCCAGATTGCGCCGGTCGAAGCGGACGTCCGCAGCGAGAAGGCGGTGGCGGCCGCGGTCGCCGGCGTCGACGTCGTCGTCAACGCGGTGAGCCTCGGCGTGCAGAGCCGGAAGAATCGCTTCGCCGACGTTCATGTGAACGGCGCGCGGCGCGTGGCACGGCTCGCGGCGGCGGCCGGCGTGAAGCGGCTGATCCACCTCTCGGGCATCGGCAGCGACGCGAACTCGGATTCCACCTATGTCGCGGCGCGCGGCCATGGCGATCGCGCCGTGCGCGAGGCGTTTCCGGCGGCGACGCTGCTGAAGCCGAGCGTCGTGTTCGGGCCGAACGATCATTTCTTCACGACCTTCGCCGCGATGGCGCGCATCGCGCCCGCCCTGCCGCTGTTCGGCGGGGGCACGGCCCGCGTGCAGCCGGTCTATGTCGGCGATGTCGCCGACGCCGCGCTGAAGGCGGTCGACGATCCGGCCGGCGCGGGGCAGGACTACGAGCTCGGGGGGCCGACGACCTACACTTATCGCGAGTTGATGGCGCTGCTGCTTCGGATCGTGGAGCGCAAGCGCATGCTCGTGAACGTGCCCGAGCGCATCGCGCTGATCATGGCGGCGTTCGCGGCGCTACTGCCGAACCGCCCGCTCACGCGCGACATGGTGAAGCTCGCGGTCGCCGACAATGTGGTCGGCGCGGGCGCGCGCGGCCTCAAGGACCTCGGCATCGTGCCGACCAGCGTCGAGGTGATCCTGCCGACCTACATGGACCGCTACCGCAAGAGCGGCCGCTACCGCAGCACGCGGTTCGCGTAACGCCCCGCGGGGCACGCGTCACACGATCAGCAAAGGAAGGGAGAACGCCCGGCTCCGTGAAAACGGGGCCCCCTTGCGTTTGCCGGCCCGTCCCGCATTTTAAGTCCGCAATGGACGTAATTTTCTGACCTTATTTTGAGCATCGCGCGCAGATGCCGATCATCCTGCGGGCATTCAAATATATTAGGGCAGAATATGTGTCTTAAAATCACAGAATCTTCTAGACGGCATGGTTACCCTGCGTTACATGGCCATCGACGCGGGCGGCGAAAGCACGCTTTCCGCCTCGCATTGCGAAAGGGATCAAGCCGCCGTGGCTGCGAAGATGCTGCGTTTCGTCGATGTCGCGCAGGGGACGCCCGAGAAGCGTCCGCCGGCAGCGCGCCGGCGCGACTTCGACGAGATCTATGCCGAGTATCGGCCCGAGACGGCGGCGGAACAGGCCGGCCGCTGCTCGCAATGCGGCGTGCCGTTTTGCCAGATCCACTGCCCGCTCTCGAACAACATCCCGGACTGGCTGATGCTGACGGCCGCGGGCCGGCTGGAAGAAGCCTACGAGGTCGCGTCGGCGACCAACAACATGCCCGAAGTGTGCGGCCGCATCTGTCCGCAGGATCGCCTTTGCGAAGGCAATTGCGTGATCGAGGCTGCGGGCCACGGCACCGTCACCATCGGCTCGATCGAAAAATACATCACCGACACCGCCTGGGAGCGCGGCTGGGTGAAGCCGATCCGCGCCGCGTTCGAACGCGAGCAATCGGTCGGCATCATCGGCGCGGGGCCGGCCGGGCTCGCGGCCGCCGAGCAACTCCGCCGCAAGGGCTATCGCATCCACGTTTACGACCGCTACGACCGCGTCGGCGGACTCCTCGTCTACGGCATTCCCAACTTCAAGCTGGAGAAGCCCGTCGTCGCGCGCCGCGCGCAATGGCTCGCCGAGGGCGGCATCACCTTCCACCTCGATTTCGAGGTGGGCCGCGACCTCACGCTCGCCGAGCTGCGCCGCGGCCACGACGCGGTGCTGATCGCGACCGGCGTCTACAAGGCGCGCGACATGCAAGCGCCGGGCTCGGGGCTCGGCGGCATCGTGCAGGCGATGGCCTATCTCACCGCGAGCAACAAGAAGGGCCTCGGCGACAGGGTGCCGGAATTCGACAGCGGCAAGCTCAATGCCGAAGGAAAGAACGTCGTCGTCGTCGGCGGCGGGGACACGGCGATGGATTGCGTGCGCACCGCCGTGCGGCAGGGCGCCAAATCGGTGAGGTGCCTCTATCGCCGCGACCGCGAAAACATGCCGGGCTCGATGCGCGAGGTGAAGCACGCCGAGGAAGAGGGCGTGGAGTTCATCTGGCTGAGCGCGCCCGAAGGGTTCGACGGAACCAAGGGTGCTGCCGGGAAGGTGACGACCGCCCTCGCGCACCGCATGCGCCTTGGCGCACGCGATGCCAGCGGCCGCGGCGCGCCGGCGAAGGTCGATGATTCGACGTTCCGCCTCTCCGCCGACCTCGTGATCAAGGCGCTCGGCTTCGATCCCGAGCCGCTCCCGGTGCTGTTCAACGCGCCCGAGCTCGCCGTCACCGACTGGGGCACGATCAAGATCAACCATCGCACGCTGATGTCGAATCTCGACGGCGTGTTCGCGGCCGGCGACATCGTGCGCGGCGCCTCGCTCGTGGTCTGGGCGATCAAGGACGGCCGCGACGCCGCCGCCAGCATCGACCGCTACATCCAAACCAAAGTCGCGACGGCCGGGATCAGCGCCGTCGCGGCGGAGTGAGCGCGGCCGTGGCGCGGGCGCTCGTCATCGTTCCCGGGCTCGGCAATTCGGGCCCCGAGCATTGGCAATCGCATTGGCAGCGAGCCTATCCGCATGCCAAGCGCGTCGAACAGGACGATTGGCATCATCCGCGTCTCGCCGAGTGGATGGAGACCCTCGATGCGACCGTGCGCGCCTCCGAGGAGCCGGTCGTGATCGCCGCGCACAGCCTCGGCTGCGCCCTTCTCGCGCATTGGGCCGAGACGCGCGACACCTCGCGCGTGGCGGGCGCGCTGCTGGTGGCGCCGGCCGACGTCGACTCGCCGCGCCACACGCCGCCCGAGGCGCGCGAGTTCGCGCCGATGCCGATGCGGAAGCTTCCGTTTCCCGCGCGCGTCGTCGCCAGCGAAGACGATCCCTTCGTCGACTTCCGGCACGCCCGCGCGCTGGCCGAGGCGTGGGGTGCGGACTTCGTCAACGCCGGAAAAGAGGGCCATCTCAACGCTGCGTCGGGCCTCGGCGCTTGGCCCAAGGGACAGGCCGAGCTCTGCGCCCTGCTCGGCGCCGAATCGCTGGAGTGAACGGCATTCTGCGGCTCTACGACGATCCCATCTCGGGCAATGGCTACAAGGTCCGCCTCGTGTTGACCCAGCTCGGCCTGCCGTTCGAATACGTGGCACTCGATATCACCAAGAGCGAGACGCGCACGCCCGCTTTCCTCGGGAAGAATCCGAATGGGCGCATCCCCACGCTGCGCCTCGAGGACGGCTCGCATCTCGCCGAATCCTGCGCGATCATCTGGTATCTCGCCGAGGGCACCAAGCTGGCGCCGGCCGACCGGCTCGCCCGGGCGCAGACGCTGCAATGGATGTTCTTCGAGCAATACAGCCACGAGCCCTATGTTGCGGTGGCGCGCTTCTGGAAGCACCTGCCGGCGATGAGCGAGGAGCAGCAGCGCCAGCTCCCCGACAAGATCAAACGCGGCTATGCGGCGCTCGACGTGATGGAAAAGCACCTCGCCACGCGCCAGTTCTTCGTCGCCGAGAAATACGGGCTCGCCGATATCGCGCTCTACGCCTACACGCATGTGGCGGACGAGGGCGGCTTCGATCTCGGGCGCTATCCCACCATCAATGCCTGGATGAAGCGCGTCGCGGCACAGCCGAATCACATCGCCATCACCGCACCGGCGGGGACCGCGGTGAAGGACGCGGCTTGAGATGGAACGAGGCTTCGCCATCGTAGGGGCGCGCTGCGCGCGCCCTGCCGCCGCAGACAAGGCGTCGAGCGCCTGGTCCGGGATGCATGCACTTTACCGCCGGAACGAGGGCACGCGCAGCGCGCCCCTACGTGTGAGACGCCATGATTAAGCTCAACGAGACTGGGCCCGAATTCGCCGCGCAGTGGCAGCGCGAAAGCGCGCGCCTCGCGGAGAGCGGGCTCTACAGCCGCGAGGACGAGCGCGACTCGTGCGGCGTCGGCATGGTGGTCGCCGTCGACGGCAAGCCGCGGCGCGAGGTCGTCTTCGCCGCGATCAATGCGCTGAAATCGGTCTGGCATCGCGGCGCCATCGACGCCGACGGCAAGACCGGCGACGGCGCCGGCATCCACGTCCAGATCCCGCAGGAATTCTTCAAGGAGCATGTGCGCCGCACCGGCCACGAGCTGCTCGACGGAAAGCTCGCCGTCGGCATGATCTTCCTGCCGCGCACCGATCTCGCGGCGCAGGAGACCTGCCGCTCGATCGTCGAATCCGAGATCATCAAGTTCGGCTATCAGATCTATGGCTGGCGCCAGGTGCCGGTGGATATTGCGGCGCTTGGCGACAAGGCCAACGCCACGCGGCCCGAGATCGAGCAAATCATGATCGCCAACACGAAAGGCGGCACGCACTCCGCCTTCGAGCGCGATCTCTATGTGATCCGCCGCCGCGTCGAGAAGGCGGCGATCGCCGAGCAGATCAAGGAATTCTACATCTGCTCGCTCTCGTGCCGCTCGATCGTCTACAAGGGCATGTTCCTCGCCGAGCAGCTAACAGCGTTCTATCCGGACCTGCTCGACGAGCGCTTCGTCTCCGCCTTCGCGATCTTCCACCAGCGCTATTCGACCAACACCTTTCCGGCCTGGCACCTCGCCCAGCCCTTCCGCGTGCTTGCGCATAATGGCGAGATCAACACGCTGCGCGGCAACGTGCGCTGGATGAAGGCGCACGAGCCGCTGTTGGCGCACCCGATGTTCGCCGGCCACATCGAGGACCTGAAGCCGATCATCCAGCCCGGCGGCTCGGACTCGGCGATCCTCGACAATGTCTGCGAGCTGATGGTGCGCGTCGACCGCTCGCTGCCGATGGTCAAGACCATGCTCATCCCCGAGTCATGGACCTATCGGAAAGGAATTCCGCAGACCCACCGCGATCTCTACGCCTATGCCAACGCGGTGATGGAGCCGTGGGACGGGCCGGCGGCGATCTGCGCGTTCGGCGGCCGCTGGGCCGTAGCGGGCATGGACCGGAACGGCCTTCGCCCGATGCGCTACACGCTGACGACCGACGGCCTCGTCTTCGTCGGCTCCGAGACCGGCATGGTGCAGATCGACGAGCAGCGCGTCGCCGAGAAAGGCCGCGTCGGGCCCGGCGAGATGCTCGGCGTCGATCTCTGGGAAGGCAAGCTCTACAAGGACCGCGCACTCAAGGACTGGCTCGCCGAGCAGCGCCCGTTCGGCAAGTGGGTAACGAAAAGCATCGCGCTCGACGAGCTGATCCAGGGTGCCCGCGTGGCGCCTCAGCAATTCGAGCGCGATGAGCTGCGCCGGCGCCAGCTTCTCGCCGGCTGGTCGATGGAGGATCTCGAGCTGATCCTCCAGCCCATGGCCGAGGAAGGCAAAGAGCCGGTGGGCTCGATGGGCGACGACACGCCGATCGCCGTGCTCTCGGACCAGTATCGCGGCCTGCACCACTTCTTCCGGCAGAATTTCAGCCAGGTGACGAATCCGCCGATCGACAGCCTGCGCGAGCGGCGGGTGATGTCGCTGAAGACGCGGCTCGGCAATCTCGGCAACATCCTGGCCGAGGAAGAGTCGCAGGTGAACATTCTGCAGCTCGAATCGCCGATCCTGCTCAACGCCGAATTCGCCGCGATGCGCGAGCATATGCGGAAGCAGGCGGCGGGCGACACGGCGGTCGAGATCGACTGCACCTTCGATCCCACCGCTGGGGAAAGCGCGCTGCGCGAAGCAATCGACCGCATCTGCCAGGAAGCCGAGGACGGCATTCGCGGCGGGCGCGTGCACGTGATCCTCACCGACATGAAGGCCGGCGCCGGGCGCGCACCGGTGCCGATGATCCTCGCCGCGGGACGCGTGCACACGCATCTCGTCAAGCAGAGCCTCCGTACCTTCACCTCGCTGCACATCCGCGCGGCCGAGTGCATGGACGTGCACTATTACGCGGTGCTGGTCGGCGTCGGCGCCACGACGGTCAACGGCTATCTCGCCGAGGAGACCCTCGCCGACCGCCACCGCCGCGGGCTGTTCGGCAAGCTGGCGCTCGAGGCGTGCCTCGCGAAGTTCAAGAAGTCGGTGGACGAAGGCCTGCTCAAGGTGATGTCGAAGATGGGCATCGCCGTGGTGAGCTCCTATCGTGGCGGCTGCAATTTCGAGGCGGTGGGCCTTTCGCGCACGCTGGTGGCCGAATTCTTCCCCGGCATGCCGGCACGCATCTCCGGCCTCGGCCTTTCCGGCATCCAGAAGAAGGTGCTGGGACTGCACGAGCGCGCCTGGCGCACCGACGTGATCGCGCTGCCCGTGGGCGGCTTCTACCGCTACCGCCGCTCGGGCGAGCGCCATGCGTTCGAAGGCTCGCAGATCCATATGCTGCAGGAGGCGGTCGCGAAGGACGCCTACGGCCTCTACAAGAAATACAGCGAGGCCGTACGCTCCGGCCCGCCGCTCAATCTCCGCGACCTGCTTGATTTCGACCGCAGCCGCACCACGCCGGTGCCGCTCGAGGAGGTGGAATCGATCACCGAGATCCGCAAGCGCCTGGTGGCGCCCGGCATCTCGCTCGGCGCGCTCTCGCCGGAAGCGCACGAGACGCTCTCGATCGCGATGAACCGCATCGGCGCCAAGTCGGATTCCGGCGAAGGCGGCGAGGACGCGGCGCGCTACAGGCCGCGCGCCAACGGCGACAACGCCTCCTCGGCGATCAAGCAGGTGGCCTCGGGCCGCTTCGGCGTCACCGCCGAGTATCTCAACAATTGCCAGGAGCTCGAGATCAAGATCGCGCAGGGCGCCAAGCCCGGCGAAGGCGGGCAGCTGCCGGGCATCAAGGTTTCGGAGCTGATCGCGCGCCTCCGCTGCTCGACGCCGGGCGTCACGCTCATCTCGCCGCCGCCGCATCACGACATCTACTCGATCGAGGATCTCGCGCAGCTCATCTACGATCTGAAGCAGATCAATCCCGAAGCGAAGGTGTGCGTGAAGCTGGTGGCGCAGGCCGGCATCGGCACCGTGGCCGCCGGCGTCGCCAAGGCCAAGGCCGACACGATCCTCATCTCCGGCCACAGCGGCGGCACCGGCGCGTCGCCGCAATCGAGCATCAAATATGCCGGCATCCCCTGGGAGATGGGGCTTGCCGAGGTTCATCAAGTGCTGGCGCTCAATCGCCTGCGCCACCGCATCAAGCTGCGCACCGACGGCGGCTTGAAGACCGGCCGCGACGTGGTGATCGCGGCGCTGCTCGGCGCCGAGGAATACGGGCTCGGCACCGCGGCCCTGGTGGCGATGGGCTGCATCATGGTGCGCCAGTGCCACATGAACACCTGCCCC
>Ga0187894_10005089_pt1 | contig 13696 bp, 7 predicted proteins | sample GBC1701081metaG_FD_136650 | JGI IMG/M metagenome (GOLD analysis project Ga0187894, IMG submission 136650) | White microbial mat communities from a lava cave in the Kipuka Kanohina Cave System on the Island of Hawaii, USA - GBC170108-1 metaG ...
ACAACGTTTGAGCGCCAGCTCTATCAAATGACTCCCATATCGATCGATCTCTTCGTCAAAGGAGATGTTTCCTCTGGCCAAGGATGGCGGGAATTTGGGCGATGTATGAAGAAGCGAAACCACACGGCAGGAGCAGTCAGCCAACCGCCGGATGCTGCTCATGTCCTGGGTCTTTTCGAGTAGTATTCCAGCCCGCTCTACAGTCGCAGCAAGATCATCGTTCGATAGATGAGAGCCAAGCTGCTCGAGGAGAGGCACCCATAGCTTTACGCGCGGCTTCATAATCGCCCTCGTTTTCAGATTTGCGGGCGAGTTGGCAGCGCAGTTGTGCTCGCTGATTGGAGGAGGGGTTATCTTCGCGGTCGAATACACGATTGAACGCGAAAACACCGCTGACGGTCAGCCAGTTGTCACAGAAACAGTCAAAGTCACCCGTAAAACCTATTCTCAAAACTGGCCCGCCTACAACGCGGCTCAAACCCACGAGAAATCAGAACTACAGGCGCTGCTCTATGAACTCTGCCAAAGCATACCCGAGCCTCAGCAACAGTTTGGTAGGCCGCGCCTTTCGCTCGCTGACATTATTTTCTCCTCCGCTTTCAAGGTGTACTCGACTGTGTCGGGACGGCGCTTTATGACTGACCTCCGAGAGCAAAGGCTCGGGGCTATTTATCGAAACTGCCGCACTACAATTCCGTCTTCCGTTACCTTGAAGCGGAAGCGTTAACGCCATATCTCTATCAACTGATCACAGCGAGCAGCCTGCCGCTCAAGTCAATTGAATCGGACTTCGCCGTTGACTCATCCGGTTTCAGCACTGGCCAGTTCATGCGCTGGTTGGATGTAAAGTACGGCAAGGATGAAGATCGACGAATGTGGCTCAAGGTTCACTTGATATGCGGCGTTAAGACGAACGCCGTCACTTCTGTCGAAATCAGCGATGGTTACGCGAATGACTATCACTACTTTAAGTCATTGGTAAATAATACTGTCGAGAGTAGATTCAAATTGTCAGAGGTCTCGGCGGACAAGGCCTACTTAGGCGGGGAGAATCTTCTTACCAGCTTGCGGCATGAGGCAACGGTGGTAACGAAGTGAGGGCGGCGTCCTCAATTTTGACACTACCTTTCTTAAAAACGTCCCCCAGGTTTACTGAGACTGGTCCATCCGTCGATTGTTGGGCGAGACTTTGTGTTCCGATCGTTGCGACGCACAAAACCAAACAGACGATTGCGTGGGCCAGGAGGAGACGAGGATTAAAATCGGAGGGTCTTGCCATATTGCCTCAGGTGCGGTATCGAGGCCTTAATACATTCAGGAAACTTCAAGAGTGCCGAAGGTGCTGGGCCGGCCCTGGAGTTTCTGAGGTCACTCTACACTGAGATCCAGATTGTAAGTAACACCTAAACAGAATCTTCACCGCAAACGACTCTGCAAAGAGAGTGCACCACTCTAGCACCATTGTGCCCCAATTATTGCAAGCAAAAACTTTGCGTGTGAACGATTGTAGAGTTCTCAGTTACTGACGCGGTTTGAAGACAAAACAGACGCACAGGTTGCCTGCGATTAGACGTCAGGCATAAATCTGCCTCTGCTTCTGATCGAAACTAAAGTCCCGTAAGACGGACTGCGGAACATAATGATGCTTTTTAGATTGGTTGCCCATTGAATCAAAGACTCTGATCCAGTCGCCTTACGGTCGATCGTAACCGAACGGCTTCCTACACTTCTTCAGAGTGCTCGTTGTTCATGATGAATTACTGAACGAAATTAGAGAAGTAACTCTTAGATCACTTGGGTAGGTTCAACTTGTCGTCAATCAAACCGTCTGTTGAAATACCGACTTTCCGCGCATACTCAGAAGCACGAGTAATGAAGGTTCATGCTGCCCGCGCCGCGCGTAACTGCTTGATTTTGTTTGGCTGGGAGGCAGGGACTCGAACCCCGATAGCCAGATCCAGAGTCTGGAGTCCTACCATTGGACGACCTCCCAGCACGAGGTGTTGAATTTACGTAGCCGCGCCGCCTTTTGTCAACCAACCCCCGATTTGACACCAACCCCCGATTTGTCAATCAACCCATGATGATGCGTCATAAAAACAATGCTTGAACTCGCCTGCGCTACAAGGCACAATGGCGACGTTGTAATAGCACGAGCGGCATTCCTGAAGAAAAACAATAGACAACCGCTTTCAATTCTTTAATGAGCTTCCGAACAGACATCCGGGGAGTAATGACTGAACACGACAATCAACCTTCAAACTCCAGCCACGGAGAACAGGATCACGACGCCGCTCAGGACCAACAGGACCAGGTCGCTAAGTATCGGCTCAAGCTCGAACAAACCGCTGACCTCGTCGCCCGCATTCGTCACGAAATCAACAACCCGCTCACCGGCGTCCTGGGCCAGGCCCAACTGCTTTTGCGCGAAGATTTGAGCGAACGCTCACGCAAGCGTGTGCAAACGATCGAAGACCTTGCGCTACGCTTGCGAGACGTGGTGGCGCAGTTGCGTGAAGTGCAACGGCCGGGCGGTGACGGTGAGACAAACGGGTCCGCGGATTAATTCAAACCAGAATTAAACTTAAAACTAGACTGCAATCGTGTCTTCTTCTTCGACGAGGTAGGGTGTGGTAGTCGTAGCCGGTTCAGCGTCCTCGGCGAGAACTGCCTGAATCACGGGCAGGCTCAGCGAGTGCTTCGTCGTCGACAGAGGTACCGACTTGCCGGCGGCGTAGACTTTATGACGGCCGTGCTCGCCATACCACTCGGCGAGATTCGCGGTCTTGTGCATGTTCTCGATGATCTGGCGCCAACCCACGCCGGTGTTGTAAGCGCAGAATGAGATTTCACCTTCCTGCGTGCCGTAAGGAATCACGCACATCTCGGTGCGGCGGAAATCGTAGTTGAACAGGTCCTGAAACCACATTCCCTCGACGCACAGCACGCGCCAGTTGTCGCCGGCATTGCCGTTCGCCTGTGTCTTCATGCGGTCGTTGCGATCGGAGTTGGAATTGGTCGACGACGGTTTGAACAGATTGATGATCTGCGAAATCGGAAAACCTTCCGGCGCGCGTTCGGCGCTGAAGTTGCGCATGATCGCCATGCCGAGTTGCGCGTAGGAAAGCTTGCGCCCGCGCGCGGTGTCCGTGATCACGGCGACGTCGCGCATGAACTGTTCGTAGTCGAAAAACTCAAACAGTGATTTGAACTCGCCCGTTTGCTTGTTCACGACCAACAACGTGAAGATGCCGCAGTTTGGGTGACAGTTACACGACGACCAGCCCCACGGCGCATCGGCGCCCTGCAACATGTCCATCACGCTGGTAAACGCTGAATAAGACGAAAGCGGGAACCAGTCGCGCAATGGTTGAATCTGTCCGTTCAACTGATCTTTCAGGTCGTGCGTCATGCCCGCGAGCGTGTAGCGCCACTTCGTGCGCAGCTCGTCGGAAATGTCTTCGTCGCGTCCGGTGAATGAAACCGGCTGAAACGCGATCGTCTGCACCTTGTCGATGTTCTTCGCAGCAAACTCGACGATCTGACCGATGGCGTCGTTGTTGATACTGTTGACGATCGTCACCACGAGCGTGACTTTGATACCGACGCTCGCCAGGTTTTCGATCGCGCGCAACTTCACGTCAAACAGATTCCCAACGCCGCGGTGCTTGTTCTTATCTTCGCTGACGCCGTCAAACTGCAAGTACACACCGTGCTGGCCCGCAGCCTTTGCGGCTTTGCAGAACTCAATGTCTTCAGCGAAGCGGATACCGTTCGTCGCGGCGAGAATGCGATAGAAGCCGATCTTCTTCGCATACGCGACGGCTTCGAGATAGTAAGGCGAAAGCGTTGGCTCGCCGCCGGAGAAGAGAATGATGACCTGGCGCCGCGGTTTGAACGAGACGGCGCGATCGAGAATCGCTTTCGTGTCTTCAAACGTCGGCTCGTGCACGTAACCAACCTGGTTCGCATCCATGAAGCACGGATTGCACATCATGTTGCAACGGTTGGTGAGATCGACGGTCAGAACTGCGCCGCGTCCAAACTTGATATTCGAAGTGCCGTGACGATGAACGTCTTTATCTTCAGCAGCACGAAAGTCGCGGCCAAAGAAGAGCGACTCGATGCGCGCGAGAAAAGCGGGATCGGTCGACATCACGTCTTCAAACTCGCCGTGCTTCGGACAGGTCTTGCGCATCAGCACCTGACCGTTGTCTTCGACGATCTGTGCTTTGATTTCACCGGGATGCTCGTGCATCAACATCTCGAGCGGAGTCGCGCCGGTGATCACGGCATTGCGAACTTCTTTGACGCATCCGGGACAGAGACTGTCTGTCTCACGCGGGAAGCCTAACGGCGGGGCGGTGCGTTCGTAGGACTTGAGCAGTGGACCAGGAGCCCAGTTCGGCCGAATGGACTCGCCTTCGGGAAGCCTTTGGTTAACGCTCTGAAATGCTTTCCAGGCGATGTCTGAGAGACCGGAGATCAACCGGGAGCTTTTCACTCCCGCCAGTTTGCTTTTGTCTGTTTCCCCCCGGCGAAACTGGTCACTAAACAACGGCTTATCATCTCCTACTCAGTCGATACACACAAAACCGCCGAGCATGATAAACAGGATTTGCAGGATCCACAAGACACGATTATCCTCAAATCCTTGCAAATGCCTATACATTCCACGGCGATAATTGAAGATAACGTCGAAATTGGCCCAGATTGCGAGATTGCGGCCTATGCCGTTATTAAGCGTTTTACGCGGTTGGGCGCGCGCAATCGCATTTACGAACACGCGGTCGTGGGTGGTGAGCCACAGGACGTGAAGTTCAGGGGCGAGCAGAGTTTTCTCGAAATCGGCGACGATAACGTCGTTCGCGAGTTCTGCACGCTGCATCGGGCCAGTGGCGCGGGTGAGACCACGCGCATCGGCTCGCGCAACTTTTTCATGGTCGGCGTGCACGTGGCCCACAACTGCACGATTGGCGACGACAACATCTTTGCTAATGAAGTCGCGTTGGCCGGCCACATCACGATCGAGGATCGCGTGTTTCTTTCCAACAACGTGGGCGCGCATCAGTTTGTGCGAATGGGCCGGTACGCGATGGTTGGCGGAAAGTCGAAGATCGTGCAGGATGTGCTGCCGTTCTTTATTACTGACGGGAATCCGCCGCGAGTGCGCGGACTGAACACGGTTGGGCTGACTCGCGCCGGGTTTTCGGAAGAAGCTAGACGCGCGTTGAAGAACGCGTATCGCACGTTGTTTAAATCAGCGGCGCCGCTGGCTGACGTTTTGAGCGAACTCGAGCAGGTCGACGACGAGAACGTTGCTCATTTGGTCAACTTCATTCGTGGTTCCAAACGTGGGTTTATAAGAGCATGAAAGCGTACGAGCTTGCTGAACTAGTGGCTGGTCGCGTCGTTGGCGATCAGGAGACAGAGATCGAACGGATTGCCGATCTGGATCAGGCGCGTGAAGGCGAGATTGCGTACGTAGATAACGAGAAGTTTTTTGCGGCGGCTGCAAATAGCAAAGCGTCGTGTTTGATTGTGCCGGTTGGTGTCGCGGAAATACTTCGAGAACCAACAGTGATCGAGGTTTCCAATCCCAAACTCGCGTTTGCGTTGATCGGCGCTGCGCTTCATCCGCCAATTCGTCGCGAGCCGGAAATACATTCAACCGCAGTCGTCGCTGAAAACGCAGACGTCGCACTCACAGCCTACATCGGACCGCACGTGCAGATCGGCGAGGGCGCACACGTCGGTGCATACACTCGCATCGAAGCCGGTTCCGTAGTTGGCGCAAACGTGACGGTTGGCGACAACTGCGTGCTGCATCCGAACGTGGTCCTCTACGACGGCGTCACGATCGGCAATCGCGTGATCCTGCACGCCGCGGTTTGCATCGGCGCTGATGGTTTTGGTTACGTGCGCCACGATCACGGCTATCAGAAGTTTCCCCAAATTGGCACCGTTGTGATCGAAGACGAAGTCGAACTCGGCGCGCACACCTGTGTCGATCGCGCGGCACTCGGACGCACGCGCATCGGCCGCGGCACCAAGCTCGACAACATGGTCCACGTCGGTCACAACTGCGACATCGGCGAACGTGTCGTGATCGCCGCGCAAACCGGCATCAGCGGTAGCGTCGTGATTGAAGACGACGCGATCATCGGCGGACAGGTTGGTTTCGGCGATCACACGCGCGTGCAGAAGGGCGCGGTGATCGGATCAAAAGCCGGCATTCTGCCTGGCAAGATTGTGCGGCCCGGCGTGTGGTGGGGAATACCCGTGCAGCCACTGGACCAGTACAAGCGGATGAATGCCTACTTAAACCGGCTGCCGGAGTTGTATGAGCAGATCAAACAACTCCGGCAGCAGCTAGCGGAACTAAAGCAATCCTCAGATTCCACAGACTAGAATCGGCGTAACCTGCGGTTACTGCTTGTTTCCGATGATTGGACCGTCGCCGATCACGAAATATCCCGGCGGCGCGGCACCGTTGTTTGCCTCACAGAACGCCTTTGCGGCCGCGGCCTCCGCCTTCTTCTCTAAAAAATGTCAACAGCTTTTTGGGCCACTGTGAGCGACTGGAGGATCAACTCGGCGGCGCGTTCGGATGCGCCTGCTTCGCCGAGCTTGTAGGCCACTTCGGCGAGTTGTGCGCGGGCGGTTTTATTGGCCGTGGGATCGAGTAACTTTAGAAGTCCATCAGCTAGATTTTCACCAGTGAGATCATTTTGCATCAACTCTTTAGCGATCTCTTTGCCGGCGACAAGGTTGACGAGGCCGTAATGTGTGACGGTGATGAGACGTCCGAGCGTGTGCCAGTTCACGGCTGATTCTTTGTAGACCACGACCATCGGCGTTTCCAGTAGCGCTGCTTCGAGGGTCGCAGTACCGCTGGCAATCGCGGCGGCGTCGGAAGCAGCGAGTGCTTCGCGCGTTTGTCGGTGAACCAATTTGATCGAAGGCCCACCGTTTTGCCGCGTAATGATTTCTCTTGTCTCTTCAATCGTGCGGCTCGGCGCCACCACCACTACGCACTGAATCTCAGGCCGCACGCTCGCGAGCTTCGCAATGGCTTGGAGCATTGGCGGCAGAATGCGTTGCAACTCCTTGCGCCGGCTGCCGGGCAGAAACGAAACGATTGGTTGTGCCGCATTCAAGTCGTGCCGCTCGCAAAACTCTTCGCGGCCAAAACGCGCCTTCACTTCACCAGCCAGCGGGTGACCTACAAACTCAACGTGCTCCACGCCACGGGCCTGGAACCACTCAGCTTCAAACGGCAGGATCGACAACAGCAGATCGATGTCGCGTTTCATCCGGTTGATGCGCCGCGGCCGCCACGCCCACAACTGCGGAGAGATGTAATAGATCACTTTCAAACCACGGCGATGAAGCGCAGCGGCCAGTCTCAGGTTGAACTCGGGCCAGTCAACCAACACCACTGCGTCCGGCGATCTTTCGCGCGCTGCTTGTTTGAGTTGGCGAAATGCTGCGAGGAATTTCGGTAAAGCGTGCGTGACTTCGAGAATGCCCATAATCGCGAGCTCGTCGGAATCAACCACCGTTTCCACACCCGCCGCTCGCATCAGTGGACCGGTTGCGCCGAAACACTCCAGGTGTTTCTCACGTTTTCGCAGGGCGTTTACCAACGCCGCCGCGTGGGCATCACCTGACGGCTCTCCAGCAACGATCATCAGCTTTGGCACCGGCGGATAATAGCAGAAGGGAACAACCCTCCTCGGTGTTCTCTGTATCTCGGTGTCTCTGTGGTTGCTTTTCCAAGTGTTATCAACCACAGAGGCGCAGAGAACACAGAGACTGAAATCAGAACGGTTTTCTGTGATCGCCCGTATTCGTGCTAGCATCCACGCGCTCTACCGAACTAGCCCCGGTGCGGAGGACTCCACCCACTTTTGCGCGTTGTGCTGGCAAACCTGATCCTTGTGCTTGCCTGCCACCTGGTATTTGCGCAGCAAACTAATCCGGTCGATCGCAAGGTAACTAACCCACTCACCGACACGCCGAACGTCAATCCGCTTACGGCCGACCAACCGGTACAACGACGCCCGCCAACACAAGGCAGCATTCAGGGTGCTCCTACGGATCGGATCGAGGTCACTTCAACCCGGCAGTCAGCTTCCGGACCGGAAGAGGCGCGCGTTGGCGTTTACGAAGGCAACGTCGACGTCCGCATCGGCACGTATCGCTTGCAGGCCGACAAAGTGACGGTTTACGAAGCGGAGAACAGACTCGTCGCTGAGGGCAGCGTCGTTTTCGATCAGGCCGATATGCAACGCATCACCGGCTCGCGCGCCGAGTGGAACTATCGAACCAAGAACGGCTACTTCGTTGACTCCACCGGCTTCACCAATCAAACGCAGGACGGCACGCGCATCTACTTCACGGCTGATCGCGTGGAGAAGATCAGTCTCGACACGATCGTCGCGACCAACGTGCAGGTGACCGCGTGCGACGAAGACGTGCCGAAGTGGAGCTTTCACGCGGCCAAGGCACGGATCAAAACAGGCGATCGCGTGCGCGTCTATTCGCCGAAGTTGCGATTGAAAGACATTCCCGTTTTCTACTTGCCGTATGCGTCAGTTTCGATCAAGCCGCGCGATCGCGCTTCGGGTTTTCTGACGCCGACGTTCGGCGGTTCGGGCGCGAAAGGTGTGCGCCTGTCAACCGCGTACTACCAGACACTAGGCCGCTCGGCCGACTTCACTTTTCGCAGCGACATCTACACGCAACGCGGACTCGGCTTCGGCGGCGATCTGCGCACCCGCGCAAATTCGCGTTCCTATCTGAACTTCGGTTTTTATGCGGTGAAAGATCGCATCTTTGGACCGGCAGAAGACGAAACGCATCCCGATCAGGGTGGTTCGAGTATTTACGTTGAAGGCGTACACTACTTCAAAAACGGTTTCGTGGCCGCTTCGGACGTGAACATCACTTCCAACCTCGCGTTTCGCCAGGTCTTCTCCGACAACATTCAACAAGCAATCTCGCCGGAAGAGACGTCGCAGGTTTTTGTCAACAAAGATCACAACGAGTACAGCTTCAACTTCCTCGCGCGTACGCAGGTTACGTCTCTAACCAATGCACGCATTCGCATCCGGCAGTTGCCGAGCGTCTCGATCGACAAGCGTCCGGGAATCTTGAGTTTTCTGAAAAAGCTGCCGGTTTACTTTTCTTTCAGCGGCGCGGCGGAAGGCGTTAGCCGCAAGGAGACGGTGGAAGACCTCGTGCAGTTTGTGAACGACGTGGGCGGCAATCCGATCATCTCGCCTTCGATCGTGCAGCGGCTCGATCTGCATCCGCGTCTTGAACTGCCGTTGCACTTTGCCGGCTGGTCGGTCACTGCTTCGGGAACAGGCCGCGTCACGTTTTATTCAAACTCACTCGATCCGGCGACACGCGACGTGCTCAGCCGCAACATTACGCGCTCCTACGGCGAGTTTGAACTCGACGTCCGGCCGCCGGCATTTGTCAAAGACTTTCGCCGCGGCGACGGCAGCTTCTGGTTTCGGCACGTGATCGAGCCTTACGTTCTCTATCGCAAACTTTCCGGCATTAACGATTTCGATCAGATCATTCGCTTCGACTACGTCGACGCAATAGCCGACACGAACGAAATCGAATTCGGCGTTGCGAACCGTTTTTTCACGCGCCGCTCGACCGAGAACGTGAGCGACGTTCCCGTTCAAGAGATTCCCGGACGCGAGCGCCCACTGCTTTCGAGTCAACCTTACGAAGCACTCACGATCACGATCCGCGGTAAGTACTTTTTCGATCCGTTTTTCGGCGGCGCACTCGTCCCGGGTCAGCGCAACCAGTTTTATCCCATCAACACGCTCTCGGGTTTTGTTTACGGCGGCGTGCCGCGACGCTTTTCTCCGATCAACGTCGACGCCCGCTATCGTCCACGGCGCAATCTCTTTGTAGACGTGCGTTCCGATCTCGACACGCGCGGCGGCGGCATGCGTTCGCTTTCCACGACCTTCGGATTGACGCGTTCGCTGGTTCAGATTTTTCAGAGTTTCTATTACACGCGCGCGATCGAACTGGTGCCGAGCCTGGCGAGATTCGCCGACGCGCGCGGGCTGGAGGCGGGCACGTTGCGCGGGTCGCAGTGGAGTCCGTCCGTCTTTTTGGGAAATAGAGAACGCGGAACGTTTGGCGGCGCGTCATTCTTTTTCGACTTTCAAAAACGGCCTGGCCGCGGCGATAGTTCGCTGATCAGCTCGACCGTAACGCTCGGCCATAGCTGGGACTGTTGCGCCGTTACCGCCCAGTTTTCCAGCTTTAACGTGGGTCTGCGCAAAGAGAACCGCGTGGTTTTCAGCTTCCGCCTGAACGGCATCGGCAGCTTCGGCACCGAGCAGATCGGCCAGCGCTTCCGTTAGGTAGTGTCCCAATTTGAACGCCGAAGGCGTTTACCAATTCCAGCCCAGGTTCGAACGCCGAGGGCGTTTACCAATTTCAGCCCAGGGTGGCGGTTCCGCCAACCCTGGGACCAAACGGTTATTTTGGTACCAATGCTGAAAGCATTGGCAAGTGGCGCCCCCCTCGCGAACGCTTTCAGCGTAGTAATCCTTCTTGCCCTGTGACCCAGGGTTGTACCAACCCTGGGCTCAAACTAGTAAACGCCTTCGGCGTACCGATGAGTAAACGCCTTCGCCGTACAGATGTAGGACACTACGCTTCCGTCAACTTTTCTGTAAAATTTGGCCGTCCTGTTATATAGTCTTTCTCCCCACGCCGCTCGAACGGCACGAGACCGCAATCCTTTTACATGGGTTTAGGATTTATGAGAATTGTAATAACGCTTTTGGCTTGTCTGGGCTTAATAACGCTCGCCCTAATCGAATTTCCTTCAGGCTCACACGCCTTTCAAAATCCCCCAGCGCGACGATCCGCCACCAAGAAACGCATGCGGCCCGAATTTAAACCGGGCGAGGTCCTGGTGCGGTACCAGAGCGAGTCGGTGGCCCAGGCCAGAATTGGCCGAACACTGGTAACCGCCCCCAGCGGCGAGTTGGTCCCGGGCGAGGTGGAACCTTTTGCCGGTTCGGAGCTCGTCCCGGGCTTGCGCCTGGTGCGCGTGGCGCCGGAACAGACGCTCGCAGCCGTGGCCGCGTTGCGGCGCCAGCCCGACGTTCTTTACGCGGAACCTAACTACCTTCTGCATGCCGATGTAGTGCCGAACGATCCGCTCCTTAATGCCAGCCCCGTCGGGCAGTATGGGATCGGTAAGATTGGCGTGCAGAGCGTTTGGGACAACTTCACCGTCGGAAGTTCAAACATCGTCGTGGCGGTAGTCGATCAGGGCATCGACACCACGCACGAGGATCTCGCAGCCAATATCTGGACCAATCCATCGCCCGGATCTCTCCAGGCCGAACTGCAAATCACCGACGACGTCCATGGTTACAACTTCGACGACAACAACGGCACAGTGTTCAGCGGAGCCGATTCGGAGAGTCATGGCACCCACGTCGCGGGAATCATCGGCGCCACCGGCAACAACGGTGTAGGAGTCGCCGGCGTTAACTGGAACGTGCGTTTAATGTCCCTGAAGTTTTTGAATGATTTCGGGACCGGTGATACTGCGAATGCGATCCGTGCCTGCACCTACGCGCGGCGGATGCGCGAACTCTGGAACACACAAGGTCCCGCGAAAGGCGCGAACGTTCGGGTGATCAATGCGAGTTTTGGTGGCGACAGGCCAACGCAGTCGTTTCTGGATGCGATCAATGCCTTGAACAACGCGGGGATTCTGTTCGTCGCCGCCGCCGGCAATGTCGATAACGGCGCACTTGAAGCAAACAACGATCTCGTCCCGCATTATCCTTCAAACTTCGACGCGCCAAACCTCATCGCCGTCGCCGCGACTACTCAATCCGACACACTCGCTTCGTTCTCGCATTTCGGAAAGAGCAGCGTCGATCTCGGTGCGCCCGGTTTTCAGATTCTCAGCACCACACCGCCGTGTACGGACCCGGGACCATTTCCTGATTTTCCCTGCGAGCCGGATTTTCCGATCAATTTTGGTCCAAACACGGATACCTACAGCTACTCCTTTGGAACGTCGATGGCCGCGCCTTTCGTTTCGGGCTCGGCAGCGCTGCTTTGGGCGCAGAATCCGAACCTGACCGTGCAACAGGTCAAGAACCTTTTGCTGCTTAACGGCGACGTCCAATCCGCACTGATCGACAAGACGCTTACCGGACGCCGTTTGAATGTCGGGAACAGTTTTCAGTCACTGCAACAAGCCGACAGTACACCGCCGGGAGCCGTCACTAATTTCCATCTCAACTTTCAAAACGGACGCACCTTCAATATCGGTTGGACCGCCAGTGGCGACGATGGCGCCACCGGCACTGCATCGCTTTACGAGTTGAGTTTTATCGATGGCGGCTCAGGCGCGGTCATTCCGCTGCGCGGCATTCTGCCCGCAGCGCCGGGCGCCGCGCAGAACACGCAGGTCACGATTCCTTACCGGCACACTTCGGGAACAATTCGCTTGCGTGAATTTGACAACAAAGGCAACGAGGGCACGCCCGTCAATCTGCCGGCAACGATTGCCCCGTTGGATGGCGATCCTTACGTTCCGAGCGTTGGTTCACCTCAGCCGCTCACGACCGGCGGAACACGTCTCAATCTTGAAGGTGACGATCAGTATCTCGAATTCCTGTTGCCGAACGGTTTCGCCGTCCCATTCTTTGGCTCAAACTTCACCGAGGTGACGATCTCTTCAAACGGCAATCTCTTCTTCTCGGCCCCGCCGACGCGCGTGGGTCTCGAGGCCGGAGATCCCAACATTGCCGACGATCCGCCGGGCGCGCCGCAGGAGCTTGGTGGCTATCAGATGATCGCGGGTTTCTGGGAGGATCTCACGCTTGACAGGTCGTTGCGAGCCGATGCGGGCGTTTACATGACGCAACTTTCGAATCCTTCGCGAATGATCTTTCGCTGGCAGGCAGTGCCGTGCAACTTCAGTTTCATCACCTTCGAATGTGCGGGCGGCGGTCCGGTCAATTTCGAGATCGAGCTACGCACGGACGGAATCATCAAGACACGTTACGGCAGCGGCAACTCGCAGTCGTTTCCGACTGTCGGCATCGGTGGCGGAGATCAGGAGGGTTACTTCATCCCCTCGCACACCGCGGGAGATGTAACGAAAAATTTGAATAATGCCAGTGAAGTGACTTTCACACCGCGCGCGCAATGGGTCACAACCACGCTGACCGACCCACAAGTTGAACTGAAGAGTTGGAAGAATGAGGGCCGCACATTTATTCACGCGAAGCTTACGTTCCCTGACGCGGGATTCCGAGTGAGTAATTGGGGCAATGCCACGCGCGCCGGCGATACCTTCACAGCTGATGCGACTGTCGAACGCTCCAACGCAGCGTCGGCGCAAGCGACCAGTAGCACGGCGCAAATCTGGGATCTGGGAACACTCGATCCCGGGAACTACAGCTTTGTTTTCAAAAACTCCGGGACCACTGTGAAGACGTTGAACTTCACGGTGAGTGCGACGGCTCCAGGGCCGAATCCGATCGACAACGCGCGGACGTTCGTGTTCTGGCAGTACAAAGACTTCCTGCGCCGCGATCCCGACCCGCCAGGATGGGATCACTGGGAGTTTGAGATCACGCAGTGCTCTGACCCGGCATTCCGCCGTCCCGGT
>Ga0187894_10005090_pt1 | contig 13694 bp, 14 predicted proteins | sample GBC1701081metaG_FD_136650 | JGI IMG/M metagenome (GOLD analysis project Ga0187894, IMG submission 136650) | White microbial mat communities from a lava cave in the Kipuka Kanohina Cave System on the Island of Hawaii, USA - GBC170108-1 metaG ...
ATCTTCGATCCTCGATCCTCGATCCTCAGCGCTGTTTAGGGTGGCTGGGGAGGTAGGATTCGAACCTACGGATGGCGGCTCCAAAGGCCGCTGCCTTACCACTTGGCGACTCCCCACCAAACTTTTGTCTTTACGATCCGTTTGGGCAATCTGTCCGGGGCGATCTGTTTGGACGCCCTGGCTGCGAAAGCGATTCGAGCGGAAAATCTCTTAGCGACGAACGCGAGCCGTCCCACAGCGGCTTCCAGCGCTCGCTACTGACTCAGCAATCGAAGATATTCTGTCCGGCTAAGCGTGCGCGCCCGCAGGCGGCGCCAACCGGCTTCACTCAAATCACTCTCGGCGCCATCACGCGCCTCGGCGCTGTCAAAGATCGCAAAGATCGTCGAGCCGCTGCCCGACATCAAAACGCCGCGTGCGCCAGCATGCTTCAATCGTCGCTTGATTCTGATCAGCGACGGATGCCGGGCGAGCACTGGTTTTTCAAGATCGTTGATTAACGGAACAGTGGCGCCCGGTCTCGCTATGGCGGCGTAAGCGGCCTCTAAAGAAAGAGGCATCTTAATGACGGGTCTGGCGTTTGTCAACTCGGGGGGCAGATTGGCGTAGACATCGCGCGTTGGAACCGCTACGCCAGCGTTGACCAGCAACAAAAACTCTTCGTTGATGTCAGCCAGCGGATAGATTTCGTCCCCGCGCCCCACACCCAAACAGGTTCCGCCGATGAGGAAGAACGGCACGTCGGCGCCGAGTTTCGCCCCCAGATTGAACATATCGCGCGGCGCGACCCGAACGTTCCAGAGTTTTTGCAGCGCGAGCAAAGTCACGGCCGCATTGCTGCTGCCTCCGCCTAACCCGGCCGCGACCGGCAGCCGTTTGGTGATCCGGATGCGAACGCCTTTGCCCACTCCCGTGAAGTCGCCGAATAATCTCGCCGCGCGATGAACCAGATTCGTCTCATCACACGGCACTTCGGGATGATCGCAATGGATGACGATTCCCCGCTCGGCCAGCTCGAAAGTCAATTCATCGGCGGCGCTGACGGTCTGTAGCAACGTGCGAACCTCGTGATAACCGTCCGGGCGTTTGCCCAGAATCTCGAGCGTCCAGTTTATTTTGGCAAAGGAAGGAAGAGTGAGTGTCATTATCGCGCGTCTTTCAGCTTGCCTCTCAACCGCGCAATCTCATTGGCCTCGACCGAATACTCCAGGGCCTTTTCCCACTGTTTGCGGGCCTCGGTTAAGCGTCCCGCCTCGCGCAGCACGTCGCCGAGATGTTCGTGAATGGTCGAATTCCTTCTGGAATAGATCGTGGCTTTTTCCAGGTAATGGCGCGCCTTCTCGATGTTTCCCAGCTTGAAATGAGCCCAGCCCAGACTATCGAGGAAACTCCCCTGGGTCGGATCAATCGCGATCGCCTGCTCGATCAGTTTCAGAGCCTCCTCGTAGCCGACGCCACGCTCGACCATGAAATATCCGAGGTTGTTGAGCGCTGTCGCGTTGTCCGGCTCGCGTTTGAGCAGTTCGCGCAGGGTCTTCTCCGAAACCTCGTGCTTGCCGGCCCGGTCCAGGATCGAGCTCAATTGGATCAGCGCCTGCGGGTCATCCGGGCTGAGTTCGAGCGCTTTGCGGGCCGATTCTTCGGCCGCGTTCAATTGGCCCGATTGCATCTGCGCGCTGGCGAGGAGGATGTAAACACTCGCGTCATCAGTGGCGCTCTCGGCCACGCCCTTGATCATCGAACGCAACAGATCGGCGCTCTCGTTGAACCGTTTCAACTCTCCCAGGATTATCGCTTCGGTAAATTTCAGCGCGCGGTCTTCGGGACGGCGGCGCGCGGCGGCGCGCGCCAGATCCAGCGCCTCGCGGTGTTTGCCGTCTTCGCGCAACGATTCGATGGTCATCAGGTCTAGCAGCGGATTGCTTTCGTCAATCGCGCGCCGCGTCTTCGCCAGTACGCTCTGCAGCTTCGCCTGAGAGCCTGACCTCCGGCAGAGACGAACCAGACGGTTGACCACTTCGCCGAACAGCGACGAATTGGCCGGCGCCGCAGCCTTGTTCAAAAGCCCATCGAAGACCTGTTCATATTGCGCGATCGCCTCCTCGTTACGTCCGGCCTCTTCGTATGTCTGCGCCAGTTCGAGCGCCAATTCCACGCGCACACCCTCATCGGCCTTGGCGATACCGGCCTTGAGCGTCTCGATTGCGGCGGCGCGCTGGTTCGCCCTTCTCTGCGCGATGGCGAGCAATCCAACAGCGCTGGCGTTTGACGGATCAAGCGCGACGTATTCGCGCAATATTTTGATCGCCTCGGCGTAATTACCCGCGCGGACCAGCGCGGAGCCATAACCAATCATCAGCGCCGGGCTGGCGGCGGATTTTATCAGGCGTCTGTAGACGCGCAACTCTTCGGCGCTCGCGCCCGCCACGCGCAGAATGCTGATCAGGTTGCGCGCGTAATCATTCGATTCGGGGTTGGCCTCGTAGGCGCGTTTGGCGGCTGAAATCGCCTCTTCATTCTTCCCCCGGCTCAGATAAAGTTGAGAGAGCCGGTAGTAGGCCTGATCCGAGGCGAGATCGCTGTTCATCACTGTGTTGTAGAACAGCGTGTCATTTGGGATAGGCGCGCCAGCCCATTTTTCCAGCGCGTGTATCTGCCTGCCCGTGTCGCTTTTTATCCCGTACAATTCAGCCAGCATCGCCCACGCTTCGGCGTTTCTCGGCTCAAGCTCCGCCACTTTTTCGTAAGCGCGAATCGCGCGCTCGATCAATAGCGCGCGTGAATTGCGCTCCGACCTGGCCGAGTAGACGTGCAGGCGCGCAAGCAGCAAATGCGCGCCCACGCAATTCGGGTCGAGCTTGAGCGCCTCCTCCGCCTCGCCTTGGGCCAGATCCCGGCGCGATTGAAAGAAGAAGTAAAGCTCGCCAAGATCGACATGCGGCTCGGCCGCGGACGGATCGAGTTGAATGGTCTCTTTGTACGCCTTGATAGCTTCATCGAGCAGGCGCGCGGTATTGCGCATCCGCTGGATTTCGCCCTTCAGACGCTGGGCTTCGATAAACCGCACATACGCCTGCCGGCGCGCGCGAGTGTCCGGGACTTTCTGTTGCGCGCCAGGCGCCAAAGCGCTTGGCGGCGCGGGCGGCGATGGTTGGGACGCGGGACTCTGTCCCTGGTTAGGCCTCCCTGTTGCGGCGGCGGCGCTCAAGACAACGAAGAGAATCAGGGCGCCCAATTTTTTAGATTTCATCATCATTCAACTCAATTCACAAAGTCATGAAAAATCCTATTAGTCCTGTTTATCTAAATCGAAACACCGGAGATTGAGACAGAAGCAACCTCCGATTTAGGCTTGCGCGTTCGCGGCGGCGCTCACAGCGCGCTCCCACTCGCCGCGCCGGGGGAAGGCCGTATAAAAAAGCAGCAGCAGGCTGACCAAGTTCAGAATCAAACTGTATCGGTAATTACCCGTCAGCATGTAAAACATGAGGCCCACAATCGCCACTATCTCGGACAGCGCGGCGCAAACAACAGTCATCTGCACCAGCCGGTTCAGTACGGCGTTCACCCCGGCGCGCGCCGCGACTCCCATAACCAGCGCCGACATCCACACGCGCCGCAAAACGATAACGCCTAGAGCCAAAACGATCACGACGGCTGGGATGATCGAATTCAGCCTTTCGCTGCCCGGCACAATCTCCGGCGGCTCGATAAAACGCGCGACGATTATGAAGACAACCACCGTTACGCAAAACGCGAAGACTATGATCGAAGCGACCTTGTAACGCTCGCTGATGGCTCTCTGATGTTCGACTGAAATGTATTGCATGGCGGTTGTTATTCCGGGCTGGTTTTCAATTCGCCGTTTTCGATGACCAGGTCATCCTTCGTCCCCGATTTGCGGTCGGGGCCGGAGGAAACCAGGCGATAGCTGGCGGCTGAGCCGCGATACTCAAGCTCTTCTCCCCACAGGTCGACCCTCGGCGGAGCGTTCAGGTAGCGCGGCGAAAGGAAATCCATCAGCTTGGCGATCCGGTCCGCCTCCACGAATTGTCCTCGCTCGTTTTTGTACGCGCCGATCCCGTCAGCGATCTGTTTCAACAGAGCGTTTGTCCGCCGAATCTTTTCGCGCCGCAAAGCCTCTTCGAACAGTTCATAAGACTCCCACCGCCCCTCACCCAGGCGCGTTTCGACGATACGCCAGCCGTCTTTGCCTTTCGTGAATCGAAAAGCCGTTTCGATCTGAGCTTCCACAATTACGCCGCCGCCGCCAACACCACCCGAAATCTTTTTGATCTGCACCTGATCTGGTTTGAGATTCGCGCCGGCGATGTTTTGAATCAGTTCGCGCGCCTGCTTGACGCCAATATCGTCAGCGGCGCCAACCAGCCAGAACGCGCACGTGACCAGCAGGAGCGCGCACGATCCGAAGAGAGCGACAGGTTTGGCTCGCAGTTTCACTCGCAGTTTCATAAGAAATCCAATTTGCGCCAATTTGCGCCAATTTGCGCCAATTTGTGTTTGATCGTCCTGCAATCACCACACCACACAAATTGAAACCACCGGCGATGGTAGCAGAAACAGTTCGTTAGACAAATGAAACGCCGCGTTAATCATCGCCCCAAAACCGCTTCCGCTATCCTTACCACCGCCACCATCTCGGCAACGTCGTGGACGCGCACAATACGCGCCCCGCGCAAAACGCCGATTGTGACGGTCGCAGCCGTCCCCGCGACACGCTCACGCCCGTCGTCGCGCTCACCCGTTAGCCGCGCCTCGTCCAGAGCGCGTTTGATGAAAGATTTACGCGAGGTCCCGAGCAGGATGGGCGACCCGAATTCAGTAATGATGCGGTCAAGCCCGTTAATCAATCGCAGGTTCTGTTCGGGAGTTTTGCCAAAACCGACGCCGGGGTCGAGGATGATCCGTTCCAACAGCGCGCCACGACGACACGCCTGTTCGATCGACCATCGCAATCCGCCGATCACTTCGGCGAAGACGTCATCAACGGGCGGCATTTGATGCATTGTTCCGGGCGCGCCGCGCGAATGCATCAATATCAGAGCCGCGCCGGTCTCCGCCGCGATCTCAGCCACGGCGGGATCGAACCTGAGTCCGCTGATGTCGTTGACGATCTCCGCTCCGGCGTGGACTGCGGACCGCGCGACCGCGCTCTTTGTCGTGTCAATCGAGATCGGAATCCCCAACCGGCCACGCAACGCTTCGATCACGGGCATGACGCGATTCAGCTCTTCCTCGACACCGACCGGCCTGGACCCTGGCCTGGTGGATTCGGCGCCGATATCCAAAATGTCCGCGCCTTCGGCCTCGATCTCGAGGGCGCGTGCGACTGCGCGTTCGAGATCATAATATTTCCCGCCGTCCGAGAAAGAATCGGGCGTGACGTTGAGCACGCCCATCACCCGGACGCGCGATTCAAGATCGAGGGTCGAATTGATCAGCCTCATGGTGGATCACCGGAATGCGGATTGCGGATTGCGGATTGCGGATCGTAGATTCGTGAGGCGAAGCGCCGTCCGAAGATCACAATCCGCAATCCGCAATCCGCAATCCGCAATCAAGTATGATTTCATCTCCGCGCCTCGCATTGACGAGTTTCGCGGCTGAGCCACACCAGAGCGCGATTTCCCAAAAACCCGCGCTGCCCGGATAGGCGAAGAGGTCATCCCGGTTCATCGCCTCGGCGAAGTAGGCGCTGAATTGCCTGATCTCGCGTCCTCCAAAATAGAAGCTCGTCGAGGGATTGACCCCGCCGAGCTTCAAGTCGGCTTCAGTGAAATTGGTGACACAATTGCCGAAACGATCAATGTGAATGACGCGGCCTTCGATCAAGCCTTGTGTTTCAGCGGACTGAGGGCGCGGGATTTCAAACCGGACGTAATCTTCAATCTCTTCGCCGATCTCTTCTGGCTTCAGGCTGCGGGTAATGTGCGCGGCGATCGGAGCGAACACATCTCGCCCGTGAAACGTCTGGCTGACTGGGTTGCGGAAATATCGGTCGCGCGTGATGTGAAAGACACGAACGTCAGCCTCGCGCGCGTAAACAAAACTGAAGATCCCGTTGTCAGGCCCGACGAAATAATAGCTTCCGGCCTCAGCGACGATTGCGCGCCGCGACGATCCCACACCGGGATCAACCACCGCGACGTGAACCGTTCCGGGAGGAAAATTGTGGTAACAGGCGCCGAGGATAAAGGCCGCCGAATGGATGTCCTGCGCCGCCGCGTCATGCGTGATGTCAACGATCTGTGTCCCGGGGCTGATCGTCAGGATGACACCTTTGACGGCCGCAACGAAGTAGTCGCTGAGACCGAAATCAGTGAGAAGGGTGATCATAGGATTGCGGATTTCAGATTGCGGATTGCGGATTGGCGAAAGATCGAGCGGCGCAAAATCTACTCAATCCGCAATCCGCAATCCGCAATCCGCAATCAATCTCTGGTCCGCGCCGGGGCGGCGCTGCGAATCAGGATTTCTGTTCCGGGATCGAGGATCAACTCTTTTCCACCCTGGATGAATACTGAGCCGGCTCCGACACCTGCGCCGATGGCCGCGCCAATGGCCGCGCCTTTGCCGCCGCCGGCGATGCCGCCGATAATCGCGCCGAGCGCCGCGCCGCCGATGCCACGCGTGGCCGTGTCTTTAGTCCTGCTGCTGGTTTCGACGTTGCCCTCTTCGTCAACGGTCTTGACGGTCTCGCTCTGGTAAACCTTCTCGACCTGAGCGGCGAACCGGCTACTGCGGCCATCGCGCAGCCGGATCGAGTCGAACGCCAGCGCAAGCTCGGTTTTTCCCGTGGCCTTGCCAGATTGATTGAGCTTGGCGATGTGGCCTTCAATAATCGCGTCCGCGAAATCGCTCGGATCGAGCACAACGGCCGTGAACTTGTCGCCTTCCTTGTTCGTCTTTGTGCTGATCTGCGTGCTAAGGCGGATCTTCATCTCGATCCCGTCAGGAACGATTGCGCGCCCCGAAGATCTGTCGTCCGCTCTTGAACCATCCACGTCGGCGTTACGCGGACGGGTTGACGCCGGAGCCGAGCTTACAGGAGCAGGATCTGGCTGCGCAGGAGCGCTGCTGGCGTTGACCGCGGCGATCACTATGTTGCCCAGATTCGGCGGAACAGAGACAGTGAAAGGCCGGGCGAAGAATCCGTCGTTGTACCCAAGCTCAAAACCGATCCGATAGGATTCCTCGAATTCCGCTTTGGTTCCCATCCGGACCTGGTAACCGCGATCAGCGCGGTTGTAAGCTTCGCTGCTCGAAAAATCGCGCTGCTGGCTCTCATTGAAATCACTCTTGCCCTTTGTAAATCCATCTTCGTACCCGGCGCGGTAACCGTGCTGATAGGCGTAGCGGTAAGTGGTCTGGTCGTTCGTGATGACTTTCGGACGCTGGCCCGTAGTCTGCGCCGGCGCGCTGATGAACATTCCCAGCAAAGCCACATTCAAAGCAAACCCGAACGCCACAGATGTCATTGCCTTGTGAACAAAGCTTGCGTTCATAGAACTTCCTCCTTCTGCGTTTAACTCAACCATTACCCAACTGGTATTGGGGGGATCAAGAGGGCGCCTCACTTTCTACACCATCGCCCGGTTCAATACAAGCAGCGATTGAGGTATGCTTATTACTGATATGGGCGTTAAAAGAGTTTATTTAGACAACAGCGCATCAACCCGAGTCGACGACGAAGTCGCGCAGACCATGCTGCCCTATTTCACTGAAGTATACGGCAACGCTTCATCCACACATCAGTGGGGACAGCGGGCGAAACAGGCCATCGAGGACGCCCGCCAACAGGTCGCGCTGCTGCTCAACGCTGACAAGACCGAAATCACGTTTCTTTCGGGCGGCACCGAATCGGACAACCTGGCGATCAAAGGCGTCACCGAAGCTCACAAAAACCGTGGCCGTCACATCATCACCTCTCAAATCGAGCATCCGGCGGTGCTGGCCGCCTGCGCCCATCTTGAAAAACCCCGTCTGGAAGATTGTGGATGGCGCGTGACCTACCTGCCTGTTTATCGCGAGGGCGTCGTGCGGGTTGAAGACGTCCGTGAAGCGTTGACCGATGAAACCGTGCTGGTCACGGTGATGCATGTAAACAATGAGATCGGCACGATCCAGCCGCTCAAAGAGATCGCCGCGCTCATCCAAGAGCGCCGCGAAGCCGGGCAGAAGCATCTCTATTTGCACACCGACGCTGTGCAGTCGGTTGGCAAGATTCCGGTTGATGTGAAAGAACTCGGCGTTGACCTGCTGACGCTCACCGCGCACAAGATTTACGGGCCGAAAGGCGTCGGGGTTTTGTACACCCGCCGAGGCGTGCGCATCGCGTCGCAAATGCACGGCGGACACCACGAACGCGACCGTCGCGCGGGCACTGAGAGCGTCCCGTTGATTGTCGGCATGGGTAAGGCCGCGGAGCTTGCCCGGCTCCATCTGGCCGAGCGCATGGAACACGCCGGAGAGTTGCGCGATTATCTGGAAGAAGAGTTGTTCAAACGCATCCCCGGCGTTTCGCGCAACGGCGACCCGGAGCGGCGCGCGCCGAACATCGCCAATCTGAATTTCGATCACGTCGAAGGCGAAGGCCTGCAGATTTCGCTCGATCTGAAAGGCGTGGCCGTTTCGACCGGTTCGGCCTGCGCGTCCGGCTCGACCGAACCGTCGCACGTGCTGATGGCCATCGGATTGCCGCGCGACTCCGGTTACGGCTCGCTCCGGTTCAGCTTCGGCAAATACAACACGAAGGAGGATGTTGATTACGCGCTTGAAGTTCTGCCAGCGGTCGTCGAAAAGCTGCGGAGGCTTTCACCAGCGGTGAAGAAGAAACAGATCGCCGCTTCGGACACTCACATTCTATAAGCGATCTTTTTGACCGGGAACTACGAAGCGGTAAAATACTTGAAGAGGAATTGTTCATTTAACCACCGCCGAACCGATCTGGCGTGGCTGGCGAAACAGAAGCGGTTGGCCAGCGCCTAAAAACTACAGGACTGCCACTATGAAACACAAAATCACCCTTTCGATAATAGCCCTGACGTTGTTGCTCGCTCCGGCGCGTTCCGCGCAGAACCTCGATGGTACCACGTCGAGTCAAGTTGTGCGGCGCGAGTTGGTGAAGATGGGTGAAGAGAATCAAAAGCGCCGTCAGGAGATGATGGATTTGCTCAGCAGGCTGCCCCGCTCGAACCGCGAGAAAGCGGAGAAGAAGTTGCAGCAGGCGGTTGAACGACAGAACGCGCTCGACAGCCAGAACAGGCAACGATTGGATGAGATCGTCAAAGAGTATGGCTGGCCGAAGACCAGCGTCTTTGGCAATGAGGCGAGCGGCGTGGCCTTTCTGATCGTTCAACATGCCGAACTCGAATACCAGAAGAAGTACTTCCCACTGATCAAGGAGGCCGCCGCGCGGAACGAAGCCCGCCCATCCGACCTAGCCTTGCTGGAGGACAGCATTCTGGTGGGCGAAGGAAAAAAACAGATTTATGGCACACAGGCCCGGCTCAATCGAACGACGCAGCGCATGGAGTTGTACCCGATCCAGGACGAAGAAAATGTGGATGCCCGGCGCGCCGCGGTCGGGTTGGCTCCGCTGGCGCACTATTTGAAAGAGGCCTTTGGCATAGATTACATTCCGCCGAAGAAAGACTGATCAGCGCAGCGCTGTTAACGGCGCCCCTGGTTCGATCAATGAACAGCGTCTTGATAAATCAGCGCCAGAGCCTCGCGCAATTTCATCATTCCAAGTCGCGCGCATGCTTTGACCGTGCTCAGTGGCTGATTCAGCTTCGTGATGATCTCGCTTTGGCTCAGGCCCGAGTAGTAAGCCAGTTCGATCACCTCCCGTTGTTCGGGCGTCAGCGAATCTAAGGCTTCCCGAAGGTATTGAGTTCATCCGGCAGGCCACCGACCTCGATCCGAATCATGCGCCCGCCTTTGCCGGGCTGGCGGACTGCTACCTGGTCTATCCGCTCTATGCTGGTCTGCCGACAGGCGAATGGATGCAGCGGGCCAGGGCAGCCGCCGTGAAAGCGCTGGAACTGGACGCCTCACTTGCCGAAGCGCACGCGACGCTGGCCTTCACCAGGATGCTTTATGACTGGGACTGGTCGGGCGCAGAGCAGGAGTTCAGGCAGGCGATTGCGCTCAATCCCAACTACCCGACAGCGCATCAGTGGTATGCGCCTTGAGCTGGGACTGGTTTATTTACAAGTGAGTTCTGTTTGGTCTGAAGATGAAGCTCCGGTCGGAATGGACGCTCGGCGCTGCGCCGAAGCTGAATCAGCCGGCGGCGGCAAGCTGGTAAGCAGCGAAATGCCTTCTGAAATCTACGACGCCAGCGGATGGCCAATCTACCAGTGATGGCCGAAGGGATCAACCACGCGGCCCAAGCGCCAGCCATAATCTTCTTTCACTGCGTAGACCTCGCGCGCGCCCGCCGCAACCGCCCGCGCGAACATCGCATCCGGGTCCGGCACGGTCAAGATCATCCGAGCCGTGCCGCCGCCCAGAGACTCCGGGCTGAAATTCTCGCGCTCAGGTGATTCGTCAGCCAGCCAAAACTCCGCTCCCTCAATCGCCAGCCGAGCCACCACCGCTCCGTCAGGGGCTTCGATCCGGAAGACCTCAACCGCCCCGAATGCCGACTTGTAGAACTCCACCGCTCGCGAGCCATTCCGAACCGATAGCATTGGCGCGAGCGAATATGCGGCTGATAGGCTCCTCCGAATGAGGGGAGTGCTTTTAGAACATCTTTCGCCTTCTTACCGTGCTTCTCTTTAAAGATCTGTTCGACTTGCTCAGGAAAACACTCTGCTTGTATGGCAATATGCGATTTCTCGCCCTTGGCGATCAATGACTCAAGGTCCTTCTTATAACGATCGATATTCGGTGGATGTTGCGCACACCCAGGCGCAGACTGTCGGTGTAAAAGCTGACCATGTTCACTTTGCCCGAAATGTTGATCGCCGCTTTGAAGCGGTTGGTCTGCGTGATCAGCAGGTTCGTGGCGTACCCGCCATAGCTGGTTCCCTGCGCGCCCAAACGTTCTGGGTCGGCCACGCCCATTTCGATCAGTCGAACGGCTGGCGATCCAGTGGCGCATAACTGGCCTCCGACAAACTGAAGTCTGTTCGACTGTGATGAAAGTTGAAATGCGGTTGGACGCGCGTACTTTACTTCGCACGTTCTGGTTGATCAAGTTTTGTTTGCACAGCCTCCAATTATCTATTATCAATGGCATTGCAATGTATAGTCCGAAAGTTCTCGAACATCTGGAAAACCCGCGCAACGTCGGGGAGATGGCCGACGCCACAGCTAACGCGGTCGCGACCAATCCGGTCTGCGGCGATCTGCTGCATCTTTATCTCAAAATGGCGGACGGCAAAATTGTCGAGGCGAGTTTCAAAGTTCAAGGCTGCCCGCCGAGCATCGCGGCGGGTTCGGTTTTAACCGAGATGATCACCGGGCTGATGATTGAAGAGGCGCGCAAACTCACGCCGCAGGATGTCACACGAGCATTGGAAAGTCTGCCGCGCAACAAGGAGCACTGTTCCACGCTGGCGATTGACGCGTTGCGCGCGGCGCTCGCCGACCAATCTCGGTGAACGCTCTCGCCCAAACCGCGCGGGCGTGATATAACTTCGGCCGTCCGTTCACACCGATCACATACGGTTGTCACGCGAAGCGCAAAAAATCGTTTATGGAAAATTCTCAATCCGAGCCTTCGCGCGCGCGCGAAGGCTCTCCGGACAAAATCGTCTATCGCCTGTGCGAAATGTTCGGCGAAGATCGCGTGGTCGTGGCGGCCGGCAGCCATTTCCGCGTTGACGACGAACGGCGGCGCGTCGTCGCTTTCCCGCGCAACATCGAAGAGCTGAGTGAGATGATGCGACTCGCTGACGCGGAACGCTGGCGTGTGATCCCGGCGGGCGCGGGGACATGGCTTGAGATGGGCAACCGGCCCACGCGAATTGACCTGATCGTTTCAACGACAAAGATGAACCGCCTGCTCGAATACGAACCCGCCGATCTGACCGCGACCGTCGAAGCCGGAGTCCCGCTCGTGGCGTTCAACCAGATCGCCGCCGAAGACCGCCAGTTCATCCCGCTCGATCCTTTCGGCGACGAACGTTCGACCATCGGCGGCGTCATTGCGACGGCCAGCAGCGGCCCGATGCGCTGCGCTTACGGCGCGCCGCGCGACTGGCTGATCGGCGTCACCGTCGTCCACGCCGACGGTCAGGTCACGCGCGCGGGCGGCAAAGTGGTCAAAAACGTGGCCGGTTACGACCTCTGCAAACTCTACACGGGGAGCTTCGGCACGCTGGCCGTGATCGCCGAAATGAGCTTCAAGCTGCGCGCCCTGCCGCCGTGCGAAAAGACGATCGTGTTTTACTCGCACGACGCGGAGTCGCTCTGTTCGCTGGTCGCGCGCATCACCGATTCCGACCTTCAACCGACGGTGATGGAGTTGATCTCGCCCTTCGGCGAAATCTCCTTGCCAATTTCAACCAAACGTTTCGCGCTTGCGCTGGGATTCCTGAACGAGGCCGAAACGGTTGATTCGCAGGTCGAGGAAGCGGCGCGGCTGGGATCGGGCTTCAGTCAAACGCTGCTAGACGAGGCTGATGCGAATGATTTCTGGAGGGCGTATCATGAAAGCGAGACGTCGCCGCACACTGAATTCATTCTCCGGTTGAGCGCGTTGCCGGCTGATTTGAACGCTCTGATCGCCGAGATAAATCGCACGCTGCCGCGGACTCATCTCCGCGCGCACGCGGCCAACGGCGTTGTCCGGTTGCACGGCGGCCCCCTGTGGCTCGATGACCTCAAAACCAGAGAGCGTCCCAGAAGGCTTGCCGAAATGCGCCGCCTGGCCCAATCGCGCGGAGGCCAGATGGTCATCTTGCGCGCGCCCGACGAAATTAAAAATCAGCTCGATGTCTGGGGCGGAGTCGGCCCGACCGAGAGCCTGATGCGCGCGCTGAAAGAGAAATATGATCCGCACTCGCTGCTCAATCCCGGAAGGTTTGTCGCGGGAATTTAGCGATCATCAATGGTCACGATGAAACAGAGTTCACTACACACCACGCTCGACGCCGAGATGGAGAAGATTCTGGGCTGCATTCATTGCGGTCTGTGCCTGCCCGCCTGTCCGACCTACCAGCATCTGGGCAACGAAAACGACAGCCCGCGCGGGCGAATCTACTTGATGCGCGCCGTGGCCGAGGGCCGACTCAAAGCCGATTCCGCAAGCTTCGAGCGCCACATTGATCTCTGCCTGGGTTGCCGCGCGTGCGAAACGGCTTGCCCCGCGGGAGTCCGCTACGGATTGCTGCTCGAATCGGCGCGCGAGACGCTCCTCGAACAGAAGACCCGGCGCGGATCGACATTGCAAAAGACCCTGCTCAAACTGGCGCTGCGCCACGTCTTCCCTTATCCGAAACGTTTGAAGCTGGTCTTCGCATTCTCGCGGTTTCTGCGCGACAACAGCCTGATCAGATTCGCTTTCAGGAAAGGCATCGTGCGCAAAATGGCGCCGAAGGCCGATTTCGCGCTGTCATTGTTGATGACGACGGCTCCCGACGGGGCGACGGGGCGACGGGGCGACGGGGCGACGGGGCGACGGGGCGATGGGGCGATGGGGCGACGGGGCGATGGGGCGA
>Ga0187894_10005091_pt1 | contig 13687 bp, 14 predicted proteins | sample GBC1701081metaG_FD_136650 | JGI IMG/M metagenome (GOLD analysis project Ga0187894, IMG submission 136650) | White microbial mat communities from a lava cave in the Kipuka Kanohina Cave System on the Island of Hawaii, USA - GBC170108-1 metaG ...
GACCGCTGTTGCGCTGGACAAGTAATCGTAACCCAGTTCATCGCGGATCGCGCTGGCGACTTCGACCAGCCGGTTGTTATCGACGATTATGCCGCCGTACCCCTTGCGCGTATCGTCCTTGACCGTGTTGGGGAACTTTGCTTTTAATGTCTCAATCGCCGAGACAACATCGGTTGTTTCGACGAGGGGGAAATCGGTCATGGTCATTTATCCCTTTTGAGACCGGCGCTGGCGGATTTGTTCCAGCATGGCCTGTTTGTCGAATTTCTTCTTGCCGCCGTTGGCCGGTTGTTCGGCGCTGGCGGCTGCGACCGCAGCTTCCGCCAGGTCTAGGGCGGTCGGGGCGGCTTCTGTCGGCGCGTCCGTGCCGCTTTCAGTTCCTCGTTTGCGCGCCAATGCCGCGTCGCGTTTGGCAAGGCGCGCCGCTTTTTCAGGATCATCTGCGACGGCAGCCGCTGGGGCTGAGATAGCGGGTTTCGCCTTCGGAGCGAGCGCGGGCGCGACCGGCTTCAACGCCGCTGCTGGGATTTCGCGCACGCCATACGGTTTGCCCAGCGCGGCCAGTTCAGCCTGGCGACGGATCAAATCCATCTGGCGTGGGTCGATAATGTCCGGGCCGAGGATCGGGATCGGGGTTGGCTCGGCTGGCCCGACACCGTACCAGGGTACGTCATCCAGGTTCGCCAGCGATTGCCCGTCAATTTTCTTTTGCAGCGCGATCAGGCCGTGCAGCAGTGCTTGTGGGGTAGGCGGGCAGCCGGGGACATACACATCCACCGGCAGATACATATCAATGCCCGACACCACATTGTAACCTTCTTTGAATGGGCCGCCGCCGCTGGCGCACGCGCCCATCGCCAGGACGTATTTTGGTTCTGGCATCTGGTTGTAGAGGCGCACAATCGGTACGACCATCTTTTTCGTCACTGTGCCGGACACGATCATCAAGTCAGATTGGCGCGGGCTGGCGCGCATGACTTCCATACCGAAGCGCGACAGGTCATAACGGGATGCCGCAGTGGCGATCATTTCAATCGCACAGCACGCCAGGCCAAACAGGAGCGGAAAAATGGATGAGCGGCGGCTCCAGTTGTAAATCTTGCTCAAGCTGGTGATCGCCACATTACCCTGGATTTCGTCAGGGACGGGAAATTCAGTGGTGTGCAATTCGCGCAGGTCGAGTTCAGCCATCAGGGATTGATCTCCTCATACCACTCTCTCAGGATTTCGGTCAGGATGCCCTCGTTTGCCAATTCAGGATCATCGGCGAAATCTGGGAGCGCAACAATAAGCTCATATAGCTCCTGTAGACCCATCGCATCCAGATTCGCCCCCGGATGCGTATCTATCAGGCCTAAAACAATTTCATAGGTTGCGTCCCAATACAATTTGTTGGATTGAGACATGCTTCACACACAATAGTTTACCGCAAGGTGGACGAATTTTCGACAAATTTGTCTGATGCCCATCTACTTTATCAGGTTTCCTTAAGGATGGTTTCGGTGTCAATCTGCGCCCGTTGCAGCCGCCCGCTGTAATCCACATACACTGACTTCCACTCGGTATACGAGTCCAGCGCCGCCGTCCCGGCCTCGCGCATCCCGTTGCCTGTCCCGCGCGTCCCACCAAACGGAAACTGGATTTCTGCGCCGGTCGTCCCGTGATTGATGTAGACAATGCCGGTGGTCAGGTCGCGGATTGCCCGGAATGCCGCATTCACATTCTCGGTGAAGATGCTGCTGGACAGGCCATAAGCGACTTCGTTATTCACCTCAATCGCTTCATCCAGGTCTTTGACCTCAATCGCCGCCAGCACCGGCCCGAAGATTTCTTCCCGTGCGATGCGCATGGTGCGGCTCACATCGGTGAACAACGTCGGCGCGTAAAAGTAGCCCTTATCCAGGTTAGGCCGCGTGGCACCCAGCGCGACTTTTGCCCCTTCCAGCTTACCGATTTCAACGTACTGCTCGACTTTCTCCCGTGCCTTCTGGTTGACCAGCGGCCCCATATTCACGCTTTCGTCCAGCCCATAGCCGATCTTGAGGCTGTTGGCTTTCTCCACCAATGCCTCAATCAATTTCCCTTGGATCCCGCGTTGAACAATCAAACGGCTGGTGGCGGTGCAGCGTTGTCCGGTTGTACCGTAGGCGCTCCAGGTGATCGCCTCTACCGCCAGTTCGAGGTTGGCGTCATCCATCACCAAGATAGCGTTCTTGCCGCCCATCTCCAGGCAGACTTTCTTTCCGGTGCTGGCCGCCTGTGTATACACTTTAAGACCCGTCGCCGTCGAACCCGTGAACGAGATCACGCGCACATCAGGATGGTTGACCAGCGCCGCCCCGGTTTCGCCCGCGCCCGTGACCAGATTCAGCACACCGGGCGGCAGCCCGGCAGCCTCGAACACCTTAACGAATGCCGCGCTGGTTGCTGGGGTATCTTCCCCCGGTTTCCAGACCAACGTATTACCCGCGATCAGCGCCGGTAGTATCTTCCAACTGGGTACGGCCACCGGGAAATTCCAGGGCGTAATTAAGCCTACAACACCCGCCGAATCGCGTATCGCCATGCCAAACTTGTTCGGCATTTCAACGGGCGCGGTATACCCCAACAGTCGCCTACCTTCGCCACCCATGTAGTAGGCCATGTCGATGGCTTCTTGCACATCGCCGCGCGTCTCGACCAGGATTTTGCCCATTTCCTGGGTCATCAGCCGGGCGATCTCTTCTTTGCGCTCGGTGAGCAATTGGGCTACCTGAAATAAAATTTCACCTCGGCGAGGGGCGGGGGTGAGTCGCCAATTCTTATAGGCGGATTTGGCCGCTTCGACCGCTGTGGCGACATCGCTGGCTGAACTCTTGCTAACTGGCGCGATCAACGCTTCAGTGGCCGGGTTGTGGGTCTCGAACGTTGCGCCCGAAAGCGCACCTACCCATTTACCGCCGATATAATTCTTAACCACCTCAACCATCAGGTTACGCTTTCACGCCAGTTCAATTTCGGGCTGGTATAACAGGGTTAAACTAGGGGTAATTTATGCCAAGTATAAGAGTTGCAAATTCGTTTGTCAAGAAATGCACAATCGCCGTTGCCTTGCTAAAAATGCAAGTGAAAAGGGGCTTTAAGGAGCTTTCATGTTCGCAATGGGCAGCGCAAATGAGAAGGTGCTGCCTGTGCCAACCTTCGTATCAACCTGAATCTGGGCGTTGTGTCGTTCCAAGATGAACCGTACAATCGCCAGGCCAATGCCCATCCCGCCGTATGGCCGGGTGGATGAATTGTCAACCTGGAAAAACCAGTCATAAATCAGGTCGATTTTGTCGGCTGGGATTCCAATGCCTGAGTCGTGAATCCCGATTGTGACTTGCTTTCCTGCTCGTTTGGTCAACACTTCGACGCGATCCTCACTGAATTTTAACGCATTGTCGATGAGCAACTGTACCGCGATGACGAGGCGATGTTTATCCCCCCAAACAGGCTGCATCCTTTGGGGGATATGCACGCTGATCCGTTCTACATGGTCTTTATGTTCCCAACTGCGGCGCAGGTTACGAATAGCGGAATCGACGACTTCCTTAATCTGCACGGGTTCAAACGTCCGATTCTCAAAACTCTCGTTGACCAATTCGTTCAGCAACGTGATATTCTGCACGCCGGCTTCGAGTCGGGTCGTCGCGCGCTGCGCCAGGCCGATCAGCGTACTGCTGTCACCAACATCTTCTGCCAGCAAGCCGACGGCAGCTTTCACCTGGAGCAGGGGCGTCCGCAGTTCGTGTGCCACGTTGCGCACAATCGCATTACGCAACATATTGATTCCACCAGCGGATTGGCGTTCCGATAGGAGTTCTTCCTGAAGGAGTTGGTTTTCATGCTTCAGTTTTGTATTGTTCGCTCGCAAGTTGAGGAACGTTCGCAGTTGATATTCGAGATAGTCAATCGGCGCAGACGGCGCAAGGATGTCAATCCACGCCAGGTCTAAATCAGGCGGCGGTTCATCGGCGATTAAGACCAACAGGGGCTGGTCATCGGGCGACAGTTCATCGCGTATCGCCTGGAACATTCCCACGCTGTCGCGCTGCTCGCCCGCTGCCAACAAAGCATCGGGTCGTTCCGCGCGCAGCAGATGCCAGGCATCTGCCGCTGTTTCGGCGGTCGATAAATGATAATTGAAATTGCCCAGATACCTCGATATGTCACGGAGGTATGGCGGACAATCGTCGGTGAGCAACGTCACAACAACGGGCGCATGACCATTTGAACGCAGCATGAATCAAACCTGCTTTGGAGATAGGCCTATCCTGTTTCATATTAGCATAGACTGCCTATGAGGAAAAGCAGATAAGACTTATCCGCAACTAAACTTTTCGCGCAAACGTCTAACCAATCGGCTGACTCGCACCGTCCTACTGTTTGACACCGTTTGGAAATGTATGATCCAGATCAAGCAGTATCGCTTGAATCATCGTCGTTTTGCTGCAACGCTTGCCAGAAAACATCCAATCCAGGGCGCTCCGCGTTGCATTTCGGGCAACCCACGAAGGCATCCTCAATTGCGATATGGTGCTTCAGACACGAGGCGCTCACCTCAAGCTGCCGTCCCAGTCCTAGCAGCCTCGGCTTCACCGTAAGTTGAAGCTGCAAATCTGGGCTGGAGTTGGCATTTAGAATGTCAGGAATCGGGCATTGTTTGCAATCGCTCGGTCGCCACCGCAGCGATGCCGGGTTCGCGTGGATAAGGCGGCATTCTTGCAGATCACGCCCGCGATGGAAATCCTCGTAATAATGGCGGCATTCCTTGCCAGCAGGTGTACGCATTTGATTTTTCCTCGAACTTCTCCCTTACATTATCATAAATGCTTAAGCGTCACATGAGATTAATGGTTTTCGCTGTCGATCCACCCTTTTGCCCGATCAGGCAGGTTTTTGAGCGGCCCTTGCTCGACCGTGCAGTCCGGTAACGCCTCAAGAAAATTTGCCCCATACGCCTTGCTCAAGATCCGCCGGTCAAAAATCGTGACCACACCCCGGTCAGTTTGGGTGCGGATCAAACGCCCAAAGCCCTGCCGGAAGCGCAAAATCGCATCGGGTAGTGCATATTCTTTGAACGGGTCGCTGTAGGTTTCTGAACGGGCCGCAAAGACAGGCTCGGTCGGGACGGCGAAGGGCAAACGTGTAATGACCAGTGCGCTCAACGACTCGCCCGGAATGTCAATGCCTTCCCAGAAACTTTTTGTGCCCAGCAGCACCGCTTTTTCCGTAGTGTTGAACCCATCTAATAATGCCTGCCGGCTGCTGCCATCGCTCTGGTCGTATACGGCGATATTCCCCAATGCCAGCAGCGGGCGAATCGCGTCGGCGGTCTGGCGTAGTTGTGTGTAACTCGTGAACAGCACCAGCACCCGCCCGTTCAGGCTGTCAGCCAGGCCGATAATTCCGCGTTCGACCGACTTTTGATAATGATGGCGGTCATTGGGTTCTGGCATATCGTCTGGCACATACACCAATGTTGATTTCTTATAGTCAAAGGGCGAACCAAGTTCCACTGTCCGAATCTGCTGCGCCCCCAGCCGTTCCTGAATATAATCAAAACGGTCATTAGCCCGCAATGTCGCACTCGTCATCACCACCGACTCTTTGGCCTTCCACAGATACTTTTCGACCAGTGGGCCAACGTGCAGGGGTGCGCTTTGAAGTGATAAGTAAGCAGCGTTTTGCCCGACATTGATCCAGTAAACCTCATTCCCGTTCGGCGTGACCAGGAAAGCATTGAGCTGTGCCATTACCTCATCCAGATAGCGTCCTGCTGCGCGAATGCTATTCACCAGATCATCGTAATCGGGGACGTGATAGGGTTCAAGCCGCGCCAAGACTTCATTTAAACGCAGCATCGCCCCGCCAATAACCTCGAAGAACTCTTTCAGGGTGTTCCAAACGCCCTGCACCTGAGCAAAACTGCTTTTTGCCCGTAGTTCAGTAGTCAGCCGAAGCTGGTTCAAATGATCGGTTGAACGATTTCCACCCGTCGCATCGGCGAAAAACTCACGCAGCCGCCCAAATAAGCCGCTGATGTGGATTTCCATAACCTCGGTCGCCGTGTGAATATTCTTCACGAATGTTTCTAGGCGCTTCACATCCTTCTCAGGCGCGCTCACCTGTACATTCGTCATCAAATCGCCCAGTAGTCCACGTTTCGGGCCACCGAGATCAGCCAGACGACGCTTTAAGGTCGCTTCATCCAGCCGGAAGCTCAACCCGTTGGTTGTCGCTTCTTCCAGGTGATGCGCCTCATCGAGTATGAGATAGCGGTAGTCCGGCAAAACACGATTCTCAGACACCGCATCGGACAAGAGCAGCGCGTGATTCACAACCAATATGTGCGCAGAATCAGCCGCTTTGCGCGCCTTGTAGAACGGGCATTTGCCAGCCATCACGGTGCGGCAGCGATCCAATGTGCAGCTCTCGTCCTCGGCGCTCATCCGCTGCCAGGTATTGTTTTCCACCGGCCCGCGCAGCGTGATTTCACCTTTGTCCCCGCTGCTACTTTCCAACAGCCAGACCAGGATTTTTGCCAGCGTTCGCAGTTCATCGACATGGGTAGGGAGTCGCCGTCGCGTCCCAATCAACCGGCGTGGACATAGATAGTTGCCGCGCCCTTTCAGCACGGACGCTTTGAACGCTATATCCAGGGCATCGGCCAGCGCGGGAATATCCTTGTGAATCAGTTGATCCTGCAAGTTGATGGTGTTGGTCGACACCACGACTTGTTCCTGATTGGTCGTCGCCCATAATATAGAGGGTAATAAGTAGGCGATGGACTTACCTGTTCCTGTCCCCGCCTCAATCATGACATGCTGCTGGTCGTCAAAGGCCTGCGTGACCGCGCGTGCCATCTCTAGCTGCTGCGCCCGATACTCGTAATTCGGAATGCGTCGGGCGACATCCCCGTCAATGTCGATTAGCCCTGCAACGCGGTCGGCATCGACTTTTTCAACCCGTTCATTGGCCCGCAACGGTTTTTCGTCTCGTGCTGACTCACCAAAAAGGGCGATCAGGTCACGGTCAGCGGTGGGTTGCGCCTGGGGCGCTGCCTTCTGCTCCGCCAGCGCCGCCTCGAACACATATCGTGCGTCCCATTCTAACCCCTGCGCCGCCCTGATGATTTCACGCAACGTCATCGCAGGCAGCGCAACCGCTTTTTGCCATAACATCCAGTACAACAATGCCGTCGCCCGTGCATCATCCAACGCCCGATGGGCGTTCTCCAGATTCACCTGGGTATCGCTAGCGAGGCTGGAGAGGGTGTATCGGGACGCGCGCGGCATCAGGATTGACGCCAAGTCATACGTATCAATCCGTAAGTTATTTTGTAGGATGCCCTGCTGGTTGAGAAAACCCAGGTCGAACGCGACATTGTGGCCGATAACCGGCGCGTTCCCCACGAATGCACGAATCCAGGGCAGGACTGCCTGAATGAGTGGCTGATCAAGTACCATCTCCTGACGGATGCTCGTAAGCCGGGATACCGCTTCGGGGATCGGACAATCCGGGTTAACGAGTTTGCCGCCTTCTTCCACAATCTCCCCGTCAACCAGGCGCACCAGGCCAACCTCGATGATCGCGTCGTCATTCGCGTCGAATCCGGTGGTTTCCAGGTCAAGTGCGACGAGTTCGCCGCGCATAAATTGCTCCAGTCCAGGGCCAGGTTGCAGCCGTAAAGCCAACAATGTTTCGAACAAACGGGCAGTATAGCACAAGCCCATCCAAAATATAAACACCCCCATCGCTAGGATGAGGGTGTCTAATAAAGTACACTTATCCAGTTTGATTAACTGCTGGGCGTCGCTTCTGCCGTCGCCTCGACGGTTGCTTCTGGCGTGGCCTCAGCCGCCGCCTGTTCTGCGTCCAGATAGGCTTTTTGCAGTGTATCGCGCAGCGGCAACAGGCTGCCGAAGCTCACCCCTGTTAGCCCGCTGCTTTCCAGCAAGCTGTAATTTTCGTCAAGCGCAAGATACCACAAGAATGACTGCACCGGCGGTTTGGACAGCGATTTTTCATTCACCAATAATCTAGCCAGGCGCGTCAGCGGATAACTACCATCACCAATGGTTGCTTCGCTTGGTGTCACACACCCGCTGCCGCTGTCAACCGCGACCAACTGTATCCGCTCCTGGTTGTTAGCCAGTACCCGTTGATAGTCTGCCCAACTCATATAGGTTAGCCCGCCATCGACGTTAGCGGTCGCCGCTGCCCGGTACAGTGGGTCATCGTTGAACTGGGTATCATTCCGCGCTGGAAGATCACTTCCTGCCACATTGGTCATCAATAGGTCAGTCATGCTGTCACCGAGGTTCGGCGCGAACAGGGTGATGGTCTGGTCGGGGAAGTTGCCATCCACTTGATTCCAGTTGGTCACGACCTTGCTTGCGGTCGCATCCCAGGCCGTCTTCAATTGGTCGCTCGTCAGGCACGCTAATTGGCTGCTGTTGGCATTGGCAACCAGGACGACGGCCTGATTACCCAGATCAATTGGCAGGCTGGTGATATTATTGGCATCGCAGTTTTGCTTTTGTTCGTCCGTCAGGTCAGCATCGACAATAGCAATGTCGATTTCGCCATTGCAGTAGCGTCGAATACCGGCGGGCAGGCCCAGCGTTTTAACATCAATCGCCACTTGCGCGTAGCTGGCCTGGAAGGCACTGGCAGCATCGCTCAGGTACGGACGCCCGCTCGTGGCCCCAGCAACAGCCACCGGCCCGGCCACGTCTAGCGGGATTTGGAACGAGGTGGATGCGCTGCTGAATGGACGGGTATCGCCAATTCCTTCCAGGCTGGAAAGATTCTTGGCATACGCCGCTGCACTCGGCACAGCAAACCCCAGTTCATCAATTGCCCCGACAGCCTGCTCGCTGCTGGCAAACGTCAACAGTTCCTTAAGACCGGGTTTTTCCAAGCTGATTTTGTTGACATAAACGAACAGGTCATCCGCAGCCGTGTACGCGCGCGCTTCAACATTTTCGGTTGATGGGAGGCTGCAACCGACGGATTCGTTGGTGTTCAATTCCAGAATTTTGACTGCACCGCCCGCTTCAAGAGCGGATTTGAGGCTGACCACGCCAATCGCCCCAGCGTCGGCGCTGACGGCTGCGATGGTAGCAGCGTCGTCCTGTGCGCTGGCGTCCGCACGGATACCGTCACCAGGGATCAGATTGTCGAGGACGCTGTAAGTCGCCGTGTTGCTCGGTGGGACGAACACGGTCAGCGGAATACTAGGATTTTCCATGCCGACCTGCTGCCAATCGCTCATTTGTCCCTGTGCGCTGGGCGGGAAAATCGCGCTCAGGTTTACGTTCGTCAGGCATGAATTAAATAGCGCATCCGGTCTAGCGATAAAAGCGATGATGTTGTGCCCGATCAACAACTCGGTGTAAGCAACGCCATTCTGAGTGCATAGGCCGTCCTCTGTAGGTGTGATCGTGCGCGTCGCGGTCGTTACATCGGCTTGCCCCTGGCACAAGGCCTGGAAGCCGCCGTTGCTGCCGGTCACGCTTGCGTCCAGAGCGATGGGTACGCCGCTGCCGGATGCCAGCGATTGCAGCGTCGGCAGCACAATGCCCGACCCGACGACTGTGACGGTACTGCTATCTTGCGCGGTTGATAAACCCCTACTGGTCATAAGCGCAAATAGGACGATTATGCCTATTTGGCGCTGTAGCGATTTCATAGACTTGCTCCTTAAAACGGCGTGTAGTCGCGTCATGTTTGCCCGCAAAATTGTACCCTTGCGTTGCCAATTGTCCAGCCAGACTTTTGCACCGCCTGCGCTGCCTTGTGGTAAGATTAAACTGCGATACCGTTTGAGGTTTATGATCCGCATGGAAGAACAGTCCGTATATAACCTGGTCGGCGGCGACCCCGCGTTCCAGCAATTGGTCGATGTTTTTTACGCCAAAGTGGAACGCGATCCTCATCTGCGCGCCATCTTTCCGGAAAATTTAGAGCCTGGCAAACGCTGGCAGTTCCTCTTTTTGACGCAGTTTTTCGGTGGGCCGGCCCGCTACCAGGTCGAGCGCGGGCATCCCCGCCTACGGATGCGCCACATGCCATTTCCTATCGATCAGGCGGTACGCGATCACTGGTTACAGCACATGTTCGACGCGATTGACGAAGTGGGCATTGTTGATCCTGCGCGGGCGGAAATGCGCGGCTATTTTGAGCGGGGTTCGACTTTCATGATAAACGCTGAACCCGCCGCTGAAAACATCCTGCACTGGCAGCCCCCGAAGGACTTGCAGCCATGAGCCAGCATAAAAGCCGCCTGAGCGAATATCACCAACCGTTATGGCTTGATTTGATCCACCGGCTGTTGAAATGGCCGCGCTTCGCCCGTATCGTGTTGGTCGCCATTTTCGCGCTGGCTGCGACGTTGGCAGTTAGCCCGCTTGTCGATACCATTTATCTCACTTATTTTTTCACCGAAGAGACACGCCTGTTGCCTTCGCTTATTTCAGCAGGTATTGGCCTGGCTAGCTACTTCGTCGGTTGGTGGTTGGTTATTGGCAGTGTCGGCGAGACACCGCCAGCGCGCCGCGCCATTTTGCTATATATTATCCTCGGAATAATCGTTATCGGTTTGCTGGTTGCGTTGACGCTGTCCGGGTTGTCAAGCGCCAATGCGCCGACGATTGAATGAATGGGGGCGTTGATGAAACCGTTGACAAAATTAGGATTACTTGTTGTCGCGCTGGTATTGTTGGCAGCCTGTGGGCAGCAGCCGGCTGACCAATCGCTGCCAACCTTGATTCCGACCGCAGCCGCCAGCGAGCCGGTCGCCGAATCCACCGCCACCTCCGCGCCGACGCAAGTACCGCTGGAGCGCTCCACATTGCCGCCCACCTGGACAGTCTCGCCCGTGCCGACTCAACCGCCCACCGCGACAACTGACTTGACCCTTCAAGCCGAACTCGCCAGGCCGACTCTCGTGGTGTGCGGGGGCTTCGCGGCGGATCGAGAACGCAGCATCGCAACCTTTACCGTCGGTAATCCTGTCCAGGTCTTTTGGACAGCCGTCGATACCGCTGCGCGCTATCGCATCAGTTTGCTCAATGACCAGGGCGAAGAACTCATCGTTGATTACACGCTTGAACCGACTTACACCTTCAACCCTGACCTGTTTGAGCGTGACCAACGTTATGCCTGGTCAGTCTATCCTGAAGATGCGCTCAATCAACAAATGTGCTTTGAACGCGGCGCGGAAGTGCTGCCGCCGTAATACGAAGCGGGGGAGTTATATCCCCCGTTATCATCATCTATCCGCCGTTATGCAGAATATATTGCTCGAATGCCTCGGCAGTCCAGGGCAGGGCGGGCTTGAAGAATTCCTCGTAGATTGTTTTGGCATAAACGCGGATTTCGTATTGGGCGTCGGCGGCCATGCGCAGCTTCAAGAAGTGCATTAAGTTGTGCGCATCCACCTTCATCACCCAGGTATAATAAACACTGAATCCGGGTAGGAACAGCCGCGCTATCTCTTTTGAAACCCCTTTTTGCAGGGCCTCCTCGTACAAACGATAACTTTGCGCGTAGTGTTGGTGCAATTGCGCAGTCAGCGCATGATTGGTGTCACGATCCACTTCGCCTTCGCTGGCCTGTTTATTGCTCACGGACTGCTTACGCCACACATCCGGGACATAAAAATCGTTTTCCTCAAATTCGGTATAGCGCCCTGATTGCGCGTTGAAGCTCCAAACTCGGTGTCGCGCCCACTGCCACCACGTCACCAACGGCGCTTTTGCCCGGAATTTGAACTCGACCATTTCAAATGGGCTGGTGTGCAAATTCCGCATCAGGTAAAACAGCAATTTCTTATCTTTCTCATCGCCCTTGCTCTCCCCCAAAAAACTGACACGCGCTGCATTGACAATCGCCAGATCGCCGGCGATGCCGCTGTCGGGGTGCGGCATGATGTCCACCAGTTGTACAAAACCCTTGTCCAGGACAGGCACGCTCTTGCCAATCAACTCGCTACCCAATTTTGCCTCCAGTGTGAAAAGTGCGATAAGTTTGGGGACGTAAGACGTAGCACCGAATTATTCATCCAGCCAACCCGCCGCCACCATGCTGTCCCGCATCTGATCGAGGTCTTGCTCCTCTTGGGGAAGAGCGAGATGATAAGGCAGGGTAGCCGGCTGATCGAGTTGGTACATCACGCCTTCACTGCTCAAAATCGTCAGCAGCATGGGAGCGGTCAGGAGGACTACTTCCGGGCGCTGTCGGCTTTGGGCGGCCATATCGCGGGCAATATCACGTAGAGCTGTCTTGCCGTCGGCACGCAGCCACAACTCGCTGCTCACCGCGTCCAGCATCACCACCCGATCCTGGTAACGGTTATGCACGGCCACACCATCCGCCAGGATTCGATAGAGTCCGTCACGTTGCGGATATTGGTCAAGCGATGAGGTCATAAGACTGCCCCATTATGCAAAGTATTGCAGCGCCAGACGTACCCGATCTTCGACAGTGTGTGGCGCGTCAATAGGCAAAGATTGTATTGCCGTTTGCGCTTCCACGATACTGTAGCCGAGCGCCACCAGCGCGTCCATTACATCGCTGTTCACATCGTCAAATGCCGCCACAGGCGCAGCATCCAATCCAATTTTGAGCTTGTCTTTCAATTCGATCAGGACTTTTTGCGCCGTCTTTTTGCCAATCCCCGGCACACGCGACAGAACATCTGCCCGTTCGCCGATCACGGCGTTGCGCAGGTTGTCGATGCTCAACGTACTTAAGATGGCGAGCGCCAGCTTCGGCCCGACGCCGTTCACGGTTAGCAAAATGTCGAATACCTCGCGCTCCGTTGTGGTTGCGAAGCCGAACAACGTCAACGAATCCTCTCGCACGATCAGAACCGTATAGAGAAAGGTTTCGCCGGTGCTGTCGATGCGCTCCAATGTCGGGTACGGCGCAAACACTTTATAGCCAATGCCGCCTGTTACCAACACCACATGGTCGCGCCCGGTTGAAGCCACTTTTCCCTGTATGCTGGCAATCATGTCGCTATCCCCTTAGTCCAGCAGGCTGTTGTAGCGCGCGTTGTGAATGTCCGTGATCGCAATCGCAAGGCCGTCCGCCGCATCGTCCGGGCGCGGGATCGCATCCAGCCCCAACAAAATACGCACCATCTCTTGCATTTGTGGCTTCTTCGCGCCGCCATAGCCAGCGATGGATTGCTTCACCTGATTTGGTTTGTATTCAGCCACCGGCAGCCCTGCGTTCGCCAGTGCCAGTAAGATCACCCCGCGCCCTTGAGCGACGGTGATGGCTGTGGTGACATTCTTGGCAAAGAACAATTCCTCAACCCCAGCTTGATCCGGCTCAAATTCTGACACCAGTGCAGTCACGCCATCATAAATGATCTTCAACCGTTCCCACATTGGCAGGCTGGGCGCAGTCGTGATAACACCGTAGTGGATCGCCTGCAGGGTGCCGTCGTTGTCTTCCTGCACCAATCCGAATCCGACGGTAGCCGTTCCAGGGTCAATGCCCAGGCTAATCATCAGGCCGTTTCAAAGGCCGACATGATGTCGTCTGTAATCATCAGGTTGGAGGCCACTGCCTGTACATCGTCCAGTTCTTCCAGCGACTCTTGCAGCTTCATATTCTGGATCGCTTTCTCTATTGGTAGTTCGCTCTC
>Ga0187894_10005092_pt1 | contig 13686 bp, 10 predicted proteins | sample GBC1701081metaG_FD_136650 | JGI IMG/M metagenome (GOLD analysis project Ga0187894, IMG submission 136650) | White microbial mat communities from a lava cave in the Kipuka Kanohina Cave System on the Island of Hawaii, USA - GBC170108-1 metaG ...
CAGCTTCTCCCCGCGGGCGAGGAGCCGCGCCGCCGGAACGAGCGTCTCGCGCCCGGGAATCGCGAGGAATCCCACGATGTCGGGCTTGCCGTGACGAAAGCCTTCGAGCGCGCTCTCGAGCTCGACCGCGTCCTCCCCGGCGCCGATGACCAGCACGCGCGGCGTGAGCGCGTCGGAGCGGGCGAAGACGCCTTTGCGGAGAAGGACGAAGCCGACGAAAGCGATGACTGACGCATCGAGCAGCACGTCCTGCAGGTTGCGGCCGCCGGGAACGAGGAAAAACGCGACGTAGGCGACGGCGGTCCCGATCGTGAGCGCCCCCGCCGTACGCCAGAGGAAGTCGCCGAGCGGCGTCGTCCGGTCCCCGCGATACAGGCCGGCGACACCGTTGGAGGCGACGATCAGAGCCGCGAAAACCAGGGCCGGAGCGAGCACGAGGTCGGAGAAGCCGCGACCATGTCGCTGCAGCCCGACAGCGAGGACGAGCGCCGCGGCGAACCAGCCGGCTTCGAGGAGGAGCCGGACGACCGCCGCGAACGAAAGATACTGTCTGAGTACTGCCATCCGTACGCCTCAAAAGCGTGAAGCTGCCCGTCCCCCGCTTCCCCGCCTTTGTTGTTGTTTGCGCTCCTTGCGCTGCCGATTCCGTTCCGGGGAACTCCGCCGATTGGCTGGGCGGTTGCTCCGGCCTGGTGCAGTCGCGTGCGCTTCGTCGCCCGGGGAACCCCGGGCCTAGCCGCGGCCCCCGCGAGGTCTCGGCAGGTTGAACACCCGTCGATGCTGCCGAGTGATCTTCCGGTTTCTCTGTTGCCGTTTCGTGAGCGCGTTTCGGACGCAGGCCCGCATCGTCCCATGCCGCTGAGTCGGTGAATGTAAAAGCTTGTTAAACCTCGGCGCGCGTGAAGTCGTTCACAGGTCGACAGGCTCGGGCATTGATCGATCGCGTCCGTCCAATCTTGACGGGTTCGCGCCGGGTTCGCGTCTGCCGGAAGGCTTAGCGCTGTAGTCCTAGCCCCCAGACGTCACGACGACGCTGTCAATAGCTGGCGCTATACGCGCGGTGTCCAAGGATCGTCGCTATTGCCACCTGGTCCCGCGCGGGCCGGATGGAAATCGATAGACTTGCGGCGCCCGAGCGAATCGCCCGGGCCGTCGATTCGAACTCACGGAGAGATCGCTCCATGACCGCCCGGCGCTGGCTGTTGCTGCTCATCATTGCTGGCGCGCTCATCCGCTTTGGGCTGTGGGCGACGTACGCGCCGATTGAATTTCCCGACACCGGTTCCTACCGCGCCGCGGCGCAGGACCTGCTCGAGGGCAGCCTCTCGCGCTCGGAGGGACGGCGCACGCCCGGGTACCCGCTGGTCGTCGCGATCGCGGGTACCACCCCGCACGGCATCTGGCTGCTGCAGTCGCTCGGCGGCCTCGCGATCTCGGCGCTGCTCTTCTACATCGCGCTGCAGTTGACGGGGCGACCGGGATTCGCGTTCGCGGTCGGCATGACGTACAACCTGAATCTCGCGCAACTGTTCTTCGAGGCGACGCTGCTATCCGAATCGGTCACGACGCTGAGCGTGGTTGCCGTCGTGGCCGTGCTCGTCGCGGCGCTTCGGCGGCTGCGCGAGGAGCGGCCGGCGACCGCGCTGCTGCTCCTCCTCGGCTTCCTCGCGGGACTCGCCATCCTCGTCCGCGCGCAGTTCGTCTTCCTGCCGCTCCTGCTGCCGGCGCTCGTGGCCTATGCGTCGCTGCGCTCGCGGTTCCGGCCCGGCTTGGCGCTCGGCAACTCGATCCTTACCGTCGCACCGGCGGCGATCATGGTGCTCGTCTGGTGCGCGGCCGTATACGCCAAGACGGGCTACTTCACGCTGTCCACGCAATCCGGGATGGGCTTCTCGAACGCGAGCATCGGGTTCACCGAGTACGCGCCCGACCGCTATGCCGCCATCCGCGACATCCTCGTCAAGCATCGCGAGGCGCGGCGCGCGCGAGGCGCACCTGACTACAACACCATGTGGGAGGCCCTGCCGGAGATCAAGGAGAAGACCGGGATGTCGCTGCCAGAGGTGTCGCGTGAGATTCAGCGCATGTCAATCGAGCTCTTCGTCGCGCATCCGGTCAAGTACGCACGCAACGTCGCGGAGAGCTGGATCAGCTTCTGGCTGGCACCCAACCCGTGGAAGCCCGATCAGCTCTCGCCCGGCTGGCTCGCACGGCCGCTGGCGGCGATCTGGTGGGTGGAGCACAAGCTCCTCCGCCTTGCCAACGCCCTGTTCGTAATGCTCGTCGCCGCAGTCGTGCTCTCGAGGCGAGCGCGGCAGCGGACCCGGTGGGATCTCGACCTCACCTCGATCTCGGCCGTGATCCTCGCATCCTCCGTCATCCAGGCACTGCCGGAGTATGGGGCCAGCGCCCGCTACGGCGTGACGGTGCAGGCGCTGACGGTGCTGGTGCTCATGGTCGCGGCGCTGCGCTTCTCGGAAGAGAAGCCGAGCCTCGCGCTAAGTCACGGCACTGCGTGACTGGCTAAGCGGTTGCGACACGTCCCCGCTCTCGAGCCAACCCTCTCTCGGCCGACACGCTCTCGAGGAACAGCCCGACAGCAAGCAGGCCGAACAGCTTGAGCCCGTTGTCCCGTCGTTTCAGCTCGTGATCAGCCCATAGGCGCCGCACTTCGGCGGCGTCGAACCAGTCGGCCATCACGCCCGAGAACAACGTGTCCTGGCACAGCTCGCGCAACGGACCGAGCACCCAGTGCGACACGGGCGCGTTGAAGCCCTGCTTGCGGCGATCGAGCACCCACCCGGGCAGCCGCTCGCGCTGGCTCGACCGCAGCACGTGCTTCTTGGAGAAACGCCGCAGCTTGAGGTCAGCGGGAAGTTGCGCCGCGAACTCGACCACGCGATGGTCGAGCAACGGACAGCGCGCCTCGAGCGAATGCGCCATCGACATCCGGTCCGCCTTGACGAGGATGTCGTCGACGAGCCAGGTCTTGATGTCCACGTAGGTCGCTTGGTCGATCGGATCGCAGTCTTTCACCTCGGCGAAGTGCCGGTCGAAATAGTCCTCGTACAGGTCGGCGTTCTCCGTCGCCGCCACCCGCCACGCGGGCTGCATGACCGAATCGAGCTCGCCGCGGGTAAAGATGTCACGCCAGGATGCGTGTGCCTCCGGGAAGGGCTGGGCGAGCGCGCTGGAAAAGCGCCGCACCTTCTCCGGCCAACCCACCTTGCGATGATCGACCGGCAGGATGCGGTCGAGCAGCCCGGGCAGCTGCCGCCGCAGCCAGCGCGGCGAATGGCTCGCAATCCGGTGCAGCCGGTCCGCAACGTAGGTTTCGTAGCCCGCGAAGCATTCGTCGCCGCCGTCGCCCGATAGCGCGACCGTCACCGATTCGCGCGTGAACTTCGACAGGAAGTACATCGGCAACGCGGACGTGTCCGCGAGCGGCTCGGCTGCCGTCGCGACGACCGCCGGCAGGAGATCGAGCGTCCGGACATCGAGGTGCTGGGTGCGATGCACGACGCCGAACTCGCCGGCGAGGCGCTCCGCATGCGGCGACTCGTCGTAGCTGTCCTCCAGGAACCCGGAGGAAAACGTGAACACGCTCGCCGGATCGCGTTGCTCGAGCATCGATGCCACGATGGTCGACGAATCGACCCCGCCGCTCAGAAACGCGCCCAGGGGCACGTCGCTGACCAGTCGGACGCGCACCGCGTCGTCGATGAGGGCCCGGAGCTCGTCGGCTGCCTCGCGATCCGACCGGAAAGTGCGCTTCTCCCGGAACCTGGCGGCGAGATCCCAATAGCGCACGACGCGAAGGCGGCGTGCTCGGTCGAGCTCCGCGTAGCACGCTGGAGGGAGGCTCTCGATCCCCTCCAAGAGCGTGCGATCGCAGGGAACGTAGTTGAGCCGAAGGTAGTGTGCGAGCGAGGTGCCGTCGATCTTTCCGCCGAGCTCCGGGTGCGCCGTCAACGCGCGCGGCTCGGAGGCGAACGCCAGTCCGCCGTCGCGCAGCCGGGCGAAGAAGAGCGGCTTCTTTCCGAGCCGGTCGCGCGCGAGGAGAAGCGTCTGGCGCTCGCTGTCCCAGAGCGCGAAGGCGAACATCCCGACCAGCTGCTCCAGCGCGGCGGGGCCCCATGCCTTCAGCGCCTCCAGCAGCACCTCGGTGTCGCCGCTGGTCGTGAAGACGTGGCCGAGCGCCTCGAGGCGGGTGCGGAGCTCCCGGTAGTTGTAGATCTCGCCGTTGAAGACGATCAGGAACCGGCCCGACGCGTCGCGCATCGGCTGATTGCTCGCGACCGCCAGGTCGATGATCGAGAGCCGGCGATGGCCGAGACCGCAGGCGCCGTCCACGACCACGCCCTCCGCGTCCGGCCCGCGGTGGGCGAGCGCGCGGGTGATGCGTGTGAGGATCTCGCGATCCGGACCGACCGATCCGCCGGCGACCCAGCCACTGATCCCGCACATGGCCTATCGCGCCGGCTTCTCGCCGACGACCGTCCAGCTGTAGCCGTGGCGATGGTGAACGCGGACGTCGGCGAACCCGGCGCGCTCGAACAGCGCGATGGCTTCGGCCCGCGTGTAGTACTTTGCGTAGGCGGGGTTGAGCTGGTCGTACATCACGAGCCGCCTCTGCTCAGGCGAGAGCTTGCCGAGATAGTTGTTCAGGTAATCGCGCAACGGCACGTTGAAACGCCGCGCCAGTGCAATGTACGCCGCCAAGGCCGGGTAAAGCGCCCAAACTACCGCGGCGAGTAGAGTGTGCGGGAACCGGCGGGTCAGCGCACGCAGCGGCTCGGCGAACGCCAGGTAGGCCTCGTTCCCCTCGCGGCCGTACAGCCAGGCTAGCATCTTGCCGCCGGGAGCGAGCGCGCCCAGCGCCGCCTTCATCACCGGCGCGGGATCGGGAATGTGGTGCAACACGCCGATCGACACGACGAGATCGAGATCTCCCGAAGCGGGCAGCGAATCACCGGTCACTCTTAGCGCCGTCACCGCCTCGGGCCGGTGGACGTTGCGGACCAGCACGTCGAAAGCGGTCGAAGGCTCGACGGCGACGACGTGCGCCGCGCCCGCGTCCAGCAGCATGTTGACGATGCGGCCGGTGCCGCTCCCGATGTCGGCGACCCGCTTACCGTGGACCGCGGTGGCCGACAGGAGCGGCTCGACGATGTCGGCGAGCAGCGCGGCGGACGCGTAGTAGCCGTCGTTGTCCCGGTAGCGCGTCCACTGGTCGCCGAAATCGCGAATCGTCTGTCGCTTCAGGCGATCGGCTCCGTCCATGCGCCCGGTCTCGCTTCCGGTCAGGGGAGCGGGAGCGACCCGCGGGTGGCGGGCGAGCCGGCACCGTTCCGCCCGTCCGCAAGCGTCAGCGCGAACCCGATCAGACTGGTCGCGCCGATCACCAGCCCGTTCAGGACGGCGACCAGGCTCGCGTCGCTGTTGCTCAACCCCATCGACTGCGTCAGCGCCACCGCGACAGCGCCCTCGCGCACGCCCCACCCGCTCAAGCTGACCGGCAGCGCCGAGGCGACCGTCCCGACGGTCGCCACGGCCAACGCCGCCGGAAAGGTCACCGCAGTGCTCACGCAACGAATCGCGCCCCAATATGCCGCGGCGCCGAGCAAGGTGGCGACCAGGCTCGCCGCTACTACGCGCGCGGTCGCCTGCCGGTTTGCCGCGAGATCGCGCAGCAGCCGCGCCGCGCGTGCGACGAACCGTACTGCCGGCTTGCGCAACCCGGCTCGGCCAATCGCGAGATGCGACGCGGCCCAGATCGCGAGGAGGACGAAGCCGAATGCCGCGGCGATCGCCGCCGCGGCGGGCAGCAAGGGACTGGCGTCTCCGCCGAGGATGCGGAGCGCTTCGAACAGCAGGAAGAGGAAAGCGAGCGTAGTCAGTCCGAGGTACCGGTCGAGGACGGCGCTCGAGAGCGCCACCGGCAGCCGCGCACCCGCGCGGCGCGCGGCGAGCACGCGAGCGACGTCGCCGCCGAATGCAGTGGGGAGGAAGTTCGAAAGCCAGAGCGACACGTAAGTCGCTCTAACCGCGGCGCCCGCGCCGAGCCGCGGCCGCCCGCGGGCGTCGGCGCTCACGATCGCCCGCCACCGCCGCGACGCGAGCACCATCGAACCGTTGAAGCCGACGAGGGCGACTGCGAGCCAGACGAGGTCCGCGCGGGTCAGCGCATCGCGCACCCCGCCCCATTCGACCTGCGAAAGGACCAGCGCAAGGAGCGCGACCGAGACGGCGACGCGCAGCGCGAACGGCATCTACTTCCTCATCAACTCGGTCTCGGCCGGGGAACCGCTCGCCGCCTTGACGCCCTTGACGCCCGACTCGGCGAGCGACTCGCGGCTCGCCTGCCGCTGCGGCGCGATCGGAACCACCTGGAAACGGCGCACGATCACGTCTGCGATCACGCCGAGGACGAAGATCTGGAACGCGGTCAGGAACAGGATCACCGAAAGGGCGCCGAACTGATTGACCACGATGATGTCCCGGATGGCTCGCAACAGGCCGATGCCGAACAGCATGAACGAGGCCGGCAGGAAGAATCGCAATGGCTCGAAGTACGTGGCGACCCGGACGATGAGCATCACGAAGCCGAAGAAGTCCCTCATCGGCTTGATGTTCGAACGGCCGATGCGCCGATCGTAGTGGATCGGGATGTACTCCACCCGACGCCCGCTGTACAGCGACGCGACGGTAAGGGTGGTGGTGAAGGAAAACCCCATCGGCAGCAAGTGCCGGAACTCGGTGTAGAGCGACTTGCGGAACACGCGCATGCCGGAGTTGAGGTCCGGCACCATCACGCCGGTCAGGCCGTGCACCATCTTGCGCAGGACCCACCGCGCCAGGCGCCGGAACGGGCTACCGCTGATGCCCGCACCGCCCCGGCTGCCGACCACCATGTCGACGCCGCGCTCCGTGCACTCGAGCAGCTGCGGGAGATCTTCCAGCGGATAGGTGCCGTCGGCGTCGGTGATGAACACCCATTCCTGTTCGCAGTAGTCGAGCCCGGTGCGGAGCGCCGCGCCGTAGCCGCGGTTCACCGGGTGAGTGAGGACTGTAACTCCGCGCAGCCCGGCGAGGATCCGACCGGAGCCGTCGCTCGAGCCGTCGTTGATGCAGACGATCTCGAAAGCGTAGCCGGGGATGCGCGAGCAGATGCCCTGGATGCGCGTCACCGTGTCGGCGACGGCGCGCTCCTCGTTGTAGACCGGGATGATGATGGCGCAGGTCCGCTGCAAGGTGCCTCCCCGATCGCTCAGGCCGCCGTCGGCTTGCGCCCCGCGCACACCAGCGACTGCCCGAACGGCATCGACCGCGCCCCCTCGATCCGCTTGAGTACGGGGATCAGCAGCCGGTCGAACACACGGATCTGCCCGTTGATGGCGCCGGAAGAAAGGTCCCGGTGAGAGATCAGCCGGTTGTTGACGAACCACCCCAGGGCGCCGACCGCGTTCACGTACCGCAGCGCGACCGGCGCGAAGCCCGCGGCCTCGAGCTTGCGCCTCGCGTCGTCGATGGAATAGCGGCGAAAGTGCCCGGCGAGCCGGTCCATCGAGCCGTACAGCCAGGCGTGTGCCGGCAGCAGCAGGACGAGGTGCCCGCCGGGCCTGAGCAGCCGGCCGGCGTGCGCGAACGCGAGCTCGTCGGCGGGAATGTGCTCGAACACGTTGCACGAGAGCACGGTGTCAAAGCTTGCGCGACCGAGACGGTCGACGATAGCCGGGTGAGTGATGTCCCCTACCTCGAACGACCAGTTCGGGAGATCCCGGTGCCGGGCCCTTAGCTCCCGCACCGACTCCGGCGAAAGGTCGATCGAAACGACCTCCGCCCGCCGCAGGAAAGCGATGTGATTGCCGGTGCCGCCGCCGATGTCGAGGATCCGCCCGCGGACGTAAGGCGCGATCCACTCGTAGTTCCAGCGGTGGTAGTTCGTCGCGGCCTCGAGCCCCGACGACATGGTCTCGCGGCCGAGCGGCATCTCGGTCGGGCTCGTGGGGTCCAGAGGGGTCATGTACGTTCAACCGGAGGGCCGATACGGTCCGAAGATCGCCGCCAGGCGCGACGACGGCAAGCGATGGATGATAACGGAATCGCCCTGCCGCTCCGACGAGGACCGGGCGCGCACGCGCAACTTGTCGCCGGATTTCACGGATTTTCAACATCGGAGCGGGCGCGCCCGCCCTCAGTCCACCTCCTCGGTCTTGCCGGCGGGCGGCTTTTCCGGACGCACCCGCTCGCGAAGCCGCCTGAGGACCGGCTTCAATTCCAGCTCCCAGGTCGCGAGCGAGCGACCGCGGAACGAATCGGCGTAAGCGGTCAACTCGTACGTCGGCGCCGCCTGCTCCGTCCAGCGATACTTGTACGCGTTGTTGCCGGGCCCCATGAAATAGCGCGTCAGCCCTTTGCCGAACAGTTGCTCGAGCAGGTGGCGGCTCAGGTGCGACCCCGGCGAGATCTGCAGGCGCTCGCACTCGGCGTCGAAATCGGAGCGCAATGCATAGGCCGATCCGTCGGCCACCAGCTGGTACTCCATCGCGAGCGGCTTGCCATCGAGGGTCAGGAGCCACACCGACAGCCAGCCCCTCTCGTGCGCAACGCGGGACAGCCGGCGGATGAACGCCTGCGGGCCGGGGCTATCGAGCGAGTTGCCCGTCTCCACCTTCCAGCTTCGCTGCGAGATTCCCGTCACGGCGTTCACGACCCGGTCCACCGCGGACGCATCACCGGCCCCGGGCGCCAGCCATTCGATCGAGACGTCGCCAGCCTTCTTGAGTCTGTTGGCCGCCAGGTTGTTCGCCTTCTTCAGGCTGCGCGATCGGGCGGCGTAGTAGGCGTCCCACGTGTTGTCGAGCGCGACGAAGGGGTTGGGTGCTGCCGGGGTCAAGGTCGTCGTGCCGCCCTGCCGGCGCAGCGCTCCGAGCAGATGCCCGGACGCCACGGAATACTCGGTCAAGTACCGCAACCGAAGCACATCCCAATCGGCGCGGCGCCGATGCAGCTCGGCCGCGAACGCCTGCGCCGCCGGCTCGCGATCCTGCTCGCGAACGATCAGATCGCAGAACTGCGTGTCCGGAACGGTTAGGAACTCGAGCTGTCGCACCCGTCGCCACGGACTGCCGCTCGTTTCCAACATCAACGGAAGCAGCGCCACGAGCTCGCGGCCCCGGTAAGCGCAAAGAATTCGGAGCGCGCCCGTCAGGCGGCGCCACTGCCACGCCGCATCGAACCACTCGTGAGTGAGAAACACCGAGCGATTGGCGCAAGCACCGGTCAATGCGCTCCAGCGATCGCGTAGTTCCTCGAACTCGCCCTCATCGGCGACTACCCGGACTTCGAGGCCAGACGCCACTGCGTCGCCCGGCTATTGGGTCGGGGTCTTCTCGCCGCCGGTGGCTGCCGCAGGCTGCTCGCCGGGCGCCTTCGCGCTGGAAGCCTCCGCGCCTGCGGCCGGAGCGGAGGCGGTTGGCGCCTCCAACGGTTTCCATTGACCCGCTTTCTTCAGCTTTTCCCTGAGCCCCGGCAGCGGGAAGCCGAGCGCATAGGCCTTCTGCGCGTGCTCGTTCGCGTGGGCGTAGTCCTTCGTTTCCACGTAGGCGAGGCCCAGGTTGTAGTGGGCAACGGGGGACTCGGGTTGCAGCTCGATCGCGCGCTTGTAGCTCTCGATGGCCGCGGGATTCTTCCCGGCGCGCGACAGGTAGATCCCCTGAATCACGTACGTCCCCGCAGCTTCCGGGTTCACTGTGATCGCCTTTTCGAAGCGCGAATCCATGTTGCATTTAGTGGATTTCAGCTTGCGACAAACCTCGTCAAGCGCGAGTAATGCTTCGGGATGATTGGGAAAGGGACCCAGCACATACACAAACTCGTGGTAAGCACTCTCGTAGCGACCAGCGCGGACCTTCTCGGCACCGAATCGTTGGTGCGCGTTCTCGACGGTTCGGAGCAGTTGCTCTGGCAATGCGTACGTAGAGTGATATCGGTACTTGTAGTAGTCCTGCGGTCGAGGCTGGACATTGAAAAAATCGTCGCCTATCGCCGGAGCGACTAAGGCTGGCGCCGCGAGCAGGGTAGTAATGGCAGCGATCCCCTCGACCCCTCTCTTTATCAGGTAGGCGAGACTCTTGGTGCGATACCCCGTCTTCGAGGTATCCACGATGCGAAGACCGCGCGGTCTCATGATGAACATCCAATCTCGTTGGTCATGACGCGACACCCCGTAGCGCACGTCGATATACTTCCTCATAACGGCCCAGCACGAATTCCCAAAGATACTCCCTCATCACCCGCTCCCGCCCGCGCCGGGCGATGGAAACCCGTTTGACATCGTTCTCGACGAGCTCGCGCAGGCAGCGTAAAAAGTCCTCGTAGCTGCCATCCTGGAAAAACATTTCTTCGCCGTTGACGAACAGCCCGTCGATGCCCGTCCCCCGCGTTCCGATCACGGCACAACCCGCCACAGCGCCTTCGAGATAAGCAACGCCGAACGTCTCGCTGACGCTGGGCAGCGCAAAAATGTGGGACTCCTCCAGGCTCCGCAGGACCCGCTCCTTCGGAACCTGCCCGGTGAAGCGCGCATTCACGCCGAGCCTCGCCGCGAGTGCCCGAAGCGCAACTTCCTCGGGACCCCCGCCCATAATGCGCAGCTCGATCGCCCGCGTCGGCGCGAGATCCGAGACCGCCCTAACCACCCAGTCCACCCGCTTTCCCGGGTTGAGACGCGCCGCGACGCTCACGACGAGCGGGCCAGTCGCAGGCTCCACGCCCACACCCGCGGGCGCGGGATCCACGCCGTGCGGCAGCACCCCCATGTGCGCACCCCAGGTGGCAAACCGATCCGCGACCACCCTTGCGGGGGAGAACACCGCGGCAGCCTGTCCCAGGACACGGTCCGCCACGCGCCGCAGTGGTGCACCGGGATCTCTTCCGCTCAGCTTCTGCCAGTCCCCCTGTCGGGCAGTCACGACGAAGGGTTTGCCGGACCGTGCCGCGATGTTCCTGGCGATCTCTCCGTCTGGCAATACATAGTGTGCGTGCACCACGTCCGGCTCGAACGACCACTGACCGCCACCCAGGCGCGAACCCGCGAGCAGGAATGATAGGCTCTCGCTCGGGAGTCGCAGGTAACGCCAAAGCACGATCCGGATCCCGCCGACGTCGAACTGGTCAGGCAGCGCGGCCAGCACTCGCGCTCTTCCCCGGAGCAGGAAACGCGGCAGCGGAAGCCACTCGACCGGGAAGACCACCTCGACGCTCATGCCTCGCTCGACAAGCCGCCGGGCCACGCGAAGGATGATGTCGTTCTCGTCGATCCCCGGTACCGGGATGTTGCGGGCCACGAACAGCACCTTCAAACCGGTCCTGCCTCCGGACCGTCGCGCAGGCGCGGCAGTCGGATTCACCATCTCGCCAATTGCTTCAGCCACCGCGGGCATCCGGCATGTGCTCGCGCAGCCACAGCTCGAGGACAGCGAGAATCCAAGCCATCGTCCCATAGTAGCCGGCGTGCCCGCTTTCCATCGCCGCACGGAGCTGGCCGATGAATTCGGACCGGATGTAGCCCCGCTCCACCAGGCCGGCGAGCGCATCATCCGCCAAGGCCTGTAGTCCCGGCTGGGCGACCACCCAGGCGCCGAAGGGCATCCCGAAGCCGTGCTTCTCCTTGCGTAGGATCTCCTCGGGCAGGAAACCGCGCAGGGCGTTCTTGAAGAAGTAGCGCAGCTGCGTGCGGCGGAGCTTCTGGTCGGGCGCGAGCGCGAGCGAATGCTCGGTCACGCCGCGGGTGAGCATCGGGAAAGAGACTTCGGTGCCAGCCGCCTCGCACATCCGCGTGACCTTAGGCAGGTCGCTGTCGGCAAGCGTGAACTTGAAGTCGTATGCGAGCAGGCGGTTGATCTGCGAGCGCGCGTCGCAGCGCCCCCAGACCTCGCGTGCGAACGCCGTCGGCTCGAACGGCGCGGCCCGCGCGAGAAAGGCGTCCGTGAACACGCTGCTTCGGCCGAAGCGGTCCAGAAGGTTGTAGTTGCCTTGCAAGCGGTCCGGCAGCGGCACGCGCGTCTGCGCGACGTACGAGCGCGCCTTGCCTACCAGCCCGGCCTCGACGCCGCGAAGCGGGCCGAACAGCAACGGCTCGATGACATCTTGGCGCACCGACGCGGGGACTTCACCCCAAATCGAGAAGACCCATTGCTTCGCGTACCGCTCATTGCCCCCGTACAGCTCGTCGCCGCCGTCGCCGCCGAGCATGCGCCGCACGCCCGCGCGGGCGGCGATCCGTGCGCAAAAGTAGGTCGGTGCCGCCGAAGCGTTCCCGAACGGCTGTTCGTAGTCTGCCGCGACCACCGGCAGCGCCTGCTCCACGTCGGCGGGGGTCAAGTAGTACTCGGTATGCCGCGTCTTGAAGTGCTCGGTCGCGATGCGCGAGTAGCGCGTCTCGTCGTAGCCGCTCACGCCGAATCCGATCGAAAAGGTGCGCGCACCGCTGCCGAAGCGCTCGGTGACCAGCCCTGCAATCGTCGAGCTGTCGGTGCCGCCGGAGAGGAAGCAGCCCACCTCGTCGGCATCCAGCCCTTCGACGCACTCGCCGACGCCGGCGCGGAGCGCGCCAAGAAAGCGCTCGCGCTCGGCCGTGAAGTCGAACGGACGGTCCTCGTGAAATGCCGGTAACCAGTACCGGCGGGCCGTCCAGGCGCCCTGGCCATCCCCAGCGAGCGCTTCGCCGTGATCAAGCCGGCGGACGCCGGTCACGATGGAGAGCGGCGCGGGAATGACATGGAAGTACGCGTAGGCAAGCACGGCTTGCGGATCGACCTCGGGCGTAAGCCCGAGCGCCTTCGCGACGGCGATCGGCACCGTTCCGAAAGCCGCCTGCCCTCTCGAAGTTGCGAAGTACAGACGGAGGGTCGAAAACCGGTCCACCGCGGCGAGCCACTCGCCGGAAGCGCCCGAGGCCAGCGCGAGGAGGAACTCGCCCTCCAGATGCGCAGGGAGTTCGCCACCGTGCCGGCGCCACGCGGCGGCGAGCGCGGTGACACCCGCTTGGGTCGCTGGCAACTCCGCGTCATCCAGGCGAACGCGCCCGAACGCCAGGACGGAGATGTCGTCGACTTTGCCGAAGAGCGCGCGTCGGTCCGGAGTGCGCCGCAGATACCCTCGTCCGAATGTCTCGCCCGGGCCGCTCGCCACCGTGGAATCCTGCGCAAGCGGAAACAGCGCAGTGAACTCGAAGAGCCTCAAGCAGGCGCCCCCGCTGCGATCGTTTGCGGGCGCTCATTCACGAGTGCGCGGAATTCGCGCTCCAGCACGTCGATGCGACGGTCCCAGGTGTTGGACCGGGCGTAACCGATGATCGCCGCCCGATCCCACTCGCGACACAGGGCGCGCTCGATGGCAGCCGCGAATGCCGGTGCATCCCAGAACTCCACCAACTCGCCGAGTTCCGGCGAGCATACGACCTGCTCGTTTCCGCCGACCCGCGTCGAAATGACGGGCAACCCGCAGGCCATCGCCTCTAGGAACACGTTCGCCCAGCCTTCGTACGTCGTGGCGAGCGCGAACACGTCGGCCGCGCCGTAGTACCACTTGAGCTCGTCCGGGAGCTGTTGGCCGCAGAACCGGACGGCGTCGGCGATGCCATCCACGCGGGCGAGCGCCTCGAGGCTCGCGCGCATGTCG
>Ga0187894_10005093_pt1 | contig 13685 bp, 10 predicted proteins | sample GBC1701081metaG_FD_136650 | JGI IMG/M metagenome (GOLD analysis project Ga0187894, IMG submission 136650) | White microbial mat communities from a lava cave in the Kipuka Kanohina Cave System on the Island of Hawaii, USA - GBC170108-1 metaG ...
GCGCGCGGGTCGGTGTCCTCCATCGCTTCGGGAGTGATCTCGAACTCGGATTCGACGACCATGTCCTCAAAATCGCCGAAGGCCACGTCGAAGCCATATTGCCTGCCGATATCTTTCGCCATATCGGGGCTGATCGTCTGGTTGATCGTCGCCATCACACCGCGCTGCATCAAGGCTGTCACGATGTCGCGCGGCTTCGCGTCGATCTTCTCGGCGAATTCACGCACCGTGCTGCCTTCCACCAAACGAGCCGATTTCAACACCTCGGGGATCGCCCGCGCCGAGGGAGAGATCGCGAGTTGTTTACGCGGCATCAGCCTCTGCGTATTGCCTTCCTGAAACTTATCCTTTTCGCCCTTATGTCGTTGCTGATGGCGGCCCTTCGGGCGCTGATCTTTGGGCGGAATGTAAACCGTGCGTTGCTGAGCGCCAGATGGCAAAAGATGGACCCCTTTGTCGCGCCCATCGCGTTCGCGTTTCTGTTCGACGCCACGGGATCCAGGCTGCGCTTGCTGCGCAGCGACCGGACTGGGCCCGGCGGCGGCGGTCTTGCCTGGCGCGTGTCTTGGCAGCGCTGGTTTCGGCGCCGGTTTCGGCGCTGGTCTCGGCGCTGGTCTCGGCGCTGGTTTTGGCAGCGGCTGTGTCGGCGTCTTCAGCCTGATGACTTTCGTCCCGGTTGATTTCGCTCCGGCGCGAACGCCGACGGCGGGCGGCGGCGGGGCCGGGACTTCAGGCCGCGCGGCGGGCGGTTTAATCTCATCAGCCGGAGCCTCCGCAGCGATCTGTTCTCCTTCAATCTCTTCGACCGGCTCTTCGACCGGCGGCTGCGCGACCGGCTCTTCGTCTATATGAGCAGGAGGGCGCCGAGGAGGGGGGGCTTGTTCAACCTCGACCTGAGACTCTTGCGCAGGCTCTGCTTTCGCGGGCGCGGGCGGAGCCTCCAGTTTGACAACCCTGGATTTCTGTTCGGCGCCGGGTGGAGGCGCGGACGGTTGTGGCGCAAGCGCCGCGGGCGGTTGGGCGGCAGGCGCCGGTTTAGCCGGCGCAGGCGCCGCGGGCGGTTGGGCGGCAGGCGCCGGTTTAGCCGGCGCAGGCGCCACGGGCGCGGGTTTCGGCGGCGTGATCGGTTTGATCGTTGTTTGAGAAACGGGCGGCGCGGTCGAGCGGACAGGGATCCCCGTCTCAGCCGACGTGGTTGTCTGTTGGGCATTTTCATCAGGGGCGGGAGCCGCTCCTGATTGCTCCGCGTTCAACCCCGCGGGGGCGCCTGGCGTAATATGGTGTTTGATCAATCGCGCTTTGTGTATGGCTGGGGCCTGCTCTTTCTTTGGATAGTACATCTCGCGGATCTTGGCCGCGATGTTATCGTCCAGTGTATTGGAAGGCACACTCACATCAACGCCCATACGCCGGGCGTCCTCGAGAACCTTTTTGCTCTCGAGCTTCAGTTCTTTGGCCAAATCATAAATTCTGACTTTACTCATTCACACCTTCGAGAGTTGAGAGTTGGAGAGTCCGGATGTTTTCAAGATAAATGAGACCATAACCTCGGGGAATCAATTCGGCTTTCGACGTCGTCCGCAACCCTCCGTCCCGCTGAACTCTCAGATTTACTTGTCCTCTTCTTTGTCTTCTTCCGTTTCGTCCTCTAATTCTACTCCCTCTTCCTCACTATCCACAGCGGCTTCATTTTCTTCGGCGCCAGCTTCAGCCAACGGCGCCTCGTCTATTTCCTCGGCGCCCTCTTCACCTTCTTCACCTTCTTCAACTTCTTTCAACTCTTCCGTTACTCCGGCGGCGTGCTCTCTGGCGTGAGCGCGGCGCGCCTCCGTGATCGCCTGCGCCATATCGAGGAGTTCCTGCGCCTCATCAACGCTCAGATCGAGCCAATCGGAAAGATCGTCAACCGTGGCTTCGGCCAGTTGCTCAACCGTCTCGATGCCATGTTCGGCGAGTGTCGCGCTGTCACCGGCGGAGATGCCTTCGATTGACGAGATTTTCACTTCCGGCGCGGTGATGATCTGTTCCATCTGTGAAGCGATCTCGCGCTTCATCTCTTCTTCGCTGCGGATATCAATATCCCATCCGACCAGTTTCGCCGCCAGACGTACGTTCTGTCCTCGTTTGCCGATGGCCAGGCTCTGCTGTTCATTCTCGACGGTGACTTGCAATTTGCGGTCGTCGAAATCCACGACCGTGACCTTGCTGACCTTCGCGGGCGACAAGGCGTTCGCCGCGAAGATCGCGGGGTCCTCAGACCATTCGATGATGTCAATCTTTTCGCCGCGCAGCTCGCGGATGATTGATTGCACGCGCGAACCTTTCATGCCGACGCAGGCGCCTACCGGGTCAACGTCTCGCTCGTTCGAAACGACGGCGATCTTGGCGCGCTCGCCCGGTTCGCGCACGGCGGCTTTGATTACAACAGTGGCGTCGTAAATTTCAGGCACCTCCATCTCGAACAACCGTTTGATCAGTTCAGGGCTGGTGCGCGAGACCTCAATCTGTGGGCCTTTCGATTCACGTCCGACATCGTGGATGACGCAGCGCATGCGTTCGCCCTGGGTGAAAGATTCGATTCGCGACTGCTGCGATTTGGGCATCACCGCTTCGATTCCATTGCCCAGATCAACGATGACCTTGCCGCCTTCAAATCGTTTGACAAAGCCGTTGACCAGCTCGCCCAGACGGCCGATGTACTCTTCATAAACGTTGTTTCGCTCGGCCTCGCGAACCTTCTGCAGGATGATCTGCTTCGCGGTCTGCGCCGCAATGCGACCCAGGTCTTCCATCGGGCGCGGCAACTCCAACATATCGCCGACTTCAGCGCCTTCGCCAACTTCCAGATTGGCGTCCTCGACGGTCATTTCGCGCGACGGATCGGCTATTTCCTCAACAACGGTTTTGACCGCGTATAGCTCGATTGCCCCGCTCTCCTGGTTGTAGCGCGCGTGCAGGTCTTCACCCGATTTAAAATGCTTGCGCGAGGCGGTCACCACGGCGTCTTCGATCGCGCTGATGATTACCTGAGAGTCAATCTTCTTCTCTTTACTGAGAACCTCAATATTCTGTGCGATTGAGCTTAGTGTATTCATAACTTCTGGTGGTTGGCGCTTGGCAATTGGTGGTTGGCCCCCATACGTGGAAAGCTTCCAGCCACTAACCACCAACCACTCCTATGGTTCAATCTCAACGTTCGCTTTTACGATATTGGCGAGCGGCAGGCGGCGCAGTACGCCGCCTGGCTCCTCGATCACAGCCGCCACCTCGCCTTCTCGGTCAAGGCCAATCAGCTTGCCGTGAAAATTCCTCTGCCCGTTAATCGCTTCCACAATCCTGACGCGCGCGGGCAACCCCGCGAAACGTTCGTAATCAGCCTCTTTGTACAACCCTCGATCCAGCCCCGGCGAGGCCACTTCGAGCGTGTACTGATGCGGAATGATGTCTTCAACATCGAGAATCAGACTGACGCGCTGGCTCACCGCTACGCAATCATCGAGCGTCACGCCGCCCGGCTTATCTATGTATACCCGCAGGATAAGGCTTTTCCCGCCGGTCATTTCGGCGTGAACGAATTCCATGCCTTCGCGCGTAGTAACACGCTCTATGATCTCGCTGACACGCGGGTCAAGTTTCAACTTCAAACCCCTCAAATAGCTCCGGCGATTGATTCAAGGCGAAAAGACGTTGGGATAAAGCGACTAAAAAAGGTGGGCGCCAGCCCACCTAGAAGGTAAGCGTGATGATAGCCGGAAGGATTGACTAAATCAAGCAGCATGGCCGGAAATGCCTTTACCGTCTTGTGGATTCCCACAGGCGTGAACGCGGGTTCAATCGCTGTTAATCGGATGAACAGTCACGGTATGATGACGGGTGTGACAACGATTGAATAACTTGAGAAGAAACTATGGCCATTTTGATAGCCGAAGATAATGTGGCGCAGCGCGCTTACCTGCGCGAACTGCTGGAACGCGAGTTCGCTTTCCTCACGAAATCTACATCAACGAAATCCGTAAGATCGTGCGCGGCGCGCAGCCGCCTCCCGCCTATGGTTTTATTGATAAAAACAATCCCGAAAGCCGGTTCCTGCGCTTCGTCGCCGCCGTGCTCGAAGACGGCGCGGATATGATTGATCCGAATTTTAAAGATGCGTTCACACAGCCGCTGCTGACCGATTTCGAAGCCGAAGCGTTGTATTACCTCGCGCTGGGTCTGTCGAACTGGGCCATCGCGCGCAAATGCCACCTCAGCCTGCGCGGAGTCGAAAGCCGGCTGACCACGCTTTACGAGAAGCTGCTCACGACCTCCGCCGAAGGCACACCCGACGAGGCTTACGATAAACTGGCCTTCAACATCCGCACGCGGGCCTATTTCGAGGCGCTGCGGCGCGGGTTGATCAATCAGGATGAGTTGGAGAAGGCGAGCGCGGATTTGGAGAAGTGGATGGAGAAGGATCGGAAGAAGTTTGCAGTGGAACATAGCGACAAACCATAATCAAATTCAAGTTGTTTTCAATTTTGAACAGGATAGAATGCCCATCGAAGCCAAGTTTCATTTGAGCGGAGAAAATTTATGGCTAACCAACACGTGATGATATTGGAGAATCCGGCGGGACTGTTGATTACGACGGAACTGCTGGAACAGATCGGCGTCAGCACAGGCGATAAAGTTGAGATCAAAATCACCGGCCGTGCGCTGACAGTGCGTCCACTCAACGAAACGGAGCAGGAGAAAGTAATGGATGAGGTGATGGAGTCTTTGATGGAACGCCGGCAAAATCTCTATGAACGTCTTGCTGAAGGAGCGAAATATCAGCTCTGGCCGCCGCTCCAAACCGGCATCATTACGAAGGCGCGGACATCGTGAAGTGCGCGGCGACCTATGCCTATCATCTTTCTCAAGCGCATGCCTTTATTGACGGCAACAAACGGATCGCAGCCGCAATCATGGAACTTTTCCTCAATATCAATCACGCTGGTCTGCAGGCTTCCGATGATGAAGTAGAAAATTTGATCCTGGGCATCGCCGCGGGGCAGACCACGCGTGATGAAGTAGAACATATCTTGTCCCAGTGGGTTGTGATTGCAAATTGAATCCGCCGTGTTCCAATCGCATCTCTTCAAATCCTTCTCTTTCCTGTTGCTACTTGTTGCAATTGTCTCCGTTGCCGTTTCTCAATCGGATCAACCAGGTCAACCAGAGACCGACCTCCCGACTGCGACAGCCACACCAGTCGCGGCGCCTCCTGACAACGCCACACTCAACCTGCACCGTTGGGGCGCGGTAACGCTCTTTCACGGCCTGCCTTCGGATCGCGTCAACGCCATCGCCGAGGACTCGAGCGGAGTGTTGTGGTTCGGCACGGACAACGGACTAGTTCGTTACGATGGGCGCAACGTCGAGGCCGCGCCGAATGAAGCCGCGTTGCCTTCGCGCAGAATTCTGGCTTTGAAGCTCGATCATCGCGGCCATCTTTGGATCGGCACGGACGCGGGCGCGGCGAGGTTGCGCGACGGACGAGTCGAAGCCTTACCGGAAACGCGCGGCCGCGCGGTGACAGGCATAGCGTCATCTTATCAAAGCAGGGGGCAAGGCGAGGTTGCGGTCGTCACGACCAACGGCGAGATCATTCGCTACCAGGAACAGGCCGAAGGAGAATATCGCGGCGAAAGCGCCTCCCGGAATCGCCTCATCGCCACGAAGCTCGATCCGAACACCCACCCGCTGCTCAAATCTCCGAACCAATCGAATTCGATTTTGCCGCTCACTGCAATCACGGCAACCTCCGCAGGCGATTGGCTGATCGGGTCGGGCGGGCGCGGGTTGATCATCAACCGCGCGAACGATCTGCGCGAAGCGTTGATCAACCCTCCAAGACCTTATTTCGTCTCTTCGATCCATAATGACGGAGGGGATGACGGCTCCCGCGTCTGGATTGCGGAACAGGTCGGCCCACGGGCGGGCGGCTTGTGGTTCTGGAGCGGCGGCGCGCTCACGCGGACATCGCTCGGAGCGGGCGCGATCACAGCCGTCCACGGCGGGGACGGTGAGTTGTGGGCGGGCACGGGCGCCCAGGGAGCGTATCTGCTCAAGTTCGAGAATAACGACGTGAAGCGGCTCGAACATCTGACATTTGACAACACCGCAGGTGGGCTGCGCTCGAACCGCGTCAACGCCATCTTCCGCGACCGCGAAGGCGTCGTCTGGTTCGGCACTGATCGTGGAATCTGCCGTTACGACCGCAGCAGCTTTCGCGCGTCGCAGGTGAGCGGCGGCCGGCAGAGCAATTACGTGCGCGTGATGCTACACACTTCAACTGGCGAGACGTGGCTCGGGACTAATCGCGGGTTGTTCAAACTCACGACCAACGACAGCGCGACTGGCGCCGATTCATGGGCCGAAGTCGCGGAGTTGCAGGGGCGTTCTGTTTATACTTTGGCCGAAACCGGCGGCGCGGTCTGGGCGGGCACGGACGGCGGTTTATTCGCCAAATTGAACGACGGATTTTCCCGCGTCCCATCCGCGCCAAGCGCAACGATCACGATTACCGGCGCCAATGAAGCTGAACAACCTGTCTCAAGCGAAGGGCGCCAGCCGGATGGAAACCAGGTGGGGAGTAGGGAGTAGGGAATGGGGAGCGGGGAGTGGGGAGTGGGGAAAAGACATCATTCCCCATTTCACATTCCCCATTCCCCACTCCCCATTCACGCCGTTACCTGAACCGGTTCGCGCTCGCTCTTGACCTGCCGCTTCAGAATCGCATAAGCCATCAAACCGCCAATGGTCATTCCCAGCAGATCGCATTGCAGATCGTTCGGCGTGTCATAAGGCCCGTGAATGCGCATCCCCGGCTGCGGCCACATATATTTGTCGTCCCACAACTCGAGGATCTCGTAAAAACCCGACAGGGTGAACATCGTCGTCATCGCGAAAAACGTCACCATTCCCAGCGGCAGACGATAGCCGAAATGATCAAGACCAGCGCGCAACAGCCATACGACTATAGGCGCAGTCAAAGCCGGAATCGCCGTGTGAGTGAATTCGTCATACTGAAAGTATTTGAATTTCGTGTTGTACAGACCGGGATAGCCGCCAAACTTCAGGTTGCCAATGCCGTCGAGCGCCACCGAAGCCCAGACCAGGAACAAAAGCGCGAATGGGATCTTCACGTCGTATCGCGCTTTGACATATGCGTAGATCGCCCATAGGTAAGCCACGCAAATCGGGGTGCTGATCCAGATGCGCAAGTAGACCATCCTGATCAGAAAGAGCGCCCCCCAAACCAGCAGGCCGGCCACGATGAGTGGTTCAAATCGTTTCACCATTTTGTTCATTGTGTGTCCTCCAGAATTTGGCAGGTTTCGGCAACTTTAGACAGACTTCAGGCGGATTGCAGTGATGATTATCGAAACCAGAATCGCCAGTGAAAGAACCGTAACGAAATTGCCAGCGCGCCTGATGGGAGTCGAGCGAAGTTCAAGCGCGACCATGTGCTTGCCCGCGGGCAGGTCAATAACGATGTTTTTGACCGCGCCTTCTTTGACCTCAGCCAACCTGCCGTCAACCGTCGCCGTCCAGCCCGCGAAATTGGACGTGCGAAATTGCAGTTGATCGGGTTCTTCCAGTTCGACCCGAAGCTCGCGTAATTCCGGCGTCCAGCGTTCAATAGTGACGCGTCCGGCGCCGGAAACCAATTGCGCCAAATCCATCGGCGGCGTTTCGCGCGGAACGCCTCGCGGCAGCGTGGCGTAGTTGTAATGCTCCGGGTTCGGCTCGAACGATTGCCCGCGCCACATCGGCCACGCGACATACCACACGCTCGCCGCCAGCGCGCCGATCAAGATCAACAACGAGGCGGCTAGCGGTAAAGAGTTTGTAGTACTTCGCCGAGGCGGAAGGGACTTGATCATCATGCCCTTCCGCCTCGGCGAAGCGCTACAAACCTCAAAGCATTCGCCAGCGAGCATCGCCATGACAAAACTCGTCAGCGTCAGCATCCGCCACGAAAAGACTCCGATCTCGATCTTCGGAACCAACCGTCCAATCGGCTCGGAATACTTCGTCATCAAAAAACAAGCGATCAATCCGGCGGACAACCACAGCCACACGCGTGAACGCGACCTGATCAATCCGGGTTCGCCACTTCGCCTGAAATTGAGCGCCGCAATCGAGCCGATGAAAATGGCGATTGCGTTGAACATCCAGACGCGATCCAGGCGCGCGAAGAATGGATTGCCAATATGATCGTAGACCTTCCGCGCGAAGTCATAAACATAGCTCGCGTGGTATGGCCAGGCCTGCTCGACATCGTCGTAATTGACCAGGCTCCGCTCGGCGACGGCTGGATAAAAATACGCCGCCGCGATCATCGAACCAAAGATGAGCGCGCAACCAATAATCAAAAGCCCGCGCCATCGCTTCATCCTGATTGCCCATACCGCGAAACACGGCCCAACCACCAGCAGGAACTGATAAGCCGTCGGCGGGTGCGACCACAAAAACGCGCCGAAGCCGGCGGCCAATCCGGCTGCGCTCAGCCACATCTCTCGCCGCGAAGATTCGGCGAGCAACCTCTCGGCAAACAGCAATACGAGAGGCGTCCAGACGAAGCTCAAAAACTCGGCGATCGCCCCGCGCTGGTACTGATTGATCAGATGGTACGGCGCGAAGACATAAACCGTCGCCGCCACCAAACTCGCCGCGCGCGACATCGTCAGGCGCGCGTACCAATAGATCGCGGCAGCCGACCCGAGACTCGCCAGCCAGTAAAATCCGATCCAGACTTTCGACCAGTCGCGCGTCAAAAAGTAAAAGAGCGAAGCGATGTAATAAGCTCCCGGCGGGTAGAAAGCGAGCGTCGGCGCGCCGTATCCGCCGTGCGTTTCGTCATCCCATCGCGGGTAGATTCGACCCGATTCAAGCCCGCGATAGAACGCGCGCATTTGATTGAAGTGCATCCACGAATCGTGCGTCACCGGCATCTCGCCGCCGCAACAGCCAACTTTCTGATCCTCGCCGATAACGAAAAACGGCAGTGTCGCAATCGCGGTCATGGCGATCAGCGCCAACAAAGCCAACAAGACGGGCAATCGCCTGTTCAGACTTCTTCGCGCGTTCCTGATGTCGGAGTTAACAACGATGGTGTGACTCATCCGGCGCAGATTGTGGCACATGGGGCATTGTCGGCAAAGAACTCACCGTCAACCACGGATGCGCAAGGCAATCAACGCGCCAGGAACCCGGTCCTCGCCACACGAAGAGACACGAAGAAATACGGGGGTTTCCATCCCTCTTCGTGAACCTTCGTGTGGCTTCGTGGATGATCTAGAATCGGAAGGCGCCGACCGGCGGCGTCAGATGAAAGATTCTCCTGACAGGCGGCAATGCCCTCGCGGTTGTGGTAAATTAGCTCTGCCGCGGTTCCCGCACTGATAAACCAATTCAACGAGGAAGAAGAAAGATGGAAGCTTTTCGAGACAGCATGCTGCAACTCATCACGCATACTTCAACCAACCTGCCGCCAGATGTGCGCCGCGCAATGGCGCGAATGCTCGAACAAGAACAGGGCGCGCGTTCGGCCCAGGCGCTGCAGGTCATCGCCACCAACATTGACATGGCCTCCGACAACGAAGGCCCGATCTGTCAGGACACCGGCTGGCCCACGTTCGAGATCAAAACTCCAGTCGGCGCCAATCAGATCGTGATGAAGAAGGAGATCCGCGAGGCTATCGCCGAAGCGACGAAGCGCGGCAAGCTGCGCACCAACTCGGTTGATTCGCTGACCGGCGCGAACAGCAGCGACAACCTCGGCCCCGGCACGCCGACGATGCATTTCGAGCAGTGGGAGAAGGACGACGAGGTAGAGGTCAAACTGCTGCTCAAAGGCGGCGGCTGCGAGAACAAGAACATTCAATACTCGCTGCCGATGGAGATTCCGCACCTGGGTAAAGCCGGACGCGACCTGGACGGAGTGCGCAAATGTATCCTGCACGCGGTCTGGCAGGCTCAAGGGCAAGGTTGCAGCGCGGGCGCGGTCGGCGTCTGCATCGGCGGCGACCGCACAACCGGCTATCAACACGCGAAAGAGCAATTGTTCCGCACGCTCGACGACACCAACCCGCATCCGCAACTGGCGAAGCTCGAAGATTACGTCATGCAGACGGCCAACACGCTCGGCATCGGCGCTATGGGCTTCGGCGGAAACGCGACTCTGATCGGTTGTAAGATCGGCGCGCAGAACCGCCTGCCCGCGAGCTTTTTCGTCTCGGTCGCCTACGACTGCTGGGCGTTCCGGCGTCTGGGCGTAGTCCTCGACGCGAAGACCGGCGCGATCAAACGCTGGCTCTACCGCGACGAAAAAGAGCCGGCGATCACCATGTCCGTCCAATCGGCCAGCGGAGGCGGATTCGTCCGCACTGGCAAAGAGAGAATCCTTCGCTCGCCGTTGACCGAAGAGCAGGTCCGCGAGCTTCAGGTCGGCGACGTCGTGTTGATCTCCGGCGAGATGCTCACGGGCCGCGACGCCGTTCACGCTCACCTGATGAAGAATGAACCGCCGGTCAACCTGCAAGGCTCGGTGCTCTACCATTGCGGCCCCGTCGTGTTGAAGAACGGCAATTACAGGATCACTGCCGCCGGCCCAACCACCAGCATCCGCGAAGAGCCTTACCAGGGTGAAATCATCAAACGCTACGGCGTGCGCGCGGTCATGGGCAAAGGCGGAATGGGCGCGAAGACGCTGGCCGCAATGAAAGAGCACGGCGCGGTCTACCTGAACGCCATCGGCGGCGCGGCGCAGTATTACGCCAAATGTATTGACGAAGTGGTGGACGTAAACCTGCTCGAATTCGGCATTCCCGAAGCGATGTGGCGACTGCGCGTGACGGATTTTCCAGCCATTGTGACGATGGACGCGCACGGCAATTCGCTGCACGCGGATGTCGAGAAGGCTTCGGCGGTAGTGTTGGCCAAACTGGCCGAGCCGGTGTTTTGAGGAGTAGTTATTATGAGCCAACCGAACGACTGCATAATTTGCAAGCTGATGTCAGGCGAGCAGGATAAGAAGCGCGCTGCAATCGAAATAACACTCTTTCTACACAGCGCTGAGCAAGCAGGCGGCAAAAACAAAATAGGCTGATTGTACCGAGAAAGGATTTTCACGATGTTCAAAAGACTCCCTACCTTTTTACTGATTGTTGTTTGTCTGTCATTTACGGCGAACGCCCAACGCCGCATCCCTGCGGTTGACGACCTGATCAACGTCAAAAGCTTGGGCGGCGCGCAGATTTCGCCCGATGGCAAATACATCGCCTACACCATCAACGAAACGGACTGGAAGCAGGACGCCTTCGTCACGCACGTCTGGCTGGCGAACACGGCGACGGGCAAGACATTCCAGCTCACGCGCGGCGAAAAGCCGGCTGGCAATCCGCAATGGTCGCCCGACAGCCAATGGCTCGCCTTCACCAGCAATCGCGTCGGCGACAAGAATCAAATCTTCGTCATTCATCCCGATGGCGGCGAGGCGATGCAATTGACCAAACCTGAAAACGGCGTCAACGGGTTCGCCTGGTCGCAAGACGGAAAGACCATAGCGTTCACAGCCAGCGACGCTGATCAGAAAGTCGCTAAAGAGCGCAAAGATCATCTTGGCGATTTCGAGGTCGTGCGCAAAGAATATAACCACTCGCACATCTGGACGCTCGATGTGGAGGAAGCTTTGAAAGCGCCGGCCGCCGGGACGCAGCGCACGAAAGGCAGAGACTTCAACGTCGGCCCGTTCTCGTGGTCGCCTGATGGCAAGTTGATCGCGTTCAGCGCGACGATCAATCCCGATCTGATCAACGGCGGGACTTCGGACGTCTACCTGCTCAACCTCGCCGACAACTCTGTCAAAAAGCTGGTCGCGCAACCCGGCCCCGACAACAATCCGCGATGGTCGCCCGACGGCAAGCAGCTCGTCTTTTCGTCGGCGATGGGCAATCCGAAGTTCTTTCATGCAAATTCAAAACTGGCGGTCGTCTCGGTTGACGGCGGCGCGGCGCGTTCGATCACCGACGCTTTCGACGAGCAACCGGGCTTTGTCGAATGGAACGCCGATGGGATTTACTTCGGCGGTTTGCAGAAGACGGCTTCGCACCTTTTCCGCGTTGACCCGGCGACCGGCAAGGTCACTCGCGTAACCGCGACGGACAATTTGATGGCCGGCGGCTTCTCGTTCACCAAAGACGGAAAGCAGATCGCCTTTACTTCCCCGTCTCCGGCCTCGCTCAACGAGGTTTACATTTCATCGGCGCAGAATTTCTCGCCGCGCAAGCTGACCTCGATGACCGATCAGGTCAAAGACTTCACGCTCGCGACGCGAGAAGTCATTTCTTGGCGGAGTAAGGACGGCGCAACCATTGAAGGCGTCTTGATCAAGCCAGCCAACTTCGATCCGAACAAAAAATACCCATTGCTCTGTGTGATCCACGGAGGGCCGACGGGCATTGATCGCCCGACGCTGCTCGACGCGCGTTATTACCCGGCCGACATTTGGGCCGCGCGAGGCGCGCTGGTTTTAAAAGTGAACTATCGCGGCAGCGCTGGTTACGGCGAAAAGTTCCGGCAGTTGAACGTCCGCAACCTGGGCGTGGGCGACGCCTGGGATGTGATTTCAGGCGTTGATCATCTGATCAACAAAGGCTGGGTTGATGCGAAGAAAGTCGGCTCGATGGGTTGGAGCCAGGGCGGCTACATCTCGGCGTTTCTGACCACATCGTCTGATCGCTTCGCGGCGATCTCGGTCGGCGCGGGGATTTCAAACTGGGCGACTTACTATTACAACACAGACATCACGCCGTTCACGATTCAGTACCTCGGCGATGATCCGGCGGACGACCCGGAGGTTTATGTGAAGACCTCGCCGATGAGCTACATCAAACAAGCGAAAACGCCCACGCTGATTCAACACGGCGAATTCGACAAACGCGTGCCGATCCCGAACGCTTACGAGTTGCGGCAGGGGCTGGAAGACCGCGGCGTGAAGGTCGAGATGGTCGTCTACAAAGGCTATGGCCACGGCATCACCAAACCGAAATCCATGCGCGCCGTGATGCAGCACAATCTGGATTGGTTCAATCACTACATCTTCGGTGACCCGCTGCCCGATTTCTCCAAACCGGAATTGCCGAAGAAAGAAAGCAAGGAAGAAAAGGCCATAACTAGCAATTGAAGTCCGCCCCTCAGAGCTGCAAAGGAGAGAAAGCGATGAGCGCAAAATCAGCGGCAATCAAAGCGAGAGGATTCGTCCTCTCGCTCCCGGACGAAAAGGCGTCTTGCTCGAAGATTTGACCTGGCAGGAAGCCGAGAAATCGCTCAAGGCCGGCACGGTTGTCGCCATTCCGCTCGGCGCGACGGCCAAAGAACACGGCCCGCACCTGAAGCTGAAAAACGACTGGACGATGGCTGAATACTACAAGCGGCGAGCTTGGCACAGTACCGCGCGCGTAAGCAAGCGGTTGACCTTGCAAGACGCCGCTTGCTTACGCGCGCGGTACTATACCGGCGTTTTCACTCCTTTTCGCTTGAGTCTGGACACATTTTGTAAATAGACGAGTGGCAATGAGTTATCAACATGCGAGAGTCTTGGGTTATGACGAACCTATACTCTCGTACCACTCGCCTGACCGAATTTATCACGAAGC
>Ga0187894_10005094_pt1 | contig 13684 bp, 9 predicted proteins | sample GBC1701081metaG_FD_136650 | JGI IMG/M metagenome (GOLD analysis project Ga0187894, IMG submission 136650) | White microbial mat communities from a lava cave in the Kipuka Kanohina Cave System on the Island of Hawaii, USA - GBC170108-1 metaG ...
AATCTGCGAGAAGCGGAGTTTTATCTGAAATGCGTTGAAAATCATCCTGTGTAATTTTTACACCTACACTTTTTGCCATCGCGATTAAATGCAGCACGGCATTGGTTGATCCGCCCAACACCATCACAACCGTTATTGCGTTTTCGAATGCTTTAAATGTCATGATATCACGAGGCTTGAGATCTTTTTGCAAAAGATTCAGGATGGCTTTGCCTGCCTCCGCGCACTCAGCTGATTTCTCTTTGCTCAGTGCAGGATTAGAAGATGAGTATGGCAATGCCATACCCAGCGCTTCAATAGCTGAAGCCATGGTGTTGGCTGTATACATGCCACCGCAGGCGCCTGCGCCTGGACAGGAATTCTGAATGATGCCCTTATAATCTTCGTCTGAAAGTTTATTCTGAATTTTTTCTCCCAACGCTTCGAACGCTGAAACGATGTTTAGTTCTTTTCCTTTATAATGACCCCCGGCAATCGTTCCCCCATACACCATGATGGCAGGACGGTTTAATCTCCCCATCGCGATGAGCGAGCCGGGCATGTTTTTATCGCAGCCCACAACTGCAATCAAGCCATCATAAAATTGCGCACCACAAACCGTTTCAATCGAATCGGCAATCACTTCCCTACTCACCAGGGAGTAGCGCATGCCTTCTGTTCCGTTGCTGATGCCATCGCTCACGCCAATCGTATGAAAGATCAATCCAACCAATTCCTGATCCCACACAGCCTGCTTCACCTCAAGTGCCAATGCATTCAGGTGCATGTTGCAGGTGTTGCCGTCAAAACCCGTACTGACAATTCCAACTTGTGCTTTTGTGAGGTCGTGTTCGGTAAGACCGATACCGTACAGCATAGCTTGTGAGGCCGGCAAAGTCGGATCCTGCGTAATGGTTTTGCTGTATTTATTGAGTTGCATTCCCTTTAATTCTGGATTCTGGTTTCTGGTTATTGGATACTGGATGCTGGATTCTGGTTACTGGATACTGGTTTCTGGTTTCTTGTGTCCTCTATCATCTATATTATCACGTGACTAAAAGATTTCTCGAGTACCTGGCATTTATAAGCCTCCTGAATTACCACTCCAATGCTTTCACTCCAGTTTTTCCGGAATGGTTTTGCATCGATTGATTCAATGCCTGCAATTTCTGCAGCCGTACCGCAGAGGAAAGCGCTATCCGCATCTTCCAGTTCTTCAGGCTTAAATGATTTTTCTTTTACAGGAATTTCAAGCTCACGGCAAATGTTAATGACTGCTTGTCGGGTAATGCCCGGAAGAATATGTCCGAGCGGTGGTGTGTAGAGTACATTATCTTTTTCGAAGAAGAAGTTTGCCCCCGGGGCTTCAGCCACGTTGCCGTTCATGTCAACCATCAGAGCCTCATCGTATCCGCGCACCTTAGCTTCACTGGTGGCCAGAATGGAGTTTACATAGTGACCCGTTACTTTTGCTTCTACCTTTACCGAATTGGGGTTTGGGCGTTGGTAAGACGACATGCAAAGCTTGAGTAAATTATCTCCGAGATACCTTCCCCATTCCCAGGCGCAAATCATGAGGTACACTTCTTTGGGTTGTGTGAGCGACATATTCGGACTACAATACACCAGCGGACGGATGTAGGCATCGCTAAGATTATTTTTCTTGAGTACCTGATAGGTGACACGAATGAGCTCGTCAGTGTCATATTGGAACGGGATGTTCACGGACTCTGCACTTTTGCGCAGCCGTTCGTAGTGCTCAACTGCTTTATAAATTTTGGTACCGTTCTGGGTTTGATAGGCACGAATACCTTCGAACACACCGTATCCATAGTGAAGTGTTTGACTGTAGAGATCTGTAGTGGCATCTACAGCTTTTATAAATTTACCATTGAGATAGAGCGTGGTGTTTTTTGTGTAGTACATGAGAACAACTGTTAGTTTGTTTGAGTGTGTATAAAATAAAACCGTCCCGCTGGTTGGGCGGGACGGCTGCTGATTTTGTATAATATTAAATCACCATCGTCCCGATTGTCTAATAATAATGACCGTAATGAGGAGGACAGGATTCATATTTAATGTTCTTAATAAGTTCATAGTAGAAGTATCTGGGTATCGACAATATCAGTCATATTAGCTGGCTGACAATACAATACTCAAAATTTAATTTCCTCCATCCAAGATAATCACAAAAATAATTTTGTTTAACAGAACGAATGTTAGGTAGCGCTACCCTTCATATCTTTTTTAAGAAGATAAGTACTCTACGATACCATCACGAATAGCCGTAAAAGTTGTGAGGAGAGTTGCCTCATCTTCTTCTAGCAAAGTAACACGAAAGCCCTGCAAGTCTGAACAGAAAGATGAGATTGGAACAACGCAAACTCCGGTTGCCCCTAATAAATAGTAGGCGAATCTCTTATCCAATGGAATGGGCTGGCTTACCCACGCCTCTACCAGTCCACGGATCTCAGGATTATCGATCTTTATCTTTTGCTCTGGTTTTAACGTTCCCTTTTTAAAAATAATAGTGTTGTAAAACGCGCCAAAGGTTTCATTAAAGGTAAGCTGGGGTACGGTATGTAGAATGTCGGCAATAAGCTTGCTGCGTTTTCCTATCTTTTTGTTGATGGCTTCACGGTAAGGTTTAAATCGGGGGTCGCCCAGAATTTTGGGGATAGCCACCTGGGGAAGTTTGGTCGAGCATACTTCAATCATCTTGGCATTATCAAGCGCCAAACACAGGCGATTGAATTCAGGATCTTTCTCGCGGTTGTAATACTCCGTCCAGCCGCAGCGTGAACCAGGCCAGGGCATTTCCTTTGAAATCCCCTTCATGGAGATACCCGGAACATCTTCAATGATTTCGGCCAGCGAATAAGCCTGGGCGCCATTGTAGGTGATGTTGATGTAAATTTCATCGGCAATTAAAAAAAGGTTGAACTCGCGAGCAATTTCAACGATGCGTTTTAAGGTTTTTTCCGGATAGACCATTCCTGTTGGATTATCCGGGTTGATAATCAGGATGCCTACAATGTTGGGATTGTACTTCACCTTATTATAGAGATCGTCCAGGTCAGGATACCATTTATTGGTGGGATCAAGCGTATAGGTTAACGGCTCGTGACTGGCGTGTGCAGCTTCAGCGCTTGAGTGAGTTGAATAAGCAGGGGATGGTCCGATAACCCGTGATGTTGGGGTCAGGTATTGATATACTTTGGAGATCGCATCTCCGAGCCCGTTGAAAAAGCAAATGTCTTCTGCCGTAATCTGAACCCCGCCTAATGAATTGGTTTGAGCGGCTAAAAACTCGCGAGTCTCCATTACACCCTTGGATGGACAATAGCTGTACACATCGTTTTGTTGCACCAGGTCAGCAATGATTGCTTTTATCCAGTCGGGGAGCAGGTGGTTTTTTTGAATGGGGTCTCCGATGTTCTCCCAGTAAATTTCCTGACCAAGATTTTTTACCAGGGTAGCCTTTTTTACGACCTCCCTGATTTCATAACTCAGTTCACTGGCTCCTTCGCTAAGCAGTTGTTGTCTCATTGTATCTCACTTTCTTTAAGTAAAGTAAAGAAGACTGCCGACTGATTTTTAGGAATGGGGAGAATTTATTTTGATTACAAGAGCGATGAGGTACGAATTAACAAAACAACATTTTCAACGTGCATCGTGTGCGGGAACATATCAACCGGTTGCACCGCCATGATCTCATATTTTTCGGAAAGCATTTTCAGGTCACGTGCCTGCGTGGCCGGGTTGCAACTGATATATACAATTTTTTCAGGAGCAGCCTTCAACAACATCTTGCAAACGTCTTCATGCATGCCTGCACGGGGTGGATCCGTGATGATCACGTCCGGTCTTCCATGGGTATTTAAAAAGTTGTCATCCAGTAAGTCTTTGATATCGCCTGCGTAGAAATCTGTGTTAGAAATATTATTGATTTGAGAATTAATTTTTGCATCATCGATGGCTGCGCCAACGTACTCCAACCCGATCACTTTCTTGGCCTGTGCAGCCACGAAGTTTGCAATGGTACCTGTGCCGGTGTACAAATCGTAAACCAATTCATCGCCTTTTAACGCAGCCATCTGCCAGGCTACTTTGTAAAGTTCATGTGCTTGTTCGGCATTCGTTTGGTAAAATGATTTTGGGCCCACCCGAAATTGAAGTGTTCCTTTTCCATCGGGTCGCCCTGCCTGCCGGACAGGCAGGGCCATGGTTTCGGTAATGTACGAATTGCCTTTCCAGCATTGCACTTCCAGGTCACCATAGGTATCGTTCTCCTTTGCATTCACGATGTAGTTCAAGGAGGTTACTTTCGGGAAGGATTCTGCCACCATTCCCAGAATTCCATCGATCCACTCTTTATTATAGGAGGTGACTTGCAAAATAACCATTACCTCACCTGTATTGGCTGTGCGGATGCCGAGTGTTCTCAAATAGCCGATCTGCCTGCGTGTATCGAAGAAAGGGATATTCTCACGAACGGCAAAGTCTTTGATCGCCAATCGGATACTGTCGGATGGCTCAGGTTGCAGATAACAATGCTCCACATCAAAAACCTTGTCGAAACTTTTTGGGAGGTGATAGCCCAGACCATTTCTGCTCAGTTCCTTTTCTGAGTTCATCTCTTCTTGGGTAAACCATCGGTACGAGGTGAAACTAAATTCCAGTTTATTTCGATACTGTTTAATTTTCTGTGAGGCGATAATGGGTTTTATTTCGGGAAGCGTTAGCCCACCCAGTCGTTCCAGGTTATCAATTACCTGTTGTTGTTTATAATAGAGTTGCGTTTGGTAATGGATATTTTGCCATTTACATCCACCGCACAATCCGAAATGTGAACAAAAAGGCTCCGTACGTTTATCAGAAAACTTTTTTATGGTGACGGCACGGCCTTCCAAAAAACTGGTCTTAATCCGTGTTAGCGATATATCGGCTACATCGCCCGGTGCTGCCCCTTCCACAAAAAGCACAAGCCCGTTAACGCGGGCCACGCACTTACCTTCTGCTGCCATGCTTTCGATTACTACGTTTTCAAGAATATCGCCCTTCTTCATGGAGCGCGAAATTACATAAATACGGGTGTTTTATGCAGCAGATCAATTTCTTATCTTTCGTATTCTGGTTGTTATGAAAAAGCTGCTGTTGGTTTTCCTTTTTCTTATGGTGTTCTTCTCTGCGAAGTCATCTCATATCGTGGGCGGAGAATTTGAATTGCGTTGGATTTCGGGTAACACCTACCAGCTTAGCATGATCTTATATTTTGACGAGCTAAATGGTTCCCCGGGTGCCCAAGACCCGTCTGTAACAATTCGTATTTTCAGGAAACGGAACAATGAAGTCATTCTAAACGCACTTACACTTTCTTTAACTTCCAGAACCGATGTTAGGTATACCGATCTCGAGTGTTCAAATGGAGAAATTGTTACAGACAAAATACTCTATACAACAACAGTCGTATTAAGCCCTTCTGTTTACAATGACCCCGATGGATATTATATTGCCTGGGAACGGTGCTGCAGGAATTATAATATCACAAACATTTATAGTGATCCTCAACCCGGAGGTGCGCGTTTTGCGGGACAGACATTTTACCTGGAATTTCCGGCAGTTGTAAAAAACGGGCAGCCATTCATCAATAATTCACCCCGTTTATTCCCCCCACTTAATGACTATGCCTGTCCCTATATTCCGTACTATGTTGATTTTGCCGGAGTCGATGATGATGGTGACTCATTGGTGTACTCATTAATAACTCCTTTAAATACGATTTCATCCGATGCACTGCCTCTGCCAAATCCACCGGGATTACCCAGGCCAGGACCATACCCGGAAGTTTCCTGGAAGCCGGGATTTGGGTTAGATAACATACTGAGTGGAGTAACTAACCTGCAAATAAGTAATGCGGGGTTTCTCACCGTAACCCCACGCGATGTCGGGCTCTATGTTTTTGCTGTACGTTGTGAAGAATTCAGAGGCGGAATTAAAATTGGGGAAGTAAGGCGCGACTTTCAGATGCTGGTTGTTCAAACCGGGGGATGTCCGGATGTTCTCAATCCCCCGGTTCCTTCCATAGTTGGAAAGGGCCCGGGTGCGGTGGACTTTGGTACAACGGGTGTACTATCCGTTTCCTATCTCAATACTGTTCCACTTGCGGATCGTTGTTTTGAGGTTAAAATTTCGGACCCCAGCACGCTTCTTCCTGCGCAGAACAACCGCGATAGCATTAAGATTACTGCCATCGCATTGGATTTCAATAAAAACATAAATGAGATTTTACCAGCGGTTACAAAAGTCCTGATCGTGAATGGAGAAGAGGCTTTTTTTGAAATCTGCTTTCCACAGGCTTGTCCGTATAAGGAAGGAGGAACGTTTCAGATCGGCATTGTTGCGTTTGATGATTCATGCCCGCTTCGCCTTACCGACACCCTTCGGGTTACCGTATATATAGAGCCACCCCCCAATCAAGTTCCGGTTTTTAGTAATAGCGATGAAATTATTGAAACGGTTGAAGAGGGAGAAGAAATTCAAACCTGGCCGCTGCACGTTACCGATGGTGACAATGATGTGTTGAAATACCGGCTTGTTCCGGCAGGATTTGTACTGGAAGATTTTGGGATGTCATTCTCTGCGCCACCTGCCGGACAACAAGTAGGGCCGGTGAATAAAATATTGAGTTGGGACCCGAAGTGTGATATCTATGACTTTACCGAGAAAGATAATTTTAAGCTATACTTTATTGTTGATGATCTTGACGATTGCCTTTTCACGCATGCAGACACCACCCGATTTGATTTAACAATTACCGACTTCTCTCAGATCACCCCTCCAACAATAGACAACTCAGTTGTGAGTAATGCCGATACGCTTTCACTGAACTTAAAAATGTATGGCGATCCCCTTATTTTTGAAGTAACAGGAGCCGACATTGACAATACACCAATCTTATTACGTGGCGAGGGTGTTGGATTTAGTGCTGCTGCATACGGAGTAATCTTTCCACAGGATTTTAATCAGGGTTCTGTAGCCTCTCAGTTTAAATGGGAGCTGACATGCGATAGCATTGACCTGCAGCTAAAAGCCGCCTTTGAGTTTAGGTTGTTGGTGGTCGATAGCCTGAATAAATGTGGCTTCTATAAAGCAGATACACTTCATGTAATTGTAAATGTGGAGCCGCCAGACGAAGAGCGTTTTTCCCCCTCCAATGTTTTCTCACCTAACGGTGATGATAAAAATGAGTTTTTTGCAATGATGGAATACAATGAAACCTCCGATGAGTTTATCAACATCCTGCCCGATGATAATTGTTTCGGTAAATTTGTGAACATCCGAATCTATGACCGGTGGGGCAAGCAAGTATTCGAAAGTTCGAACCGTGACTTTAGATGGTACGCTGAAGGAATGCCCGTTGGAGTGTATTATTATTACTTACGATACTCGAACCGCGATTATAAAGGTATTGTCAGCCTTCGGTTTTAATTCAGAGTTTTACAGGCAGCAAATTGTTTTCTTTAACGTATGCCTCCGCATCGCCCCATTGAACGCGCAGCCACACGTCCTTTTTCCCGGTTACCCGAACGCGATGCCCATCACGCAAAATGCGGATCACCGAAGCGCCTGCAGAAGGGCCGTCCATCAGGTAGGTGTTATTGTTGACAATAATCGCTTTTGTGTATCCTTCACTAAAATGCTGATGAACGATGAAAAGAACGGACAACACCATCAGCATTGTCCAGGCGGCATATGGTTTTGTATGAAATCGCAAACGCTGAACAACAATAAGAATCAATAAGAACGTGAAGGCCGAGATCAGGCAAATCGTAATAAGATCGCGATACCGGTGGTAGATCGAAAATACCTGATCGATTTGGCTGGGAGCATACCCTTCCAGCCTGTATTTATCGGCAAGTTCCTCCAGTTTAGTCAACGCAGTTTCATCTTGCGTGGCTAAGTAGTATAGGTTTAGGTAATACGCGGACTGTGAAATTCGATTGAGGCCTTCCTGGATATACGCCATTTTCAAAAGCATAGCGGGCGTGTATTGTTTGCTTTCAAACAGGTTCTGGTATAGCTCGAACGATTGTGTATAGCGCTTTTGTTGAAAAAGCGAGTCGGCACGTTCTAGTAGCGGATGGGTTGGTTTGCCGTAGAGAGCAAAGGGTGCGGCAATAATGCAGAGTAGGATTAATGTAAGATATTTTAAAATCGAATTTTGCATATTTTTCACCTTCTATTACCTTTGCGTCCTCAATTACGGAAAAGACCGCAAAATTGACAAGATTCCGTAGCTCCCGGATAGCTATTGGGAGGCAGAAAAAAAAATCGGGGAAATTGATTCCGTAGCTCAGTTGGTAGAGCATTACACTTTTAATGTAAGGGTCCTGGGTTCGAATCCCAGCGGGATCACGTGAAGCCTTGAATCGATAAAGATTCAAGGCTTTTTTCATTTTGCAGTTGAACAATCAGTTGAACCAAACCAAGAGTGTGTAATCTTTTGGTCGTGTAAACTGGGATTACTTTACTAAAATTGGTAACAAAGTTTCAACTGAATGACATCATATCCGTGCACCCCAGCCGAATTTGAGTCCTCTGGAATTTTTTATGTATGCAAGTGGTCTAAAAAATTCTCAGACTTCTGTATAGTTTTTTACATACTATTTGATACTGGTTGTTTTGAAGGGGCAACAAAAAAATTGATTCATTTAGGTTAATGAACAATTCATCCAGTTTGATGGTGATAAATCCAAAGCAAACTTCCATTCGAGCTCATCTGCCAACTTTACACGCAAGCAATACGATAAATTTTAAAACATCAATACAAAATCATAATTGACCAGAAGGATAACTAAGATTGAAAGGGGAATGAATGATTTCTATCAGCCTTCAGCAGTGAGAGAAATTTGATGAATTTGATTCTTCGCGTCATAATTGCTCATTATAGCTTAATGCCAAAGTTTTGCATCCCAGATTTCAATCTTAAAGGATATTGAGTATATTTACTCATGTCATTGAGTAAATTGTAAGTCATGTTTGAAAGGCCTTACGTTCAGCAACTTATAACAAGACTGAATGAGCCAAGGAGCTTCATTCAGGTGCTTATGGGACCTCGGCAAGTTGGTAAAAGCACTCTTACAGGACAAGTCTTAGACAAGCTAAAAGTACCGCATCTTTTTGTTTCTGCTGATGCAGTTCCTTATACCGGAGAAGTCTGGTTGGAACAGCAATGGGAAGCGGCTCGTCTGGAATTGAAAACATCAGGGGCTGATAACTTCATCCTTGCAATTGATGAAATACAAAAAATATCCAACTGGAGTGAGGTAGTAAAAAAACTTTGGGATGAAGATGCCCGAACTAATCAAAGCATTAAAGTTATCCTGCTAGGCTCTTCTCGTTTACTCTTGCAACAAGGACTGACCGAGTCATTGGCAGGACGATTTGAAACTACCTATATCGGACATTGGTCTTTCAATGAAATGAATCAAGCCTTTGGTCTAACAGCTGACCAATACGTGTGGTTCGGTGGGTATCCTGGAGCCGCGAGCCTGATGGGCGATGAAGATCGTTGGAAAAAATATGTTAATGATGCGCTCATTGAAACCAGCATCTCAAAAGATATCCTGATGCTCACACGAGTGGATAAACCAGCCCTGCTGAAAAAACTTTTTGAGTTGGGATGCCTTTATTCAGGGCAAATTCTTTCCTACACAAAAATTGTGGGACAATTACAGGATGCAGGTAATACCACAACGTTAGCTCACTACTTGGAGCTGCTAGATACTGCTGGACTATTGGCAGGCCTTGAAAAATATACCGGTGAACAATTAAGGCAACGTTCTTCAAGTCCAAAATTTCAGGCTCACAATACAGCCCTTCTTACCGCCCAGCAAGGTGCTTCCTTGAAAGAGGTTAGCGCGAAACCTGATGTATGGGGTAGGTGGGTTGAAGCGACTATCGGAGCACACTTAGTGAACCATCAATTAAGTGAAGGGTATACGGTTCACTACTGGCGACATAGAAACGATGAAATTGATTTTGTACTGGAGCGGAAAGGAAAGGTGGTTGGGCTTGAAGTGAAGAGTGGGGGAACTCAAAAAGCGCCTGGCATGGAAGCATTTATGAAACAACATAAGCCAGATAAAGTATTGCTCGTTGGTAACAGCGGAATACCCTGGCAAGAGTTTTTGAAAATAACTCCATCACAATTATTAAGTTGATTTTTGGTTGTTAATTATTAACTGATGTTACGCAAACCTACCTGAATGTCAGGCTGAGCCTGCCTTTGCCAGCAGGCAGGGAAGTCGATTCCGAGTTCAAATACCAAGTTTTCGACAAGTGCCAGATCTCAAAGCACTGAGTTGGGATTGTATTGTTTGAGATCGCGGCACGGAGGCCGCGAATACTTAATACCCAGGCAGGCTGAGCCTGACAACTTAAGGTATTTTGCGTAAGTCCACTTATTAAGAAATGCATGGACAGACTTAAGTCTTGATATGTCTATAAAATTTTTTACCAACTCCAGCGAAAACACACTCCCTGAAAAATTTAAAAGAGTATTTACGTATACCAAGGTCGCTGCTTTTGATGCGTTAGTGGGGTATTTCCGATCCTCTGGATATTTCCTGATTCGTGACTATCTGAAAAATGTCAATAACATTCGTATACTGGTAGGTATTAATGTGGACAATTTAATTACTGAGGCTGCAAGAAAGGGCTTAGAGTTCAAATTCAATGCAAATGAAACAAGAGATGAGTTTTTCTTTTTCAGGCGAAACGAAAGGCCTAGACAATTTTGGCTTACAGTTTCGGACGAGAAAGAAAAAGGTGACGCGCGAAACGCGTAGCTTCTTTGATTTTGGACCTCGGAGCTATCCGGAATCAGCGAAGATAATCCCAGCGGGATCACTAGTAAGAACAAAACAATGCGCCCCGTTTTCCGGGGCGTTTTTGGTGACGAATGAGATTAAGATCTTTTACGGCCCACCCTTCGGGTAAACCAATTTTATCATAAAGTTTTTCCCGGTATCATTAGCCACGTTCGATTTACCCTCGTAGCTGATGATGCGTTTGGTTGTCTGGTCGTAACGCACCAGTATCGGCTTGGCAAGCAGCCGCAACACGGGGTTGCTCAGATTGATCGCAATGGAAATTTCATTTTTCGATTCAGCCACTTTTACCGCTCTTATTTTATAAAAGTCAAAAGCTGAAGGGATCGTAAAATTGAAACTTACTTCCTCTCCCCGTAGCAGGTCATCCCAATTCGCCCTGATGTATTGATTGAAGCCCCCGTCAATGACTACATCTCCCGGAACGGTTAAGGTTTGTGTCTCTCGCAATGCGTTGAGATCCTTTTTTACATAAATCGATACGTGGCCTGCATTCACCGAAGCACCTTCTTCATAGCCGGTGCGGAAATCTTTAATTTCAAAATCAGGCGCAAAGTATGACTTGGAAAAATCAAGTGTTCGGGTGGCTATCAATCTTTGATTGACATCGTAGTATCGTGTAAGCGTGGCCACCAATTTTCCGTTCACATACGTATCCGTAAACTGCTCGGTGTAAACCAGGGTTTGAGTCCCCGCCTGATAGGCGTAACCCGTGTAGGTGTCGGTGCGGGTGGTAACAAATGAGGTGGCAAGCAGTCCTGCTAATAGAATTAACCAGAAGGCTGCCGGTCGCTTCATAACTTTGTGTATAGCAACTGCAACACCGAAATGTGACCGGACCTGAAGATCGCTTCGCAGTACTGTAAATAGTAATTCCATTTTCGGATAAAGGAGTCACTCATCCCAAGTGCCTTCACTTCTGCCAGTTGTTGGTTAAATGACCTGAACCAATGCCGCAGCGTCTCCGCATAATCCTGACCCAAATCTTTAACGTTATAAAGATCGAGCGCAGCCACTTTCGCTATGGCCTGCTGCATGGCCAGCAAGGACGGAGTTTGTGAGCCCGGAAAAATGTGCTTCTGAATAAAGTCCACATCGGTGCGAAATTCTTCATACCGTTTATCGCGCGAAGTAATAACCTGGATGGCCAGCCTACCGCCCGGCTTCAGCAATTCGTTACATTTTTGAAAATACACCGGCAGGTTATGATGCCCAACCGCTTCTATCATTTCGATGGACACGATTTTATCGAACTTGCCCTGAAGGTGGCGATAATCCTGTAACCGGATATCTACCTGATCGCTCACGCCTCGCGCCTGAAATTTTTTACCGGCATATTCATACTGAGCCTTCGAAATAGTTACGGTCGTAATCCGGCAGCCATATTTCTTTGCGGCATGCAACGCAAAGCCGCCCCAGCCACTACCAATCTCCAACACCTGGTCGGTAGGTTGAAGCTTTAACTGACGACACAGCCGGTCGTACTTTTCAGTCTGTGCATCCTCCAGGCTTTGATCCGGTGAAGTAAATATCGCGCTTGAGTAGGTCATGCTCGCATCGAGAAATAGTTTATAGAAATCGTTGCCCAGGTCGTAGTGCTCGGCAATATTTTTTTGCGACCCGCTAAGACTGTTGCTGCGCGTGAGATGATAGATTCTGTTAATCCACCGCATGAAATTACCCGTCAGGCGGGCAAAGCCTTTACCTGTGAGCACGGGATTATGATTAAGGTTGATGACAAACCAGTTGATCACATCATACAAGCTGTTGGTATGCCAGTCGCCATCCATGTACGATTCGCCAAATCCTATATCGCCATACAGCGTACACTTTCGGAAAAAGTTGAGGTTGGTTACGCGAATACTGGCTGGAGTTCCGGTTCCATTTCCAAATGTCATCTCGCGACCATTAGGCCATTGCAGGCGCAGCGTGCCGTGTCGAAAGCCGTTGAAGAGACTGACGATGAGCGTCTCTGAGATTGAAAATCGTTGTGTTATGCTGAGGGAGGTAGAGGTCATCGGGTTATGCTTACTTATAGTGAAACATGTTTTGTTGCAAGTGTAAATCGGCTTGCTTGGAGCGGAATGTGAGTCCGCGCAATCGCAGTAGCAGCGCGTGCCAGTGAATGAGAAAGATTATTTTTAGTGTGATGAATGGAAAGCGTAGTCCATACCCGAGTAGCGCCCCATTGGTTATCGGCCGGCTTGTGCCTGTAAGTGAACTTACCAAAAACCGATTACCGGCTTTGTAGTCATCTACACGAATATGAAGGTCATCTCCGGGTACGGGAAAGATAAAATGAAAAGTGGCATCCATTTCGCTGAAAGGCGAAACGTAAAAGTTCTTTGGAATTTTTAATTCGAATTGTTTGCCATTCCAGGCATCGCGGTTTAATAAATATACCTTCATTTCGCCATGCGTATTGCATACCTCAGCCATGGCGCACAAAGGCTGGTTTGATTGATCAAAGCAGAAATAAACAGAGATCGGATTAAACGCATACCCCCACACAGCCGCTTGAGTCAACAGCGTTACGCGATGCACCTGAGCGGGCCCGCCCTTACTTTGTAAGTAGTCAACAACATTTTGCTTAATTGTTTTGGAATTGAACGTGCCTTGCGGGGATTGCACGTGGTGCCGATCGCGAAACGTGAACCAGTTGAAACGGTTTCTGCTGAAGAATAAAAGTTTTTTATCCAGCGTTTCCAATTCGTCCAGGTCGAAGTAAAACATGAACAGATTGTGCCGGAAGCCATGTTGCTTCGGGCTAAGCCTTTGGTGCATGACCGAACCGAGGTACAATCGTGAAT
>Ga0187894_10005095_pt1 | contig 13683 bp, 13 predicted proteins | sample GBC1701081metaG_FD_136650 | JGI IMG/M metagenome (GOLD analysis project Ga0187894, IMG submission 136650) | White microbial mat communities from a lava cave in the Kipuka Kanohina Cave System on the Island of Hawaii, USA - GBC170108-1 metaG ...
AGCGGCCGATAGGGTCGTGTTGGTACGTCGTCGTGGACGGCGTTTCGGTGTCGAAGTAGGGCAGCGTCGTCGAGATCATCCGCCCCAGGCGGTCGTAGGCCATGTCCGTATTGGCGAAGCGCAGCCCGTCGAACGACAGCGCTCGCCGCTTCACGGCTCGCCCGAAGAAGTCGTAGGACACCACCGCCTGCCCGCCGCCTACCTGCGACACCGCCACTTGCTGTGCAAGCGCGCCGCCGAAGGCGGCAGCAGAGCGGCGCGGTGGCGGGGAGCCTACCGTTACATGCAGATCTTGAATTCTGTGTTGTTGGTGCGGACGGCTCTGCAACTCGCGCGGTTGGCGGGGCAGTCGGCGTCGACGTGGCACAGGATGGCGGTTCCATCGCCGGTCATGAATGTACCGGTGCCGGGGCACGACTCGGGCGCCTCGCACGAGGACCGATAGAAGCCGACAATCAGGCAGCAGCGCAGGCCCGGATTGCAATCTTCCTTGCCGTCGCAAGCGGCCAAGACGCCTGCGCACGTCGCGGACGGCTCGATGCATGAGGCGCCCATCTGCGTTACGCAGCAGCTCTGCCCGGGGTCGCATTGGACGCCGCCGCACTGGATGGCTCCGGGCGGTGCCTCGGCGCCGGCTTCCTTTTGTGTTGGGGCGGTCGCGTCGGGTGTGACGGGTCTGAAGTCGCACGTATGCGTGGGGGCGCCACCGCAACAACCGGCGATGAGGGCACCCAGGACCGCCGCGGTGGCTGCAACGGTTGTCAGCGCCGCCGCTCGCATCCGCCGCAGTTGCATCGGTCGCTCGAGGTGGTCATGGCCGCGCCCCTTGGACACCTTGTCCAGCCCATTCGAGATCCGTGCCACCCCCCGGCAGGCGTCCCCGTCGTCGGAGAGTCCGCGTGCATGTTTCTTGCCTGACGGTGACGGGAGCGTGGTTGCGTGTCGGAGCTGAACGTAAGTGCCATGGCCATCCTTGACGTCGTCGTAGCTCGCCTGCGCTGCCTGGGGGTCGCAGCGATGCTTGTCGGCATCGGGTCGGCGTGCGGAGACATACATTTCGTACCTTCGCTCCACACGCCCACGGACGTGGAGGTCATTTACAGCGAGCAGGAAGACGTGACGGTCATCCGTTGGCGCACGGCGGCCGCGCCTCCGGTCACGGACACGGTCTTCGAGCTCGCGGGGGACAACGGATATCAGCGCATTGACTTCGCTCGCTCGATCTTTCCCGGCGGCGCCGCAGGGTGCGTGGGCCGCCCGGGGTCTTGCGCGCAGTACGTCGTCACCGGGCGGTACGGAGACGTTACCGGCGAGCGACCGGTGCGCGCGGTTCACGAACGGTTGGGCGTGTTCGCGGGCGACATAGCTCGCGAGCGCGACGAGACGACGACGCTGGCTATGAAGGCCTTCTTCCATCCGGGGAACCATGTGGTCCATACGCTACTCGCCGACGAGATCGGGGGAGATCCGGTGTTCGCGTTTCCGCGCCCGTACCAGCAGGCCATGTGGGCGTCGAGCGGTCTTTGCGTACCCGGGACGGTGCCCACGGATGCCCAGTTCGCCGGGTATTCGGGCCTGGCGTTCGAGGCGCCGAAGCCGCTGTCCGCCGCCGGGTTTTACTGCGTGGCGGCGCGGACGACGACGCAGACGGGAGCGGCGGGAGCGGTGATTCAGGCGCGCGTCGCGACGCTCCCCGAGGTGGCCGGCTTTTCGCACACCTATCAGCCGTCCATGGAGGTGTCGCCCGTGCTCTATCAGTTGGTGCTGGACCTGGAGATTCCGGTGGCCGATCGCTGCGCCGCCGCCATCGAGGGGATCGAAGCCCAGGTGCGCGGCGTGCTGGGGGCCCAGGGCGCGCCGCTCTACCAGCTTCCCACGGTGGACCTGGCGCACGACGAAAACGGCGCGCGGATCTGCCGCCAATCCGCGGACCGCGCCGTGGAGCCGGCGGTCATGGCGCAGGCGGTGAAGGACTTGGTTGCCTCTTCATTGCCGGAGCGGCACCACCGCTACCACGTCATCTACGTCAACAACCTGATGGTGACGCCGCCGCCGACGCTGACCACATCGTTGTCGGAGCTCGCGGAGGCCGTGGTTTCTCCCTACGACATCAAGCCGGTGATGTGGGTTTTCGGTCCGGATTCCGTGACCGCCGCCGCCGGCGTCGCCTGGGACGTGCGTTCATCGTGGCTGGCGGCCGACGATCCGTCATTCGAGATCGCGCTGCGCAGCTACGCGGATCCGACGCTGCCCTACAAGACCGAGATACATGACAGCGACGAGGCCATCGTCTTCATGGCGCCCGGCGCGGCTCGCGGCCACGCCGGACAGCGGATGAAGATCTGTCACGCCAGCCCCGTCGTGACGCCGCTGGAGCGCGGCCGCCCCCGGCGATCGGAAATACCGTCTTGGGTGATCGAGGCGGACGATCCGCCGGCCTACGTCGTGAAGCTGCCGCCGCAGATCGCGGTGCCGGAAACGCAGTTCCGTCAAAGCGCCGTGCTGCTCCGGTACGAGGTCTGCAGTCGCTACTGCGATCATCCATATCGGTCGGAGTCGGGGTCAGAAGAGAGGTCGTGGATGGAAAGCGTCATCTGCATGGGAGCCGGGACGTGACTTTGGCCGCGGGGACGGCTCTGGCGGCGGCCATGGCCGTGTCCGAGGCGGTCGCGGCGCTGCCGGGCATACCGGAGGCGGCTCCCCGGCCAGCGGCCGAGGTGCGGGTTCAGAATCGATACACCACGAAGGCCCACCTTGCGCACGTGTTCGCGGGCGGAAGCTATCTGTCGCGGCGGGATTTTTACGTCAGCCCGGGGGTGCGCGCGGGGATCACGTACCACTTCATCGAATCACTGGGCGTGGAGCTTCAGCTGTCGCGTTTCTTCAGCGTGCTCGGGCGAGAGGCTGTCGAGGTCAAGGAGCGCACCGGCTACATTCCCGACAGCCACGCGCCGGAATGGTTGGTGCTGGCCGGCGGACGCTATTCGCTGGGTTACGGCAAGCTGCTGGTGGGCGGTGCGGGCCGCGCCCTGCATTTCGAGCCGCAGGTCTTTCTGCACGGGGGCCTGCACGCTTACGACGGAGACGTGGGACCGTCATCGGACGCGGGCATCGGGTTCCTGGTCCACCTGTCGCCGCGATTTTTCGCGCGCATCGACGTCGCGGTCACCGTCGACGTGGAGAGCCGCAGCCGCGGCGGCACCGTTGTGGTGGGGGCAATGCCGTCGCTGGTTTTTGGAGGCGTGCCGTGATCCGCAGGCGGCTCGGTGCCTCGATCGCTGCCGGTGCTCTGGCCCTAGCCGTCGCTGTGGCGGTTTCGGGCTGCGCATCGGCGGCGCGCGGGCCGATTGCGGCGGCGTCTGCCCCTGCCCCGGTGTCGCGCGAGACTTTGCTGGATCGGACGGCGGCGGCGATCTGGAGAGGCGACCTCGATGCCGCCCACGATGCGCTGGGCGCGCTCGCTGATCGGCGGCGTGGTGATCTCGACCCGGCGTTGGATTTCTGGGCGGAGGTCATCGCGCTGCTGCGCTGCGAGCCCCTGGGGCGTATTCCCGGTCCGGCGCGCGCCCTGGGCGATCCTTGGGACCAGCTTCGCCGGCTGGCCCAGATCGAGCGCGCGCGCATGTTGTCGGCGTCGACGTCAAAGGCAGGATCGACGTCGGCGCCGGCGCCCGCGGGCGCCCATGAGATTAAATGGCCTGCGGAACGCGAGCAGTGGTCGGACGAGGTGCCGCGGTCGCGGCCGCGCGCGGATGTTTGCCCGGATCGGATCGCCCAGGATCGCTCTTGGGTTCGGCGGTTGCCGACGCGCGCGGAGCCCGAGTACCCGCTGGTCGTGGAGGCGGCTGCCTTGCTGCCGGCGCAGCATCCGGCTTCGTCCCTGCTTCTCCTGGACGAGGCAGCGCTGCGCATCGGGCGCGGCGACGCCGCCGGCGCGGCGCGGCCGGTGGCGCGGGCCGGCGCGGGCGGCGGCCTCTTGGCTGGGCCTGAGCAGGCGGAGCTGGCGCTCGCGGCGGCGTTGACCGCCGATGCGCGCGCGCGTGACCCGGCGACGGCCGCGGTCGCGATCACGGCGCTAAGAGCGGCGCTGCTCAACACACCGTACGAGTTGCCGCGCTCCGTGCGGCGTCATCTCTCGCTACGCCTGGGCGAGCGACTGCGGGCGCTGGGCCGGGTGGACGACGCCGCCATCGCCCTGGGCCCGCCCCCTCACGGGGACGACGCGGTCGGCCGCTACCTGGCGTTTCGCCAGGCCGAGGCGCATGCCAAGGCCGGGCGGCGGGCCGAGCTCCTTGGCGAGGCTAGAGCCGCGCTGGGCAAGCACGGGAGCAAGACGGTGGAGCGCGATCGGGCGCTGGCCGCGGTGTTCGACATGGCGTTGCGAACGCTGCTCGCGTCTCCCGTGACGGCCGAGACCCTCGAGGTGTTGGAGGCGATTGGCGTCCTCGGAGAACGCCTGCAGCGGATCGAGCGGTTCGCCGAGCTGGCCGGCGCGTGGGGTGTTCCCGCCTCGAGCATGGCGACATTCCTGTGGCTTGCGGAGAACGACAGAGCGGGTGACCGGCGTCTTCATCACCTGGCGCGCGCCACTGTAGCGGCGGCGCGAGCCGGCGACCGCGCGCAGTTCGCGCGGACCTTCGCGCTCCTCGCGGAAGGCGACGACGAGGGGCCGTCCGGGCTCATCGAATCGGCGGCCGCCGTGCGTGCGCGCAAGGATCGGCGGGCGGCCCGCTCCGCGAATTGGCAGCGGGCGATGCTGGTGGTGGCACGGGACGCGCTGCCCGCGTTGGTGGCAAACCAGGACCAAGGTGGGCTGCAATCCTTGGTCACCACCTTGCAGCACCATCTGGTGAACGCAGGGCGGGGGCCCGTGGACGAGGAGCTGACGACGGTTTACCGGGCCGCCAGCGCCCACATGGAGGAGGGCGCCCGATCCTACGCGGAGCGCATCGGAGACGAGCGCCGGCCAATCCTGCTCGGTGAGATCGCCGTGGATCGGGCCTATCAGGTCCCTGTGCCCGAGTCGGATGTCCGCGCTGCGGAGGTGGGGCCGCTGTTGTTCGTCCCGAAGACCGGCTCCGATCCCGGTGATCTCCGTCGCTGGCCGGCGCCTTTGGGGTTCGCGTGGAAAGGGATGGCCCAGCCATGATCGCAGCCAGCGAAACGATCGCGGGGATGCTGGTCTGGGCCGCCATCGCGGCGCTGGACGGGAACGCCGTCGAGTATCAGCCCGGGCAGGACCCGTGCGTCGAGGCAGCCGCGTTCGACGCCGCCGCCGACAGCGCCGAGGCGGAGCGGGCGCGCCGCCGCTGCCGTCTGCAGACGTTCAATCGGAAGCTCGCCTTCGAACGGCAGGCGAAGGAGGCGGAGCAGGCGAAGGCGCGGGAGCTGTGGCTCAAGGATTACGTGGCGGCCCACCGGCCAGTGCGCGACGTTCGCTCATTCGGGGTCGACGGCTTCCTGGGCGTGGGGCTGGCGGCCTACGGTCTGGCGGCGGTGTGGATCCCGGCGACCGCGCTGGAGGTCGAGCCCTGGATCGGATGGTCCGAAGGCTCGTTCGTGGATTTCGCGATCGGCTCGGACGCCGCCCTGGTCAGCGGCGACGTCCAAGACAGCCGCTTCGTCGTCGGGGCGCGCGCCAAGTGGCTCATTCGACCAAGCAACCTCACGCCTTTCGTTTCGGGCGGCGTGGGCGCCGCGTGGGCCGATATCCAGGCGCGGGCATACCGGGGCGGTGGCCCCGACTGGCGCACCGGGAGCGGCCGAGCGCACCTGCTGACGGCGTCGGCGGGCATGCAATACACCACCAGCGGCGGTATTCGCCTGGCCGCCGAGTACTTCGTGGGCTGGCCTTTCTATTCTCAGGCCTGGACGAACGAGGACCATAGCCCGCACGACGAGGAGCTCCGGCTGATGTGGAGGGCCAAGCTCGACGACGATCGCCACGGCCTTCGAGCTCAGGTGGGCTTTGGTTTCTAGCGGGCGAAGAATCCTGATGTGGGCGGCTTGCATCGGGGCGTGGCCGGCGGCTCTGGCTCAGGCGCTGCAGCAACCTGGAGCGCCAGCGGCTGAGGGCGAGGACGAGGCCGAGGCGGAGGCCGGCGAGGCCCCGGAGATCGAGCGCGTGCCCGACCGATCGGTGCCGCAGAAGGTGGACCCCGAGGTGCCGGAGCGGCATGCGACACCTCGGCCATCACGGCCGAGCTTCGTGAGCTCGCCCGGGCCGCTGCCGCTGCCGACCGACGTGCCCAGCCCCGATTCGGCGGCTGCGCGACGTCACCGGGAGGCATCCACGAAGCGCAGCGCGGGAGCCGAGGAGCTCATCCGTCGCTCCCAGACCGACATCGATTTCTACGAGCTGTGCGACGAGATGCTGGACGAGATCGCGCACCAGCTCGCCAAGCAGGATCCCGCGCTCCTCTCGCCGCTGGCGGTGCGGACGGTGCGGGTATCGCCCAACATCCGCCCCGAGTTCGCGCGCACCTTGGAAGCGCGCCTAGTGGCTCGCATCGCGAACGCCACGAACATCAAGCTCTCGACCTGCGTCGAGTGCGGGGCGATGCGGTCGCGGGTGGAGGACGGGCAGTGGGTCGTCACGTTGGGCGCCGTTCGACAGGACGACCTGCGCCGCATCGGCGAATCGCAAGGCATCAAGGCCTTCGCCGACCTTGGATTCACGTTCAATCACCACGCGAACGTGATCTGGATGGAGGCGTCGGTGTTCCGCGCGTCGGACGGTGGCATGGTGTGGACGGACGCCTATCGCTCCGACGGGACGACCGCCGTCCTGCTGCGCACCGGCCGCCGCATTCCCAGCCGCGCTGAACGCGCCGAGGAGCTGGACCTCAAGCTCCGCGGCAAGCCCGACTACGGCTACATGGTGTCGTTCGGCATGGCGCAGCTCGGATACGACGGACCCACGGGGAACATCGCGGGCGGCATGGCCACGCTGCGGCTGCACGAGCGCTTCGGAGAGGGCCAGAGCCGCCTGTTCGGTCTGTCGGCGGGAGTGTTCACCAGCATCAGCTTGCTCAACAGCATCCTTCTGGGGGCCTACTACTCGCAGAGGATGTCCAAGCCCAACTTGAACCAGCCGGAGCTGTGGGCCTACGGCGAAGCGGGCGGGATGTTCTCCGGGAACCAGGGGAACACCTTCTACGTCGAGGGCGGCCTCGACCTTCACCTGAAGTGGCGGCTGTCACTGGTGACGGGGGTGATGTACGTCGTGCCCACGCATTTCGCCAACTACGATTTGGGCGGCGCCGGCTACCGCCTGCGCATCGCGATGAACTGGTGAGGAGGCCGGTCCAATGAAGATGCGGCATCGAAGAAGGCTCGCTTTGGTGGTGGCGGTGGTCGCGGCGAGCGGTTGCGCGCGGCAGGACGCCGCGCGGATCGTCGTGCCGCTGGATCTTCTGAGGGGCAACGGATATGGCCCGGAAGGCGAGGCACCGCGCAGCCGCTACGTCGTTCGCATGACCGACGGCGAGCGCGACTGGGAATTTCAGCTTCCCGAGATCGCGACCGCGTATGAGGTCAAGGTCCCGCTTCAGGGCAAGCCGGCCTCGCCCTTGTCCGTGGACCTCGCGTCATTGACGGCGGCCGACCGGGAGATCATCGGCCAGCGCGAGGCCGACGGGAAAACCTTCGCCGTCGACGGCGAGCCTTCCGTGAAGGATGCCGAGGGAACGGGGCCCGTCCCTGTTGCCACGGGTACAGGGCCCGGCGCGGCCGCCAAGACCGGCAAGGAGGGCAAAAAGAAGGAGGCCAAAGCGAGCTACCTCCTGACCCTCGCTCGGATCAAAGAGCTCTATCGGACGCGCAACTACGAGATCGCGCTCATCGAGATTGTCGAGCTGCAGAAACAGTATCCGGACGACGAGCGGATCCTGACCATGAAGGGATCCATTCACGAGAAGTTGGGTCAGACGCAGCTCGCCCGCGAAGCCTGGCAGTCGGCCCTGGCGGTCAATCCCTACAACCTGGCAGTCCTCGAGGCGTTGCAGCGCCTCGGAAAGTGAGACGGGAGCCATGCACATCATCCTCGGTCTCGTCGGCTTGGGCGCGACGCTGTACGCGACGAAGAGCCACATGCCCAACACCTTCTCGGGATACTTCCACCCGGCCGCCTTGATCCTGCTGCTGGGCGCGCCGCCGTCCATCCTGCTGGTGGGGCAGACCTCGCGCTCCATCTGGGATGCGCTCCGCGTCCTGGCGCAAGCGTTGCGGTTCGAGGCTCGGCGCGCGCAGGCGGGTCTGGTGGCCGACCTTTACCGATTTGGCCGTGCGCTCAAGCAAGAGCGCTCCGTCGATGCGTCCAAGGTTCTGGCCGGCGCGGGCGATCCGCTGCTGCGCGACGTGGGATCGCTGCTGCTGCAACCGGGCGGCGCCGCGGAGGTGCGCGACACGTTGCACACCCTTGGGTACGCGCGGCTGGCTCGCATTCGCGCTGCCGAGGACATGTTCCGCACGTTGTCGCGCACCACGCCGGCGGTGGGCCTGATGGGCACGATCGTGGGGCTGGTGAACATGCTCATGAACCTGAAAAACTTCGAACAGCTCGGCCCGGCGATGGCGGTGGCGCAGCTCGCGACTTTCTACGGGCTCATCCTGGCGTACGGCTTGTGGGCGCCGCTTGCCAAGCGCATCGAGACTTATGGACGTGATCTGTCCGTCGGGGCGCGGCTCCTCGAACGGGGGCTGGCCAGCATCGCCGAGGGACGGTCGCTGTACGACCTGCGCCTGCTGAGCGGCGCGGGGGGCGGGTCCGCCGAAGGCGGCGGCCCGGCGCAGGCCGCGGACGTGTCGGAGAAGGCGGCGTGACGGGCGGAGCGGCAGCCGCCGGCGCGGGGTCGGGCGACGCGCGCACCGAGGATCTCCTCAGCTACAAGGAGGAGGACGACAGCTCGTGGCTGCTGCCTTACGTGGACGTGGCGAGCTTGCTGCTGGCGTTCGTCATCCTGATCTTGGCCATGTCGAAGGTGAACCTGCACCGCTTCGAAATGCTGTCGTCCGCGTTGTCTAAAGAAAGCCCGCCGCCGTCGCTGGAGGCGTTGAAGGAAAAGGTGGACGCCGCGTTGCGGGCCGAGAAGCTGGAGCGTCAGGTCCAGACGACTCTCGACGCGGAAGGCCTGCGGGTGGAGCTGCGGAACGCGCTGCTCTTCGAGAGCGGCCAGGCGGACGTCACGCCCGAGGGTAAAGCCGTGTTGGGCCGGGTGCTGGGCATGTTGCCGAGCCTCGACCAGCGCTACCAGATCACCGTCGAGGGACACACGGACGACGTGCCCATCCACACCCCCCGCTACAACTCGAACTGGGATCTTTCCACCAGGCGCGCCGTGAACGTGCTGGAGGGATTCGTCGCGGCGGGCATCGAACCACGGCGCCTGTCGGCGCAGGGCTACGCGGATACCCGGCCGGCGTCGAATGTCCGCGCCGAAAATCGGAGGGTCGTCATCCGTGTGTATTAGGCGGGGGTGGGAGGGGGAGGCCGGAGTTCGTTTCAGGTCTCGCCGTCTATAAAACCGAGGAGCGAGCATGAGGATTGCCAAGTGCCTTCTGTTTGTTGCCGTGCTGGCGTGGCCGGGGGAGGCGGGGGCGGAGCGGCGGGTGCCTTTCGGCAACGATGCGGGGCTGCTGGAGGCGCGCGTGCGGGAAGACATCGAGCGGCGCGTGACGCCCGCGCTGAACGAGCTGGCGCCCGGGCAGGCCGAGCTGAAATACGTCGACGTGCGGGTCAATCGGCCGCACGCGCTGCCCACGGGCGCGTCGCCCGGCTTCGAGGACTTGACCCCCGGTGCTGCCGAGTACGTCGCGGAGAGGGCGGAGGTGTCACTGCTGCTGGACGCGAAGCTTCCGCTCGATTTCCGCAAGAATTTGCGCAATCTCCTGAAGAACCGGTTGGAGGGCCTGGGCGTGCCGATCGAGATCAAGGAGACGGTCATGGTCTTCCCGGCGCCGCGTCCGCAGCCGCAGCCGCCGTCGCCGCGCGAGATGATGCCGTATTACCCGCCTCCGCCCCCGGCTGCCGCGCCGCCGCCGCCCGCCACCGCGCCGCCCGCTCCACAGGCCCAGACCGCACCGCCGCCCCCGGTCCCGCAGCCGCAAGAAAAAGTAGCCGGCGACACTGCGCTGACGCTGCTCCTGGCGATTGCGCTGGGGATTCTCGCGTTCCTCGTGCTGCGCGAGATCGAGCGACGCGCTCGGGCCAGGGAGACAGCCGTCGCGCGCGGCGGCGGCAATCAGGCCACGCCCATTGCGCAAGGATCGGCGGCGGATTCGTTGTCGCCGGCGCCGCCCGACACCGATCGCCTGCCCGAGGTGCGGCGAGCACTGACCGAGGACCGCGTCCTCGCGCGGCGTGTGCTGGGCGAGCTGCTGCGCCGCCAGGAACACGAGAAGGTGGCGCGGACGGTGGAGCTGGTGGGTCCGGGCGTCATCGAAGACCTGCGCGGAGATCCCGCCCACGCGACATCGTTGCGGCAGGCGGCCGCGCTGCTCGACGGGGCCAGGCCGCTGACCGCGGTGGAGGCACGCCGGCTGGGCGACGAGCTCTACCGGCGCATGCTCAAGCACCGGATGATGGGAGCGGACGATCCGGTGGAGCAGGAGTTCGCCTACTTGACGGGGCTGCCCCGCGAGCGCTTCGCCGCCGTGCTGGCAGGGGAACGTCCAGCCGCGCGCGCGGCGGCGCTTCGCTACGCCCCGGCTCACCTCCGGGCGGGGTACCTGGCCGACCTGCCGTCCGACGAACGCAACAGCCTGGTGGCGGCACTGGCCGATCCCAAGGCACCGACCAAGGACTACCTGTTGGACGTGGCGACCACCCTTCGCGCCCGCGCCCTCGACCACGCGCACGTGGGAGCCGGCGATTCGAACGATGTCGAGCTCTTGATCGAGATGATTGAGGACCAGGCAGACGACGAGCAGGCGGCTCTGCTCGACACCATGCGCCGCCTGGATCCGGCCAAATGGCGGCGCGTTCAGGGAGCGCTGGTCACCGACGGCACCTTCGGAGTGGTCGAGCCGGACGTGCTGGGCGCGGCGGCCATGACGCTGCCGGCCGCCACCCTGGCGGCGTTCCTGCGCGGCGGGGCGCCCGCCGTCGCCGAGCGGACGCTGGCGTCACTCCCCGCGCCCATGGCGGCGGGGCTGCGCGAGGAGCTGGACCTCGAAATCCACGTGGCGGTCGAGCGTTCGGCAGAGGCGCGGCGAGCCATGTCGAGGGCCTTGCGCGCGGCGCTTCGCGAGCGCGGGCTGTCCGTTCCCGCGGGTCCCGCGGGCAAGTCGGAACGAGGAAAGGTGGTGGCGATATGACGAACGCGACGATGATTCGTTCGTGGGTAGCTGCCGCGGTGCTGTCGGCCTGCGCTTGTACCATCGTCAATCCGGAAGGACCGGGCGATGCCGGGGGGCAGCCGACGCCTGTGCCGCGCCCCAATCCGCCACCGCCCCCTCCGCCGCTGCACGCGCATGTCTTGTTCGTCGCCAACCTCCATCGATCGTCCGCCAACCTGGCGGACCACTACGTGACGCTGATCCGTGCGATTCCCGCCGGGCTCGACGAGCTGGGCCTGAAGGTCGATCGATGGGCGGTGGCGCCCACGTACGCAGGTCCCGATGGTCCGCGGCTACTGATGGGAGGCAAGGCCGCGCCGGCGCTTGGCGTCGGCGGCGATGGCCACGGCGACAGCGGTGGCGACGACTTGGGTCCGCGGCTGCGCGATCTGGCGGTCAGCGGGCGCTACGATGACGTGGGCGAGGTGGCCGAAGCACGCAACGTGATCCGCATCGGCCAGGGTTTGGGCACGGGCGCGCTGCCGCCCCAGGAAGGGGGGATAGAGCGCGACGCCTTCTTCGATCAGCCGCGCAGCTTGTTCATGGTGGTGTACCTGCAACCGCTCCGGCGGCGCTGCGCTCTCGCCGACCAGGCATGCCGCGTCGATGGGCAATCCCCGGCGCAGGTGTTCACGGCGCGCAACACCGACGGCACGCTGTCATGGCTGCGCTTCGCCGGCGGCGCCATCCGCCCGGAGCAAGTCGTGCACATCGCCATCGGGACCAGCGAGGACGAATCGCCGGAGGCATTTCGCGAACGCTGCCGAAAGGTCCCGGGCTTTCCGCAGAACTTGTTCGACGTCATCGAGCCCTCGCCCGCGTCGTATTTCGGCCCGCTGATGTCCGCCGTCAATGGCGCCGCCCGCGGGACGGGACAGCAGGCGGACTTCTGCGAGCTCATCGGGTCGGATCCGAAGAAGGCTTTGGACAGGCTCTCGACGCAGATCGCGGCTTTGGCCCGATGAAGAGTGGCCCCGGGTCCGATCTGCCGCGCTGGCTGTGGGAACCCGAGGCGCGCAACGGGAGGGCGGCGGCGCCGGGCACGAGAGCCGCCATCCTCCCGTTGCGCGCCTTGGGGGGCCTGGTATTGCTCGGAATCGGAGGTCTCGCCGGTTGGTCGCTCCGCGGCGCTCCGGCTCCGGTCGCCGTCGCGACGCCGGTGGCTTCGCCGGCGTCCGCGTGCCCGACGTCCGCGGCCTGCGTCCCAGCGATGGGGGCGGCCGGGATATCCCGGGCTCGGGCCCAGGTTGCCATCTCCCGAGGCAAGCCTGCCCCCGCCGCGCCGGCGGCGCTCGCGCCCCTGCCCGAAGCCCCACCGCTCGACGACGATGCGCGCCGCGCGGCCCTGCGGGACTTCGCCCAGGGCAAGGCGCCCGAGCTACGTGAATGCGTGGGCGATCCTGACCAAGGGCCGCTCCGGAAAGTGGGCGCCGCCTTCGAAATAGACGACCGCGGCACGGTGGCCGCGGTTCAGGTGCTGGGCGGTGACGGGATCTCCCCGTCGGTACGGAGGTGCTGCGGCAAGAAGCTCAAGTCGTGGACGTTCCCGCAGGACTTGCTGCGCGGGGACGAATCGTTGCTGGTCAGCTTCGTCTTTTGATACGTTCACCGCCGGAGGTTCGCATGTCGAAATCCCACCGCCTGCTGGCTCTCGGGTTGTTCGCGACGACGTCTCTCGGCTTCTTGACGGCGCGGGCGCAAGGCCCGGGCGGCGGCGCCGGAAGCTGCAAGACGTTCGGCACCGGGCGCTGCTGTGACCCCGCGGTCAGCATGCACCTGCCGAAGGACGCCATCTTCAATGCCTGCGGCGAGAGCGACGCGACCTTCCTGGGCGAGCAGGGATCCAAGGACACCTGCAAGTACTTCTTCAAAGTGGAGGGCGAGAAGGATAACGAGATGTACGTCCAGGTGTACTCGCCCGCCGAGAAAGGAACGCCCGCCGTGCCCGCCGATCCCTTCGTCACCTGGAAGAAGATGCCGGGCGGCGCCATGATGGCGGAGCCGAAGAGCTTGAGGGGCAACGTCAACCCCAAGGTCAAGGCCATGGCGGGTGACACCTCGGGCGCCGTCGGGTTGTGGAAGGCGGGCAACGGCTACTCGGTCATGGTCAGCGCTCCCGCCAAAGTCTGCTCGCGCACCGACGCCAAGCGCCTGGCGGGCAGCATCAAGTAGCGCGCGGCCCAGCAGCCCGTGGTGGAAGTCGCTCCACGTCGCCTGGGCGGCTGCGGGCCCCTTGTCGCTTCGCGACACTCGCGTCCCCCAAGACGCCCTCCACCCCCTGGCAGCTTCGCCGCCCCCCTCGCGCTGCGTTGCTCGTCGTCGCAATACCGACGGGTATTCCTCCTC
>Ga0187894_10005096_pt1 | contig 13683 bp, 10 predicted proteins | sample GBC1701081metaG_FD_136650 | JGI IMG/M metagenome (GOLD analysis project Ga0187894, IMG submission 136650) | White microbial mat communities from a lava cave in the Kipuka Kanohina Cave System on the Island of Hawaii, USA - GBC170108-1 metaG ...
CTCGGAGTGCGCCCGCACGATGTCGCTCTCGTCACGTTGCAACAAGCGGACGTCCGCGCTCACGTCGAGGTGAATGAGCCACGCGGGAACGAAGTGGTCACGCACGTCGGAGTAGGAGAAGGGACGAGCAAGTCACAGCTGACCCTGGTAGTTCCACCGGAAACCGTAACCAAGGTCGGCAAACAGGTTGGTCTTCGCTTCCGCAGAGACCGGTTGCATCTGTTCGATTCTGACAGTGGTGAACGGATCGGTTAAGAGCTCAACTTGCATTCACTGACACGCTCTGCCTAAAAAAGAAGAGGAAAAAATTTTCTGACGAAAGAAGAGTCGCATGGGCGGTAGGAACAAAAACGATGTCCAGTTGGGCAATGATCCGCTCTGGTACAAGGATGCGGTAATCTATGAGCTACACGTGCGCTCCTTTTACGACAGCATCGATGATGGGGTCGGCGATTTCCGTGGCCTTACGCAGAAGCTTGATTACCTCCACGACCTTGGCATTACAGCGATCTGGCTCCTCCCCTTTTGTCCCTCTCCGCTCAAAGATGATGGCTATGACATGGCGGACTATACGGATGTCCACCCGATTTATGGAGACATTGCCGATTGCGAGATGTTTCTCCGTGAGGCCCATCGTCGCGGGATCCACGTCATCACTGAATTAGCATTGAACCATACCTCCGACCAGCATCCCTGGTTTCAGCGCGCGCGCCGGGCCAAACCCGGGAGTCCGTGGCGTGACTTTTACGTCTGGAGCGATACTCCGGAGAAATATCAAGAGACTCGTATCATTTTCAAAGACTTCGAACCCTCGAACTGGGCCTGGGACCCGATAGCCAAAGCATACTACTGGCACCGCTTTTACTCTCACCAGCCCGATCTCAACTACGACAATCCCCGTGTCCGCCGGGAAATCCTTCGCGCCGTCGATTTTTGGTTCGAGCTCGGGGTCGATGGTCTGCGACTCGACGCCGTCCCGTATTTGTATGAACGCGAAAATACGAATTGTGAAAATTTACCGGAAACCCATGACTTCCTCAAGGAGCTGCGGCGACACATCGATCAAAAATTCACAAATCGTTTACTGTTGGCCGAGGCGAATCAATGGCCCGAGGATGCCGCCGCTTACTTTGGTCAGGGTGATGAATGCCACATGAATTTCCACTTCCCTCTCATGCCCAGGCTCTTTATGGCCATCTACACCGAGGACCACTTTCCGATTATCGATATCCTGCAACAAACTCCTACCATCCCGGATAATTGTCAGTGGGGCATATTCCTACGTAACCACGATGAACTGACGTTGGAAATGGTCACTGATGAAGAACGCGACTACATGTACCGCGTCTATGCCCAGGATCCCCAGATGCGACTCAACCTGGGCATCCGCCGCCGCCTCGCGCCGTTGTTAGGCAACCACCGGCGGCGCATCGAGCTGATGAATGGCTTGCTGTTTTCTCTGCCTGGGACACCGATTCTCTACTATGGCGACGAGATCGGCATGGGGGACAATATCTATCTCGGGGACCGCAACGGCGTGCGCACGCCCATGCAGTGGAGCGCCGATCGCAACGCGGGCTTCTCTCGCGCCAACCCCCAGAAACTGTATCTGCCAATCATTATCGATCCTGAATACCACTACGAAACGCTCAATGTGGAAGCGCAGCAGAATAATCCCCATGCGCTGTTGTGGTGGATGAAGCGGCTCATTGCCCTGCGGAAACGCTTCAAAGCCTTTAGCCGTGGGACGATTGAGTTTCTCCGGCCCGAAAACCGCAGAGTGCTGGTCTTTCTCCGCCGCTATCAGAATGAATGTATTCTCGTCGTGGCAAACCTGTCACGATTTGTCCAATATGTAGAGCTTAATCTGGGGGCCTTCGCCGGCATGACCCCGGTTGAAATGTTTGGCCGCATGGCTTTCCCGCCCATCGGCGATCTTCCCTATTTCCTCACTCTGGGTCCTCATGCGTTTTACTGGTTTACCCTGGAGCCGCGAACGGAAAAGGGTGAGACCTCTTTGTCTCCGGCCGAGAGCCCCGTCCTCACGTTGACCGGAGCGTGCGACAGTATTTTTCAGGTCGAGGACAAGACCACCTTGGCAACGTTCCTGCCGAACTATTTGAGAGGGCGGCGTTGGTTTGGCGGGAAGGCGCGGTCGTTCCGCTCTGTTAGCGTCCAGGAAGTGATCCCGATCGCGCTCCCTACCCTAACTGCGTATTTGACCTCGGTGCTGGTCCCCTATACCGATGGTGGTCCAGAAACGTATGTGCTGGCGTTGGCCATTGCGACAGGAGCAGAGGCCGAGCGGGTACAAAAAGACTTCCCGCAAGCAGCGGTCGCTCTGGTGCGTGGCGAGGACGGCGAGGGCCTTGTCTACGAAGCGCTGTGGGATAGGCGTTTTCGCCACGCACTGCTTGAGTCCATCGCGCGTCGGCGCCGCCATAAAGGCAGCGCGGGGGAGTTGGCGGCCTTCCCCACACGCGCATTTCGCAAGGAGCAAGAGGCAATTTCGGGACCACTGGAGTCCGCATTGATGAAGGCGGAACAGAGCAATACGTCCATCGTGTATGATAATATGTTCATCCTGAAGCTCTTCCGTCGGGTGGCACCGGGCATTAATCCGGATTGGGAAATTGGCCGCTTCCTTACCGAGAAAGCTGCTTTTCCTCATACGCCGTCCGTCGCCGGCGCCGTCGAGTACCGACCGAAACACGGAGAAGCGGCTACCGTGGCAATTCTTCAGCGCTTCGTGCCCAATCAGGGCGATGCCTGGCAGTATACGCTGGACACTCTGGATCACTATTTTGAACGGGTGCTCGCCCACGGAGAGATTCAGCACCCTCCCTTACCTCAGAACCCCATGGTGACATTAAGCGAGGAGGAGCCACCGCGGCTCATGCAAGAAACCATCGGCTCGTATCTGGCGGCGGCGCAACTCTTGGGCCAGCGGACGGCGGAACTGCACCTAGCGTTGGCCTCGGATACGACCGACCCCAATTTCGCCCCAGAGCCCTTCTCAGCACTCTACCAGCGCTCCATCTACCAGACCATGCGTAGCCGAGTAGCGCTGTCCTTTCCATTGTTGCGCCAGCAGCTCAAGACCCTGCCACAGGGAGTCCGTATGGACGCGCAGCGCGTTCTTGATTGTGAAGACGTCGTCCTGAAGCGCTTCCAGAAAATTCTCGGGCGGAAAATCACTGCAATGAGGATTCGCTGCCATGGAGATTATCACCTCGGGCAGGTACTCTACACCGGAAAAGACTTTGTCATCATCGACTTTGAGGGAGAACCAGCCCGTCCGCTCAGCGAGCGCCGCATTAAACGCTCACCCTTACGAGATGTCGCGGGGATGTTGCGGTCATTTCACTACGCGGCATATACCGCGCTTTTTACCCCGAGCACGGAAGCCATGTACGCCTCCCACCCCGAGGCGGTGACTTCCTTGAACTCCTGGGCACGCTGCTGGTACCTGTGGGTCTCCGCCATATTCTTGAAGGCTTACCGGAGTGTCGCCAGCCGTGCATCGTTCGTGCCTCGCACGCGGGAAGAACTCCAGATTTTGCTCGACGCCTATTTGTTGGAAAAAGCCGTCTACGAGTTGGGCTACGAACTCAACAACCGTCCCGACTGGGTACGGATTCCTTTACAAGGCATTCTCCAGCTCATCGGAGAGGCGGCCTGAGACGAGAGACATCAGCATGCCACGGCGTACGAAACCGACACCACGCGCGACTAACAAGGCTCTACCGGCAAAAAAGCCACGGCAAAACTCCCACTCTCTCTCCTCACAGACAGCAGTGCCCCGGAGGCCGACCTCCGCCGAGGGAGCGTTTCTGGGTGACCAGGATCTCTTTCTTTTCAATGAAGGTAGCCATGTACGTCTCTACGAAAAGCTCGGCGCGCACCCGGCGAAAAGCGACGAGGGCGTCTATTTCGCCATCTGGGCACCCGAGGCTGAGCGAGTCGCAGTGATCGGCGAGTTCAACGGGTGGGACAAGACCAGTCACCTTTTATCTCCTAGGGGAGAATCAGGGATTTGGGAACGTTTCTTCCCGGACGTAGGCAAAGGAGCGACTTACAAGTATCACATCGTGTCACGTTACCACGACTATCAGGTTGACAAGGCTGATCCCTTTGCCTTTCACAGTGAGACACCGCCCAAAACCGGCTCGATCGTGTGGGAGCTTGATTATGAGTGGAGAGATCACGAGTGGATGGCGATGAGAGGCCAACGTAATGCTCTTGATGCTCCCCTCGCTATCTACGAAATCCACCTTGGCTCCTGGCGACGCATGCCTGAAGAGGATAATCGCTCGCTCACCTACCAAGAGTTGGCGCGCACCCTCCCCACCTACATCCAGGACATGGGGTTCACCCATGTAGAGTTCCTGCCGATTATGGAACACCCCTTCTACGGCTCCTGGGGGTACGAAGTAACAGGCTACTTTGCCCCCACCAGTCGCTATGGCACGCCGCAAGATTTCATGTATCTGATCGATTGTTTGCATCAGCATGATATCGGCGTGATCCTCGATTGGGTCCCGGCGCACTTCCCCAAGGATGAGCATGGACTCGGATACTTCGACGGCGTCCATCTCTTCGAGCACGCCGACCCTCGCCAGGGGATTCATCAGGACTGGGACAGCTTCATTTTCAATTACGGGCGCAATGAAGTCCGCAGTTTCCTGATGAGCAATGGGCTGTTCTGGTTAGACAAGTACCATGTGGATGGTTTACGCATCGATGCCGTCGCCTCAATGCTGTACCTCGATTATTCACGCGAGGAAGGCGAATGGATTCCCAATCAGTATGGCGGTCGAGAAAATCTGGAGGCTCTCGCATTTTTGCGTCGATTCAATGAGGAGGTCTACAAGCACTACCCCGATGTGCAAACGATCGCCGAGGAGTCTACCTCCTGGCCGATGGTTTCTCGTCCGTTGTACGTTGGCGGATTAGGGTTCGGGTTGAAATGGGACATGGGCTGGATGCACGACACGCTGCAATATATGTCTCGCGACCCCATTCACCGCAAACACCATCACAACGAACTCACTTTCCGGCAGGTCTACGCCACGACGGAAAACTTCGTGCTCCCCCTCTCTCATGATGAAGTCGTGCACGGCAAGGGATCTCTCCTTGGCAAAATGCCAGGTGATGATTGGCAGAAGTTCGCCAACCTGCGGCTCTTGTTCGGCTATATGTATGCCCAGCCCGGAAAAAAATTACTCTTCATGGGCGGAGAATTGGGACAGTGGCGAGAGTGGAATCACGATACGAGCCTGGATTGGCATTTGCTGGAGGATGCGCCACATCTCGGCGTGCAACGGTGGCTCGTGGATCTGAATCGACGCTACCGAAGCGAACCGGCGCTGTCTGAACTTGATTGCGATGGGCGGGGGTTTGCATGGATTGATTGCAACGACTCCGAGCATGGGGTTCTGAGCTTTCTCCGCAAGGGACGTTCAACAAATGACCTCATCCTCGTGGTGTGTAACTTCACGCCCGTCGTCCGTCACAATTACCGGGTCGGAGTTCCCCGTGGAGGACGCTGGCACGAGCTATTGAACAGTGACGCCGACGTGTACGGGGGTAGTCAGCAAGGGAATATGGGCGGCGTGGAGGCAAGCCCGGTGGCTCATCACGGTCAGTTCCATTCGCTCAATCTCCTTCTGCCGCCCTTGGCGGTCATGCTGTTGAAGAGTGAGTCGGACAGCCTTCAGGAGGTCCTGTCATGAACGCGAGAGAAGGCCGAGCACGAGTCGTCATTGCCGGAGTGCGGCCTGAGATCGACGATGGTTGCTTCCCAAGCAAACGCACGGTGGGTGAGAAAGTCGTCGTCGAGGCGGATATTTTTGCCGACGGGCACGATGCCCTCGCCGCGCTCCTACTCTATCGCCACGAGTTAGACAAAGAGTGGACTGAGGTTCCTCTCCAGCCGCTGGTCAACGATCGTTGGCACGGCGAATTCATCGTGCTGAAGCTGGGACACTATCGTTACACCGTGCAGGCGTGGGTTGACCGCTTTGCCTCCTGGCGTCGTGCTCTCGCCAAGAGAATCGAGGCGGGACAGGATATTACCGTGGAGTTGCTGATTGGGGCCGACCTGATCGAAACGGCAATCTCGCGGGCGGGAACCGAAGATGCACACAAGCTGCGAGAATGGGTTGCCGTGTTGCGTCAGGCCCAGCAATCTCAGCTCTCCACCAAGGTCCAACTGGCACTGACAGAAGAACTCGGCCCGCTGGTGGAAAAGTATCCGGATCGACAGCTCGCGGTTTCTTACGAGAAAGAACTCACGGTGGTGGTCGAGCGCGAGAAAGCGCGTTTCAGCGCCTGGTATGAAATGTTTCCACGTTCCTGCGCGCGCGAGCCCGGGCGGCATGGCACTTTCCGGGACTGTGAGGCGCGTCTGCCGTATATCGCGGGAATGGGCTTTGAGGTGCTGTATCTTCCGCCTATTCACCCGATTGGCCGCACCTATCGCAAAGGGAAAAACAACACCTTGGTCGCTGGCCCGGACGATCCAGGCAGCCCGTGGGCTATCGGTGCGGCAGAAGGCGGACATAAAGCCATTCATCCGCAACTCGGGACACTCGAAGACTTCCGGCGGCTGGCGGCAAAAGCGCAAGAACACGGGATCGAGGTCGCCCTTGATCTTGCGTTCCAATGCACGCCCGACCACCCCTATGTCAAGGAACATCCGGAGTGGTTCCGTCATCGCCCCGACGGTAGTATCCAGTACGCCGAGAACCCCCCCAAGAAATATCAAGATATTTATCCCTTCGACTTTGAGACCGACCACTGGCAGCCACTGTGGGAGGAGTTGAAGAGCATTGTATTCTTTTGGATCGCTCAAGGCGTGCATATCTTTCGCGTCGATAATCCGCACACCAAACCCTTTCGCTTTTGGCAGTGGTTGATCGGCGAGGTCAAGAGAGACCATCCTGAAGTGCTTTTTCTCGCCGAAGCGTTCACTCGACCGAAGGTGATGTCTCGCCTGGCCAAACTGGGATTCAGCCAGTCCTACACCTACTTCGCCTGGCGCAACACGAAACGGGAGCTGGCTCAATACTTCACGGAATTGACCACGACGGAGGCACGCGAGTATTTTCGCCCCAATCTCTGGCCTACTACGCCGGATATTTTGACCGAGTATTTGCAACTCGGCGGACGCCCGGCGTTCATGGCACGCCTGGTGTTGGCGGCGACTTTGGGAGCCAACTACGGCATCTATGGACCCGCTTTCGAGCTGTGCGAGCAACAGGCGCGGGAGTTGGGCAGCGAGGAGTATCTCAACTCGGAGAAGTATGAGATCCGACAGTGGAACCTTGAGCAGCCCGCGAGCCTCAAAGACTTTATCGCGCGCGTGAACCTCATTCGGCGAGAAAATCCGGCGCTGCACAGTGATTGGGATCTGCGCTTCCACGAGGTCGAGAATGAGCAACTCCTGTGTTACAGCAAAACCGCGGCTGACTGTGCCAATGTGATTCTGGTCGTGGTGAATTTGGACCCACATCACACCCATTCAGGATGGCTGGAGCTTTCCCTGGAAGCGTTGGGACTCGACCAGCATCAGCCCTATCAAGTGCATGACCTCCTCAGCGACGCTCGCTATCTCTGGCAGGGAGCGCGGAATTATGTGGAACTCAACCCCCAGTCCGTACCGGCCCATATCTTCCGGCTGCGTCGCCGCGTGCGCACAGAGCGCGATTTCGATTACTTTATGTGAAGTCTCTCGTGTGACCCTGCTCTTCCTCTCGGTGTCGTCGCCCTTTCTCCTGTTACGAACTGTAGCCAGGAAAAGCCGTACGGTCCGATATCCAGAAGGTATGGCTGCTCGCCAACAGGCGGGCGCCTGGTAGATCTCAGCAGGTCAATCGGCGTTTGCCCCGCAAAACGCCGGAGGTCTAAAGCAACGGATTGCGTCTGTTGGGAGAGATTCTGAACGATGACAACGGTTTCGTCCCCATCTTCGCGCAGATACGACAGGATGTGGGGATTAGCGGGGGACAACATTTCCAGTGACCCCCGCCCGAATACAGAATGCTCCTTGCGCACGGCGATGAGCCGCTGCAGCCGACGGAAGAGTGAATCACCTACGGGACGTTGGGCTTCGACATTGACCGTGCGATAGCCATACACCGGGTCAGTGATGACTGGCGCATAGAGCCGCTCAGGATCGGCCTGAGAGAAGCCGGCGTTGTGGTCCCTACTCCATTGCATGGGTGTCCGCAGCCCTTGTCGGTCAGCAAGCGAGACATCATCGCCCATGCCGATTTCATCGCCATAGTAGAGAACCGGGCTGCCAGGCAAGGTCAACACAATGCTGTGGACGAGTTCGAGGCGACGAGGATCATTCTGCAACAGCGGAGCCAGGCGGCGACGAATACCGGTGTTCAGTCGTGTGCACGGGTCGGGAGCATAAGCCTGCAATACTTCCTCGCGGTCGTCAATCGTCAACCGCGACAGGGTGATCTCATCATGATTGCGTAAAAAGGTTGCCCACTGGCACGATGCCGGGATCGGCGGCGTCTGCGCCAGAAGGTCAACGAGAGGTTGGCGAGCCTCCCGCGCCAACGCCAGTAGGAGTCGAGGCACGAGCGGGAAATAAAATGCCAGATGGAACTCATCCCCGTCGCCGAAATAAGCGAGTGTCTCCGTCGGCGATTGGTTCGCTTCCGCCAGCAAAATCCGACCCGGATGTAAGCCGTCGATCGTGCGCCGCAGAGCTTTGCAGTAGGCGTGAGTTTCCGGTAGGTTCTCGCACGTGGTGCCTTCGCGCTCGAAAAGGTGTGGTACGGCATCACACCGGAAGCCGTCTAGCCCCTGCTCCAACCAGAAACGCATGACAGCCAGCATTTCCTGTTGGACCTGTGGATTCTCGTAGTTCAGGTCGGGCTGATGATGAAAGAAACGGTGCCAATAGTAAGCCTGGGCCGTGGCATCCCACGTCCAGTTAGACGTTTCAAAATCCTTAAAGATAACGCGCGCCTGTCGGTAGCGATCAGGAGTGGCGCTCCACACGTAGTAATCACGCTTGGGGGAGGCCGGAGAAGAACGAGATTCGCGGAACCAGGGGTGTTGGTCGGACGTATGGTTCAGGACCAGGTCGGCGATGACGCGGATGTTGCGGGCGTGGGCAGCGTCAATGAACTCCTGGAACTCCTTCAGCGTCCCGTAGTCTGGATGCACGCAATAATAGTCGGCGACATCATAGCCATCATCTCTCAGGGGAGAAGTGTAAAACGGCAACAGCCAGATACCGGAGATCCCCAGTTCCTGCAAATAGTCCAGCTTTTGCGCGGCACCGAGGAAATCGCCAATCCCATCACCGTTGCCGTCGGCGAACGCGCGGATGTGTAATTGATAGAAAATTGCATCCTTGTACCACGATTCATCCTTCCCCATCCTCACCCCCGATTTCACCAAGAAAACTCACCCGCAATTTCGCCCGGTTTCCTCCCACCCCTTCCACGGACCAACACTTACCACCAGAAAGGACCCCACAACCCCCAGCTCATAGCCGCGTCCTCCTGCATCTGTGCGGCGTCTTCTTGCGCTTCCGCCGCGGCGAGCTTTTCTTGAGCAAGTTCCTGTTTCAGGACGTACCGTTTGTACTCGGCGTACTCATCGGGACCTCCGACATACACACACTGACAATTGTCGGGATCGGCATAGCTGTAGACGACATGCCCGTCTATTGACCGCGTTGTCATCTTGAGCGGTTGCATGGTCTTCAGATGGGCGAGCTTCTCCGGAGTGTCCGCCGGTTTCATGACGAACCCAGCCGCGGCAAGCATGTCTTCCGTGCTCTGCGCTTCGTGTCGTCGCATTGTCGCACAGCCACCGAGAAGAAAAACAAGTCCTAGACCAAGCACGAAGTTCCGCATCCAAGGCTTTTGCCTCATTTTGTTGCTCCCGCGACGGAGAGCACGCGCAGCACCCCTTCCGAGACCCGCAACCAGCCTTCGATGACGATCGGGCGGTCGCGCATCTCTGGCGACTGTAAGGTGGCGAGCACCGCGCCACTGGCGAGCAAGCGCAGTCCCAGCCCCGAGACCTTTTGCAGTTCCTGCTCGGCAGGATAAGCGGGAATGACAGGTTCGACTCGACTGACACGAAAGACCAGAGGATTGCCATCGATCCAAACACTGAGTGCAGGGTAAGCAGAAGCTTGCGGAGTCTTGGGCGTCTCCAGAGTGCCAGTCAAGCGTACTTCTGGCGCCGGCTGAATCGGAAAGCCTACGTCGGCATCCTGAGCGTGCGTTTTTGCGACGAGCAGAAGGCAGAGGCTCCACACTCCCAGCAGTGCCACACCCGTCCGCGCTGGAATCGGCAATTTTTCTCTCAGGGTATTCTTTGTCATCAATCGTCCTCCCTTTTGTGAAGAATACGTCACGGCGCTCACGTAAACCTGAGGCAAATTATACTCCCGTGAAGCTGCGGGCAATCGCTACTGCTGGTCTTTGTGGGGGATTGCACGTTGCCACGATTCCGCCTAGGACAGCCTGGAACATGCGACGGCAGAAACGCTTCGCATGCCTCGACAGGAAGAAGAAAGGAGAAGAGAACTATGGCGGATCTTGTGGCAATCGTGTATCCCGACGAACATCGCGCGGCTGAAGTGATGGCTTCCTTGCAACGGCTGCAAGGCCAGTATCTCATCGATCTGGCCGATGCCTGCTACGTGGTCAAAAATAAAGAAGGGGAGATCAAACTTCATCAAGCGGTGAATCTTACAGCAGCGGGAGCGGTAAGCGGCGCACTGTGGGGTACGGTCATTGGGTTGATTTTCTTCAATCCGCTGTTGGGAAGCGCGGTCGGTGCCGCCGCCGGCGCACTCAGCGGCAAGCTCAGCGATTATGGGATCAACGACGATTTCATGAAGTCCTTGAGCGCGGAGATGCAAGCAAGTAGCTCGGCGATTTTCATGCTGGTGCGCAAAATGACGGTGGACAAGGTGGCGCCGGAGCTAGCCAAGTTCGGCGGCAAGCTGTTGCACACCTCGTTGTCGAAAGATGCAGAGGCAAAATTCCAGGCGTTGCTCGACGAAGCGAATAAGACGGCATAATGCCAGAACCATACAGCCCCCGCTATCAAACCCATTGCCGCGTGTGTCGCGTGTCCATTCCGTGTCATCCAGAAAAAAGACAGCAGCAAATTCCACAATCCGTGTTCGCGCCGACGGCCGCATGAGACAGTGATGGCAGCGCTAGTTGTGGTCGTTGGCGTCCTCCTCATCGGCCTCACCTTGTGGGATGCATTTTCCACGATGGTCCTCCCACGGACGGTGTTTGCCGTTTTCAGGCCGTCCCGTACTTTCATCCGCGTAAGTTGGCGTGCGTGGAGGGTCATGAGCAACCTGATTCGCGCTCGCCGTACGCGTCAAACTTTCATTGCGTTCTTCGGCCCGCTGGCGGTTTTCCTCCTGCTTGCTTTCTGGGCGGGAACGATCATTATTGCGTTCACCCTTCTCCATTTCGACCTGGAGACCCAGGTTCAGGCTCCTTCTGGTCCAAATAGGTTTACCGTCCTGTTATACCTCATGTTCACCGTCGCACCATGGATTCCCGTGGTTGACCATGGGGGAGATTGGCTGAAGATCCCTTTGCTCGATAACCCGCCACGGCGGTGAATCAGAGCCAATGCCGAAAGCCGCAAGTAAGTAAGCCCACTCATTATCTCGCGGAGGTAGAGACAGGGTGGTTAGGGGTTCTTAGCGCTAGCCGTGGCAAAGCCCTTCGCTTCAAGCGCAGCCACCTGGCCCTGGCGGGCATAGTCAGCCGCTTCACCCAGGATGCGCGCGGCTTCCTGTGGGGCGTGAAATCCCATCGAATTCTCCGCGGCGATGAAGTCCAAGCGCCATTGCGCTTTGCGCTGGAGTTCGAGCGCATTCCTCAATTGCGCATCCGTGGCACCGGCCTGCCTGGCGGCCTGGAGCGCATCGAGTTGGCCCATCAGCGCCTGGCCGGCGCGTTGGAGGAGATTGAAGTTGCGCTCCTGGATGACCTCCACACGAGCAAGGATCTCTTGTTCCTCGACGTGGTGGCAAGTCTGGCAGGCGCGATTGACATTGAGCAGAGGGCTCCGCACCCAGTGATCGGAGACCTTGGTGGCTCCGTCCCGCTGATATGGCATGTGACAGTCCGCGCAGGCGACCCCGGATCGAGCATGAATTCCTTGCGCCCACAATTCAAACTCCGGATGCTGAGCTTTGAGAATCTCGGCGCCACTCTCACCGTGTTTATAGTCATAAAACCGGGCACCATCACGGAGAATGGTTTCGTTCCAATGCGCTTCCTCATCCTCGACGCGCAGCCCCTTGCTCCAGGGAAATTCCAATGACATCGCGCTGGAGCAGTAGTATTCCACATGACACTGAGCACAGACGAACGAGCGCATTTCCGTTCGCGAGGCCAGCAGATTGGGGTCATAGGGCTCTCGCCGATCCGCGGCGCGCCAACGCTCGATTGAGGGCAGTTGCGGCAAGGGGGCCGCGGATTGGGCTAAAGCTCGGATCGCTTTGAGGAAGCCCGGACGTGTCACGCGCAGCTTCATCGTCTCCGGAGCGTGGCAATCCACACAGGACACGGGATGGGCATGGCCGCTCTCATGAAGCCTGGCGCTCAGCTCTTGATATGACATCTGGTGAGTCTTCTCGAAGCCTGCCATCGCATCGCCTTCCCCTAATTCCCTATACAAGGGCATGACCGAAGCGTGACAATGCAGGCATGAACCCGTTTGGGGCTTGGTCAACCGTTTGGTCTCTTCCTGGTCATGGAGCATATAGGCGTGACCACGGCGGTCCCGATAATCAAGAGAAAAGGCATAGCCGAGGAACATGCGTTTGAGCCAGGGATCACGCTCGATTTTTTGTTCCGGTAGGGCTTCACTGCCGCCGTGCCCTCCAAAGCGAGTATGGGTAACAAGTGCCGTCAACTGGTAAGACTCGAACTGCTTTGGCCAATTAATGCCCCATTTTTTCGGATCGGTGTCCTCCTCGCTCACTTCCACCAGGCGCACGTAGGGGTTTTTCGCTTCGCTCTTGCGCTCAAAGATATTCATCAGCAAGGCCGTGACCAAAGCACTGACCACCCCCACACCCACCAAGACCAGACCATAACCTGCGAGTGTTTTCATTCTCATCAAGGCTCCCTCCTCGCCTGGTCAGCCTCCACAGCATTGACGGCCTCGAATTTGCCGAGCCCTACGGTCTCTCCATGCCCTACAGAGCGATGACAATGCACACAGCTAATTGCATCGGCGTCTGTCGTCGATCCCGGCAACAACTCATGCACCAGGTCGGAATGGCAGTGGAGGCAGTTCTCATGCAACACCCTTTGGTTGCGTTCCCGAATAAAGATCGGCTCGTGAAAATCTTGAAAGGTAAACCCTTTAGAATGCCAAAAGCCATTCTCACCTTTCGAGAGCCACTTGGGGATAAATTCATGCGGCAAGTGGCAATCTATACAGGTAGCCGCCGTGTGATGGCTCGCCTTCTGCCAGGAATCGTACTGAGGCTGCATGATGTGGCAATTCACGCACGCTGCGGGGTCCTTACTATTGAGTCTTGCATCGTCAAAGGAATAGTTCACAGTTTAAGTTTAGCGTAACGGAAGCAGGATCGGAGCAGGGCCGGGGACCAGCGTTTGCTCGCCAGCGAAAACCCCACCTCGTCGCATA
>Ga0187894_10005097_pt1 | contig 13678 bp, 16 predicted proteins | sample GBC1701081metaG_FD_136650 | JGI IMG/M metagenome (GOLD analysis project Ga0187894, IMG submission 136650) | White microbial mat communities from a lava cave in the Kipuka Kanohina Cave System on the Island of Hawaii, USA - GBC170108-1 metaG ...
CTAGCTGTCCGTCATCCCGAGCGCAGCGAGGGATGACTCGGATTACGCCGCCGAGGCAGCCTTCTCGTCCTGCGCCATCGCTGCGTGGACCTGCGCCACGATCTCGAACGAGCGCAGGCGCGCCTGGTGATCGAAGATCTGGCCGGCCATCATGATCTCATCGACGCCGGTCTCGGCGATGAAGGCCTCGATGCCGCGACGCACCGTTTCGGGCGAGCCGACCTGGGCGCGGCGCATGGCGTGGAACACGGTGGCCTTCTCCGCCGGCGACCAGCGCCCCTCCATGGTGTCGACGGGCGGCTGCAACGGGCCTGGAGTGCCGCGGCGCAGGTTGATGAATTGCTGCTGCAGCGATGTGAACAATCGCTGCGCCTCGGCGTCGGTGTCAGCGGCAACGACGGCGATGCCGGCCATGGCATAGGGCTGCGCCAGCTTTTCGGATGGCTTGAATTCGCGGCGGTAGATATCCAGTGCATCCAGCAGATGATCGGGCGCGAAGTGTGACGCGAAGGCGAAGGGCAGGCCCAGTGCCGCGGCGAGCTGGGCACCGAACAGGCTGGAGCCCAGGATCCAGATCGGGATGTCCAGGCCGGCGCCGGGCACGGCGCGGACCGCCTGGCCGGGCGCCGCCGGCTGGAAGTAAGCCTGCAGTTCGATGACGTCCTGCGGAAAGCGATCGGCGCCTGCGAGGTACCGGCGCAAGGCCTGGGCCGTGCGCATGTCGGTGCCGGGCGCGCGTCCGAGGCCGAGATCGATCCGGCCGGGATGGAGCGACTCCAGCGTGCCGAACTGCTCGGCAATCATCAGCGGCGCATGGTTGGGCAGCATGATGCCGCCGGAGCCGACACGGATAGTGCGGGTGCCGGCCGCGACATGGCCGATGACGACAGCGGTCGCAGCGCTGGCGATGCCCGGCATGTTGTGATGCTCAGCCAGCCAGTAGCGCTTGTAGCCCCAGCGTTCGGCATGCTGCGCCAGGTCGAGGCTGTTACGAAAGGCAAGACCGGCATCGCCGCCTGATATGATCGGCGACAGATCGAGAACCGAGAAAGGAATCACGCGAGATCACCCGTGCGAGGCGGCAGGCGCCGTGGAACGTTGGTTCACTCATATGGGTTCCGCGCCGCAAATTCAAAAGGCAAGCGATGCATAGGCGCTATGGCGCATGATTTTTCCTCACCGTCGCGCGATGAAAGACCTTAGCTTTGGCACCGGATAAACCCGTCACGGAGGAGGGGTTGAGCCCATGCCGATTGACAAGCGAGTCGCGACGGCGGCAGCCGCACTGCAGGATGTGCAGGACGGTGCCATCGTGTTCATCACCGGCTTTGGCGGCGCCGGGTTTGCCAATGTCCTGTTGCGGGCATTGTGTGAGCGGGCGCCGAGGGACCTGACCTTGGTCGTGAATTCGGCTACGCACCCGGCATCGCTGACCCACGAGCTGATTGCGGCCGGGCTGGTGCGCAAGGTGATCGCCAGCGCCGGGCGCGGCCGCGGCAGCGAGTTGTCGCCGTTCGAGATCCTGTTGCGCGACGGCAAGATCGAGTTCGAATGCGTGCCGCAGGGTACCTTCGCCGAGCGCATCCGCGCTGGCGGCGCGGGCATCCCAGCCTTCTTCACGCCGGTCGGCTTCGGCACCGATCTGGCTGTCGGCAAGGAGACGCGCACCATCGCCGGTCGCGACTGTGTGCTGGAAACGGCGATCGCCGGCGACCTGGCCCTGGTACGCGCCGACGTGGCGGATCGCTACGGCAACCTGGTCTTTCGTCACGCGCAGATGAATTTCGGCCCGGCGATGGCCACCGCGGCAACCCTGACGGTGGCAGAGGTCCGCGAGTCGCGCGAGGAGCCGATCCCGCCGGAACAGGTGCAGGTGCCAGGCGTCTTTGTCGATCGCGTCGTGGCGGTGGGAGGCTGATCATGAAAGCGCTCAACCGCAACCAGATGGCGTGGCGCGCCGCGCAGGACATCGCCGACGGCACTGTCGTCAACCTCGGTATCGGCATTCCGGTGCTGGCCTCAGATCACCTTCCGGCCGGACGAGATGTTTTCTTCCAGTCCGAGAACGGGGTTATCGGCGTTGGTCCCGCTGCCGCGCCCGATCATATCGAGCCGGATCTGGTCGACGCCGGCAGCCGCAAGGTCACCTTGCGGCCTGGTGGCAGCATCATCGATTCGGCCTGGTCGTTTGCCATGATCCGCGGCGGGCATATCGACGTGACGGTCCTTGGTGCCTTCGAAGTGGCGGCCAACGGCGACCTCGCCAACTGGGATGCCCGCATACCCGACAAGGGCCCGCTGGTGGGCGGCGCCATGGACCTGGCGGTGGGTGCCAGGGCGACCTGGGTAATCATGGAGCACAATACACGCGGCGGGCGACCGCGCCTGCTCGATGCCTGCAGTCTGCCACTCACCGCCGTACGCTGCGTCAAGCGCATCTATACCGACATCGCGGTCGTCGACGTGACTGCGCAAGGCTTCGTTGTTCGCGAGGTGCTCGAGGGCATGAACCTCGAAGCGCTACAGGCACGCACCGGCGCTGCGATCGTGCCTGCTGCCGATTGCCGTCCTCTGGTGGCGCCGCCGCTGGCCGCCTAGGCGGGTGGCGCTACGGAGAGGCCGCGGACCTTGTGGCGGTCGATGAGGCCAGCCACGAAGCCCGAGGCCTTGGCGTCCTCAACGAAGCTGCGCAGGAAGGCCGCCGCCGCATCATTGCCGCGCGCCGTGCCGATCGCCTGCTGGACAGCGGTGAACTGACCATCGAGGATGCGCGCGCCCCGCAGTTTCTGGACATCCGCCAGCAGCCGCGGCCGCAGGCCGGCCAGCGCCTCCAGCTTGTCGGCGACAAACTGCTCGTATGCCCCGTCAAGGCTGGTCGATTGTATAAGCTCGGCATGCTTGATATTGCGATCAAGCCACAGGCCGTAAGCGCTGCGCGCCGTCACCGCGATGCGCACGCCGGCGCGATCGACGTCGGCGATCGCCTTTAGCGACGAGCCAGCCGGCACGAGATACGTCGCCTCGATCTCAACATAGGCCGCCGTGAACGCAATCTTCTCCGCGCGCTGTGGCTCGGCGCCGATCAAGCCGATATCCCAGGCGCCGCTACCGGCGGCGTCGGCCAGTTCACCGGGTGTCTTGTAGGGCACGTACTTGACCGGCACGCCCAGGCGTGTCGCGATCTCGCGCGCCATATCGGGCGAGACACCCTCGGGATCGCCCGATGCGCTCTTGCCGGTGACCAGCAGGAAATTGCTGAGATTGATGCCGGCGCGCAGGACGCCGGTGGGTGCGATCTGGGAAACGACGTCTGCAGACATGAAGCGATCGTCCTTGCAGGAGGAAGCGGCCATCGTAGGTGGCGCTATCGCCCATGGCTACTGTCATCCCGAGCGCAGCGAGGGATCTCCCGCGCATGGCGCACCGCGCAGCCCAGCGCAGGAGATCCCTCGCTGCGCTTGGGATGACATGGATCGTTACCGCTCAGCGTCCAGCCGTGCGTCCAGCGCCGCGGCAAAGCGATCGAGATCGCTCAATGGCAGGTCGGCGATGGCGTGGAACACGAAGCCGGCACGCGACCAGCGGCGCAGACCGAAGCCGTCGCGCACCTCGCGCCGCAGCGACTGTCCCTCGGCGTCAGGCCAGAGGAAGAGGGCAATGACGTGGCGATTGCGCTGATAGACCAGCACCGCCGTCTTGCGGCCGTCGATCACGTCGACCCTGCCGCCGGCCAGCGGGAAGCCGTCTGTGGTGAGATCGTGGACCGGCGGTGCATAGGCGACGCGGCCGCCGAACCAGGGCTTCACCGTGTGGCGGTCCGACGAGGCGACCTCGACCAACCGCTCGCCGGCGGTGACGCGCAAGTAGCCGTCGATCACCTCGCGTGTGGCATCGGGGCCGATCGGCAGCGGCAGATACCGCCCGGCGGTCCAGCCGGCGCCCAGCGCGAGCACGATACCGGCCGCCCAGCGCAGCGTGTCGCGACGCGCGGGCTGAACGCGGCGCGGCATTGCCGCCACCGTCGCGCTATCGTCGCTGGCCGGGAGCGCGGCCATAATGGCGGCCCGCAGATCAGCCGGTGCCTGAGGCGATGGTGCCTGCCGCAGGGCGTTGCGCAGCAGGCGGGCCTCGTCGAGGCGCTGCTGGCAGCGCGGACAGCCGGGCAGGGCGCGCTCAAGCGCGACAGCCACGTCGGCCGACAGCTCGCCGTCAGCGTAGGCGTCGATCTGGGCTTCGCACGTGGCGCAATCCATCTCCATCATCGTCGTCAACCATCCTCCGCGCGGCGGCGGATCTCGGCCGCCAGCGCTGCCCGCGCTCGCGCCAACCGCGACATCACCGTGCCGATCGGCACATCGAGGATCGTCGCAATGCGTTTATAAGAGAGATCCTCGATCTCACGCAGGACCAGAACCTCGCGCGCTGTTTGCGGCAGGGTATCGAGCGCGGCCATGACCGAGCGGCGGGCGTCGGCTTCCAGGAGCGCCTTCTCCGGTGTCTGCGGTATGCGGGCCAGCGCCTCGGTGCCGGCCAGGACCGTATCGAGTGCTGTGTCGGCATCCTCCAGATCTGCCATCGGTGCGCCGCGCGCCTGCCGTTGTGACATGAATGTGTTGCGCACGATGCTCAACAGCCACGGCCGTGCGTCGGCGCCACGGAAGGTTTCGAAATAGCGCCACGCGCGCAGGAACGCCTCCTGCGTCACGTCCTGGGCCTCGCTCTCGTTGCGCGTCAGACGGCGCGCAAAGCCATACGCCGCATCCAGATGCGGCAATGCCACGGACGCAAAACGCTGAGCCCGCGCAGTGTCACTCATGCCGGCGATCGCAAAACATCGATCCTAGACCCTTTCATAGGCCTTTTTATTCCATCATCGGCACGGCCGGAATAACCGTTTGCCGGCGGCGGTATTCCCTGCGCGTCCCCCAATCCCGGCGCCAAGAGGGTGCATGACCACAGGCCACGACCGCCGAGACTTCCTCAAACTCGGCAGCATTGCCGGTGTCGCCTTCGCGTCAGGACTGTTCCCGACGGGTGGGGCGACGGCGCAGGTTGCCGATTTCCATTTCGTCCAGTTCTCCGACACGCACTGGGGTTATGCCGGTGATGCCAACCTCGATGCTGCGCACACGCTGGAGAAGGCGGTTGCGACGGTCAACGGCTTGGCGACGCCGCCCGATTTCATCGTTTTCACCGGCGATCTAACGCATGCGACCGATGACCCCAGGGAGCGCCGCCTGAGGCTCAAGCGGTTCAAGGAGATCATTTCGCCACTGCATGTCAAGGATGTGCGGTTCATCCCCGGTGAGCATGATGCCGCCCTGGATCGCGGTGAAGCCTACAAGGAATTCTTCGGCGCGCTGTACTACACGTTCAATCACAAGGGGGTGCACTTCATTGTGCTGGACAATGTCTCCGATCCGGCGGGCAAGGTCGGCGACGAGCAGCTCGCCTGGTTGGCGGCCGATCTCGAGCAGCGCAACGCCGATGACCGCATCGTCGTCATGACCCACCGGCCATTGTTCGACCTCTATCCGCAATGGGATTGGGCCACGGCCGACGGCGCCAAGGTCATGGACCTGCTGATGCCGTACCGCAACGTCGTGGTGTTCTACGGCCACATCCATCAGGAGCACCACCATACTACGGGCCATATCCAGCATCATGCCGCGCAGTCGCTGATCTTCCCGTTGCCGTCGCCAGGCTCCCAAGCCAAGCGCGTGCCGCCGCCTTTCGATGCGGCCAACCCCTATCGCAGCATGGGAACACGGGCCGTCGGCGTCAGTCCTTCCCGCGGCTACGTCCTGAAAGAACTGCCGGTGGCCAAGGCCTAGACATGATCAGACGCAGAACCACGTTGTGCTCGCTCAGCGCGGCGCCGGCAGCGGTCGGCCGGATGGCCGCCGCAGACCGTGCTGCGAAACCTGCCGTGCGCGAGATCCCTGTCTCGGCCAAGTTGCGCCGTTCAGAGCCGCGCCGTCATGGCCGTCAATTCGGCGACCAGTGCCTTTTCGTTCGGCAGGTCCAGTATGCCGGCGGCATAGAGCGAAATGCCGCCGTAGAGGATCATGTAAATTTTCATGACGGCGCGGCGGCGTTCGGCCGATGTCTGGTCGGGGTGGCAGAAAACCCGCATCGCCTCCGTGATGACGCCATGCGCGGCGGCTTGCAAGGGCGGGTTGTGTTTCATGGTGCCGTGCGGTCGGTTCGACATCAGGGCGTAGATCGGCGGATTGGCCAGGGCGAAGCGTACATACTGACGGGTGTAGTCCGCCGCCGTCTGAGTTTTCCTCAGGATCGCAGCCAGCCGCGCAAAACCTTCGGTGGCGACTGCATCCAGCAGGGCATCGCGGTCCTCGAAATGATTATAGATCGACCGGTGCGCAACACCGACCGCACCCGCGACCTGGCGCAGGCTGAGCGCTTCGTGCCCGGCCTTGGCGACAAGATCATAGGCGGCGCCGAGCGCCGCTGCCTTCAGATTGCCGTGGTGAAAGGTCTCACGCTGTGGCGTCGTCATGTGCCTTCATACAAAGAAGGCGCATCCAACACCAGACGCGCTGCGCAAGATCTCGAAGTGCTTCACGCCACAAGCGCCTTGACCGCCCACGCACGCGCTGTGAGGTGGATGGAACCGTCGTCGCGGCGCGGGAGACTGTCGTGCAGCGCTTGTTTCAAGCGCTGCCGGGCGTCGGACGCGAGGCTGACGCAGTACCCGGGTGCCGGTCCGGCGCCCAGGGTGAACGGGTGCCACAGATCATCGAAGTCCTTGAACACGGTGGCCGCGTCGATTGGCGTGCAGGTGATCGCCGTCAGGCCGGCGTCCGCGGCCAACGCCGACAGCCCGTCTGGCGTGCAGTAGGGAAAGCGCCTGTTCTCGGCAAGATCCGCTGCAGCGGGGTCGAGGGCCGCCGCCGCGGCCCAGAAGGCGCGCATGAACGCCACGCCGCCACTGGGGTAATCCCATACATAGAATCCGACCACGCCACCGACGCGAGTCACCCGCTTCATCTCGGCGAGCATCTTCTGCTTGTCGGGCACGAAATTCAGGACGAGCGCCGATACGACGACATCCCGGCTGGCAGCGTCGAGCGCAAGGGCCTGTGCGTCCCCAACCTCGAAGACCACGCGCCTGTCCGGCACGGAGGCGCGGGCCTTGGCGAGGAAGCCTTCTGATGGGTCGATGGCGATCAAGCTCTTCGGCCGGCACTGCGCCAGGATGGCGCCGGAGAGGGCGCCGGTCCCGCATCCGATCTCCAGCCAGTCCAAACCGTCTGCAATATCAAGCCAGTCGAGAAATCGTGGCGCGATCTGGCGACTCCAGCGCCCCATATAGGAGTCGTAGCTGTCGCCAGCCTGCCAGGCGTCGTGGCGCGTGACCGGTTGGGCCATCGTGGACCTCCGTTCAGGCGGCCGCCGCGCGTCGGGCGACTCGTTCCTCAGCGTAGGCCAGCGTGATGTCGCTGTCGATCGCCTCCCGGATCGCCTTGATCGCTGGTTCGCGCGCGCGCAATTTCGAGGCTGCGTGGGCATCGAGATCGATTGCCGTCAGAGCCTCGGCTGCTCGCTGTGCTGCCACGTCCAGATCCGTAGCCGGAACCGTCCAGTCGAAGAAGCCGGCCGTCACCGCCTCTTCAGGGTCGAACATCTGCCCCGTACCGACGGCGCGATTGAAGTAGGGCGGCGTCAGTCTCTGACGCGCGACCTCGACGGCGAACCGGGGAACAACCAGGCCGATTGCGACCTCGTTCATCCCGATCTTGTGGATGCCCTTGGCTCCGATCCTGATGTCGGACGACAGGATCAGGAAGGCGCCCATGGGGAAGGCGTTGCCGTTGCAGGCCGCCACGACTGGCCTGGGGAACGACAGGATCCTGAGCGCAAGTTCGCCGCCCAGCTTCAGCATCGTATGAATTTCGCTGGCGCTGCCGCGGGTGAACACGTTGAGGTCGAAGCCGCCGGAGAAATGTCGGCCACGCGCCGTGAGGATGACGATGGCACGATCGCGTTCCGCTTTATCGAAAGCCTCGTGAAGCGCGCTCAGCATCTCGACCGACATCACGTTGGCCTTGCCATCGTTCATGATGATCTCGCTGACCGGGCCCGCACGCAAATAGGTCAGTAGACTCGACATGGGTTGTTCTTCTCCGTAACTCAGCCGTGAACGTGAGTGAAGGTTTGCAGTACAAGGCGCACCAGATTCGCTTGCCGGTGGGTGCCGGTCTTGTCCAAGGCGCGCTTGAGATACTGGCGGGCGCTGGAGACACAGACGCCGAGCGTCTTCGCCGCCTGCGTGATGTCGGCGCCGCGCGAGAGCATTGCGGTCACGGACGCCTCGCGCGGCGTCAGCCCATAGGTGGCGCCCAGTCCGCGGGTATCGATGCGAATGGGCGTAGCCGGATCAACAATGAACAGCGCGGCACGCGAATCACCGGTCGTGGCGACATTCAGCGACATGACCGTCACGACCAGCGGTATTAATCCTGACGGCCGTTCCAGGTACAGGCGGCTGGGCTCCAATGCATGCGGCGCTGATGTCGCTGCGACCGCGATCCTTCCCCTCAATGCGCACGTTTCGGCCGGCGAACTGGCCCGCACGCCTGCTTCATCCACGCCAAGCCCATCATCGTGCGCCACGATTCGAGCTGCGCGTCCGTTCATGAATATCGGCCGCCCTTTTTCGTCCACCATGACAACGCCGATATCGAGGCGCTCGAGGACGGCACCATGGATTCTGCCAACCACATCGCCAGCGGTCTGAGCGCGCGTCATGTTACAGGGGCTCGAGCATCGCAATGGATGGACCGGCCAGCGTGCGGCTGGTAACGGCAGGATCACCTGCTGCGTAAGCGCCAATGACGTACCGGACCGTACAAAGACCTGCCATCACCTGTCCCAAATCAGTTAATACTCAAAGTATCCATTGGATACATAGCGCAACACGATGAACGACGCAAGTGGCAGGGTGTGGGTTGCATTGCGGGCCGTCGAAGCCGGCGCGATCCGCAGCGCCAGACTCAATGTGCGAGCCTAGCGGCCATGACGCCGCACGTCATAGGCGAGTGACGGTATTTCTATAGGTACGCGAGGTTTCCCAAGTGAACAGAAAACGCCTGCTGAATCAGGGTGTTACAGTTACGCCGCCTGGCCTGAAGGTCCCTAGGGAGGGCGCTATTGCGGCCGAGCTCATGCCGAAGCGTTCCAGGCCGCGCTGCCCTTCGGGCGTCAGGCCGTAGGTAGCGTGCCCGGTGCGCTCAAACCAGCCGTAGACGTCCTGCCGCAGGATGCGTCCGATGTTCCGGCTGCAACCCGCCGTTTGCAGGGCTGCGAGTTTCATCGGTCCGTGAGTGGCCAGCAGACTGGCGCAGTGCAGCGCCTCCTGCCGATAGGCCGTGACGATGGGTTGCCGCGTCGAGCCCCCCTGATTGGGGTCCCCGACTCGCCGTGCATGCTCGCCGAGCAACCGGCCCACACGCTTTGTATTCTTGCGCGGTTGGTAGGGTAGGGGATCGAGCAGCACCTCGACTCGCCCGTGAGCCACGATCATCAGCCCCAAACCCAGACGACGGCAAAGCTTTTTCACGTCGCGCAGGCGTTTGGGCCAGGCGCCGATGGCGAGATAGACCGCATCGGTGAGGCCAAGACGGTCGACACCCTGCAGCACCAGGCTGAGGTTAAAGGCACGCTTGAGCTCGACCACGACAGGTGGTTCTGCGCCGCGCACGCCCACCAGGTCACAATGGCGTACCTCACCCTTCACTACGTAACCCTGACCTTCAAGGAAGGCCTTCACCGGTGCATAGAGATCGACTTCTCGGGTCATGACCGTGTCCTTGCGGGCCAATCGAGGGATGATATCGCCTCGATTATCGCGTCAACTGTTTGCTGCGGCAGGCCGGGGCGCCATTTCACGCCGATCGCGCGCGATAAGCCGAGCTTGGTGACGGACAGCGCCACGACGTTCTTCGTCGCGAGGCTGCGCGGTGCGATGGCGATGCCGACGCCTTGTGCCACAAGCCCCAGGGCAAGGTCGTCGCGCTGCGCCCGTGCTGCCGTCCGTATGGTGATTCCCGCTGCACTCAGGCGTCCGGACTTCAATTCACACGATGAGCGCATCACCATGGGTTCACCATCCAATTCACCGATCCCGATCCGTGCCGGTCGGCGGTCGGCCAGCCGGTGACTCCGGCCGACCAGGGCGACAAACGGCTCCCGCCAGAGGACGCGGGCTGCGGCGGCGTTCTTGCCCGTGAGGGTCCACGCGGCGTCGATCCGGCCGGCACGCAACCAGTGCGTCAGACGCTGCTGATCGCCTTCCCAGAGTTGCAGGCGCATGCCGGGGTGGCGATGGGCCCAGAGTTCGGCGAGGGACGACACATCGGCTTCGGATATCGTTGTCAGGACGCCGAGCCGCAGTCGTGGCGGCTGTTCGCTCCTGGTCCGGAATGTCGTGCGCGCGACCTCGCACTGCCTCAGAATGTCGACGGCTTGCTGATGGAAGGCCATGGTCCTGGGCATCGCGACCAGGCGGCGGCCAACCCGCTCGAAGAGAGGGGCTCCCAGCTCGCGTTCCAATGTCTTGAGACCGATGGAGATCGCCGGCTGCGAAATGTGCAGTCGCTTCGCCGCCTTGCCGACCCCGCCGCACTCGACGACAGCGGACAGGAACTCCAGGTGTTGCAGCTTCATTAAGTTGGATTATCAATCCGTATCATAAACATATATTATACTTATGTATGTGACATGGCTAGCCTCCGCTATTCCATCGATCCGGAGTTCCCATGTCGTACGTACACATCCAGACTGAGATCCACAGAAAGGTCGGCTTGATCCGCTTCAACAGGCCGGAGCGACGCAACGTGCTCAGCATGGCGCTGATCACCGAATTGCGTTGCGCGCTCGATGACATGGAGGACGCTGACGGTATCGGCGCCATCGTCCTGACGGGTAGTGATCAGGCCTTCGCAGCGGGCGCCGACATCGGCGAAATGGCTGCGATGGGGTCGTTTGCCGACGTCTTTCGCAGCGAGTTCAGTGGTGTCGACTGGCTGCGGATCTCGACGTGCCGCAAGCCTGTGATCGCCGCCGTGGCTGGCTATGCGCTGGGCGGTGGCTGCGAGTTGGCGATGATGTGCGATTTCATCCTGGCGGCCGACAACGCCAGATTCGGTCAGCCCGAGATCACCGTTGGCGTCACGCCGGGGTGCGGCGCTACGCAGCGTCTGCCGCGTGCCATCGGCAAGGCCAAGGCGATGGAGATGTGTCTGACCGGTCGTCTAATGGACGCGGCAGAGGCCGAACGGGCCGGCCTGGTGGTGCGGGTCGTACCCGTGGCGCGTCTCGTCGAGGAGGCCATCAGCACGGCGGCGACGATCGCCGATCGGTCACGACCGGTTGCCATGCTGGTCAAGGAGTGCGTGAATCGCGCCTTCGAAGCACCGCTGGCCGACGGTGTCCTGTTCGAGCGGCGGATGTTCCATGCCTGCTTCGCCCTCGATGACCGCCGCGAGGGAATGACCGCCTTCAAGTCGAAGCGGCCGGCCCAGTTCAGCGGGCGTTGACTGTGTCCTGGGAGCGCGGGTCTCTGGCCCGCTCAGGTCACGGTTCTCCGCACACTGACGAAAGCAAGGCTGTCGCCTGATGCGGGTGGGCCCGCGCTCCCGGATTACTTCGCCCGGCGTGGCCATCGGGTTGCGACCACCGGCAGCACCTGGTCGATCAATTGGCGGGTCTGGGCGAGCATATCGTCGCCTGATCCCATCGGCCGCAGGATGAATTTCGAGATCCCGCCGTCGACGTACTGGGCGATGCGCGCCACGACGGCAGCGGCGTCGCCGATAGCGAAGTAACGCTGGGCGTCGCGCCCTGTGCGCTTTTCGTAGGCGGCCATGGCGTCAACGACGAGGCGGTCGGTCGCGTTGCCGAAATAGAAGGGGAAGCTGGCGCCGTAGTGATCGGCATCGATCGTACGGCCGGTATCTTCGAGGGCACGTTTGATCGCTGCCACGACGCGGGCGGCTTCATCGGGTGTCTCGCCGCCAGCCTGCCAGCCCGTGCCGATGCGCGCCGTGCGGCGGATCGCTGCCTCGGACGCACCACCGATCCACAGCGGCAGGTCCGCTTGCACGGGCTTTGGGGCGATCGAGGCACCCGACAGGCGACAATAGGTGCCCGCGAAATCAACACTGTCCTCGCGCCACAGGCGCTGGATGACCTCCAGGCCCTCGTCGGTGCGGCGACCGCGCGTGCGCGTGTCGATATCAAGCGCCTTCCATTCCGGCGCCAGCGGACTGCCGATACCGAACGCCGGCAGCAGGCGGCCCTCGGACAACACGTCGATGGTGGCGCACTGCTTGGCCACAAGGACGGGGTCGCGCAGCGCGACGGAGATCACGTTGACGCCGAACTTCAAACGGCGGGTGCGCCCTGCGACCGCGGCGATCGCCGTCATGCATTCCAGAATCGGTTGGCGGCTGATGACGCGGTCCGTCTGCCACAGCGAATCGATCCCGCCGTGCTCGCAGAGATCGACCCAGCGCCAGTAGTCTGGTGCCGTGACGAATGGAAACTCCATCAGACCAAGGCCGATCGCGACACTCATGGCGTGCATTCCTTATGTGTCGTCATTTCCGAGCGGAGCGAGGACTCTCTCGCAACAGGAGTCTCCGTTGCGAGGAGATGTCTCGCTGCGCTCGACATGACGGATCGCGTTATGCCGCGTGAGCCTTGGCCAGCGGTGCCCAGGCGTCAAGCGTGCGCAGGATCTCGTCGCGGTCCTTGTCGGGCACGCCGAACAGTGCACGCTGGATGCCGGCCTTGGCGTAGCCCTCCAGGACGGCCGCGTCAGGTGGTGCGCCGAATACCGAGGTGGTCAAGGTCTTGGGATCACGACCGGCGGTAGACGCCATGCGATGCAGACGGTCGAGCGACGCCACGGGATCGAAACCCCGCATGGCGCGGGGGAACCAGCCATCGCAGTAGGCGACCACCCGTTTCAGGGTGTGGTCGGTTTCGCCGCCGAGCAGGACAGGTGGGTGGGGGCGCTGGGCCGGCTTGGGGTAGCTCCAGATCGGATCGAACTTGACCATGTCGCCGTGGAAGGCGGCTTCCTCCTGGCTCCAGATCGCCTTCATGGCTAGCACGCGCTCGCGCATCAGCTTGAAACGGGTGTCATAGCGGGCGCCGTGGTTCTCCATCTCGTCGACGTTCCAGCCGCCGCCGATGCCGAAGATGAAACGGCCACCTGACAGCAGGTCAAGACTGGCGATGACCTTGGCGAGCACGATGGGGTCGTGCTGCGGCACCAGGCAGACGCCGGTACCGATCAGCAGCTTGCGTGTGACTGCTGCGGCGAACGCCAGGCCGATGAAGGGATCGTGAGTATGGGAATAGCGCTTGGGTAGTTCGCCGCCGCCGGGGAAGGGGGTCTTCCGGCTGATCGGGATATGGGTGTGCTCGGGCACGAACAGCGATTCGAAGCCGCGCTCTTCCAGCGCGCGCGCCAATTCGGCGATATCGATTCCGTAGTCGGTCGGGAAATAGAAGACTCCTACACGCATCGCTCTTCTCCACATGGCAGACATTCGAAGTTGTAGCTCCCCTTGATACGACATCCGACGCCAGCCTGTCGCCGGTTCTCGGGAGGAACGTGCGATGAAACAAAGTGACGGCCGCATTA